>SR_TP_S13solDRAFT_1000024_pt1 | contig 110312 bp, 99 predicted proteins | sample SodReaTP_S13sol_FD_11159 | JGI IMG/M metagenome (IMG submission 11159) | reverse complement strand
CCTGCGAAGCAGGAACCCACCGAGGCGACCGGCGCCGGCTTGATGCCGGCACCGGCGCGGTAGGAATCCTCGTCCTTCAGGGCGAGGAGGATGTCAAACGACGCCAGCGCGCAGCAGGTCGTGCATGTTGAGCGCGCCCAGCAGGCGGGCGTCGCCGTCGCTGACCAGCAGGGCGTTGATCCGGTGGCTTTCCATCATCTCGAGTGCCTCGGCGGCCAGGGCGTCCGGGTGGACGGTGCGGCAGTCGCGGGTCATGACCTCGCCCACCCGCAGGGCGTGGATATCCCGCCCCTGGTCCAGGCAGCGGCGCAGATCGCCATCGGTGAATACCCCCAGGATCCGGTCATCGCCGTCGACAACGGCCGTCATGCCCAGGCCCTTGCGGGTGATCTCCAGTAGCGCCTCGGCCAGCGGGGTCGCCTCCGCCACGCGGGGGATTCGCTGGCCGGTGTGCATCACGTCCTCCACCAGCAGGAGCAGGCGCCGCCCCAGGCGCCCGCCGGGGTGGGAGCGGGCGAAGTCGTCGGCGGTGAAGCCCCGCGCCTCGAGCAGGGCAATGGCCAGGGCGTCCCCCATGGCCAGCGCGGCGGTGGTGCTGGCGGTGGGGGCCAGGCCCAGCGGGCAGGCCTCCTGGGCGACGCTGACATCCAGGTGGTCGTCGGCCGCGCGGGCCAGGGTGGAGTCCGGGTTGCCGGTGAGCGCGATCAGCGGCACGTGCAGCCGCCGGATCAGCGGCAGGATGGTGGTGATCTCGCCGGTCTCGCCGGAGTTGGACAGGGCCATGACCACGTCGTCGCGGGTGATCATCCCCAGGTCGCCGTGGCTGGCCTCGCCCGGGTGGACGAAGAAGGCCGGGGTGCCGGTGCTGGCCAGGGTGGCGGCGATCTTGTTGGCGATGTGGCCCGATTTGCCCATGCCGGTGACCACGACGCGTCCGCGGCAGCCCAGCATGTGCCGGCAGGCGCGGGAGAAGGTCTCGTCCACCCGGTCGGTCAGCGTGCGGACCGCGTCGGCCTCCAGTTCCAGCACAGCTCGGCCCAGCGCGCGGAAGCGCTCGTCGCTGGGCGGCTCGCCGGCATGACGGCGTTGGCTCTCCACCAGGGTTTTTTGGGCGTTCATGTTTCTCCTCCGCCTGGGGGCGGGGCGGCAGGCCCCAGGGGCATCTGTTTGATTGTCAGGCGGCCAGGTTGTTCAGACCCAGCCAGGCCAGCCACACCAGCCACAGCAGCAGCAGAAAGGCCCCGGCCAACCGGCCCACGTGGCCCCGCTGGCGCAGGCCGTGGCTGAGCAGGAAGAAGACCAGGGTGATGCCGGCCATGGTGGCATAGTCGCGGCTCAGGGTGCCGGGTTCCAGCGCCACCGGCTTTAGCGCCGCTGCCAGGCCCAGCACCCCGAGCAGGTTGAACATATTGGAGCCGATGATATTGCCGATGGCAATGTCACCCTGCCCGCGGCGGGCGGCCGCCAGGCAGGTGGCCAACTCCGGCAGGCTGGTCCCCACCGCCACCAGCGTGAGCCCCACCACGGTCTCGGCGACCCCGATTCGGGCTGCGAGCCCGGTGGCGGCCCGCACGGCTGTCTGAGCGCTGAGCAGCATCACGATCAGGCCGACCGTCAGCCAGAGCAGGGCGGGTGTGAGGCGCGAGGGAGTGGCGTCGGTTGGTGCGGTGGCGGGCGAGGGGAAGGCACCGCCGTTGTCGCCGTTACCCTGGCGGATGGCCCAGGCGAGCCAACCGGTCAGCAGCGCCAGTCCGGTCAGCAGTATCGCCCCGTCCAGGCGGTCGAGACCGCCGTCGAGCATCAGTAGCCAGGTGACCAGCATGACCAGCGCCATGGCCGGAACCTCGCGGCGCAGGATGTGTCCGCGGATGAACAGCGGCATGGCCAGCGCCGTCAGTCCCAGGATCAGGCCCATGTTGGCGATGTTCGAGCCGATGGCGTTGCCCACCGCCAGGCCGGGGCTGCCGGCCAGTGCCGCCAGCGCCGAGACCAGCATTTCCGGTGCCGAGGTGCCGAAGGCAACGATGGTCAGCCCCACCAGCAGGGGCGGCAGGCCGAGCAGGGTGGCCGTGGCCGAGGCACCGAGCACGAAGCGGTCGGCGCTCCAGGCCAGCAGGGCGAAGCTCACCCCCAGGATCAGGATCTGTACCAGCATGGCCGCAGTTTAATGCCTGACGCCCCGCGATGGTTAACGGAATACCTGGCTCCGGGGTGCGGTCTGTTTGACCGGCGGCCCGGTTGATCGGATACTGCGCCCACTTCAATACCGAACGGCCCGCTGCAGAGCCGGGCAGCCGTCAAGGACGCATCCTGTGCAAGAGACGAGCGCGACACCCTTACTGGCCGAGGTCCGCGGGCTGCACTTCAGCCGCGGGGGGCGGTCCATATTCAAAGGGGTGGACCTGGATATCCGCCAGGGCCAGGTGACCGCCATCATGGGGCCGAGTGGCACCGGTAAGACCACGCTGCTGAAGCTGATCGGTGGCCAGTTGCAACCGGACGCCGGCCGGGTCACGGTGGAGGGCGAGGATGTCCACCGCCTGCGGCGTGCGGCACTTTACCGGCTGCGCCGGCGCATGGGCATGCTGTTTCAGAGCGGGGCGTTGTTCACCGACGTCAACGTGTTCGAGAACGTGGCCTTCCCCATCCGCGAGCACACTCGGTTGCCCGAGCCGCTGATCCGCGACCTGGTGCTGATGAAACTGGAGGCGGTGGGCCTGCGCGGTGCGCGCGACCTCATGCCCGCGCAGCTTTCCGGCGGTATGGCCCGGCGGGTCGCCATGGCCCGCGCCATCGCCCTCGACCCCCACCTGGTCATGTACGACGAGCCCTTCACCGGCCAGGACCCGATCACCATGGGGGTGCTCGTGGACCTCATCCGGCGTCTGAACGACGCCCTGGGGCTCACCTCCGTGGTGGTCTCCCACGATGTGGCCGAGACCCTGAGCATCGCCGACTACGCCTACGTGCTCTCCGGCGGAGAGGTGGTGGCCGAGGGGGCCCCGGCGCAGTTGCGCGAGAGCGATAACCCCTGGCTGCGTCAGTTCCTGGACGGCCAGCCGGACGGGCCGGTGCCTTTCCATTACCCCGGCCGCACCCTGGCCGAAGACCTGCTGGAGCGTCCCGGACCATGATTGCAGAGGCCTTCCGCACGCTGGGTGCCCGCACCCTGGCCGCGCTGAGCGGCCTGGGAAGGGCTCATCTGCTCATGTTCCGGCTGCTGACCGGCTTGCTGACCGTGGTGTCGCGGCCGACCTACATCATCCAGCAGCTCTACGCTGTGGGGGTGCTGTCGCTGGTCATCATCGTGGTCTCCGGGCTGTTCGTGGGCATGGTGCTGGCCCTGCAGGGGTATTACACCCTGGTGGACTTCGGCGCGGCGGAATCCGTGGGTGTCCTGGTGGCCCTGTCGCTGCTGCGCGAGCTCGGGCCGGTGGTCACCGCGCTGCTGTTCGCCGGCCGTGCCGGCTCCTCGCTGACCGCCGAGGTGGGGCTCATGAAAGCCACCGAGCAGCTCTCCAGCATGGAGATGATGGCGGTGGACCCGGAGCTCCGGGTGATCGCGCCACGCTTTCTCGCCTGCGTGATCGCGGTGCCGCTGCTGGCGGGCATCTTCAGCCTGGTGGGGATCTACGGCGGCTACCTGGTGTCTGTAGGTCTGATCGGCCTGGACGGCGGGGCCTACTGGGGCAACATGCAATCGGCGGTGAGTTTCTCCGACGATGTGCTCAATGGCGTGATCAAGAGCGTGGTGTTCGGCATCGTGGTGGGCTGGATCGCCCTCTACAAGGGCTACGAGGCCATCCCCACCTCCGAGGGGGTCAGCCGGGCCACCACCCACGGCGTGGTGCACGCCTCGCTGGCGGTGCTGGGACTGGACTTCCTGCTCACCGCGCTGATGTTCGATTAACCGACGGACGATCCGGGAACGACAATGCAAACGACGCGAACCATGGAACTTTGGGTCGGGGTGTTCGTGGCCCTGGGGCTGGGCGCGGTATTCCTGTTGGCGCTGGAGGTCAGCGGCCTGGCGGAATTCCGCGAGCGGCCCAGTTACGAGGTCACGGCGCACTTCGACAACGTGGGCGGGCTGCGGGAAAAGGCGCCGGTGAACATGGCCGGGGTGCGCGTCGGCCAGGTCAAGTCCATCGAGCTGGACCCGCAGAGCTACCAGGCCCGGGTGGTGATGGCCATGGACCACCGCTTCGACCGGATACCCAGCGACTCCACCGCCGCCATCTACACCTCCGGGCTGCTCGGTGAGCAGTACGTGAGTCTCGACCCGGGCTGGGAGGAGGAGTACCTGAGCGCCGGTGACCGGATCACCAGCACCCAATCGGCGGTGGTTCTGGAACGAATCCTCGGCCAGTTCCTCTATAACCTCGGTGACGACGACTGAGCGGGAGCGCTGACATGCACGCATTCAAGACTTTCCTCGTGGGCCTGATCCTGTTGGCCTGGAGCCTGCCGGCGCTGGCGGACGAGCCGCCGGGGCCGCGCCAGGTGGTCGAGCGGGTGACCCAGGAGGTGCTGGACCTGCTGGATGAGCAGGCCGATGAGTTGCTGGAGGACCGGGTGGCGCTGTACGAGGCCATCGAGCCCATCGTCGGTCCCCACGTGGCGGTGGAGCGGGTGGCCGAGCAGATCCTCGGGCCGCACTGGCGCCGGGCCGACCCGGAGCTGCAGGAGCGCTTCCTCGTGGCCTTCGAGCGCAGCCTGGTGCGCACCTACGGCAGCACTATCGGTGAGTACCGGGGGCTGGACGTGCGGGTCCTGGGGGTGCGGCGCGATCCCAACCGGGACAATGTGGCCCAGGTGGGCATGGACATCCGCACCGGTAGTGGCTCGCCCGCCCGGGTGCTCTACGAGATGGAACGCCAGGAGGATGGCCACTGGCGGTTGATCAACCTCACGGCGGAGGGGATCAGCCTGGTGCAGAACTACCGCGAGGACTTCCGCAGCCGCCTGCGTGAGCGCAGCCTCGAAGAGGAAGTGGAGCGCATGGAGCGGCGTAACGCCGATGCGGGGCTGCAATGAGCGAGGCACAGCTCAAGCCGGCCGACGGTGCGGGGCTGTTTTGCCTCAGCGGTGACCTGAGCTTCGACACCGTGCCCGGGCTGTGGGCTCAGGCCGAGCGCCTGTTCCGGGACGCCGAGCGGGTGGAGCTGGACCTGGGGGCGGTGGGGCGCACCGACAGCGCCGGCCTGGCCCTGCTGGTGGCCCTGGCCCGGCGGGCCCGGCAGCGGGGGCGGAGCATCCGTTACACCCATTTCCCGGAGCAACTGCTCGCCATGGCCCGGTTGAGCGGGTTGGCCGGGTTGCTGGAGCTGGATGTCGGCCCGGCCTGAACGGCCGGTTTCTGCTTACCCGCCCGCTCGCGTTATACTGCCCGGCTACCTGGCGGCACACCGCCCACACCGACATTCCCGAACGGGGGTTCGAGCAATGATGGAACCGAGCGAAGTCGAGCGTCTGATCACCGATGGCATGCAGGTCGAGGACATCTCCGTGGTCGGCGATGGCCAGCACTTCGAGGCCCGCATCGTCAGCCCGGAGTTTGACGACAAGAGCCCGTTGCAGCGCCAGCGCCTGGTGAATGCCGTTCTCAAGGCGCATTTCGATAGCGGCAAGCTGCATGCCCTGGCCATGCAGACCCTGACCCCCGAGGAAGCCGCCCAGCAGGACAACTGAGCCCATGGAAAGACTGCTGATCCGCGGCGGGCGCCGCCTGGAGGGCGAAATCCGCATCTCCGGCGCCAAGAACGCGGCGCTGCCCATCATGGCAGCGACCTTGCTGGCCGATGGCCCGATGACCATCGGCAATATCCCGCACCTCCATGACATCACGACCACCATGGAGCTGCTGGGGCGCATGGGCGTTCGCCTGACCGTGGATGAGCGCATGCGGGTGGAGGCCGACCCGCGCAGCCTGCACAGCTGTCATGCGCCCTACGAACTGGTCAAGACCATGCGCGCCAGCATCCTCGTGCTGGGGCCGCTGCTCGCCCGCTACGGCGAGGCCCAGGTCTCGCTGCCCGGTGGCTGCGCCATCGGTTCCCGCCCGGTTAACCTGCACGTGGAGGGGCTGCGCGCCATGGGCGCCGACCTCACCGTGGAGGACGGGTACATCAAGGCACGCTGCGAGCGGCTCAAGGGGGCGCGCATCGTGCTCGAGCTGGTCACCGTCACCGGCACCGAGAACCTGATGATGGCCGCCGCCCTGGCCGAGGGCACCACGGTGATCGAGAACGCCGCCCGTGAGCCCGAGGTGGTGGATCTGGCCAACTGCCTGAATGCCATGGGTGCGAACATCCAGGGCGCGGGTACCGACACCCTGACCATCGAGGGGGTGGACCGGCTCGATGGTATCCACTACGACGTGCTGCCCGACCGCATTGAATCCGGCACTTACCTGATCGCGGCCGCCATCACCGGCGGGCGTATCAAGCTCAAGGACACCGCACCCAAGCTGCTGGACGCGGTGCTGGTCAAGCTGGAGGAGGCCGGGGCGCGCGTCGAGAGCGGTGAGGACTGGATCAGCCTCGAGATGGACGGCCGGCCCCGGTCGGTCTCCGCGCGCACCGCCCCCTATCCCGGTTTCCCCACGGACATGCAGGCGCAGTTCTGCGCCCTGGACTGCATTGCCGAGGGCACCGGCACCATCACCGAGACGGTGTTCGAGAACCGCTTCATGCACTGCCTGGAGATGCAGCGCATGGGCGCCGACATCCGCATCGAAGGCAATACCGCTATCCTGCGCGGGGTGCCCAAGCTCAAGGGGGCCCCGGTGATGGCCACCGACCTGCGGGCCTCGGCCAGCCTCGTGCTGGCTGGCCTGGTGGCGGAGGGCGAGACCTGGGTGGACCGCATCTACCACATCGACCGCGGTTACGAGTGCATCGAGGAAAAGCTGGCGCAACTGGGCGCCGACATCCGCCGGGTGCCGGGCTGACCGGCATCCAAAGAAAAGCTGGACGCAACCGACATGTCCGACGCCGAGACCCTGACGCTGGCCCTCTCCAAGGGCCGCATCCTGGACGATACCCTGCCGCTGCTGGCCGATTGCGGCATTCGCCTCACCGAGGACCCGGGCCGCAGCCGCAAGCTGATCTTCGACACCACCATGCCCGGCGTTCGGGTCATCGTGGTGCGCGCCACCGACGTGCCCCCCTTCGTTGAGCATGGCGGTGCCGATATCGGCGTGGCCGGCAAGGACGTGCTCATGGAGTACGGCAGCACCGGCCTGTATGAGCCGCTGGACCTGAATATCGCCCGCTGCAGGATGATGGTCGCCGGCCACCCGGGCGCCAACGAGCGCCCCGGCCGGCTGCGGGTGGCCACCAAATTCGTCAACATCGCCCGGCGCTATTACGCCGAGCAGGGGCGGCAGGTGGAGCTGATCAAGCTGTACGGGTCGATGGAGCTGGCACCCCTGGTGGGGCTCGGGGATGTCATCGTCGACCTGGTGGACACCGGCAACACCCTGCGCGCCAACGGCCTGGAGCCGCTGGAACACATCACCGATATCAGCTCCCGGCTGGTGGTCAACAAGGCCTCCATGAAGATGAAGCACCGTCGCATCAAGGCCCTGCTGGCCCAGCTGGCGGAGGCCGTGGACGCCCGCCGCGAGTAAGCCGGCAGCGTCGCTGACAACCGCAATCGTGCAACCGGCAAGCGCAAGCCCGAGGTCAACATGTTCGAGATAAGCCGCCTCAGCACCAAGCAACCCGATTTCGATGCCGAGCTCGACAAGCTGGTGAGCTGGGATGCCCACGTGGGCGAGGACCTGGAAGCGACCGTGGCCGAGATCCTGCACGAGGTGCGCCATCGCGGCGACCGGGCCGTGCTGGACTACACCCGGCGTTTCGACCGCAGCGAGGCCCAGGGCGTGGCCGAGCTGGAGGTGTCCGCCGCCCGGCTCCGCCAGGCCCTGGACAACCTGCCCGCCGAGCAGCGGGATGCCCTGCAGGAGGCCGCCGACCGCATCCGGCGCTACGCCGAGCAGCAGAAGATGGCGGACTGGTCCTACACCGAGGAGGACGGGACCCTGCTGGGCCAGCAGGTCACGCCGCTGGACAGCGTCGGGGTCTACGTCCCCGGTGGCAAGGCCGCCTACCCGTCGTCGGTGCTGATGAACGTGGTGCCCGCCCGGGTGGCCGGCGTCGAGCGCGTGATCATGGTGGTGCCCGCCCCCGGTGGCGAGCCCAACGAGCTGGTGCTGGCGGCCGCCGCCATCGCCGGCGTGGACCGGGTCTTCACCGTGGGCGGCGCCCAGGCGGTGGGGGCCCTGGCCTACGGCACCGAGACCATCCCGGCCGTGGACAAGATCGTCGGCCCGGGCAACGCCTTCGTGGCCGAGGCCAAGCGCCGGGTGTTCGGCGTGGTGGGCATCGACATGATCGCCGGGCCCTCCGAGATCCTGGTCATCTGCGATGGGCAGACCGACCCGGAGTGGATTGCCCAGGATCTTTTCTCCCAGGCCGAGCATGACGAGGAGGCCCAGGCCATCCTGGTTTCGCCGGACCCGATGTTCCTGGACCAGGTGCAGTCCGCCATGGAGAGCGCCCTGCCGGAGATGGAGCGCTCCGAGATCATCCGCACGGCGCTGGCCAAGCGCGGCGCCCTGATCAACGTGCGCGACCTGCACGAGGCCGCCGAGGTGGCCAACCGCATCGCACCGGAGCACCTGGAGCTGTCGGTGGCTGAGCCGGAGAAACTGGCCGGATACATCCGCCACGCCGGGGCCATTTTCATGGGGCGGCACACGCCGGAGGCCCTGGGCGACTACTGCGCGGGCCCCAACCACGTGCTGCCCACCTCGCGCACGGCCCGTTTCGCCTCGCCGCTGGGTGTCTACGACTTCCAGAAGCGCAGCAGCCTGATCAATTGCTCGCCGGAGGGCTCGGCGCGGCTGGGCCGGATCGCCAGCGTGCTGGCCCGGGGCGAGGGGTTGACCGCCCACGCCCGCTCCGCCGAGCTGCGGGTGGAAGACCAGGAGGGCGAGCAGTGAGCGAGTCCTCGCGCAGTGCGCTGGTGGATGCCTGGGTGCGCCCCGAGGTACGCGCGCTGAAGGCCTACCACGTACCGCCGCCGGCGGACGTGATCAAGCTGGACGCCATGGAGAACCCCTGGCCCTGGCCGGGGGCGCTCACCAGCGCCTGGCAGCAGGCGCTGGCGGAGGTGGCGCTCAATCGTTACCCGGACGCCGGGGCCACCGAGCTGAAGCAGCGCCTGCGCAAGGCCATGGGCGTGCCCGAGGGGGCCGAGCTGATGCTCGGCAACGGCTCGGATGAGCTGATCCTGCTGGTCAATCTGCTGGTGGCAGGGCCCGGCCGGGTGGTGCTCACCCCCGCGCCGGGGTTCGCCATGTACCGCATCATCGCGCTGAACAGCGGCATGGCGTATCGCGAGGTGCCGCTGGGCGAGGACTTCGAGCTGGACGAGGCCGCCATGCTGGCAGCGGTGCGCGACGCCCAGCCCGCCGTGGTCTACCTCGCCTACCCCAACAACCCCACCGGCAATGCCTTCAACCGCGAGACGATCACGCGGATAATTCGCGAGGCTCCTGGGCTGGTGGTGGTGGACGAGGCCTACTACGCCTTTGCCCGCGATAGCTTCCTGCCGCAGGTGCTGGAGTACCCGAACCTGCTGGTGATGCGCACCGTCTCCAAGGTGGGGCTGGCCGGCCTGCGGCTGGGGCTGCTGGTGGGGCACCCGGACTGGTTGGTGGAGCTGGAGAAGCTGCGCCTGCCCTACAACATCAACGCCCTGACCCAGGCCAGTGCCAACTTTGCGCTGGAGCACCGGGCCCAGCTGGATAAAAGCGTGGCCGACATCATCACCGAGCGGGGGCGGCTGGCGGAGGCGCTGGCGACGGTACCGGGGGTCGTGCGGGTCTGGCCCAGCGAGGCCAACTTTCTCACCTTCCGGGTGTCACCGGGGCAGGCCGCGGCGGTGCATCAGGGGCTGCAGGGCCGGGGCGTGCTCATCAAGAACCTGCACGGCAGTCATCCGCAGTTGTCCGATTGCCTGCGGGTCACGGTGGGCCAGCCCGGCGAGAACGCCCGCTTCCTGGAAGCGCTGACCGACGCGCTGTCAGCGTAACTGCGGCTGCGGGGCCTGCTGCTCGTCCTGCGCAGGCCGTTCCTCCACCTCGATGGTCAGCGTTTTCTCTTCGCCGTCGCGCACGATGCGCACGATCAGTTCGTCTCCGGGCAGCTTGCCGGTCACCCGTTGGAGCAGGGTCTGGGCGTCCACCGCCCGCTCATCTTCGACGTGCGTGACCACGTCTCCCGGCCGCAGGCCGGCCTCCGAGGCCGGACCGCCGCGCAGGACGCCGGAGATGACGATCCCCGACTCCTGGTCCAGCCCGAAGGACTCGGCCAGCATGGGGCTGAGTGTCTGCGCCTGCACGCCGATCCAGCCGCGGACCACGCGGCCTTCCTCCACGATGCTGTCCAGCACCGACACCGCCAGGTGGGCCGGGATGGCGAAACCGATGCCCTGGTGGCCGCCGGTGCGGCTGAAGATGGCGGTGTTGATGCCCACCAGCCGACCCTCGGCGTTGATCAGCGCGCCACCGGAGTTGCCCGGGTTGATGGCCGCATCGGTCTGGATGAAGTTCTCGAAGGTGGTCAGGCCCAGCTGATCGCGGCCGGTGGCGCTGACAATGCCCATGGTCACCGTCTGACCGACGCCAAACGGGTTGCCGATGGCGAGGACGACGTCCCCCACCCTGAGCGCCCGGTCGTCGGCGAGTTGGATGACCGGCAGGCGGTCCAGCTCGATCCGCAGCACCGCCAGGTCGGTATCCGGGTCGCGGCCCACCACGCTGGCCAGCGCCTCGCGGCCGTCTGCCAGCAGCACCTGGATCTCGTCGGCGTCATCAATGACGTGGTTGTTGGTGACCACGTATCCCTGGTCGCTGAAGATTACCCCCGACCCCAGGCTGGTCTGGGTGCGTTCGCGCGGTTGCTGCGGGGTGATGTCGCCGAAAAAGCGGCGAAAGAAGGGGTCGTCGAACAGGGGATGCTGCTCCTGCTGGACGGTCTTCGTGGTGTAAATGTTCACCACCGCGGGCTGGGCCTGCTCCACGGCGTCGGCGTAGGAGGCCGGCCCGGCGGCGGGCCGGACCTGGGCGATCTGGGGCGCCACGGGCTGAGTGACCGTGTCGCCATTTTCCGGGCGGGCATTGCCGTCGTCCTGCATGCCGACCAGGTCGGGGCGCAGCCCGATGATCACCGCGGCCAGCAGCAGGCCGATCGCGGTGTAGCTGAACAGGAATCGCATCAGGCGCGGCAGTTTCATGGGTATCTCCGGGGTGCCCGGGAGTCGTAAGCTCACGGGGTGGCGCCAAGGGCGGCCTGATATTGTAAGGTAACTGGTTCGCAAACGCAGGAGGAGGTGGGATGGTTTCGCTCCGGGCACTGACCGAATGCATCGATGGCTGGTTGCAGCCATCCCTGGTCACTGACTACGCCCCCAACGGCCTGCAGGTGGAGGGCCGGTCCGAGGTGGCGCACCTGGTCACCGGCGTGACGGCCAGCCAGGCGTTTCTCGAGCAGGCGATCGAGGCCGGGGCCGATGCCGTGCTGGTCCATCATGGCTACTTCTGGAAAGGGGAGCCCGCGCCCCTGGTCGGCATGAAGGGCAGGCGCGTTGCCCGCCTGATGCGCGCCAATGTCAGTCTGCTGGCCTATCATCTGCCCCTGGACGTCCACCCGCGACTGGGCAACAACGCCCGCCTGGGCGAAGTGCTTCGTCTGCCGGCCGCCTCGGGGTTCCCCCTGGCTGGCCTGGAGGGCTTGGGCAGGGAGGCCGCGCTGGCCGTTCCGGAGCGGCTGCAGGACTTCGCCGCCCGCGTCGGGCAGGCGCTCTCCCGCGAGCCGATCGTGGTCCCGGGTGGCTCACACCCGGTACAGCGGGTCGCCTGGTGCACCGGCGGTGGCCAGGATTTCATCCACCAGGTGGTGGCGCGCGGTGCCGACACGTTTATCAGCGGTGAGATCTCCGAGCGCACCACCCACGCTGCACGGGAGCTTGGCGTACACTATCTTTGTGCGGGGCATCACGCGACGGAGCGATACGGCGTGCAGGCGCTGGGCGAGGCGCTGGCCGGGGAGCTGGGCGTGCGACATACTTACATTGAGGTAGACAACCCGGCCTGAACGGGCCGAAATCCATTCAATTTGTGTGACATAGTGTCGCATGATCGCTGGCAAAACCGGGGCCTGGCCCCGCCCCGAGGCTTGCTTCGACCCCTGCACGGCGTTGAGTTCCAAAGAGTTACCTTGACCTTCCGGGGCGTATATTGGATGCTTATGCGCCGAAGTTTTGGGCGCCCTATTCAGGGTTAACTCCAAATAAATGACAATGGCCCCGGGGCCAACACCGGGATGACCCTAGCGGCTTCCTAACGATCTGACAGTTTCAGAGGTCTTCCATGAAACAGGATGGCGTGGACAAAGGCAGGCGCCGCATCCTCACGGGTGCTGCCACAGTAGTGGGTGGCGTCGGTCTGGCGTTTACCGTGACCCCCTTTATCAAGTACTGGCAGCCCAGCGCCCGCGCGCTGGCCGCAGGTGCGCCGGTGGAGGTGGACCATACCAAGCTGAGTGAGGGCCAGTTGCTCAACGTCGAGTGGCGTGGGCAGCCGGTCTTCGTGGTGCGCCGCACTGAGGATCAGCTGGCGCAGCTGGAAGAAGTTCGTGACCGCTTGCGTGATCCTGACTCCGAGGTTGTGGAGCAGCAGCCGGAGTACGCGCGCAACGAGCACCGCTCCCGCGACCCCGAGTTCTTCGTGGTCATCGGGGTCTGCACCCACCTGGGTTGCTCGCCGGGCTACTTCCCCGAGGTGGAGGCCCAGCCGTTCGACCCGAACTGGCGGGGCGGTTTCTTCTGCGGCTGCCACGCTTCCCGGTTCGACATTGCCGGTCGCGTTTTCCGCGGCGTCCCGGCCGGCACCAACCTGGTGGTCCCGCGGTACAAGTTCACCGATGAAGACACCATCCTCATCGGCGAGGACGAGGAGGGCATGGCCTGATGAGCTACAACACAGAAAAAGCTCAGGGTGGGCTCTTGGGGTGGGTCGACGCCCGCTTTCCGCTCACCCAGATGTGGCGGGAGCACCTGAGCGAATACTATGCTCCGAAAAACTTCAACTTTTGGTACTTCTTCGGGTCGCTGGCCCTGCTGGTGCTGGTCATCCAGATCATCTCCGGCATCTGGTTGACCTTCAACTTCAAACCCACCGAGGCGGAGGCCTTCACCTCGGTCGAGTTCATCATGCGCGACACGGAGTGGGGGTGGCTGATCCGCTACATCCACTCCACCGGCGCCTCGGCCTTCTTCGTGGTGGTCTACCTCCACATGTTCAGGGGCATGATGTATGGCTCCTACCAGAAGCCGCGTGAGCTGATCTGGATTTTCGGCTGCCTGATCCTGCTGGTGCTGATGGCCGAGGCCTTCATGGGCTACGTGCTGCCCTGGGGCCAGATGTCCTACTGGGGCGCGCAGGTCATCATCTCGCTGTTCGGGGCAATTCCGATCATCGGTGAGCCGCTGGTGGTCTGGATCATGGGTGACTTCCTCATCTCCGAGGCCACCCTGGGCCGGTTCTTCGCCCTGCACGTCATCGCCCTGCCGCTGGTGCTGATCGCCTTGGTGGTGGCGCACATCCTGGCGCTGCACGAGGTGGGGTCCAACAACCCCGACGGCATCGACATCAAGAAGCACAAGGACGAGAACGGCAAGCCGCTGGACGGCATCCCGTTCCACCCCTACTACACCGTCAAGGACCTGGTGGGTGTGGGCGTGTTCCTGGTCTTCTTCTCCGTGGTGGTGTTCTTTATCCCGGAGGTGGGTGGCTACTTCATCAAGTACGACAACTTCATCCCCGCGGACCCGCTGACGACGCCGGAGCACATTCCGCCGGTGTGGTACTTCGCGCCGCACTACGCGATCCTGATGTCCATCCCGGACAAGCTGCTGGGCGTGCTCACCATGGGGGCGGCCATCGGCGTGCTGTTCCTGCTGCCCTGGATCGACCGCGGCAAGGTGCGTTCCATCCGCTATCGTGGCCTGGGCTTCAAGATCGCGCTGTTCGCCTTCGCGGCCGCGTTCATCATCCTGGGTTACGTCGGTACCCAGCCGGTGACGCCGATGACCACGATCATCGGTCGTATCTGCGCGTTGGTGTACTTCGGTTACTTCGTCTTCCTCTGGGTCTACACCGCGTTCGATCTGGAGAAGACCAAGCCGGTTCCGGAAAGGGTGACGTCCTGATGATGAAGAGATTCCTGCTAATCGCAATGCTGGCGCTGGCCCCCCTCGGGGCCAGCAGCGCCGACCCCAAGGATGGCCTGGAGTTCAGTGCTGATCCGTACGACACCGATTCCATCCGGCGTGGTGCGGGGCTGTTCGTCAACTACTGCATGGGCTGCCACTCGGTGGAGCTCCTGCGGTGGAACCGGATGGCCCAGGACCTGGGTATGGAGGAGGAAGACGTCATCGAGAACATGATCTTCGGTGAACAGGAGTTCCATGATCCGATGATGTCCTCCATGGACCCGGCGGATGGCGAGGAGTGGTTCGGCATTGAACCGCCGGACCTGTCGCTGACCGGGCGGTCCCTGGGTGCGGAGTGGATCTACAAGTTCCTCAACACCTTCTATCGGGACGACACCTCCGATGTCGGCGTGGATAACCTGATGCTGGGCGGCAGCTCCATGCCGCACGTGCTCTCCAGCCTGCAGGGCATGCCGGAGGCGGTGCGTGACGACGACGGCAACATCGTGGACCTGGAGGTGCCCGAGCATCGCCAGGGCATCATGTCGCCGGAGGAGTATCAGCAGGCCACGGCGGATATCACCAACTTCCTGGCCTATGCAGCGGAGCCCATCAAGGCCTACCGCATGCAGCTGGGTTTCAAGGTGATCCTCTTCCTGCTGTTCATGACCGTCATCTTCTATGCGCTGAAGCGCGAGTACTGGAAGGACGTCCATTAAGGGGGTCTTTCACCGGCCTGGCCGTGGCGTGCTCCGCCGCGGCCGGGCGGTTTCGTTTCTGGTCGAGGGGTCTTACCCATGGGGGCAGTGAACCGACGTTCGGTAATCACACTGTATTCCGATCCTGATGCGCTGGACAGCCATCGGGTCCGTTTTGTGTTGGCGGAGAAGGGTATTGATGCCAACCTGGTCTCGGTGGATCCGTCGGACCCCCCGGAGGACCTGCAGGAGCTCAATCCCTACTGCGCCACGCCGACGCTCGTCGACCGTGAGCTGTCGTTGTACGACTCGCGGGTGATCGTGGAGTACCTGGACGAACGCTATCCCCACCCGCCGCTCATGCCGGTGGATCCCGTCTCCCGGGCCAAGGCACGGTTGGTGGTCTCGCGGGTGGAGCGGGACTGGTATCCACTGGTGGAGCAGTTGGCGGGTGGCAAGGGGCGCGGCCAGGCCGCGGCGCGCAAGGAGCTCGGTGAGGGCGTGGTAGCCAGTGACCCGCTGTTCCAGGGCTATCCCTATCTGCTCAGCGAGGAGTTGAGCGTCATGGACTGCGCGGTGCTGCCGGTGCTCTGGCGGCTCTCTGCCTTGGGCGTGGACCTGCCCGGGCGGGCGGAGAACCTGCAGGCGTACATGGAGCGCATGTTCGAGCGCCCCTCATTCCAGAAGTCACTGTCCGATATCGAGAAGGTCATGCGCAACTGACGCGTCTGACACGGAGTATTGATGACATCAAGTAGACCGTATCTAATCCGCGCGCTTTACGAGTGGATCGTGGATAACGGGCTCACCCCCTATCTGTTGGTCAACGCCGAGCATGAAGGCCTGTTGGCCCCGATGGAATACGTGGACGCCGGCAAACTGGTGCTCAACGTGGCGCCGCGTGCGGTGCAGCACCTGACCATGGGGAATGAGGCCGTGGAGTTCTCCGCCCGGTTCGGCGGCGTGGCGCAGGAAGTGCGGGTGCCCGTGATGGCGGTGATGGCCATCTACGCCCGGGAGAACGGGCAGGGCATGCTCTTCGGCGAGGGCGACGAAGAGGGGGGCAACGGCCCCCCGCCGGAGGGTGGTGGCCCCGAGGGTGATGGGCCCGACGGCCCGGACGGCGGAGGCCGCCCGAACCTGCGGGTGGTGAAGTAGGGCCGTCCGCAGGGTCCCGAACTGGTGGCGCCGGTCAGGCGCCGCCGAACAGGTGCTGGTCGATCAGGTCGCACAGACAGTGGATGGCCAGCAGATGCACCTCCTGGATCCGCGCCGTGGTATCGGACGGCACCCGGATCTCCACATCCCGCTCCCCCAGCAAACCAGCCATCGCGCCCCCGTCTTTCCCGCTCAGTGCCACTACGGCCATGCCCCGTTCGTGGGCAGCGTTCACCGCGGCATTCACGTTAGCTGAGCTGCCGCTGGTGCTGATCGCCAGCAGCACGTCCTGCGGGTGGCCCAGGGCGCGGACCTGCTTGGAGAAGATCTCCTCGTAGCTGTAGTCGTTGGCAATCGAGGTCAGGGTGGAGCTGTCGGTGGTCAGAGCTACCGCCGGCAAGCCGGGGCGCTCCATCTCGAAGCGGTTGAGCAGTTCGGAGGAGAAGTGCTGCGCATCGCCTGCCGAGCCGCCATTGCCGCAGCTAAGGATCTTCCCCTCCGCCTGTAGCGCCTGGGCCATCAGGTGCCCGGCGTCGGCAATGCTCTCGGTCACGGCATCCATGGCCATCTGCTTGGTCCGGATGCTCTCGTGGAAGTGTTGGACGATGCGGTCATGCGGGTTCATGAAGACTCCGAAAGCTAACGACACAGATGGGCGCAAGGGTAGCTTTCAGGCCGTTCCCTTGGCAATTGCTGCCCGCGGCGCTGGCCGGGGTCAGGGGGCGGCGCTGAAGGCGTTGCGCAGCCATTCCGGCTGGCCGTCCGCGGAGAAGGCGACGACATCGAACCGGCAGAGGGCCTGATGGGTAAGGCGGCGGGCCTGGAGCCAGTGGGCGGCCGCCCGCGCCAGCCGACGCTGTTTGCGCGGAGTGATGGACGCCAGCGGACCGCCGTAATCCGGGTTGCTGCGTACCCGGACCTCCACGAAGACCACGACGCCACGATCGTCGCGCATGATCAGGTCGAGCTCGCCCGCACGGCAGCGGTAGTTCCGCTCGAGCAATGCCAGGCCCTGCGCCTGCAGGTAGGCGGCGGCTTGCGCCTCCCCGTCGGCGCCCACCCGCAGGTGCGGCGCGCGCGGCGTGGGTGTGCTCACAGGGTCAGATCCTCCGCGGCCTCCTCGCGCAGCAGCTCCGGGCCCTCGCTGCCATAGCGGGCGGGCAGCAGGCCGCGGAGGATGCGCCCCCGCTCGTCCATTTCCAGCCGGCCGCTGAAGCCGTCGATGCGCTCCCCGCCCCGTTCCCGCAGCAGTTCCACGTAGGGGACAAGCCGGTAAGCGTCCACGCCCAGGGCGAACAGCCGGCCATGGCTGGCCATGGGTTCGGGCCAGAGCTCCTCCAGGGTGGCACGGTCCAGGCCGTCGTCGGTCCGCACACCGGCGTTCAGCATCCACGGTGTTTCCATGAACAGCACGCCCTCCAGGTCGCTCCAGAGTTCCTGGTCCGGCTGGCTGGCGTGCATGTGCGAGGTGCCGAGCACCGGGAGGCCCACGCCCTGGTGGTAATGCAACTGCGTCACCACCAGCCGTGCCTGCGGTGCGGTTGCACCCAGGAAGAGGAACTCCGCGTCCTGGCGGCGGCGGTCCACGTGCTCCACCCTGCGCTGCAGGGTGGAGCGCAGCTGGCGGGCGCGGCGCTCTCCGATGTCCAGGTTCAGCAGGGCGCGCAATGGCTGGCTGTGATCTGAACGGTCGGATTGGAACCGCTGCCGCTCCAGCACCTCGCCGCCCTCGGCCTCGAAGGCCTCGGTGAAGGCCTCGGCGAGCCGTTCACCCCAGTTGCCGTCGGGGACCAGCACCAGCGCGCGCTGCCAGCCCCGGTCGCGGGCGTGGCGCGCGGCCTCGGCGGCGTCATCCTCCGGGGCCAGGCCAAACTGGTAGAGCCCGGGTATGCTCTCGATGCCGCGGGAGACCGTGTTCAGTGCCAGCACCGGGACCGGAAGGTCATCGGCGCGGGCCAGGGCGTCCACCTGGTCTTTTTCCAATGGGCCGATCACCAGGTCGGCGCCGTCCTCCACCGCCTGCCGGTACAGGGGGATGATCTCCTGGCCGGCGCTGTCCAGGATGCGGATGTCGGGGCCGCCACGGTCGCCGGCCAGGTGGGCGGCCATGATCCCGTCGCGGATGGCCTGGCCGGCGTCCGCCAGCGGGCCGCTCAGCGGCAGGAGCACGGCGATTTCCTCCGGCTCGATCACCCGTTCCCGGTACTCGCCGACGGTATGAGCCAGCACGTGGGGGCCGCCCGGGTGGTCGGGGAACTGGCGTTCCCAGCGGGCCAGGGCATCGTCCAGCTGGCGCGGCTCCAGGCGGTAGTTGCGCACCAGCCAGGCCAGTTCGATCCAGCCGCCCAGCCGGTCGGCGGAGACCGGGCGCCGGTCCTGCAGACTGCCCAGCGGAGCGTTGTCCAGCAGCGACCAGGTCCGTTCGTGATTGTGTTTCAGGGCCTGCTCATCCGACAGCCATTCACTGCGCTCCACCAGTGCCCGGGCGGCGTCCACCGGCAGGTCGAGTTGCTCCAGCGCCCCGGCCCTGACCTGGTAGTAGCGCTCGGCGAAGGCATCGGGTGGGGTCATGGGCTGAATGGTGCGCCAGGCGGACAGCACCTGACCGCTCGCGAGCTTCAGGCTTGCTTCCAGCAGCTGCTTGCGCGCCTCCTGGGTTTCGTCCAGGGAGACGTCCGCAAGGTCCTCCAGGTGGTCGCGTACCCGCGCCGTCTGGCCCATGTCAGCCTGCATCTCCGCCAGGCGCAGGGTCCAGGTGGCTGCCTCATCGTCCTCCGGCGCGGCCTCTAGGGCGGCCCGGAAATGCGCCTCGGCCGTTTCGGGGTCACCGCGGCGTGCGGCCTTCTCGCCGCGTTCGGCCTGCTCCCGGGCCGTTTCCGCCGGCGGGACTTCCGGCTCGGGCGCCGGCGGCTCCGGCGGCGCGCAGGCGTAAAGGAGGGTGGTGAGTAGCAGAACGGCTAGAAGGCGATAGCGCATGGTGATCATCTCTGGCCGGCGGGGTAGGCGGATCGGGTGCCGCGGACCGGCGCGGGCATGGTCCTTTGGGGGTGGAGCTGGTACAAAGCGTTCCCTAGGCCGAAAAGTATCATTACTGGGAGCTTGTCGTGTCAAACCTGCAGGGCACCCTTTTCGTGGTGGCGACACCCATCGGGAATCGTGGCGATATCAGCCAGCGCGCCCGCGAGGTGCTGGCCGGTGTGGCCGTGGTGGCGGCGGAGGACACCCGGCACACCGGTCAGTTGTTGAGTCATTACGGTATCCAGGCCCGCCTGGTGGCCGTGCACGAGCATAACGAGACCCGCCAGGTGCCCGGGTTGATCCAGCGGCTCCAGGGGGGCGAGGACGTCGCATTGGTCTCCGACGCCGGTACGCCGCTGGTGAGTGACCCCGGTTACCGGCTGGTCACGGCTTGTATCGACGCAGGGGTGCGGGTCAGCCCCGTACCCGGCCCCAGTGCCGTGATGGCAGCGTTGTCGGTGGCCGGGCTGCCCACCGATCGTTTCTGCTTCGAGGGGTTCCTGCCCGCCCGGCCGGGGCCGCGGCGCAAGGCCCTGGCGGCACTAGCCTCGGAGCCGCGTACGCTGGTGCTGTTGGAGGCCAGTCACAGGATCCTGGCCAGCCTCGGGGATATGGCAGAGGTCTTCGGCGGTGAGCGCCAGGCGGTGGTCGCCCGGGAATTGACCAAGACCTGGGAGACGGTGTTGCGCGGCCCGCTGGCAGCCCTGGTCCGGCAGGTGGAGGCGGACCCGGATCAGCGGCGCGGGGAGTTCGTGGTCATGCTGGCCGGTGCCCCCCCTGCGGTCAGTGACGACGCCGCCCTGCTGGCGGTGCTGGGCCCTCTGTTGGACGAGCTGCCGGTCAAGCGGGCGGCCAGGGTGGCGGCCAGGATCACCGGTGCCCCACGGAACCGGCTCTACCAGTTGGCGCTGGACCAGAAAGCCGCCGACGACGGCGCCTGATCTTGTCTGCGGGCGTTCCGGTGCCGCCGGGAACGCGGTACAATAGCGGCCGGAGTCGGCCGGACAGTCGCTGCCTTTTGGGTTTCAACGCCTGATCGGCGGAGGAAAGTCCGGGCTCCACAGGGCAGGGTGCCAGGTAACGCCTGGGGGGCGTGAGCCCACGGAAAGTGCCACAGAAAACAAACCGCCGATGGCCCTTCGGGGCACAGGTAAGGGTGAAAAGGTGCGGTAAGAGCGCACCGCGCGGCTGGCAACAGTTCGCGGCACGGTAAACCCCACCCGGAGCAAGACCAAATAGGGGAGCAATGGCGTGGCCCGCGCTGCTCCCGGGTAGGTTGCTAGAGGCAGGTGGTGACACCTGTCCCAGAGGAATGGCTGTCCTCGACAGAACCCGGCTTACAGGCCGACTCCACCCTTCTTTTTTCCGGGAAACTCCCCTTTCATTTTGGAAAGATTCCCGCTTATCAGCTGGTTAGGCGGTGATAGTTGGTGTGTTTTCTAATGCCTTCCTTGCAACCGGCTGATTAGTTTCCGGAAAACGATTACCCCCTTCCTGACCCTGTTATCCCACTTTGCTGTTCGTTCGTAACTGTCTGTTGCAAAAGGGATATTTCGCATCCTTTTGCCTTGACACCGGTTGATGGCGGTACCTATAGTGTCGAATTGTGGGCCGGGGTGGCAGAAAGTGGCAGAAAAAGGGATCCAGGGGGCGTAAAGAAAGCCGTGTTCAGGGGGGTCACACATCTCAATCTCGACGCCAAAGGGCGCATGGCGTTCCCGAGCCGTTATCGGGACCGCCTGATGGGCCTTTGCGAAGGCGAGGTGGTGGCTACCATCGACTACGAGTCCCCCTGCCTCATGCTGTATCCGCTTCCTGAGTGGGAGGTTCTGGAGCAGCAACTGGTCAAGCTGCCCACGCTCAATCCCCAGGCCCGGCGCCTGCAGCGCCTGCTGATCGGGCACGCCCACGATCTGCAGCTGGACGGCAGCGGCCGGGTGCTGCTGCCACAGCCGCTGCGGGACTACGCCGATCTGAACAAGAAGATCGTGCTGGTGGGCCAGGTCCACCGGTTCGAACTCTGGGACGCCGACGCCTGGGAGCAGGCGCGCACCGACTGGCTGCAGGAGGCCCGCGAGGAAGGCACCCCCGAGGAACTGGGGGGGTTGACGCTGTGAGTGGCGGGCCGGCAGCTGATGCGCACCGCCCGGTCCTGCTGGACGAGGCCCTGGAGGCCCTGGCAATCCGCCCGGATGGCCTCTACGTGGATGGCACGTTCGGTCGCGGCGGCCATGCCGCCCGCATCCTGGATCGGCTGGGAGCGGAAGGGCGGCTCTGGTTGGTGGACCGGGATCCGGATGCCATCGCCGTCGCCAGGGCGCAATTCGGCGGTGACCCCCGGTGCACCATCTGCCATTGCCGTTTCGACGAGTTGCCGGTGCGGCTGGAGCAGGCGGGGCTCATGGGACAGATCAACGGCCTGCTGCTGGACCTGGGCGTCTCATCGCCGCAGCTGGACGAGGCCGGGCGGGGCTTCAGTTTCATGCGCGAGGGCCCGCTGGACATGCGGATGGATACCAGCGCGGGTGAAACCGCGCGGGAGTGGCTGGCCCGGGTGGACGAAAAGACCCTGGCCGGCGTGCTCAAGACATACGGCGAGGAGCGCTACAGCCGGCGCATCGCCCGGGCCGTGATCCGGGCCCGTGACGAGGAGGCGCTGCCGGAGACCACCGGCGAGCTGGCGGCGCTGATCGCCGAGGCCGTGCCGGGGCGGCCGGAGCCGGGTAAGCACCCGGCCACCCGCAGCTTTCAGGCGCTGCGCATAGCCATTAACGGCGAACTGGAGGCGTTGGACGGTCTGCTGGACCGGGTTTGCGACCTGCTGGCGCCCGCGGGGCGGTTCGTGGCGATCAGCTTCCATTCGCTGGAGGACCGCCGGGTGAAACGCTACATCCGCAAGCACGCCACCGTGGGCGATCTGCCACCCAGTGTCCCGGTGGTGCCCGAGGCACTGCAGCCCCGGTTGCGCAGTGTCGGCAAGGCGGTGCGGGCCAGCGAAGCGGAGCGGTCCGAAAACCCCCGGGCGCGCAGCGCGGTAATGCGGGTAGCGGAGCGACGGGCATGACCCGCGGGGTCGAACTGCTGCTGTGCGCCCTGTTGCTGGCGGCCGTTATGGCCTCGGCGTTGGGGGTGGCCTGGAGCAAGCACCAGCACCGCAGCTTGTTCATGGAACTGCAGGGGCTGTCGGCAGAGGCCGATCACCTCAACGTCGAATGGGGCATGTTGCAACTGGAACAAGGCACCTGGGCCGGCCATGGCCGGGTGGAACGGGTGGGACAGGAGCGCCTGGACATGGTCATGCCCGGTCGGGAAGACACCATCATCATTCGCCCCTGAGGGGCAGGGAGTAGCACCATCGTGAACCGGCGAGCGCAAGAACACGCCCAGCCCGAGGTTGCCGTCTGGCGCCTGGGCGTGGTGGCGCTCGCCTTCGTGGTACTGGTGGCGGCCCTCGCCTGGCGCACCGTGGAGCTGCAGGTGCTGGACCGGCAGTTCCTGCAGACCCAGGGGGAGGCGCGGCAGATGCGCACCCGCAGCATGCCTGCCCACCGCGGGGTTATCACGGACCGCCACGGGGAGCCGCTGGCCATCAGCTCCCCGGTGGACTCGGTCTGGGCGGATCCGGGCCAGTTGCGGGAACACCCGGAGGCGATCGGGCAACTGGCCGACATCCTGGGGCTGTCCCCGGTCGCACTCAGGCAGCGCCTGGAGGCGCGCCCCGGCAGTGAGTTTGCCTGGATTCGTCGCCACGTGACGCCGGACCTGGCCGAGGGGGTGCGTCAGGCGGGCCTGCCCGGCGTCGCCCTGCAGCAGGAGTACCGGCGCTTCTACCCCTCGGGCGAGGTCAGCGCCCACCTGCTGGGCTTCACCAACATCGACGATCAGGGGCAGGAGGGGCTGGAGCTCACCTACGACGCCTGGTTGCGGGGTGAGCCGGGCCGCAAGCGCGTCATCCAGGACCGGCTGGGCCGGGTGGGTGGAGGATGTGGAACTGCTGCGCGAGCCCCGGGCCGGCCGTGACCTGGCGCTCAGCGTTGACCGTCGCCTCCAGTACCTGGCCTACCGTGAGCTCAAGCGCGCGGTCCGGGAGCACGAGGCGGTGAGCGGCTCGCTCGTGCTGCTGGACATCCAGTCGGGTGAGGTGCTGGCGATGGTCAACCAGCCGGGCTTCAACCCGCACCGCCGGCACGAGATCGGCAACGGGATCCAGCGCAACCGCGCCATCATCGACACCTACGAGCCCGGTTCGCTGATCAAACCGTTCACCGCCATGGCCGCCATGCAGGCCGGGGTCGCGCAGCCCGACACCTCGTTGGCTACCAGCCCCGGTACCCTGCGCGTGGGCCGGCATACCATCCGGGACATCCGCGATTACGGCGAGATCGACGTCACCACCATGTTGCAGAAGTCCAGCAACGTGGGCGCCGTGCGCCTGGCGCTGGACATGGACGAGGAAGCGCTCTGGGGGCTGCTGCTGCAGATGGGCTTCGGCAGCAGCACCTTCGTGGGCTTCCAGGGCGAGGCTACTGGCAGCGTCAGCAGCATCCCCCCGCGCGACGAGGTTCAGCAGGCCACCCTCTCCTTCGGCTACGGGCTGAGCGCTACCCCGCTGCAGATCGCCCGGGCCTACGCGACACTGGCCGCCGACGGTGTCCAGCGCCCGGTCACGCTGCTGAACCGCAACGGCCAGGCGCCGGACGAAGAGGAGCAGGTCCTGGAACCGCGGTTCGCGCGCCAGGTGCTCGAGATGCTCGAGACCGTGACCCTGCCCGGTGGCACCGGGACCCGCGCCGCCGTGCCCGGTTACCGGATCGCCGGCAAGACCGGTACCGTGCGCAAGGCCGGCGCCACCGGCTACGGGAAGGATGACGGCTATATCGCGATGTTCGCCGGAGTGGCACCGGTGAGTGCGCCGCGTCTGGCGATGGTGGTGCTGGTGGACGAGCCCAGCCGGGGCGGCTACTACGGCGGCCAGGTCGCTGCTCCCGTCTTCGGCCAGGTCATGGCCGGGGCCCTGCGACTGCTTAACATCGCGCCCGACGGCGAGGCCACGCCCGAGGGCATGATCGTCGCCGGCGGGGAGGCGCGGCCATGACCCGGCTCAAGGCGCTGCTGCAACCCTGGCTGCCCCTGTCCGACGGCGATGACCGCCCGGTCAGCGGGCTGGCAGTGGACAGCCGGGACATCGAGCCCGGCTTCGTCTTTGTGGCACTCCGGGGTACCCGCCACCACGGGCTGGACTACCTCCGGGGTGCGCTGGAGGCCGGCGCGCGGGCCGTGCTCTGGGAGCCGGCCGACGACGCCGCCCCCACCGAGGCCGACAAGGCCCTGGCGGAGCAGGCCGGCGCACCCCTGGTCCAGGTGCCGGACCTTGCCCGCCGCCTGGGACATATCGCCGCCCGGTTCTACGACGAGCCCGCTACCCGGCTGCGCGTGGTGGGTGTCACCGGCACGGACGGGAAGACCTCGGTGAGCCAGTTCCTGGCCCAGGTGCTGGACGGTAAGAGCAACCGCTGCGCGGTGATCGGCACCCTAGGCAGCGGTTACCCCGATGACCTGCACCCCGGCAGTCACACCACCCCCGACGCGGTCAGCCTGCAGCGCACCCTGGCCCGCTTGAGGGACGAGGGCGCGGGCCAGGTGGCCATGGAGGTCTCCTCGCACGCCCTGGACCAGTACCGGGTCGCGGGCATCCCCTTCCACACGGCGGTGCTCACCAACCTGGGTCGCGATCACCTGGACTACCACGGCGACTTGCGCAGTTACGCGCGGGCCAAGTCGCGGCTGTTCGGGGTGCCGGACCTGCGCTACGCGGTGCTCAACCTGGACGACGCCTTCGGTCAGCGGGTCTCCCGGGCCCTGCCGGCGCACGTGCGGCTGCTGGGCTACAGCCTGGCCGGCCACGAGCAGGCGCAGGTGCTGGGCAGCCAGCTGGATCTCCAGCCCGATGGCATCCACATGACCGTGCGTACCGACTGGGGCGACGAGGCCGTGCGGGTACCGCTGCTGGGTGCCTTCAACGCGGCCAACGTGCTGGCGGTCATCGCGGCGGCCCTGACCATGGGCATGAAGATGCCGGAGATCGCCCAACGGTTGCGTCACCTGCACCCGGTGCCGGGCCGGATGGAGCGTTTCGCCCGCAAGGGCCGGGCCACGGTGATCGTTGACTACGCCCACACCCCGGCCGCCCTGCGCGGGGCGCTGGAGGCCGTGCGTGCCCACTTCCCGGGCGCGGTCTGGCTGGTGTTCGGCTGCGGCGGCGACCGGGACCGGGGCAAGCGGCCGCTGATGGGCGAGGCGGCGGCGGAGCTGGCCGACCACGTGGTCCTGACCGACGACAACCCGCGCCTCGAGGACCCGGCGCAGATTATCGCGGATATCCGCCAGGGGGGCGTCGGGCGGGGCTGGAAGGTTCAGCGGGACCGGGAGCAGGCGATCCGGCATGCCATCGGCCGGGCCGCCGAAGGCGACGTGGTCCTGGTGGCCGGCAAGGGGCACGAAACGGTGCAACAGGTTGCCGGGCGCACGCTGCCGTTCAGTGACCGCGTGGCCGTCCGCCTGGCGATGGACGAGGAGGGGGCATGAGCCGATTCACCCTGCAGGACGTGGCCGAATGGACCGGAGGCACCCGCCACGGTGACGCTGTCACGGTGGGCGAAGTCGGGCTGGACAGCCGCAGCCTGTCAGCCGGTGGCCTGTTCGTGGCCATGACCGGGACGCGGGTGGATGGCCACGACTTCGTGGCGGACGCCGCGGCCCGCGGGGCCGCGGCCGCGCTGGTGGAGCGGGCCGGTGACTGGCCCCTCCCGGTGGTGCAGGTGGCCGACAGCCGGGCCGCGCTGCAGCGCTTGGGCCGGGCCTGGCGCCGCCGGATGCCGGCTCGGGTGGTGGGTATCACCGGCAGCAACGGCAAGACCACGGTCAAGGAGATGGTCGCAGCCATCCTGGCCCGGCGGGGCGCCACCCTGGCCACCAGGGGGAACCTGAACAACGAACTCGGGGTCCCTCTGACGTTGCTGCGTCTCGATCGCGGCCACCGCTTCGCCGTGGTGGAAATGGGGGCGAGTGCGCCGGGCGAGATCGCCGAACTGGCCGCGCTGGCCGAGCCGGAGATCGGGGTCGTGACCAATGCCGGTCCCGCCCACCTGGAGGGTTTCGGTGACCTGGACGGGGTGGCGCGCAGCAAGGGCGAATTGTTTGCCGGGCTGCCGGCCGACGGCATTGCGGTGGTCAACGCGGACGACGCCAGGGCGGCGATATGGCGCGACCTGGTGGGTGAGCGCCGCTGCCTGAAGTTCGGGCGCGGCGCCGATGCCGATGTGCGTGCCCTGGGTGAGACCGGCCGCGGCCACTTCGAACTGCAGGTGCCCGGGGGCCGCCATCCCGTGCGCCTGCCGCTGCCCGGCGGCCACAACGTGATGAATGCGCTGGCCGCCGCCGCCGTGGCGGTGGCCTTGGAGGTTCCGTTGGGCGACATCGTGGCCGGGCTGGAGGCCTGCACCGGTGTCGCCGGGCGGCTGCAGTGGCGCACCGGGCGGGAGGATTGCCGGGTGCTGGACGACACGTACAACGCCAACCCTGCCTCGCTGCAGGCGGCGCTGGACGTTCTCGCTGCCGAACACGGCGAGCGCTGGCTGGTGCTGGGCGATATGGGCGAGCTGGGCGCTGGCGCGGCCGAGATGCACGCCCGCGCCGGCGAGGCCGCCCGGGCCGCCGGGGTGCACCGGGTGTTTACCCTGGGCAGCCTGGCGGAGGAGGCCACCCGCAGCTTCGGTGACGGGGGCCGGCATTTCGAGGATGCGGACAGTTTGCAGGCCGCCCTGTGCGCCGACCTGTCCTCCGAGGTGCGCGTGCTCGTGAAGGGCTCGCGTTTCATGGGTATGGATCGCATTGTCGCCGCACTGGCCGGCGACGATGAGCAAGCGGGGGAAAGCTGAGTGCTGTATCACCTGGCCATGGCGCTGGAAGGCGTTTATTCCGGTTTCAACGTCTTCCAGTATCTGACATTCCGCACCATCCTGGGCGTGCTGACCGCGCTCGGGATTGCGCTGCTGGTGGGGCCGGCCGTCATCCAGCGCCTGGTCGAGCACCAGATCGGCCAGCAGGTGCGCGACGACGGGCCCCAGAGCCACCTCTCCAAGGCGGGCACCCCCACCATGGGCGGCGCGCTGATCCTGGTGGCCATCGCCGTGGCCACCCTGTTGTGGTCGGACCTGACCAACCGCTACGTCTGGGTGGTGCTGCTCACCACCCTGGCCTTCGGTCTCATCGGTGGCGTGGACGACTACCGCAAGCTGGCCCTGGGCAACAGCAAGGGGTTGTCGGCCCGGGCCAAGTTCTTCTGGCAGACGGTGGTGGCGCTGATCGCCGCGGTCTTCCTGTTTGCCACCGCCCAATCGCCGGTGGAAACCAGCCTGATCCTGCCCCTGTTCAAGGACGTGGTGCTGCCGCTCGGGCTGCTCTTCATCCCGCTGGTGTGGCTGGTGGTGGTGGGCTCCTCCAACGCGGTGAACCTCACCGACGGCCTCGACGGCCTGGCCATCCTGCCCTCGGTGCTGGTGGCCGGCGGGCTGGCGGTCTTCGCCTACGCCACCGGGCACGCGGTGTTCGCCGACTACCTGGGCATCCCCTTCGTGGCGGGGGCCGGCGAGGTGGTGGTCTTCTGCGGGGCGCTGATCGGCGCCGGCCTCGGCTTTCTCTGGTTCAACACCTACCCGGCGCAGGTGTTTATGGGCGACGTCGGCGCCCTGGCCCTGGGCGCGGCGCTGGGCATCCTGGCGGTGGTGGTGCGGCAGGAGCTGGTGCTGCTGATCATGGGCGGGGTGTTCGTCATCGAGACCCTGTCGGTGATGCTGCAGGTGGCCTCCTACAAGCTCACCGGGCGGCGCATCTTCCGCATGGCGCCGCTGCACCACCACTTCGAACTCAAGGGCTGGCCCGAACCCCGGGTCATCGTGCGTTTCTGGATCATCACCGTGGTGCTGGTGCTGGTCGGTCTGGCGATGTTGAAGGTGCGCTGATCATGCAGACGGCGGAACGGCAATCGGGCTACAGCGTGGTGGTGGGGCTCGGCCTCACCGGGCTGGCCTGTGCCCGTTTCCTGGCCCGGCGTGGTGTGTCCGTGCAGGTCATCGACAGCCGGGCCGAGCCGCCGGAGTACGCCGCGCTGCAGCGCGAATGCCCCGACGTGCCGGTGCACACCGGCGGCTTCGATGCCGGGCTGCTCCGGGGCGCGCGCGAGGTGGTGGTCAGCCCGGGTGTGAGCCTGCGGACCCCGGCGTTGGCAGAGGCTGCCGACGCGGGAGTGCCGCTAATCAGCGAGATCGAACTCTTTGCCCGCCACGCCGCGGCCCCGGTGGTGGCGATCACCGGCTCCAACGGCAAGAGCACCGTGACCACGCTGGTCGGTCTAATGGCCGAGGCCGCGGGCCGGAACGTCGCGGTGGGCGGCAACCTGGGCACCCCGGCGCTGGCCCTGCTGGACGCGGATACTACGCCGGACGCCTACATCCTGGAGTTGTCCTCCTTCCAGCTGGAGACGACCCACAGTCTGGCCCCGCAGGTGGCCACGGTGCTCAATATCAGCGCCGATCACATGGACCGCCACGGCAGCCTGGCTGCCTACGCCGAGGCCAAGGCGCGGGTGTTCCATGGCGATGGGGTGCAGGTACTCAACCTGGACGACCCGGTGGTGGCGGCGATGGCGCGCCCGGGGCGGCCGGTGTTGGGCTTCAGCCTGGCGCAGTGCCCGGAGCAGGGCGCCGGGGTGGCCGAGCACGACGGCACCCAGTGGCTGGTGCTGAACGGCGAGCCGGTGATGCCTGCGGCGGCTTTGCGCCTGCCGGGGCAGCACAATCGGGCCAATGCGCTGGCCGCGCTTTGCCTGGGCTACGGGCTGGGACTGCCGGTGGCCGCCATGGCCGAGGCGCTGCGCCGCTTCCCGGGACTGCCCCACCGCACCGAGTGGGTGGCCGAGCACGCCGGGGTGCGTTGGTACAACGACTCCAAGGGCACCAATGTCGGCGCCGCCGTCGCCGCGGTCCGCGGCCTGGACGGCCCGGTGGTGCTGATCGCCGGCGGTGAGGGCAAGGGCGCGGACTTCCAGCCGCTCGCCGATGCCCTGGCCGACAAGGGGCGCGCAGCCGTGCTCATCGGCCGGGATGCCCCGCTGCTGGCGGGGGCGCTGGAAGGCGCACTCCCGGTGGAGCGGGCCGCGGACATGACCGATGCGGTAAGGCGCGCCGCCCGTCTGGCGCAGGCCGGCGACGCGGTGTTGCTCTCCCCGGCCTGCGCCAGCTTCGACATGTTCCAGGGGTTCGCCCACCGGGGCGAGGTCTTCCGCGCCGCCGTGCAGGAGGTGGCCCATGGCTGAGCTCCTGCAACGCATCCGCCTTGACTGGGGGCAGACCGGCAGCCTGCGCTGGGCCCTGCTGGACTGGCACCTGCTGTTCGCGGTGCTGGCTGTGGCCGGCCTCGGCCTGGTGATGGTGGGCTCCGCCTCGGTGTCCATCGCCGAGGGGGTCACCGGCAACCCGTTCTTTTACCTCAACCGGCAGGCCGCCTTCATGGCCGTGGCGTTGCTGGCGGGTGTGGTGGTCCTGCATGTCTCTCTGGACCAGTTTTACCGCGCCGGGCCGGTGTTGCTGGTGCTCGGCTTCCTGCTGCTGGTGGCGGTGCTGATCCCGGGTGTCGGCCGTGAGGTGAACGGCGCTACCCGCTGGATTCCGCTGGGGGTGATCAACCTGCAGGTGGCGGAGGTGGCCCGGATCTGCTTCATCATCTACCTGGCCGGCTACTGCGTGCGGCGCTACGCGGAACTGCCCAACACCAACGGGGCCTTCGCCATCCCGCTGGCCGTCTTCTCGTTCGCTGCCTTCCTCCTGTTGGCCCAGCCCGATTTCGGCACCGCGCTGGTGCTCATGGTGACGGCGCTGGCCGTGCTCTTCCTGGCGGGCGCCTCCCTCTGGCGGATCGCCGTGCTGGGGCTGATGCTGGCCGGTGCCGCGTGGCTGCTGATCGTCGGCTCGCCCTATCGTTGGCAACGGTTGACCACCTTCACCGACCCGTGGGCGGATCCCTTCAACGCCGGCTTCCAGCTCACCCAGTCGCTGATCGCCATCGGTCGCGGGGAGTGGTTTGGCGTGGGGCTGGGGAGCAGCGTGCAGAAGCTCTTTTACCTCCCCGAGGCCCACACCGACTTCCTGTTCGCGGTGCTGGCCGAGGAGCTGGGCCTGCTGGGGGTGGTCGCCGTGGTGGCCCTGTTCGCCTACATCGTCTGGCGCGGGCTGCACATCGGCCTGGCCAGCCTCCGCGCGGGCCGGCCTTTCGGCGGCTACCTGGCCTGGGGCCTGACCATCAGCATCGGCCTGCAGGCCTTTATCAACATGGCGGTGACCATGGGGCTGCTGCCCACCAAGGGGCTGACGTTGCCGCTGATGAGTTACGGGGGCAGCAGCCTGATCATGACCTGTATCGCGCTGGCGCTGATCCTGCGGGTGGACTACGAGTGCCGCCTGGCCGCCCTGAACCCGCCCCGGCCGCGCAAGCGTCCATCAGGGAGGGCCCGCCCATGACCGCGCCCGTCCTGATCATGGCCGGCGGCACCGGTGGCCACGTCTTCCCCGCGCTGGCGGTGGCCGAACGGCTGCGCGAGCAGGGTGTGCCGGTAGTGTGGCTGGGCACCCGACAAGGCCTGGAGGCCCGCGTGGTACCCGAGGCGGACATCCCCATCGAGTGGCTCCGGGTCCGCGGGCTGCGGGGCAATGGCCTGCGCGGCTGGTTGGCGGCCCCTTTCGTGTTGCTGCGGGCCCTGGGGCAGGCGTTGTCGGTGCTTCGCCGGCACAAGCCGCGAGCGGTACTCGGCATGGGGGGCTACGCTGCCGGCCCGGGGGCGGTGGCCGCCTGGCTCACGCGCCGGCCGCTGATCATCCACGAGCAGAATGCCGTGGCCGGCCTGACCAACCGACTGCTCGGCCGCTTGGCGCGGCGGGTGCTCACCGGTTTCCCGGGGCTCCTCCCGGAGCGGGGCGGCGAGCACGTAGGCAATCCGGTGCGCGCGGCGATCAGCCGGGTGCCGGGGCCGGCCGAGCGCGGCTTGGGTGAGCGCCGGCCCCTGCGCCTGTTGGTGGTGGGGGGCAGCCTGGGGGCGTTGGCGTTGAACAGCACGGTACCGGCCGCGCTGGCACGGCTGGCACCGGAGGAGCGGCCCGAGGTCCGGCACCAGGCCGGTGAGCGCACGCTGCAGCAGGCGCGCGAGGCCTATGACCAGGCCGGGGGGGCGGTCGACCTGCTGCCCTTTATCGACGACATGGCGGCGGCCTGGGCCTGGGCGGACCTGGTGATCTGCCGGGCCGGGGCCCTGACCGTGGCCGAGCTGGAGGCGGTGGGGGTGCCCGCCATCCTGGTCCCGCTCCCCGGGGCGGTGGACGACCACCAGACCGCCAATGCGCGCCAGTTCGTGGAGGCGGGCGCCGGCGTCCTGCTGCCGCAGCAGGCGCTCAGCGCCCAGCGCCTGGCGCTGGAACTCAAGACCCTGTTGGCCGACCCGCAACGCCTGCAGCGCATGGCCGCATGCGCGCGCGAGCTGGGGCGGCCGGACGCCGCGGCCACCGTGGCGCGGATCTGCCTGGAGGAGGCCCGATGAGCAACGGTGACATGAGCCCGGCCCACACCCGCCCGGACGCCTTTGGCCGTGTCCGCCAACTGCACTTCGTCGGTATCGGCGGTGCGGGCATGGGCGGTATTGCCGAGGTATTGCACAACCTGGGCTTCACCGTGACCGGCTCCGACCTCAAGGAGAACGCCATCACCCGGCGGTTGAGCGGGCTGGGCGTGCAGGTGGTCTTCGGCCACGAAGCCGGGCACGTGGCGGGTGCCGACGCGGTGGTGGTCTCCAGCGCGGTGAAGGAGGACAACCCCGAGGTGCAGGCCGCCCGCGAACACCGCATCCCGGTGGTGCGCCGGGCGGAGATGCTCGCGGAGTTGATGCGCTTTCGCTACGGCATCGCCGTGGCCGGCACCCACGGCAAGACCACCACCACCAGCCTGGTGGCCAGCGTGCTGGCCGAGGGCGAGCTGGACCCCACCTACGTGATCGGCGGCCGGCTCAACAGCTCCGCCAGCCACGCCCGCCTGGGCAGTGGTCGCTACCTGGTGGCCGAGGCGGACGAGAGCGACGCGTCCTTCCTGCACCTGAAACCGATGATGGCGGTGGTCACCAACATCGACGCCGATCACCTGGAGACCTACGGCGGCGATTTCGACCAGCTGCGCCACACCTTTGATGAGTTCCTGCACCACCTGCCCTTCTACGGGCTGGCGGTGCTCTGCCACGACGACCCGGTGCTGCGCGACCTGGGCCCGGAGATCGCCCGCCAGGTGCGCAGCTACGGCTTTGCCGAGGACGCCGACCTGCGCGCCGTGGATATCCAGCAGCAGGGTCGGCGCACGAGCTTTACCGTGGTGGACGGCGACGAGACCTTCCCGGTGGAGGTGAACCTGCCCGGACGGCACAACGTGCAGAACGCCCTGGCCGCCATTGCCGTGGCCCGGGAGCTGCACGTGGACGTGCCGGCCATCCAGCGCGCGCTGAAGCGCTTCCAGGGCATCGGTCGCCGCTTCCAGGACCACGGCACGCTGCAGTTCGGCGACGCCCGGGTGAACCTGGTGGACGACTACGGCCACCACCCCCGTGAGATCGCCGCCACGCTCAAGGCGGTGCGCGATGGCTGGCCGGGGCGGCGGGTGCTGGTGGTCTTCCAGCCCCACCGCTACAGCCGCACCCGCGACCTGTTCGAGGACTTCGCCCGGGTGCTGGCCGAGGCCGACGCCCTGGTGGTCACGGAGGTCTTCGCCGCCGGTGAGGCCCCGGTGGCCGGGGCGACCGGCCGCAGCCTGTGCGCCGCCATCCGCGCCCGCGGCCAGGTCAACCCGGTGTTTGTCGAGACCCTGGACGAACTGGAGACCCTGCTGCCGCGGGTGGCGCAGGACGGGGACCTGGTGCTGACCCTGGGTGCCGGCAGTATTGGCGGGGCGGCCGCGGAGCTGGCCCGCCGCCACGGCGTGGAGGATGCCGAATGATGGCCGCCGAACGCCGCATACAGCCGGGTGAACTGCGCCACTGGGAGCCCATGGCGCGCTACACCTCGTGGCGAGCGGGTGGGCCGGCCGAGCGGCTCTACCGTCCGGCCGGTCGCGACGACCTGGTGGCCTTCCTGCAGCGCCTGCCGGAGGACGAGCCGCTCTTCTGGTGCGGGCTGGGCAGCAATCTGCTGGTGCGCGAGGGCGGTCTGCGCGGGACGGTCATCCTCACCCAGGGTGGACTGGACACCCTGCGGGTCGACGGCGAGCAGGTCTACGCGGAGGCCGGTGTGGCCTGCGGGCGGCTCTCCCGCTACTGCATCCGGCAGGGTCTGGCCGGGGCGGAGTTCTTCGCCGGTATCCCCGGAACGCTGGGCGGTGCGCTGGCCATGAACGCCGGCGCCTTCGGCGGCGAGACCTGGTCGCGGGTGCGCCGGGTGGAGACGGTGGACCGGCGCGGCACCCTGCGCCGGCGCGGGCCGGAGGATTACCAGGTGGGCTACCGGCACGTTATCGGGCCCGAGGGCGAGTGGTTCATCGCCGCGTTGCTGGATCTGGCACCCGGCGATGCCGTGGCGATGAAAGCGCGGGTCAAGGCGCTGTTGAGCCAACGCAACCGCACCCAGCCTATCGGCGAACCCAGCTGCGGGTCGGTGTTCCGCAACCCGCCCGGCGATCATGCGGCCCGGCTGATCGAGGCCGCCGGGCTCAAGGGGCGGCGTTGCGGCGGGGCGCAGGTCTCGGAGCGCCACGCCAACTTCATCATCAACACCGGCGGGGCGCGCCCCGCCGATATCGAGGCACTGATCGACCAGGTGCAAGCCGAGGTCGCCCGCCAGCACGGGGTGACGCTGGTGCCCGAGGTGCACGTGGTCGGGGAGAGGCAGTCATGAGCAGCGAACAGGCGGCGGCAATGGGCCGGGTGGCGGTACTGATGGGGGGCGATTCCGCCGAGCGCGAGATCTCCCTGATCAGTGGCCGGGCCGTGTTCGAGGCGCTGCAGCGGCGCGGCGTGGATGCCGTCGCCGTGGACACCGCGGAGGTGCCGCTCTCGGACCTGGCCGGGTTCGACCGCGCCTTCATCGCCCTGCACGGGCGCGGCGGCGAGGACGGGGTTATCCAGGGGGCGCTGGAGGCGCTGGGCGTGCCCTACACCGGCAGTGGCGTGCTCGGTTGCGCCATCGGCATGGACAAGTGGCGCACCAAGCTGCTCTGGCGCGGGGCCGACCTGCCGGTGCCGCCGGGGGCGCTGCTGCGGCCGGAGACCAACCAGCAGGCGCTGGTGGGCAGTGTCGGATTGCCGCTGATGATCAAGCCCGCCCACGAGGGCTCCAGCATCGGCATGGCCCGGGTGGAGCGGCTGGAGGACCTGGAGACCGCCCGCGCCGAGGCCGCCCGCTTCGACGACCTGGTGCTGGCCGAGCGCTGGATCGACGGCCAGGAGTACACCGTGGCGATCCTCGGTGAAGAGGCACTGCCCGCGATCCGGTTGGAGACGCCGCGCGGATTCTACGACTTCGAGGCCAAGTACCGCAGCGGCGACACCTGCTACCACTGCCCGGCCGGCCTGGACGAGGCCGAGGAGCAGCAGATCCGGCAGCTGGCGCTGGACGCCTTCCGGGTGGCGGGAGCCAGTGGCTGGGGCCGGGTGGACCTTATGCGGGACCGGCAGGGCCGTTTCTGGCTGCTGGAGATCAACACTATCCCCGGCATGACTGACCACTCGCTGGTGCCCATGGGCGCGAAGGCGGTGGGGATCGATTTCGACGAGCTCTGCTGGCGGATCCTGCTGGACAGCCGCCGGCGGGAGGTGGTGCGGCCATGATGCACCCGGCCACAGCACCCCGCTACCCGGCCACAGGGGGCGCCCCGCGCCAACGCGGCAGCGCCGTGTTGGGTTGGGCGGCCGGCGCGGCGGCGCTGCTGTTGGCCCTGGCCGGTGGCAGTGCGGCCCTGGAACAACTGCGCAGCGGCGACTGGTTCCCGTTGCAGACGGTGCGGCTGGACAGCGCGGTGCAGTACTTGGACCCGGCCGACCTGGAGGAGGCGCTGGATCCGTTCCTGGACCGCGGCATGTTCGGGCTGGACGTCACCGGCATGCGCCGCGCCGCCGAGCAACTGCCTTGGGTGGCGAGCGCCTCCGTGCGGCGGGTGGTGGCCGGACACGGTGGAACTGAGCATCCGCGAGCAGGCGCCGCTCGCCCGCTGGGGTGACTCGGCACTGATCAACCGGCAGGCGGAGGTGTTCCGGCCCCATCCGGACAGCTTCCCGGGCGACCTGCCCCGGCTGGTGGGCGTATCCGGCCATGAAGAGGACCTGGTGGCCGGCTACCGGCAACTGGCCCGCCGATTCGCCTCGGCCGGTTTCGAGCTGGCCGTACTGGAGCGGGATGCGCGCGGTGCGTGGCGGGCGGAGCTGCTGCCCGAGGGTGATGGCCAGGGCGAGCGATCCGTCCACCTGGAAATGGGCCGGGACCAGCTGGAGGCGCGGGTAGCCCGCTTCCTGGAGGCCTGGCCGCTGATCGCGCGCGAGCAGTCGCGCGAATTGGCCAGTGCCGACCTGCGTTACCCGAACGGTTTCGCGCTGGGCTGGCGGGACGCCGACACGGCAACCGAATAGAGCGACAGACAGGGAACTGACACGGCATGACGAAAAAGTCCGAGCGCAAGATGCTGGTAGGGCTGGATATCGGGACCTCCAAGGTGGTCGCCATCGTGGGCGAGGCCGGGGAGGACGGTGAGATCGAGGTGGTGGGCATCGGCTCCCACCCCTCCACCGGCCTCAAGAAGGGGGTGGTGGTGAACATCGAGTCCACCGTCCAGTCGGTGCAGCGCGCCGTGGAAGAGGCCGAGCTGATGGCCGGCTGCGAGATCCACTCGGTCTACGTGGGCATCTCCGGCAGCCACATCAAGAGCATGAACTCCCACGGCATGGTGGCCATCAAGGACCGGGAGGTGACCCAGAGCGACCTGGACCGGGTGCTGGACGGCGCCCGTGCGGTGGCCATCCCGGCGGACCAGCGCATCCTGCACGTACTGCCGCAGGAGTTCGTCATCGACAACCAGGAGGGCATCCGCGACCCGCTGGGCATGTCGGGCGTGCGGCTGGAGGCGCGGGTGCATATGGTCACCGGTGCGGTCTCCGCCGCCGAAAACATCACCAAGTGCGTCCGTCGCTGCAACCTCGACGTGGACGACGTGGTGCTCCAGCAACTGGCCTCGGCCCAGGCGGTGCTTACCGAGGATGAGCGCGAGCTGGGGGTCTGCCTGGTGGATATCGGCGGCGGTACCACCGACATCGCCGTGTTCACCGGCGGCGCCATCCGGCACACGGCGGTGATCCCCATCGCCGGCCACCAGGTGACCAACGACATCGCCGTGGCCCTGCGGACGCCGACGCAGCACGCCGAGGAGATCAAGGTGAAGTACGCCTGCGCCCTGTCGCAGCTGGCCAACCCGGAGGAGAGCATCGAGGTGCCCTCCGTGGGTGACCGGCCGCCCCGGCGACTCTCCCGGCAGTCCCTGGCGGCGGTGGTGGAGCCCCGCTACGAGGAGTTGCTCGGGCTGGTGCAGGCGGAACTGCGGCGCAGTGGTTTCGAGGACCTGATCCCTGCGGGCGTGGTGCTCACCGGGGGCAGTTCCAAGATGGAGGGCGTGGTGGACCTGGCCGAGGAGGTCTTCCATCTGCCCGTTCGCGCGGCCAGTCCCACCCGGGTGACCGGGCTGTCGGACGTGGTGCGCAACCCCATTTATTCCACCGGCGTGGGGTTGCTGGTCTACGGCGCCCGCCACGAGGGCAAGCCGGTGCTCGCTGATCTGAGTGAGGAGGGCGGTATGCGCGCACTGTGGGCACGTATGAAGAGCTGGTTCCAGGGCAATTTCTGATTTCAGGGTGAAACCGGGCCGGCAGCGGCCCGGGCAAGACACGGGTTTCTGCAATTTTCAGTTTTCGGACCAAAACGGTCTCAGGAGGATAGCGCCATGTTTGAACTGATGGACAACGTCAACCAGAACGCGGTGATCAAAGTGGTCGGTGTCGGTGGTGGCGGCGGTAACGCCGTCCAGCACATGGTGGCGGCCGACATCGAGGGCGTGGAATTCATCTGCGCCAACACGGACGCCCAGGCACTGCAGAACGTGGCCGCGCGGACCACGCTGCAGCTCGGCTCGGATATCACCAAGGGGCTGGGTGCCGGCGCCAACCCGGGCGTGGGGCGTGAGGCGGCCATTGAGGACCGCGAACGCATCATGGAAGCGCTCGAGGGGGCCGACATGGTCTTCATCACCGCCGGCATGGGCGGGGGCACCGGCACCGGGGGCGCCCCGGTGGTCGCGGAGATCGCCCGGGAGATGGGCATTCTCACCGTGGCGGTGGTCACCAAGCCCTTCCCGTTCGAGGGCGGCAAGCGCATGCGTGTGGCCGAGGAGGGCATCAAGGAGCTCGGTGGACACGTGGACTCGCTGATCACCATCCCCAACGAGAAGCTGATCAGCGTGTTGGGCAACAACATGACCCTGCTGGACGCCTTCAAGGCGGCCAACGACGTGCTGCTGGGTGCGGTGAAGGGTATTGCCGAGCTGATCACCCGCCCGGGCCTGATCAACGTCGACTTTGCGGACGTGCGCACCGTGATGTCCGAGATGGGCATGGCGGTGATGGGCACCGGTTCCGCCTCCGGCGAGGGGCGTGCCCGCGAAGCCTCCGAGCGTGCCATCGCCTGCCCGCTGCTGGAGGACGTCAACCTGGCCGGCGCCAACGGCATCCTGGTCAACGTCACCGCCGGGCTGGACCTGGGCATCAACGAGTTCAACGAGGTGGGTAATGCCGTCCGTGAGTTCGCCTCCGACGACGCCACCGTGGTTGTGGGCACGGTCATCGATCCGGAACTGGAGAACGAACTGCATGTCACAGTAGTGGCTACCGGCCTGGGGGCTTTTCAGGAGCAGCGCAAACCGGACCTGAAGCCGGTCCGCAAGGCCAGCGGCGACGTGGACTACGGGGAGCTGGACCGCCCCACCGTGATCCGGAAGAAGGCGGCCAATGACCGGCCCGGCGCTGAGAGCGAGGGTGACATGGAGTACCTGGACATCCCGGCCTTCCTGCGGCGTCAGGCGGATTGACCGCCTGACGCCGGGGAACCGGCCTGACCAGGGACTCCGAAGCCGTTATGTTGCGCTGCACTATACAACGTGCGGCGGATTACAGTAGAATGACGTCGCTCGTTGTCGTCACCGGGGCGGTGTTGTGCCCGGAACCGGCAGCGACCGAAACAAGAACCTGGAGTTGGCCGTAAAATGATCCGTCAGCGCACATTAAAGAACAGCATCCGCGCCACCGGCGTGGGCCTGCACACCGGCGAGAAGGTGTACCTCACGCTCCGTCCGGCGCCGGCCAACACGGGTATCGTCTTCCGGCGGGGGGACCTGGATCCGGTGGTGGATATCCCCGGGCACGCCCTGAACGTGGGTGATACCCGTCTCTCCACCTGTCTGTGCAAGGACGACGTACGGGTCTACACCGTCGAGCACCTGCTGTCTGCCATGGCGGGGCTGGGCATCGACAACGCGGTCGTCGAGGTCAGCGCCCCCGAGGTGCCGATCATGGACGGCAGTTCCGGGCCCTTCGTGTTCCTGATCCGATCCGCGGGCATGGAGGAGCAGAACGCCCTCAAGAAGTTCATCCGTATCCGCAAGCCCATCCGGGTGGAGGAGGATGACAAGTGGGCCGCCTTTGAGCCGTTCAACGGCTTCAAGGTCGGTTACACCATGCACTTCGATCACCCGGTGTTCTCCGAGCAGAACGGCTTCTCCGAGCTGGACTTTTCCAGCACCTCTTTCGTCAAGGAGGTCAGCCGGGCGCGGACCTTCGGCTTCATGCGCGACATCGAGATGCTGCGGGCGAACCGGTTGGCGCTGGGCGGCAGCCTGGACAACGCCATCCTGGTGGACGACTACCGCATCCTCAACGAGGACGGGCTGCGCTACCAGGACGAGTTCATCAAGCACAAGATTCTCGATGCCATCGGCGACCTGTACCTGTTGGGCCACAGCCTGATCGGCAGTTTCAAGGGGCACAAGTCCGGGCACTCGCTCAACAACAAGCTGCTGCGGGCGCTGATCGCCCAGGAGGACGCCTGGGAGGAGGTAACCTTCGACCAGTCCTCCGACTCGCCCATCGCCTACGACCGGCCCGGGCTGGCCATCGCCAGCTGATCCCCGGTGGTCCGGCATCGCGCCGGCCACCCTCCGGTCCCGATCCAGCGCCCGGCATCGCCGGGCGCTGTTCGTTCAGCCCCGCCCCAGCAACTCCCCCAAGTACCGGCCCGTCTCGGTCGCGCTCGCCGCCACCTGCTCCGGCGCCCCGCAGGCAACGATTCGGCCTCCGGCATCGCCCCCCTCGGGGCCGATGTCCACCACCCAGTCCGCCTCGGCGATCAGGTCCAGGTTGTGTTCGATGACTACCACGGTGTGGCCGGCGTCCACCAGCCGTTGCAGGGCCTCGATGAGCCGTTCCACGTCGGCCATGTGCAGGCCCACGGTGGGTTCGTCCAGCACGTAGAGGGTGTGTGGGGTGCGCTGGGCGCGCAGGTCGGGGCGCGCCTTGGCCAGTTCGGTGACCAGCTTGATGCGCTGGGCCTCGCCGCCGGATAGCGTGGGACTGGGCTGGCCGAGGGTGAGGTAGCCAAGCCCCACGGCGTTGAGCAGGGTCAGGGGGTGGTGGATGCGGGGCTGGGCGGCGAAGAACGCCTCCGCCTCCTCGACGCTCATGTTCAGCACATCGCCGATGTGCCGGCCCTTCCACTCCACGGCCAGGGTCTCGCGGGTGAACCGCAGCCCGTGGCAGGTCTCGCAGGGGACGGCCACGTCGGGAAGAAAGTTCATCTCCACCCGGCGCACGCCCTGACCGTCGCAGTCCGGGCAGCGGCCGTCCTTGGTGTTGAAGGAGAAGCGGCCCGGGCCGTAGCCGCGCAGACTCGCCTCCTGGGTGCCGGCGTAGAGCTTGCGGATGTCGTCCCAGAAGCCGATATAGGTGGCGGGGCAGGAGCGCGGGGTTTTGCCGATGGGGGTTTGGTCCACCTCCAGCACCCGGTCGATGGTCTGCCAACCCTCCAGCCCGCTGCAGTGGGGCAGGTCCAGCGCGGTGTCCTGGCGGCGGTGAGCCAACTGCCGTTTCAGCGCGGGCTTGAGCACGCCGCGGATCAGGGAGGATTTGCCAGAGCCGGAGACGCCGGTGACCACCACCAGGCGGCCCAGGGGCAGGTGCAGGTCCTCGCCCTTGAGGTTGTGCAGGGTGGGTGAGCGCAGGGCGAGGGTGGCGTGTGGGGCCTCCGGGGCGTTCTCGGGTGGTGGCGGCAAGGCTGCGCCGGGGGCGTCCGGCAACTGCACGGGGCGCCGTCCGCCCAGGAGCGGGTGGGGCAGGGGCTGGCGCAGGTAACGGCCGGTAATGGAGCTGGGATGGTCCAGCAATTCGTCGACGGTGCCGGCGGCAACGACGCGCCCGCCGTTGATGCCGGCGCCGGGGCCCAGGTCGATGACGTGTTCGGCGCGGCGGATGGTGTCTTCGTCGTGTTCGACGACGACGATGGTGTTGCCCTTGCCTTCGAGACGGCCGAGGACGTCCAGCAGCAGGCGGTTGTCCCGGGGGTGGAGGCCGATGGTGGGTTCGTCCATGACGTAGCAGACGCCCTGCAGGTTGGAGCCCAGTTGGGCGGCCAGGCGGATGCGCTGGGCTTCGCCGCCAGAGAGGGTGGGGGCGGCGCGGTCGAGGCTCAGGTAGCCGAGGCCCACGTCTTCCAGAAAGCGCAGCCGGTTGTGGATCTCCGGGAGGACGTCGCGGGCGATGGTGGCCTCGCGGTGGGTGAGGGCCATAAGCCCTTGAGCGCCATGATCCGGTGCTTCGGGTTTCGGTGGGTCAGCTTCCAGTGGGTTATCGGTGAGTTGCCGGCTGGCCATCAGGTCTGCGAACCAGGCCCGGGCCTCGCGAACGGTGAGGGCGGAGAGCCCGGGCAGGGTGCGGTCCTGGAAGGTGACGGCGCGGGCCTCGGCGTTGAGGCGGGCGCCGTCGCAGGTGGGGCAGGGGACGGGGAGGGCGTCTTCGTCGCTCTCTGTCTCCCGCCAGTGGTGCTCCTCGCCGGTATCCTCGTCACTGAAGCCCTCCAGCACTTCGCCGGTGCCGTAACAGGTGTGGCACCAGCCGTGGGGGCTGTTGTAAGAGAAGAGGCGCGGGTCCGGTTCGTCGAAGCTGCGCCGGCAGCTCGGGCAGGCGCGCTCGGTGGAGAGGGTGGTCAGGGTGCCGTCGGGGGTGCGGATGCGCAGGACGCCCTTGCCCTGTTCCAGGGCCAGGTGGATGCCCTGGAACAGGGGTTGGGCGTTTTCCGGATGGATGAGCAATTCCGCCACCGGCAGGTCGATGTCGTGTTCCCGGTAGCGGTCCAGCTTGGGCCAGTCGGCGGTGGGCAGGAAGGCGCCGTCCACGTGGAGGGCGGCGTAACCCTTGCCCGCGGCCCAGCGGGCCAGTTCCTTGTAGATGCCCTTGCGTCCGCTGACCATGGGGGCCAGCAGGTGCAAGGTTCCGCCCCGGTGGTCCCGCAGGAGTTGGGCGTGGATGGCCTCGGCGGTCTGGGCCTGGATGGGGACCCGGCAGGCGGGGCAGTGCCAGGTGCCCAGGCGGACGTAGAGCAGGCGCAGGAAGTGGTGCACCTCGGTCAGGGTGGCGACGGTGCTCTTGCGTCCACCCCGGCTGGTGCGCTGTTCGATGGCCACGGTGGGCGGGATGCCCTCGACGCTGTCCACGTCGGGGCGCGCCGCCGGTTGCACGAACTGGCGGGCGTAGGCGTTGAGGGATTCCAGGTAGCGGCGCTGGCCCTCGTTGAAGAGGATGTCGAAGGCCACGGTGGACTTGCCGGAGCCGGACAGGCCGGTGATGACGGTGAGCCGGTTGCGGGGGATGCGGATGTCCACGCCTTTCAGGTTGTGCTCCCGGGCGTGGTGGATGTCGATGTATTGCAGCGTCCCCCTGCCGGACACCCCCGGCCCGGGTTCGCCCCCGGTCGCCCCCCCTTCGGCGCCCACGCCAGCGGAGTCGTGGGCAGCGGCCCGCAACCGCGTCAGTTCCCGGACGTAGTCGGCCAGCGCCCGTCCGGTGTGGGAGGTCTCAGGCTGCCCCATCACCTGCCCTGGGGTGCCGGTGCAGAGCAGTCGGCCGCCCTGGTCGCCCCCTTCCGGCCCCAGGTCGATTAGCCAGTCCGCTGCCAGGATCACGTCCAGGTTATGTTCGATGACCAGCAGGGCGTGGCCCTCGTCCTGTAGCCGGCGGAAGGCGCTCAGGAGCACCGCCACGTCCTGAAAGTGCAGTCCGGTGGTGGGTTCATCAAAGAGGAAGAGCAGGCGCTGGCGCTGCTTGCGTCGGCCGCTGGTCTTGGCCAGGTGGCCGGCCAGCTTCAGGCGCTGGGCCTCGCCGCCGGAGAGGGTGGGTACTGGTTGGCCCAGTTTCAGGTAGCCGAGCCCCACCGCCTGCAGGGGTTCGAGGCTTTTCAGTACCGCCGGGGTCTCGCGGAAGAATTCGGTGGCCTGGTCGACGGTCAGGTCGAGGACCTCCGCGATGTTCTTCGGGCCATCGGCGGTGGTGCCGAGGTCGGCGCCGGGGTCGGGCAGGCGCTGGATCTCCAGGATCTCCGGGCGGTAACGGCGGCCGTCGCAGTCGGCACAGCGCAGGTACACGTCGGAGAGGAATTGCATCTCCACGTGCTCGAAGCCGTTGCCGCCGCAGGTGGGGCAGCGGCCCTTGCCGGAGTTGAAGCTGAACACGCCGGGGGTGTATTTGCGCTCCTTGGCCAGGGGTTCGGCGGCGTAGGCCTTGCGGATAGGCTCGAAGGCGCCGGTGTAGCTGGCGGGGTTGGAGCGGGTGGTCTTGCCGATGGGGGATTGGTCCACCAGCACCACGTCGTCGATGTGTTCGTCGCCGGTGAGGGCCTCGAAGGCGCCGGACGGGTCGCCGGGGTGGCCTTTGCAGCGGGACAGCTCGTTGTAGAGTATGTCGCGCATGAGGGTGGATTTGCCGGAGCCGGAGACGCCGGTGAGGCAGACCAGGCCCGGGTGGACGGGGATTTCCACGGTCAGGGCTTTCAGGTTGTGTTCGGTGGCGCCCTGGATGGTGATTCTTGGGGTTTCCGGCGGCAGGTCTTGAATGGCTTTTCCCGCCGTGGAGTCGGGGGTCTGGAGGTGTTGGCGGCCGGGTTCGGAGTTCCGCTTTTCCGGACTCCGGACGGGGCCGGCCGACAGGCCATCCATGGCCTGACGGCCGGTGACCGCATCCATACGGCCACCCTGCGGGCCTTCTCCGTCCTGCGTCCGCGCTCCACTACGAACCCGGCCGCCAACCCCTCCAGACCCTTCATGGTCTGAGGTGCTGCCCTCCACCCGCGCTCCGCTGCGGTTCCGCCCGGAACACGCACCAGACCCGTCGGCGTCCGCGTGCTCGGCTCCGCCTGTAAGCACGCCCTCAACCACCCGTTTCCTTCCGGTGAGGTGGTCGGCGGTGAGGGAGTCTTCAGTGCGCAGCAGTTCGGCCGGGGTGCCGTTGAAGATGACCTGGCCGCCCCGCTCGCCCGGGCCGGGGCCGATGTCGATGATGCGGTCGGCGGCCTGCATGACGGCCGGGTCGTGCTCCACGACGAGCAGGGAGTTGCCGGCGTCACGCAGCCGGTGCATCACCGTAACGATGCGGTCGATGTCCCGGGGGTGGAGGCCGATGGAGGGCTCGTCCAGCACGAAAAGGGTATTGACCAGGGCGGTGCCCAGGGCGGTGGTGAGGTTGATGCGCTGTACTTCGCCGCCGGAGAGGGTGCGGGACTGGCGGTCCAGGGTGAGGTAGCCCAGGCCGACAGTGTTGAGGTAACCGAGCCGGTTGCGGATGCCTTCCAGCAGGATCTCCGCCGCCTCGTCCAGGGGGGCGGGCAGGTGGATGGCCTCGAAGAATCGGGCGCAACGGTCCAGCGGCAGGGTGAGCAGGTCGTGCAGGTGCAGCCCGGGCAGGCCGTGGAAGGCGTGCTCGGGCAGGGTGGCGCCGTGGGGCCGCTGGCGGGCGGCCCGGTCGATGACGGCGTCGCTGTCCTCGTGGCTGCCGATGCGCCAGAGCAGGGCGGCGGGCTTGAGGCGGGCGCCGTGGCAGTCGGGGCAAGGGTCGTAGCTGCGGTAGCGGCTGAGCAGCACCCGCACGTGCATCTTGTAGCTCTTGCGCTCCAGGTAGTTGAAGTAGCCGTCCACGCCGTACCACTTGCGGCCGTTGAATCGGCCCTCGCCCTCGATGATCCACTGCCGGTCTTCCTCCGGCAGGTCGCGGAAGGGGATGTCGGTGGCCACGCCCCGGCGGCGGGCGTGGAACAGCAGGTCGTCCTGGCACTCGGCGGAACGGCCGGACTGGAAGGGCTTGATGGCGCCCTGTTCCAGGGTGAGAGAGTCGTCCGGGATGACCAGCCGGTAGTCGATGCCCATGACCCGGCCAAAGCCCCGGCAGGTCTCGCAGGCGCCCACCGGGGAGTTGAAGGAGAAGAGGCCGGGGGTGGGTTCCTCGTAGTGGATGTCGCAGTCGGCGCAGTGGAGGTCGGCGGAGTAGCGCAGGGGCTCGCCGGGCTCGCGCTGCTCGTCGAGCAGGCGCACGTGGACGTGGCCCTGACCCAGTTTCAGGCCCGACTCCAGCGCCTCCACCAGCCGGTCGCGGCGGTCGTCGACCAGGCGGATGCGGTCGGTGACCACCTCCAGGTGGGTCTTGGTCTCGGCGTGGATGCGGGTGAAGCCCTGCCCGGTCAGCAGCTCACGCAGGGTCGCGGCGCTGGATTTCTTCGGGATGGCCACCCGGGCGGTGACCATGGCCCGCTCTCCGCCGTGGCTGGCCAGCAGGCGGGCGGCCACGCCTTCGGGCGTGTCCCGCTGGACCCGCTTGCCGCAGCCGCCGCAGTAGAGTTGCGCGGTGCGGGCGAAGAGCAGTTTCAGGTGGTCGTTCAGCTCCGTCATGGTGCCCACGGTGGAGCGGGAGGTGCGCACCGGGTTGGTCTGGTCGATGGCGATGGCCGGCAGCACGCCGTCGATGCGGTCCACCGCCGGGCGGTCCATGCGGTCCAGGAACTGCCGCGCGTAGGGGGAGAAGGTCTCCACGTAGCGCCGCTGGCCTTCGGCGTAGACGGTATCGAAGGCCAGCGAGGACTTGCCGGAGCCGGAGACCCCGGTGACCACCACCAACTCGCCCAAGGGGATGTCCAGGTCGAACCCGCGCAGGTTGTTCTGGCGGGCACCCCGTACCCGGATGCGGTCGCGCGACATTTCGTACCTCCAGCGCCAATGGACAGGGCAGTATACTGCCAGCGCTAGGGCAGCTGTGCTATAGTTTAGAATTAATCCAGATAGAAAGAGCCGAGAAACGGGGCGGTCTCATGAAACTCTATGTAATTCCGGTGGCGTCCTATCAGGAGAACTGCGTGGTGGTGGCCTGTGAGCGGACGCAGCGTGCCGCGGTGGTGGACCCGGGTGGTTCCGGCAGCGACGTGGACAAGGTGTTGGCCGAGGTGGATGACCTGGGCCTGACCGTGGAGTCCATCCTGGTCACCCACGGTCACATTGATCACGTGGCCGGCGTGAAGGAGATGTCGGATCGGCTGCAGGTGCCGGTGATCGGGCCCCACGAGGACGACCGCCCGGTCCTGGCGCAACTGGACAAGCAGGCCAAGCTGTTCGGCTACCCGCCGGCACCGGGGTTCGAGCCCGACCGCTGGGTGGAAGACGGTGAATCGATCGACGTGGGGGATGTGCGCCTGCAGGTGGTGCTGGTGCCGGGGCATACGCCGGGCCACGTCGCCTTCTTCGACCCGGAGAGCCGCTACGCGCTCACCGGCGACCTGCTGTTCCAGGGTGCCATCGGCCGTTCGGACTTCCCGGGCGGGGATCACGACACCCTCGTCCGTTCCATCCGCGAGAAGCTCTTCCCGCTGGGGGACGACGTGACCTTCGTGCCGGGGCACGGCCCTGCCAGCACCTTTGGCGAAGAGCGCCGGACCAACCCCTTCGTGGGAGATGCCGCCGTCGCCTGATCGGCGGCGGACGGCCTATCCCGTGATGGCCTGGCCCAGACGGTGCCCGCTGAGCCAGGCGCCCTCCACCCGGTCCCCGGCGCACCAGTCGCCGCAAAGCCCCAGGCCCGCCTCGCGGTCCAGCAGGTAACCAGCGTCCAGCGGCCGTGCGCTGGCGGCGTAGCGCCAGCGGTGTGCCTGGTACCCGGCAGGGCGGTGGGCTGCCCCGGTAACCTGCGCGAATGCATCGAGCAGTGTCCAGGCGACCCATTCCCCGGGCAGCTCCAGGTGGTCCCGGCTCCAGTCCGCCCAGGCATGCAGCACCCAGGTCTCTCCCGGCGGCCGGCCCGGTTTGTCACTGTCCCGGGCAATCCAGCGCAGTGGGCCATCGTCCCGGACGAAGGCGGCGTGGTATCCCAACGCCAGGGGCTGCGGGAAGTGCGCGATCACCGTCCAGCAGGGTGTCATCCGGACCGGCTCCAGGGCCGCGTGCAGCGTGTTCGCGCCTTCTGGCAACAGCGCGGCCGCCTGTGGGGCGGGGACCGCGACGACCGCGCGGGGCATGTCGCCTGACCGGTCGCCGTCGGCAAACTCCGCCACCCAACCCCGGTCGGTCGGGACCAGCCCGGTGACCCGGCGCTCGGTGCGCAGGGGCAGTTCTGCGCTCAGGGCGCGGGTGATGGCGCTCATCCGCGGCCGGCCCACCCAGCGTTCCTGGCCGTCGGCCACCGGCGTGCCGCGACGCCCTTCGAGATAGACCGGCTGGTCGGGCCAGCGGTCGCAGTGCCCGGCGTGTGCCCACGCCGCCACCTGTGCCCGGAAGGCGGGCTCGCGGGCGGTGAAGTACTGCGCTCCCAGGTCGGCCTGCCAGCCGTCGCGCCGGCGGGTGGTCATCCTGCCGCCCGGGCCCCGCGCCTTGTCCACGACGAGGGGGTTCATGCCGCCCGCTTTCAGCGCCTGCGCGCAGGCCAGACCGGCAATGCCTGCGCCGATCACCAAAATATCCTCTTGCAACCCTGTACCCTCGCCCGCCGGTTTTGAGATCGCGCCGGATGCCAGCGCGCCCACCAAACGCCCAGTGTAACCTGCTTGCAAGGGGCGTGTGCTGCGGTAGGCTGGTATTACCGCTTGGACAACAGGGCAGGCCGAGGGCCGCCGAGGAGGGCGCCATGCTGAACGTCAACCCCGATCTGGTCTGCGAACTCGTCCAGAAGATCCGGGAGTTCCAGGCCCAAGAGGATGTGGTTATCCCCGACGATGGGCCTGCCAGCTACAGCGAGGACTGGGCCATGCAGGTGCTGGCCGGCCACGCCGATGACATGACCTACCAGGAGTGCGTGGAGACCGTGGCCGACCTGGAGCCGGACCAGCAGATGGAACTGGTGGCGCTCATGTGGCTGGGGCGCGGCGATTTCGAGGCGGACGACTGGTCCGGTGCCCGGGCCGCCGCCCAGCAGGGGTGGACGCCGCGCACTGGCGAGTATCTGCTGTCCACGCCGCTGGCCCCCGACTACATGGAGGAGGGGCTGGAGGCCCTGGGGTACGACTGCCACGGCTGAGGTTGTCGCCTGGCCGGACCGGCCCCGGTCCGGCCATTCAGGCTCACTCCAACAGGATGTCCAGCACGTCCAGTACTAGGCCGGTGGTCTCCTCAACGCGGACCACCTGGTCCTCCAGTTCCACGATCTGCGTGTCCTCCGCCTGACGGGGCAAGCGTCGGCGGAGATCCTGCGAGACCCGCGCCTGGCGGATGAGTTCGCTGTCGATCACCTCCCCGCGCTCGACCTTCCGCTGCCAGCCCGGGGGTAGGTCGCCGCCTCGCTCCAGCCGCATCTGCAGGCCGGGCGGCAGGCTGCGCTGCCCGCCGGACCGGCCCGGGGTCTGGGGCCGTTCCTGATCGCCCCGGGCCTCTTCCCCCTCGCGCCGCTCGCCCAGCCACTCGCGGATGATGTCGCGCTCACGGTCGGAGAACCGGCCGGATTCCCGCCGCTCCTCGCTCCGGCCGTGCCGCTCGTCACGCTCACCCCGCTGGGTGCCGCTCTGACCCGGCGGGCCCGACGGACCGGCGCCTTGGCCTGCGTGTCCGGGTGGACCGCCAGCATGGTCCGGCGGCCCGGCGTGGCCGGCGAGTGGCCACGCCAGCAGTGGCAACGAGAGCGCTAAGGCGAGGATCGAAAAACGTTTTGCCATCGGGCCATCCTGTTATCGGGTGTCTGGGTGTTGGATCACGGGGCGTCGAGGCAGTTCCGCTGCCCTCTTCCCAGTCTGGGCGATGCCAGTATGCCGTCCAAGGTCATGTCAGTGACATTTTATATTCTTCGAGGCTATTAATATAAAAATTAGAATCCTTTCACATAAGTGGTGCGCTCCGATTAGTATGCCGGCCATCAACGATCGCACGTGATCCCAACACTTCTGGAGCCCCACATGTCTGCCGTCTCCTCCGCAATCCCGAAAACGGTCGGCCCGATGAACCCGGCGGGCTGGCTCGCCCTTGCCCTGCTGGTGGTCGGGACCCTCTACCTGGGGCAGGCCATTGACCTGACCCAGGCGACGCTCTTCCTGGTGGGCGGCGCACTGGGTGTTGTGCTCTATCACGCGGCCTTCGGCTTCACCGGCGCATGGCGAGTGTTCATCACGGAGCGGCGCGGGCAGGGCCTGCGGGCGCAGATGGTCATGCTGGCCCTGGCGGTGGTGCTGTTTTTCCCGGTACTGCACACGGGGAGCGCCTTCGGAAATGAGGTGAGCGGCTTTGTCTTCCCCATTGGTGTATCGGTGGTGGTGGGCTCCTTCCTGTTCGGTATCGGTATGCAGCTCGGCGGCGGGTGCGCCTCCGGCACGCTGTTCACCGCCGGGGGCGGCAACGTGCGCATGGTGGTCACCCTGATCGGCTTCATCCTCGGGTCGGTCATCGCCACGCACCACGTGGACTGGTGGTTTCAACAGCCGGCGTTTGAAGCCGTGTCCGTGGTCGAGGGCCTGGGGGTGGCTGGCGGTATCGCGCTCAGTTTCGCGCTTTTCGCCACCATTTACGGCCTGACCGTGCTGCTGGAGCGGCGTCGGCACGGCAGCCTGGAGGCACCCAAGACCAGCGCCAACCAGGGCTGGCGTCGGTTCCTGCGCGGGCCCTGGCCGCTGATCTGGGGGGCGGTGGCCCTGGCGGTGCTGAACTTCATCACCCTGGTGCTGGCCGGCCGGCCCTGGGGCGTGACCGCCGCCTTTGCCCTCTGGGGGGCCAAGTTCTTCGAGCTGATCAACATCGACGTGACCCAGTGGGCCTACTGGCAGAGCGAGGCCAATGCCGCCGCCCTGCAGACCAGCGTGTTCGCCGACATCACCTCCGTGATGAACTTCGGCATCGTGCTGGGGGCACTGCTGGCCGCGGCGCTGGCCGGGCGTTTTGCCCCGAGCCTGCGGATCCCGTTCCGGCCGTTGATGGCGGCGGTCATCGGTGGCCTGCTGCTGGGTTACGGGGCCCGCCTGGCCTTCGGCTGCAACATCGGGGCCTACTTCGGCGGCATCGCCTCGGGCAGCCTGCATGGCTGGGTCTGGCTGGTGTTCGCCTTCCTGGGCAACATGGCAGGGGTCAAGCTGCGGCCCTTCTTCTTCGGCGAGCGGGCGGAGCCGCGCCAGGCGCCGAGCTGCTGAGCCCGGGTGGGTGCGGCACCGCCCACCCCGGGGCTATACAACGCCCGAGTCTCTTGTAACATGAGCGGGTGGCCGCATCGGCAGCGGCCGCCCGTTTGGTCGTTACCGGGCGGGCCCATTGACCGGGTTTGCATTCGGAGGTGACGGCGTTTGCCCCCATTCAGACGAGGCCTGCTTCCCCTGTTAGCGCTGCTGGCGCTGCTGGCACTGGTGCTGTGGCTTGCCGGTGGGGCCGGGGAGCAGGGGGGCGGCGTGGACCGGGGCCAGCCCGCGGACGATACCGCCCTGGAGGCGCGCACCGGCGCCCTGGTGGACGAGGTGGTCTTCACGGAACAGCGGGACGTGGGGCAGGTCACCGGGCTGATTGAGCGCGGCAGCCACCAGGTCTTCGCCCAGGGCATCACCCGCCCGGCGCTCTTCCACCGCCTGCGCGACTCCGCCGCCACCGCCCACGACCTCTCCTACGGCACCGCCGTGGAGCTGACCATGAACCCCTATGGCCCGGAGTTCAGCGATGGCCGGCTGAACCCCTTCGCCGTGCCCGCCATGCGCGAGGCGCTGAACTGGCTGGTCAACCGCCGCCACATCGCCGAGGAGATCTACGGCGGGCTGGCAGTGCCCCGGTACCTGCCGCTGAGCACCGCCTTCCCCGACTACGCCCGCCTGGCGGAGACCGCCCGCGAGCTGGAACTGCGCTATGGCCACGACCCGGCCCGCGCCCGGGAGGTGATCCGCCACGAGATGGGGCGGCTGGGCGCGGAATGGCGGGAGGATCAGTGGTACTACGAGGGCGAGCCGGTCCGGCTTACCCTGCTCATCCGCAACGACGATGAGCGCCGCCGCATCGGCGACTACCTGGGCAATCTGCTGGAGGCGGAGGGCTTCCAGGTGGAACGGCTCTACCGCACCGCCGAGGAGGCCTCGCGGATCTGGATCGCCGGAGACCCCGCCGGCGGGCGCTGGCACATCTATACCGGGGCCTGGGTCTCGACCCTGATCCAGCGCGATCAGGCGGAGAACTTCAGCTACTACTACACGCCCCGGGGGCGTGCCGAGCCGCTGTGGCAGGCCTACGAGCCGGACCCCACCTTCGACGAGATATCCGACCGGCTGCAACGCCGCGACTACCAGAACTGGGACGAGCGCCAGGACCTGATGCGCCAGGCCCTGGACCTGGCCATGCTGGATTCGGCCCGGGTCTGGTTGGTGGATCAGCTCAACGTCTGGCCCCGGTCGCGGGACGTGAACCTGGCCGGGGACCTGGCCGGCGGTACGTCCGGTTCCGCCCTCTGGCCCTACACTCTGGGCTATGAGGGCCGGCTGGGTGGTCGGGTGGTCATCGGCACCCCGGAGATTATCACCGAGCCCTGGAACCCCATTGCCGGCAGCAACTGGATCTTCGACCGGATGATCACCCGGGCGCTCAGTGACCCGCCGGTGCTGCCCGACCCCTTTACCGGGTTGCACCACCCCCAGCGCCTGGCGCGCGCCGAGGTCACCGTGGAGGCCGACACCCCGGTGAACAGCACCCTGGACTGGGTGCAGGTGGACACCGTCGAGACGGTCCGCGTGCCGGAGGCCGCCTGGGTGGACTGGGACAGCGCCGAGCAGCGGTTCCTCACCGCCGCCGAGGCGGAGCCGGACGGCGTCACGGCCCGCACCCGGGTGCGCCTGGTCTACGAGGACGATTACCTGCAGCGCCGCTTCCACGACGGCACCCGGGCCTCGCTGGCCGACGTGGTGCTGCCCTGGATCCTCACCTTCGAGCGCGCCGACGAGGACAGCCCCCTCTACGACGTGGCCCACGTCCCCAGCTACGAGGCCTTCCGCCGCCACTTCCGCGGCTGGCACATCGTCTCGGAGGACCCGCTGGTCATCGATGTCTACAGCGACCAGATCTTCCCGGACGCGGAGGCCATCGTCGCGGCCCGTGCGCCGGGCACCCCCCCTGGCACATGCTGGCTCTGGGGATCATGGCCGAGCGGGAGGGGAGCCTGGCCTTCTCCTCCAACAAGGCCGACCGGCTGCGGGTCGACTGGCTCAACCTGGTCTCCGGCCCCAGCCTGCCGGTGCTGCGCCGCCAGCTGGAGCGCCTGCAGCAGACCAACCACCTGCCCTACGCGCCGGTGCTGGGCGAGTACCTGACCCCCGATGAGGCCGCCGACCGCTACCAGGCGCTGGCGGACTGGTACGCAGAGCGGGGCCATTTCTACGTGGGCGACGGGCCCTTCTACCTGCACGGGGTGCATCCGGTGGAGGGCAGCGTGGTACTGCGCCGCTTTACCGATTTCGCCGATCCGGCCAACAAGTGGCTGCAGTTCGCCGACCCGCAGATCCCCGAGTTGACCCTGGACGGGCCGGTGGTGGTGGCCCAGGGGGAGTCGGTGGCCTTCGAGCTGGCCGTCACTTTCGAGGGCGAGCCCTACCCCCGCGAGGCTATCCAGCAGGTGCAGTTCCTGCTCTTCGACGGCGATAACCGGTTGGCCCACCGGGGCGAGGCCCAGTACCTGGGGGAGGCGCGCTGGCAGGTGCCGGTGACCGCGGAGGTGTTGCGGCTCCTGGGGCAGGGTGCCAATAGCCTGGAGATCGCCGTCACCACGGACCGAGTGGCCCTGCCGGCCTTTGCCTCCCACGCCTTTGCCACCGTCCCCGGCGGGGAGCCGCTGGCGTTGCCGCCGCTGCTGGAGGGGGCGCCATGAGCGCGTTGCCCGGTATCGATCCAACAGCCCGCACCCGCGGCCGCTGGCGGGACGTCTGGCGCATGCTGATCTTCTCCGGCAAGCGGCTGCTGGCGCTGCTGCTCACCGTGCTGGCGGGGGTCTACCTGACCATCCTCATCGCCAACATGGGTGGGCAGGTGGACGAGCTGCGCATGGTGCAGATCCGCGGCGAGATCTCCGAGGCGGTGCGCGCCGACCCGGCCTTCCAGGACATGAGCAGCGAGGAGCGCAACGAGCTGATCGAGCGCCAGGTGGACCTGGAGGTGGAGCGGTTGAACCTGGACCAGCCCTTCATCCTGCGCAGCTTCGACTACCTCTACCGGGCCATGCTGCTGGACCTGGGCCGGGCGGAGCAGATGCACAGCGATGCCGGCTCGCGCCAGGTCTTCGACATCATCGTCGAGCGGCTGCCGGCCACGCTGTTGCTGTTCGGCACGGCCAACCTGCTGATCTTCCTGGTCTCGGTCTGGGTGGCGCTGCACCTGTCGCGCCGTTACGGCAGCATGCTCGATCGTAGCGTGGTGGGGTTGGCGCCCAGTTCGGCGGCGCCCGCCTGGTTCTACGGCATGTTTCTTATCCTCATCTTCGCCTTCGTGCTGCCGGCGCTGCCCTCCGGTGGCATGGTGACCGCGCCACCGCCGGAGGACCGGCTGGAGTACCTGGCCAGCGTGGTGCGGCACATGGCGCTGCCCCTGGTGGCCATGTTCCTGTCGCAGATCTTCATCTCCATCTACTCCTGGCGGACCTTCTTCCTGATCCACTCCAGCGAGGACTACGTGGAGATGGCCCGGGCCAAGGGGCTGCCGGAACACCTGATCCAGCGCCGCTACATCCTGCGGCCCACCCTCTCGCCCATCGTCACCAGCTTCCTGCTGATGCTGATCGGGCTGTGGAGCGGGGCGATCATCCTGGAGCAGGTCTTCAACTGGCCGGGCCTTGGGACGCTGGTCTTCCAGGCCATCGGTCACCGGGATACGCCGGTGATCATCGGCACCGTGGTGATCTTCGCTTACCTGCTGGCGGCCACCGTATTCCTGCTGGATCTCCTCTACGGGATCCTGGACCCGCGGGTCCGGATCGAGGGGGGGCGATGAGGCGTTGGTTGGAGGGGCTGAAGCAACTGCGCCGCTACCCCTCGGCGGTGCTGGGCACGGGGCTGATCCTCTTTTTGATCGGGCTGGCGGTCTACACCGTGGTGGCGATCCCCTACAGCCAGGCGCTGGACCTGTGGCGGGGCGGTGAGCAGTGGCGGATGCACCCGGTGAACGCCTCGCCGGTCTGGACGGACCGGCTGCGGGGGGGCGATCTGCCGGAAACCCAGATCATCTCCAGCGCCGATGTCCCCCCGGAGGAGCAGCCCTTTCCCGGCGGCCGGCGGCTGCGGATTCCCCTCAGCTTCGACTACGACAGCAGCGCCTTCCCCAGCGAGATCAACCTCTTCCTGGCCGCGGAGGAGCAGGCCCGGGCCCCCTTCGTGCGCCTGATATGGCAGGCGCCGGACGGCCGCGAGGAGGTGCTGGGGGGCCGGCGAATGGCGCGGGAGGAGCGGATCTCCATCTCCCAGGACTGGGCGCTGGAACGGCGCCTGGGGCATATCCCCCATGTGGGGCTGATGCTGGACCCGGAGACCGCCGATCGCCCCGATCCGGCGGTCCTGCAGGGCACGCATACCCTGCTGCTGGACGTGGTGCTGTTCGATGAGAACGCGGGCCTCGACGCCGACCTGGTGGTCTACGGCCGGGTGCACGGCGTGGCCGGCACCGACCACCAGCGCCGCGACCTGATGGTGGCGCTGATGTGGGGCACCCCGGTAGCGCTGGCCTTCGGGTTGCTGGCGGCGGTGGGCACCACCGTCACCACCCTGGTGATCGCCGCCATGGGGGTCTGGTACCGGGGCTGGGTGGACGCGGTGATCCAGCGGCTCACCGAGGTGAACATGATCCTGCCCATGCTGCCCATCCTGGTGATGGTGGGCACCCTCTATTCCACCAGTATCTGGTTGATGCTGGGGGTGGTGGTGGCATTGGGTATCTTCAGTGCCGGCATCAAGATGTACCGGGCCATGCTGCTGCCCATCCGCGAGGCGCCCTACATCGAGGCGGCCAGGGCCTACGGGGCCAGCAACGCCCGCATCATCCTGCGCTACATGGTGCCCCGGGTGCTGCCGGTGCTCATCCCCACCTTCGTCACCCTGATCCCCACCTTCGTCTTCCTCGAGGCCTCCCTGGCGGTGCTGGGGCTGGGCGACCCGGTGCTGCCCACCTGGGGCAAGGTGCTGAACGACGCCCAGGAGCAGAGCGCGCTCTACAACGGCTTCTACTACTGGGTGCTGTCGCCCGCCTTCCTGCTCATGCTCACCGGGCTGGGTTTCGCCATGCTCGGCTTCGCCCTGGACCGGGTCTTCAACCCGCGGCTGCGGAACCTCTGACCGCCGCCGGGCGGCTCACCTCGTCCACCAGCGCGAAGATGGAGCGGTAGGGGATGCCGCCGTGGGCGGTCAGGCCGATCTCGCAGGTGCGTGAATTGGAGTAGCCCGCGGTGCAGTGGGCGACCTGTTCCCGCAGGCCGTTCACCGCGCTGGCGTTCAACTCCGGCGTGGTGAAGCCCTTGTCGCCGGCAAAGCCGCAGCACTGGATGCCAGTGGGCACCACCACCTGCTCGGCGCAGGCCTCGGCCACCTCGCGGAAGCACTCCTGCAGGCCCTGGTGCTGGCTGGAGCAGGTGACATGCAGGGCGATGGGCTCGCGTTTGCGCTCGATCTCCAGGCGGGGCAGCACGTGATCGCGCAGGAACCGCACCGGTTCGTAGAGGCTCAGGGCGTTGCTGAGGGTCCCTTGCATGCGCAGGGTGCAGGGGCTGGTGTCGCAGAGCACCGGGTGGCGTCCCTGGTCGGAACGGGTCAGCAGCAGGTCGTTCAAGGCCCGGGCCTTACGCTCGGCCTCCTCGAACTGGCCCTTGGACTCGAAGGCCATCCCGCAGCAGTGAGCATTCACTCCCGCTGGGACGATCACCCGGAAGCCGGCCTTCTCCAGCACGGCCAGGGTCAGCTCCAGGGTGGAACGCCGGTCCGGCTCCTGCGGCGTGGCGCCGAACATGCGCGTGGCGCAGGAGGGCAGGTAGACCACGGTCGGGCGGTCGTCCGCGCGGCCCGGCGGGCCCTGGTAGGGCTTGAGCACCCCCGGTGTTGCCGCGGTGGGGGTAGAGGACAGCCAGTGTGGGGTGCGGTTGCCGCTTACACGGCGGGTGATGGCGCTGATCCGGCCCAGGGTGTGCGGCCCCACCAGCCGGCGCACCCCGTCGGTGGTGCGCAGGGCCAGGCGGGCGGTGGCCGTGACCCCGGCGAAGTATTTCCCGGCGAACCGGGCGCGCCCGGCCTGGTGGGCAGTGCGCTCGTGGCGCAGGGCGCGGACCAGGTCGCCGGTGTTGATGTTGACCGGGCAGGGCAGGGCGCACAGGCCGGTGGCGGCGCAGGTCTCCAGGCCGTCGTAGGCGTAGGCCTCCCAGAGCGCGCGCTGGCGCCCGGGTCCTCGCCGTTGGCCTCCAGCCGCGCCAGTTCGCGGCGGATGACGATGCGCTGGCGGGGCGTGAGGGTTAGGTCGCGGGAGGGGCAGACCGGCTCGCAGAAGCCGCACTCGATGCACTTGTCCACCAACGGGTCGGCCGCCGGCAGGGGCTTGAGGTTCTCCAGGTGGATGGTGGCGTTGCGGCTGAGGATGACTTCCGGGTTCAGCAGCCCCTCCGGGTCGAACAGGCCCTTGATCGTCCACATGAGGGCGTACGCCTCGCTGCCCCACTCCAGTTCCACGTAGGGGGCCATGTTGCGGCCGGTGCCGTGTTCGCCTTTCAGGGAGCCCCCATAGCGCACCCCCACCAGCTCTGCCAGCTCGTCCATCATTCCCTGGTAACGCTCCACCTCCCCGGGGGCCTCGAAGCCCTGGGGGAAGACGAAGTGCAGATTGCCCTCCAGGGCGTGGCCGAAGAGGATGGCGTTCTCGTAGCCGTGGCGGTGGAGCATATCGATCAGTTCGCTGACCCCTGCCTCCAGTTGCTCCATGGGGAAGGCCACATCCTCGATCACCACCGTGGTGCCGGTCTCGCGCACCGCGCCCACCGCCGGGAACATCCCCTTTCGGATGTTCCAGTACAGGGCGTAGGTGCCGGTGTCCCGGGCGAAGTCCACCGGGCGGAGCGTCTCCACGCCGGCGATGGCCTGTCTCGCGGCGTCCATGCGGGTGGTGAGCGTGGCCTCGTCCTCGGCGCGCACGTCCACCAGCAGGGCGGCCGCGCCGTCGGGCAAGCCCTGCAGGGTATCGGCCATACCGGGGGTGTCTTCCACCGAGCGCAACGCCGCCCGGTCCATCAGCTCCACCGCCGCCACCGGGGTGTCGGTGAGCCCCTTGAGCGCGGCGGTGGCCCGGCAGGCGGCGCCCATGTCGGGGAAGAGCACCAGGGCGGCCGCCTTCAGGGCCTCGTCCGGTACGGTGTCGTAGGTGATGGAGCTGATGAAACCCAGCGTGCCTTCGGAGCCGATCATCAGGTGCTTGAGGATCTCGATGCCGTCCTCGAAGTCCACCAGGCTGTTCAGGGCGTAGCCTACGGTGTTTTTCAGCCGGTACTTGTGGCGGATCTTGTCCGCGAGGTCCCGGTTGGCCCGCGTCTCCCGGGCCAGGCGCTCCAACCCGTCGAGCAGGGCGGCGTGGCTCCGCCGGAAGGCCTGCACGCTCTCCGTATCGGCAGTGTCCAATAGGGTGCCGTCGGCCAGGATGAGCCGCAGATCGCGCACGGTGCGGTAGCTGTTCTGGGCGGTGCCGCAGCACATGCCCGAGGCGTTGTTGGCGGCGATGCCGCCGATCTGGCAGGCGCCGATGGAGGCCGGATCGGGGCCGATCTTGCGGCCGTAGGGGGCCAGCACCTGGTTAGCGGAGGCGCCGATGACCCCCGGGTCGAGCCGGATGGCGCGCCCCTCCTCCAGCACCTGGCTGCGTCGCCAGCCCCTGCCCAGGCGGATCAGCACCGAGTCGGTGACCGCCTGGCCGGAAAGGGAGGTCCCCGCGGCGCGGAAGGTCACCGGCATCCGCTGTTCGCGGCATGCCTCGAGTACCCGCCGGACCTCGCGCTCGCTCTCCACCTGCACCACCAGTTGCGGGATCAGGCGGTAGAAGCTGGCGTCGGTGCCGTAGGCCAGGGTCTTGAGGGGGTCGTGGATGAGGCGGTTGGCGGGGAGGTCCGGTTCCAGGGCATCGATCAGGCTGCGCAGCTCGGGCGTCATGGGCGCCATCCTTCTTCTCGGATTTGTCCGTTAAGACTAGATGGCTTTGGCCTGTTCTGCCGCTGGTATAGTCTGGTCACTCGGGTAGGGCGAGCCGTGGGCTTTGGCCTTGGTCGCCGACCCATCCACTTGTCTGGCCTATAGAGGACCGTCGTCGTCCATGACCGAGACCCTGCTGCGCGTGGAAGACCTCCGGCTGGCCTATCGCACCGAGCGCGGCGTGGTGCAGGCGGTGGACGGGGTCAGTTTCGACCTGCGCCGGGGCGAGGCGGTGGTGGTGCTGGGGGAGAGCGGCTGCGGCAAGAGTTCCCTGGCCAAGGCGCTGCTGCGCATCCTGCCGCGCAACGTGCACAGTCATACCGGGCGGGTGTGGCTGGGCGATACCGACGTGATGGACCTGCCGGTGGAGCGTTTCCGGCGGGAGGTGCAGTGGCTGCGCATCTCCATGGTGATGCAGGCGGCCATGAATGCCCTCAACCCGGTGGTACGGGTGGGGGAGCAGGTGGCCGAGCCGTTGGTGGTGCACCGGGGCTGGTCGCGGGCGAAGGCCCTGGACAAGGCCGCCGAGGTCTTCCAGCGGGTGGGGGTCTCCAGCGACTTTCTGGCCCGGTACCCCTTCGAGCTCTCCGGCGGCATGCGCCAGCGGGCGGTGCTGGCCATGGCGCTGATCACCGAGCCGGATCTCATCATCCTGGACGAGCCCACCTCGGCGCTGGACGTGCTGACCCAGGCGAGCATCATGAACGTGCTCAAGCGCATCAAGCGGGAGCAGGCCACCAGCTTCATCCTGATCACCCACGACGTGGCCACCTCCAGTGAGCTGGCCGACCGGGTCGCCCTGATGTACGCCGGCCAAGTGGCGGAGTACGCCGACGCCCGCCGCTTCTTCACCGAGCCGGCCCACCCCTATTCCCAGATGCTGATGGCCAGCGTGCCCCGGCTTTACCAGGCCGAGGCGCCGCAGCATATCCCCGGTCAGCCACCGGACCTGCTCTCGCCCCCTCAAGGGTGTCGCTACGCGGATCGCTGCCCCCACCGCTTTGCACGTTGTGCCGAGAATCCGCCACCGCAGCGGGTGGGCGAACGTCACCACGTACGGTGCTGGCTATATGGAGGCCACCGATGAGTCGAGTTGCCATCCCCGCGCAGGAACCGGCCGAGCGGGCAGCACCCGCCCCCGGCGACACCCTGTTGGAGGCCCGTGACCTGCACACCTGGTTCGAGCTTCGCCAGTGGGGGTTTCTGCGTGTCGGCCACGTGCGCGCGGTGGATGGCGTCAGCTTTGCCCTGCGCCGGGGCGAGGCGGTGGCCTTCGTGGGCGAGAGCGGCTGTGGCAAGAGCTCGCTGGCGCGCACCCTGCTGGGCCTGCACCGGCCCACCGGGGGCGAGGTGGTGTTCGAGGGGCAGCACCTGGAGTCGTTGGACAAGCGGGCGCTCAAGGCCTACCGGGCGCGGGTGGGCTACGTGCAGCAGGATCCTTATGGGGCGCTGCCCCCCTTCATGGACGTGGGCCGCATCCTGGAGGAGCCGCTGATCGTGCACGGGGTGCGCGACCGGGGTGAGCGTCGCCGGCGGGTGCGGGCGGTGCTCGACGAGGTGCGTCTATCGCCTCCGGAAACCTATCTGCACAAGTTTCCCCACCAGCTCAGTGGTGGCCAGCAGCAGCGGGTGGTGATCGCCCGGGCGCTGGTGCTGGGGCCGGCCCTCGTGATCGCCGACGAGCCGGTCTCCATGCTGGATGCCTCGGTGCGGGTGGAGATCCTGCGCCTGTTGCGACAGGTGCAGACCGAACTCGGCCTCACCCTGGCCTTTATTACCCACGACCTCTCCACGGTGCGCCACTTCGCCGAGCGCATCTTCGTGATGTATGGCGGCCGCGTGGTGGAACAGGCGCCGGTGGATGAACTGCTGGACCACCCCCAGCACCCCTATACCCAGGCCCTGCTCAACGCCATCGCCGACCCCGACCCGGCCAACGCCGATGAAGAGCGCCCGGTGCCCGCCGGGGAGGCCCCCAGCCTGGCCAACCCGCCGCCAGGGTGTCGCTTTCATCCGCGCTGCCCGCAGGCCATGGCGGGGCTCTGCGACGTGGAGGAGCCGCACGATTTTGAGCCCCGGCGGGGGCATTACTCGGCCTGCTGGCTGCACCGCTAGCCCGTTGGGCTGTGCCGGGCAGCCCCGGGGGAGGTGTCAGCCGGGGTCGTGCAGGTACAGGCGGTCGTCCTCCTCGCGCCGGGTAGGGATGGAATAGCGGTCCAACTCGCCGTGCAGGGTGTGGCAGAGGTCCTGGGCGAACAGCGGGTCGCCGATGTGCCAGGAGTGCGCGAAGTTGCCGTAATAGTTCTCTTTGGGGATACGGCTGTCCGGGTCGATGCCGGCGAAGTAGGGGCTGCAGTCCACGTTCACCGCCTTGGGTGGGGCATTGTCGGGCAGGCCGACCCGCCCTGCCCGGGCCCTTAGCCCGATGCGCTTGGCATTGGAGACCCGCAGCACGCCATCGTGGCCGCTTTGGTAGTTGGTGAGCCGGGAGCAGTGCCGGTAGACGGAGACGAAGCGCGGGTCGTCGTCGGCCAGGGAGCAACTGGAGACATCGGCCCCGATGAGGGCGATCTGGCTGACCTTCCAGGGGCGGTTCTTGATTTCGGTAACCTCGTCGGCATCGGTGAAGGCGTGGCGGATGACGTAGGCGCCGGTGGAGTGGCCCAGCAGGTGCACGTTCAGGTCGCAGCCGCGCGCCTGGCGCGTCGAGAACAGGCTGATGCAGTCGTCGGTGAGCCGCTCAGCGGTGGCCTTGGCATAGCGCCGGTCCCGCATGTACAGGAGGGGCATCTCGGCGCTGGGCCAGTCGAAACTGACCACGGTACCCCGGTAGCCCGCCGCGCGCAGGGTCTCCTTGAGCATGCGGTGGCGCCAGAGGACGGCCTCCTGGCTGTTGTTGTAGCCGTGAATGAAGACCAGCACATTACCGGTGGGGTTGTCGGACATGGGATCCTTTCCGGTGGTGCCGTCCGCCATCACGGCCTCGACCCACTCGCTGCGCGGCCTGCCGTGATGGGGCTGCTGGACCTCTGCGTCCTTGGGGACGAGCAGAAAACGCGTGGGGCCGGGTGCGCGGCCGAAAACCTTCTTGTCACCGCGGCCCCGGGTGTTGATGACGCAGACCACGAAGTCGTAACTCATGGGGATTCCCTCCCTGGACATGGTGAGTGGCTTGGGCGGCCCTGCTCCTGGGGGGCTCGGGCACTGTCCTGAGAAAGAATAGTCCGTCTCTTCGCGGCTGCCGCCTTCGGCATGGGTTCGCTGTCAGTCGTCCGAGATGTCTATCCCCTGTGCCCGGGTGAAATCGCGGAGGGCCGGTACCGCGTCCACCGGTAGGTCGAGTGTCAGGGCCACCCTTTCGCCATAGTCCACCCGCTCCACCTCCGCCCCGTGTTGTGACGCCCAGTGCCGCAGGGGCTGCTCTTGCGCGAAGCCCAGCGCCAGCTTCAGGCGGGTACGCGGCTGATGGGTAGCCAGCGGCAGCGCCGCCAGGACGTTCTGGGTGGCCCCAGCGTAGGCGCGGACCAGCCCGCCGGCACCCAGCTTGATACCGCCGAAGTAACGGATGACCACCACGATCACATCGCCGATCCGCTTGTGCTGGATGACGTTGAGGATGGGCTTGCCGGCGGTACCGGAGGGCTCACCGGCATCGCTCATGGCCGCCGTGGTGGCGGATACCGGGTCGCCGATCAGGTAGGCCCAGCAGTGGTGGCGGGCGTCCGGGTAGTCGGCCACGGCCTGTTCGATGAAGGCCATGGCCTGTTCGCGGCTCTCGACCTGTCCGGCACGGGCAATGAAGCGGCTTTTCTTGACCTCCAGCTCACGTTCTAGCGTTTCCGCCGGGGTGGGGTAGGGGTTCGCCGACATGGACCTGCACTCACCAGAGTTGGCATTATTCATTGAATGGACCGGGGAAGGATAACGCATAAGATGGATGGAAAAGGGAAGGGCCTGTCGGGGCAGTCGGTGTGGGCACGGGGGCGGTGCGTGCTGTTGTTGCTGGTGACGGCGGTTCTCGGCGGCTGCGCCACTCTGGCGCCGTCGCCGCCCCAGGATCAGAGCAACATTTGTGAGATTTTTCGCGAGCAGCCGCGCTGGTACGACTACGCGCGCGCCTCGCAGGAGGAGTGGGGGACACCGATCGCCACCCAGATGGCTTTCATCCAGCAGGAGTCCTCCTTCCGCAGCCATGTCCGGCCACCCCGTGAGCGGCTGCTCGGTTTCATTCCCTGGCGGCGGCCGTCCTCGGCCTACGGCTATGCTCAGGCGCAGGACCCGGTCTGGGGAGAGTACCGGGAGGATGCCGGGGCGCTCATGGCGCGGCGGACGCACATGAAACACGCCACCGACTTCATCGGCTGGTACAACCGGCGGAGCCACGAGCGGTTGGGTATCTCGCTGGATAATGCGGAACACCTCTACCTGGCCTATCACGAGGGGCCGGGGGGGTATCAGCGGGGGAGCTACAACAATCGCCCGCAGGTGCGCCAGGTGGCGCGCAATGTGGCGCAGCGGGCCACTCGGTATCAGTCACAACTGGAGCGTTGTGAATCGGAGTTTCGCTGCCGGCGGTTCTATCAGTTTGGCCCCCTGTGCCCTGACTGATTGGCCGCGACTGACCCCGCCGCAGGGCAAAAGCCGGTGGTGGGCGTGCGAGCGCATCATGGCCCTGCAGTCGGCGTCGGATCCACTCGGAATGGGGATTCCGCGCGCAGATGTTCGAATTGCGTATCGATGAGGTCGCCCTCGCGCTGGAGGTAATCGGCGACTGCCCGCTGGAACGCCGGTGACACCAGCCAGTGGGCTGAGGTGGTGCGGGTCGGCAGGAAGCCCCGGGCAATCTTGTGCTCGCCCTGAACGCCAGGCTCGAAGCGCTGCAGGCCGTGCCGGATGCAATAGTCGATGCCCTGGTAATAGCAGGCCTCGAAGTGGAGGGCGGGGTAGTTCCCGCTGCTGCCCCAGTACCGGCCGAAGAGGGTGTCACTCCCGCGGAACATGATGGCGGCGGCAACGATTTCCCGGTCGTGGCGACAGACAGCAATCACGAGTTGCTCGCCCATGGTGTGCGCGATCTCGCGGAAGAAGCCGGCGGAGAGCACCGGCAGGTTGGTCTTGCGCCGAAAGGCATTCGCGTAGTGGGCATGGATGAGGTCGAGTTCGGTATTACAGAGCTCGTGGCCGGTCTGCATGCGCACGTCGATGCCCTGTTCGCGGACGTAGCGCCGCTCTTGGCGGATCTTCTTGCGCTTGCGGCTGATCAGTCCCGTGAGGAATGCCTCGAAGTCCTGATAGTGGTCGTTGTGCCAGAAATAATGGAAGTCGCGCCGGCGCAGGAACTGCCCGTTACCCAGAGCCTCGAGATCGGGCTCGCAGGCAAAGAGGCAATGAGCGCTGGAGAGTCCCAGCTGGCGGGTAAGGTCGCGCACGCCCTCGGCGAGGACAGCGCGAATAGTACCGGCGTCATCGCCGGGTGCGACGAGAAGGCGCGGGCCGGTGGCCGGCGTCCACGGGATGCCGATGACGAGTTTGGGGTAGTAGGCGAGACCGTGGCGTTCGTGGGCTTCGGCCCAGGCGAAGTCGAAGACGAACTCGCCGCGCGAGTGGCCCTTGAGCCAGGCGGGGACAGCGCCGCGCAGGTGACCGCTGTCGTCCCAGAGGAGGATGAATTGCGGAACCCAGCCCACGTTGGGGCCAACGGCGCCATGGCGTTCAAGCGCAACGAGAAACTCGTGGCGCAGGAAGGGGTGGTGGCCACCGGTGAGTGCGTTCCAGGCGACCGGATCGATGCCCTCCACGGTATCGACGACGCCCAGCTTCCAACCCGGTCTGCCATTCGGGGATCGGCGTTCCGTTTCTGACGCCAATGTCAGTTCCTTCCCTTCGGTCTCGATGGCCCTGCGGATCGCGATTGCGTCGAGCCATGCCGCCGGGGCATGCGGGTGCGCGTGGCCTCGTCCAGCGCGAGGGCAATGAACAGCGCCTCCGCGTATTCGCCCTCGGCGGGTAGTCGGCCCTCGCGTTCACGCTCCAGGGTCGCTTCCAGTTCTTCCCGCGCCGCCGGGGGCAGGGCATGCAAGGCTCCGGCGGGCAAGGCGTCCACGTAGCTGGTCAGAAAGCCCGTGGCGCGAAGCCGTCGAATGCGGCGCCCCACCTCCCGCTGCCAGAGCAGCCGGCGCGCCGCGCTGACTGCCAGAGTGAACAGCGGGGGGCCGAGCAACATCAGGAAGAGCAGCACGGCGACCACGACGGTGAAGGGTAGCTCCCGGGCCTCGGCGGCCAGGTAAAAGGCCGCCAGCAGGGCCAGCATGACCGCTCCGACGATGACGTTGGCCCGCAGGAGTGCCCGGTTGGCCAGTTGCGAGAGCTTGTCCCGCTCCTGGCTAATCCACTCATCCATTGCTTTGTCCGGCATGGTGCTCTCCGCTGCTGAAACCGTTGGGTGGCGCCACAACATGGGCCCCGGGCATGCCGCGACCACCCTGTTGGTACGCCGACTACCAGGGAAGCGGCTCCCCCTTGGGCGCGTGCCAGAACCGTCCGGTCTGATCCAGGGTCAGTGCATCCATGCGCTGGATGATGCCGGCAGCCGACTCTTCCGGGTCGATGAGTCCATCGTGGCGGGTCATGTCCGTGCGGACCCAGCCCGGGTGGAGCAGTGCCACGGCGATTTCCCGCTCTTGCAGGTCGTGGGCCAGGGAGACGCCGGCCATGTTCACCGCCGCCTTGGACATGCGATAGCCGTAGCTGTTACCGGAGGTGTTGTCGGCCAGCGAGCCCATCCGGCTGGTCAGGATGCCCAGCTTGCCGCCGGGGGCCAGCCAGGGGGAGAGGGCCTCGGCGGCCATCAGTGGGCCGAGGGCGTTGGTCTCGAACTGCTGGCGGATGCCATCGACGGCGTCCTGGTCCAGCTGCCCGAGGCGTTGCTTGCTCATGACACCGGCCACTACCAGCAGCCACTCCAGCGGTTGATTACCCAGCTTGTCGGCCAGCTCATGCAGACTGTCGTGCCGGGTGACGTCCACGCCGGTGTGGATGTCCGCGCCGGTGGCGTCCAGCTCTGCGTTGCTGCTGCGCACCGCGGCGATAACGTCGTCACCGCGTTGGGTCAGCTGGCGGACCAGTTCCAGTCCGATGCCCCGGCTGGCACCGATAATCAGCTTGCTCATGGTGTCCCTCCTGCATGGTCGCGGGGAGCATGGTTAAATCGGGTTTCAGCCCGCGGGTCACGCGCAGGCTATCTCATTTCAGGTTAACGGTTTTCGCCGGGGAGGAAAGCCCATGTGCGGACGTTTCGCGCTGTCAGCCCCCCTGTCCAGCATTGCGCAGGACTACTTCCGGCTTGCGGGGGTGGACTGGCCGGAGGGGCCGCGCTTCAACATAACGCCGGGCACTGATATCCCGGCCTTCCTCAATGCGGGCGAGGCCGGGCTGCAGTTGAGCGGCTTGCACTGGGGGTACCGGCCGGCCGGGGTGCAGGATGGCCCCACCCCGATCAATGCCCGGGCGGAGCGGGCCGCGACCAGCCCCTATTTCCGCGAGGCCTTCGCCGGTCGACGCTGCCTGATCCCGGCGGATGGCTGGTTCGAGTGGCAGGCGCAGGGGGGTGAAAAGCAGCCGTGGTTCGTGACCCAGCGGCCCGGTGCGCCGGACCCGGTGATCTTCTTCGCCGGGTTGTGGACGCCGGGGGCGGACGGTGGTCCGGGCACCTGCGCCATCCTCACCGAGCCGGCCGCACCGGCCTTCGCGCCGATCCACCACCGCCAGCCGGTGGTGGTGGACCCGGCCTGCCGCTGGGCCTGGCTGGACCCGACGCTGCGCGACCGGATGGCCATCCGCCGCGCGGTGCAGCGCCTGGACCCGGGCCGGCTGCACGCCTACCCGGTCTCCAGCCGGGTGAACCGACCCGGCGAGGATGACGCGGACCTGCTGCGGCCCCTGGACCCGGAGTGATTCACACAACCCGGCCCGCTGAATTGACGGTCCGGCAGAGCGCGCCTAGCTTCAGGTAGAGGCCCTTCTAGGGCGATATCTGCGGAGGATCGTCATGCGACATCTGCTCACTGCACTCTGCTTGTTGCTCCTCGCCTGGCCGGTACACGCCGACCGGCTCACCATCGCGATCCCCTCCGGCTTCGTGCCCTTCATGTTCGAGGAGGACGGCGAGTGGACCGGGTTCGAGATTGAACTCTGGGAGGCCATCGCCGAGGAGAACGGCTGGGAGTACGAGTACAACACCATGAACTTCTCCGGCATCATCACCGCGCTGCAGACCGGGCGGGTGGACGGTGCCATCGCCGCGATCACCATCACCTCCGAGCGCGAGGAGACCATGGACTTCTCCCACGCCTACTACGACAGCGGGCTGATGCTGATGGTGCGCAGCGACAACGACGAGGTGCAGGGTATCGACGACCTGGCCGGCAAGGACCTGGCGGTGACCACCGGCACCACCAGTGACGACTATGCCTCGGCCAATCTGCCCGACACCGAACTGCGCCGGTTCTCCCGCGCCGAGCAGGCCTACATGGAGGTGCGCGCCGGTCGGGTGGATGCCGCCCTGCACGACACCCCCAACGTGATGTTCTACATCGAGACCGCCGGCGACGGCGAGGTGAAGGCGGTGGGCGAAAACCTGGAGGCCCAGTCCTACGCCATGGCCTTCCCGCGCGACGGCGAACTGCGCAACGACTTCAACATCGCGCTGTTGCGCATGATGGAGGATGGCCGTTACGCGGAGCTCTACGAGCGCTGGTTCGGGGAGGAACCGAGCCCGCGTTGAAGCCGTCCGCGCGGAGGTCCGGGTGGGCGCCGCGAGTCGGCCGGGTGCCCGTCAGTCAGACGTCCTGAACCCATGGAGGGTGGATGGAGTTCCGCTGGGATGTAGTCATCGATGCCATGCCGCAGATGCTGGCAGGGGCGCAACTCACCGCCTATATCACCCTGCTGGGCATCGGCGGCGGGCTGGTTATCGGCACGCTCTGCGGGCTGATCCTCGCCTTCCGTTTCCCCGTCATCAACTGGATTGCCTTCGCCTACGTCTCGGTGATCCGCGGCACGCCCATCGTGGTGCAGGCGATGTTCATCTACTTCGCCCTGCCCATGGCCCTGGATATCACCCTGTCCGGTTTTGCCGCGGCCTCCATCTGCCTGGCCATGAACGCCGGGGCTTACATCACCGAGATCGTGCGCGGCGCCGTGCTCTCCATCGACAAGGGGCAGACCGATGCCGGGCTGGCGCTGGGGTTGTCCTACCCGCAGGTGCTGCTCCACATTGTCGGGCCGTTGGCCTTCCGGCGCACCATCCCGCCGCTGGGTAACCAGTTCATCATCAGCCTGAAGGACTCGGCGCTCTTCCTGGTGATCGGCGTGGCGGAACTGGCCCAGCGCGGTGAGCAACTCACCGCCCAGACCGGGCGGGCGCTGGAGATCTGGACGGCGGTGGCGGTGTTCTACCTGATCATGACCTTTACCCTGGCCATGGTCATGCGCGCCATTGAGCGGAGGATGCGTATCCTGTGAGCCTGATCCGCTGTGAAAAGCTGTGCAAGGCCTTCGGTGAGACCCGGGTCCTCGAAGATATAGACCTGGTGGTGGACCCCGGCGAGGTGCTGGTGCTGGTGGGGCCGTCCGGCTCCGGCAAGAGCACGCTGTTGCGCTGCCTCAGCGTGCTGGAGCGACCCACCGCCGGGGTCCTGGAGGTGGACGGCCAGCGCCTCGGGGCCCGCGGCGTGCGCCCCCGCGACCTGCGCCGGCAGACCGGCATGGTCTTTCAGCAGTTCAACCTCTTTCCACACATGAGTGCCCGCGACAACGTTATGCTGGGGCCGCGGAAGGTGCGGGGGCTCTCTGGGCGCGAGGCCCGTGCCATTGCCGACCGGCTGCTGGACCGGGTGGGACTCAGCGACCGTGCGGATCACTACCCGGCGGAGCTCTCCGGCGGGCAGCAGCAACGGGTGGCCATTGCCCGGGCGCTGGCCGTGAGCCCCAAGGTGATGCTGTTCGACGAGCCCACCTCGGCGCTGGACCCGGAGCTGCGGGGGGAGGTGTTGCGGGTGATGCAGGGCCTGGCCGAGGAGGGCACTACCATGATCATCGTCACCCACGAGATGCGCTTCGCCGAGCAGGCGGCCAGTCGGCTGCTGTTCATGGACGAAGGGCGGATCGTGCACGACGGACCCGCCCAGGCGCTGCTGGCGCAGCCGCCGTCAGAGCGGTTCCGCGAGTTCATCGGCCACGTGGGCCATTGAGCCCCCGTGGCCGATGCGGCTCACCAGAGCCAGGTGGTAGGGTCCGTGATGGCGCGGCTTTCGGAGTTGACCACCAGCCCCTTGATGCAGCGGGTGAGGAACCACAGCACCGCCAGCACCATGATCAGGAAGCCCACCCCGATCGGTGAGGTGATAATGCCCACCACCGAGTAAAGCAGTCCGATCCAGAAGGTCCGGATCTGGTACTGGTAGTGGCTGGCCGACACCGGGTCCGCGTCGCCCCGCTTGATGTAGGCGAGGATCAGCCCGGCGATGGCGGTCAGCACCACGAAGAAGCCGACCAGGTAGAGGATGTAGACCACCATCACCAGCTGTTTGCCGGAATCGGTCTGGCCGCCGGTGACGGTGGTCTGCTCCGTTCTCGGGTATTGTTCAGTCACGGGGTCACAGCCACCTTCAGCACGCCGTCGCGCTGGTTGGAGAAGAGGTCGTAGGCCTCGACGATGTCGGCCAGCTTGTAGCGGTGGGTCACCATCGCCGTGAGATCGATCCGGCCCGAGGCCACCACCTCCATCAGCCGGCGCATGCGCTCCTTGCCGCCGGGGCAGAGGGTGGTGATGATGGTGTGATCACCCAGCCCGGCCGCAATGGCGTCCAGCGGCATGGACAGCTTGCCGGAGTAGACGCCCAGGCTGGACAGGGTGCCGCCCGGTTTGAGGATGCGCAGGCAGGCCTCGAAGGTCTCCTGCTGCCCCAGGGCCTCGATGGAGACGTCCACGCCGCGGCCTTCGGTGAGTGCCATGATGGCCTCGATGGGGTTCTCCTCGCGGAAGTTGATGCAGACGTCCGCCCCCAGCTTCCTGGCCGTCTCCAGCCGCTCGGGTACGCCGTCCACCACGATGATCCGGGTGGCGCCCATCAGCTTGGCACCGGCGGTGGCGCACAGCCCGATGGGCCCCTGCGCGAAGACCGCCACGGTGTCGCCAATGCGGATATGGCCGTTCTCGGCCCCGCCGAAGCCGGTGCTCATGATGTCCGGGCACATCAATACCTGCTCGTCGGACAGGCCCTCGGGCACCGGTGTCAGGTTGCCCTGGGCGTTGGGGATGCGGACGTACTCCGCCTGGCAACCGTCGATGGTGTTGCCCAGCTGCCAGCCGCCCATGGCCTTGCCGCCGCACTGGCTGGAGGCCCCGTCCTGGCAGGCGTTGCACTGGCCGCAGGGGGTGATGGCGCCGGCGATTACCCGCTGGCCGACCTCGTAGTCGGTCACGGCCTCACCCAGTTTCTCGATGACGCCCACCGGCTCGTGGCCGACGATGCGGCCGGGCTCAACCGGGTACTCACCCTTGAGGATGTGCACGTCGGTGCCGCAGATAGTGGTAGTGGTGACCCGGAGCAAGGCATCAGTGGGGCCGATCTCCGGGATGGGTTTCTCCTGGATTTCGATCCGTCCAGGTTCTACGAAAACCGCTGCTTTCATGGTGCTCATGGCAACCTCCCCGATCCGTTGGGTCTATGGCCGTTAAAGAGGCCACTGGGTCCAATCTACGCCCCTTTTTCGGGGGAATAAAGGGTGGCCGACGCGCCCGGTCAGGCCTCCTCTTTGCCATGCATCAACCCTGATTGAGGGCCCGCGCGGCATCATCACGGACTTGCGATTTTTCCGAGCTGCCGCCCTCCCGCGGCGGCCGCAAAGGGAGGCGAGTTCATGGAGTTGCTCTGTCCGGCCGGCAGTCTGGTGGGGCTGCGCAAGGCCATCGATAACGGCGCCGATGCCGTCTACATGGGCCTGCGTGACGATACCAACGCCCGCCACTTCCCCGGTCTGAACTTCACCGATCAGCAGATGCAGCAGGGGCTGCGCTACGCCCGGGAGCGGGGTGCCCGCGTGCTGCTGGCGGTGAACACCTACGCCCAGCCCCAGGGCTGGCTGCGCTGGCAGCGGGCGGTGGACCAGGCCGCGGACCTGGGCGTGGATGCCCTGATCGCAGCCGATATCGGTGTGCTGGACTATGCCGCCTCGCGCCACCCGGACCTGCCCCTGCACCTCTCCGTGCAGGGATCGGCCACCAGCGCCGAGGCGTTGCGCTTTTACGAGGAGCACTTCGGCATCCGCCGGGCGGTGCTGCCCCGGGTGCTGTCCATGGCTCAGGTCCGGGCGCTTTCCGAGTCGACGGACGTGGAACTGGAGGTGTTCGCCTTCGGTTCCTTGTGCGTGATGGTGGAGGGACGGTGCCTGCTCTCCTCCTACGTTACCGGGTGCTCGCCCAACCGCAGTGGGGCCTGTTCGCCGGCCAGCGCGGTGCGCTGGGAGGAGACCGGGCAGGGGCTGGAGTCCCGTCTCAACGGTGTGCTGATCGACCGCTTCGGCAAAGAGGAGCAGGCGGGCTATCCGGTGGTCTGCAAGGGGCGCTTCCAGGTCGAGGGCCAGGTCGGTCACGTGCTGGAGGAGCCCACCAGCCTGAACACCCTGTCGCTGCTGCCGGAACTCATGGCCGCCGGCATCAGTGCCGTGAAGATCGAAGGCCGCCAGCGCAGCCCCGCCTATGTTGCCCAGGTGGCCCGGGTGTGGCGTCAGGCCATCGATGCCTGCCGGCATAATCGCGATGGCTTCCAGCCGCGCGAGGACTGGATGGCGACCCTGGCCGGCCTGTCCGAGGGCACCCAGACCACCCTTGGCGCCTACCATCGCAGTTGGCAGTGACCCGCGGAGGTACCCGATGCAACTGACACTGGGCCCCGTGCCCTACTACTGGCGTGCCGAACGGCTGCACGCCTTCTACCGGGCGGCGGCCGATTGGCCGCTGGACACCGTCTACCTGGGCGAGAACGTCTGTAGCAAGCGCCGCGCCTTCAGCCTGGATGACTGGATCGCCTGGGCCGCGAGCTGACACAGGCCGGCAAGCAGGTGGTCCTCTCCAGCCTGGCGCTGGTGGAGGCCCGCTCCGAGATGGGTGTGGTCCGCCGCCTGTGCGAGAACGGCGAGTTCCGGGTGGAGGCCAATGACATGGGGGCGGTGCAGCTGGCGAGTGCCGCCGGGACGTCCTTCGTGGGAGGGTCCACCCTCAACGTCTACAATCCGCGTACCCTGGCGGTGCTCCGCCGGGCCGGCATGGTGCGGTGGGTGCCGCCGGTGGAGATGCCGGGCCGCATGATCAGCGAAAACCTGCAGGGGCTGGGCGACCCGGGACTGGAGGTGGAGGTGCAGGGCTTCGGCCCGTTGCCACTGGCCTGGTCCGCCCGCTGTTTCACGGCGCGAGCGGCGGACCGGCCCAAGGACCAATGCGGCTTCCGTTGCCTGGAGCACCCCAGCGGATTGCCGATGGGTACCCGCGACGGGGATGCCTTCCTGCGCATCAACGGCATCCAGTTGCAATCGGGCCGCTGGCTGCACCTGCTGGACGCGCTGGACGACATCCGCGCCGTCGGGACCGACGCCGTGCGTCTCAGCCCCTGGGGTGAGGATATGGCCGGCGTGGTCCGGGCCTACGCCGCCGCCCTGGCCGGCGAGCCGGGGGCGGAACACGGCATTCCTGGTCTGGCGCCGGAGGCGTGCTGTGACGGCTATTGGTTTGATGTGGCCGGAATGGATCGGGTGGCGCGCAATGCACGTTTTCAGGAGGAATTGACATGAAGTCGCTCCCATTGCCCCCCGGTGCCCGTTTCGTGAAACGGCGGCTGGATCAGGTGGCGGTTGGTCTGATCAACCAGGCCCTGGCCGAGCCCTTGGCCGACGGGGTATTCGATTTTCTGGAGGGCCGCTGCCTTGAGGTCCGATTGCAAGACTGGGGTCTGGCATTGCCGCTGACCTGGCGCGCGGGCCGGCTGGCCGCGGCACACGGCATGGCGCCGGAGGCCCGCATCGGGGGTGACCCGGGGGCCTTCGTACTGATGGCGGGGGAGCGGGCGGACCCGGACACCCTGTTTTTCCAGCGGCGGTTGAGTATCCAGGGCGACACGGAGTTGGGGCTGATGGCCAAGAATGCCCTGGACCAGCTGGACCCGGAGGCGCTGCCGGTCCGCTTTCGCCAGCCGCTGCTGCGCCTCGCGGGGCTGGTGGAGAGCGGGGAGCGGCGGTTCAGGCCGAGCGCACGCTCGGTGTAGGCTCCGACCAGTTGGCCAAGTCGGCCAGGGCCGGCACATCGAGCAGCTGGATCTGGCGGCCGTCGGCCATGATCCAGCCCTGTTCTCCCAAATAACGGAAGGCGCGGCTGGTGGTGTTGGGGGCCAAGCCCAGCTGGTTGCCCAGCTCCTGCCGCGGCATCGGCAGGTCAATGGTTTCGGCGGACATGCCGCGCCGGGCCATGCGGTGAGCCAGGTCGAGCAGGCCGTGGGCCAGGCGCCCTTCGGCCGACTGCTGGCTCATGGCCAGGCGGGTGCGTTTGTTCTGGTGCACCGCATCACCGGACAGGCGCAGCAGCTGGTGCCACAGCTGGGGCACCTGGGCGGCCAATCCCTGCAACGCCTGGAACGGCAGTTCGCAGACATAGCTGCTTTGCAGCAGGACGGCGTTGGTGGAGTGGCGCTGCTCGTACAGCGCATCCAGTCCCATGACCTCGCCCGGCAGGGAAAATCCGATCACCCGCTGATTGTCATCCTCGTACCGTTCAGCACGTTCGCGCCGGGCGGCACCCACCCGGATTACGCACAGGCGCTCGAGCGGTTCGCCCGCCTCGAACAGCACGGTGCCCGCCGGCAGCGGGCCGCGCCGGCAGATCAGCCGCTCCAGCATGTCCGCCTCCGGGGCGTGGTGCAGGATGCCGAAGCAGATATTGCGCAGGCCGCACCCGTGGCAGCGGTCTCTCCGTTGGCTCAGGGGCGTGACGTTGTCGGTGCGGTAGTCGTGCATGCTGCCTCGTGAAACATTTTGGTGGCCAGGGTATTCTTGAGCCCTGATATGGGCTTTAGCCTGCCGAGCCGGTCGACGGACCGCAATACCTCTGAAGGGGCATAGGGAACGTGAAAACCATGAAGCATGCACTGATCGCTGGCCTGTGCGCCCTTGTTCTGACCGGTTGCTTTGCCACTTATCCGCTTGATTTCTCGGAGGAGGAGTGGGAGGCCTTGAGCCCCGAGGAGCGCCTTGCCGCTCGGGAAAAGCAGGCCGAACTGGATCGGGCTGCGGCAGAACGTCGCACCGCCGAGGCGCAGGCGCGAGAGGCGGAGGCCGCCTGGCAACTGGCGGAGCTGGAGCTGCGCCGCCGCGAGGCGGGGTATGGCGAGCGGCTGCAGTGTGTCATGGAGCAGGGCGAGCTCCGCTCCGGCAGTCGCTGGCGGGCCGTGGAGCCCTTCGCGGTGGACGTGGTGGAAGGGATGGATGTGCCCTTTGACTACCGGGAACAGGACCGGGGGCGCCACCGCAGCAACGGCGGCATCGCGCGCTTTGACGGGACAACGCTGACCCTGTGCGCCGAGCGCTGGGCCTCGCGCCCGGATTCCGACTACTGCGTGCGGGTGCTGGGTACCTTCGAGGATTACCGGCGCGGGGTGCGCGAGGACGTGGACTCCGAGCGCTTCCTGCGTGGCCGAATCCGTTGTCAGTTGGCCCCGGGGCGGGATGGCGTGCCGGGCAGCCGGCGTGGCTCGCCCCGCTAGAGGGGCGCCAGCGCAGGGCGACGGGCAGCGTGCCGGGGCGGTGCCTCGCGCACGCGGCTCAGTCCTCCGGCTCATACCCCAGGTTGGGGGCCAGCCAGCGCTCCGCTTCCCGTCGGGTCATGCCCTTACGCTTGGCGTAGTCCTCCACCTGGTCCTGGTAGATCTTGCCCAGCCCGAAGTAACGGCTCTGCGGGTGGGCGAAGTAGAGCCCGCTCACCGCGGCCGTGGGCACCATCGCCTTGCTCTCGGTAAGGGTCAGGCCGATCCGTTCGTCCACGTCCAGCAATTCCCAGATCAGGTCCTTCTCGGTGTGATCCGGGCAGGCCGGGTAACCGGCCGCCGGGCGGATGCCCTGATACTGCTCCTTGATCAGGGCCCGGTTGTCCAGTTGTTCATCCGGGACGTAACCCCAGAATTCCTTGCGCACGCGCTCGTGTAAGTGCTCGGCAAAGGCCTCGGCCAGCCGGTCCGCCAGGGCCTTGAGCAGAATCGAGTGGTAGTCGTCGTGGTCGGCCTCGAAGCGGGCGATGTGCTCGTCGATGCCGACACCCGCGGTGACCGCGAAGGCGCCGATGTGGTCGGGCTTGCCGGTCTCGCGCGGGGCGATGAAGTCGCCCAGGCTCTGGTGGGGGCGACCCTCGGGCTTCTCGGTCTGCTGACGCAGGTGGTGCAGGGTGAGTAGCACCTCTTCCCGGTCTTCGTCGGTGTAGACTTCCGTGTCGTCGCCCACGCCGTTGGCGGGGAACAGCCCGAATACCGCCCGGGCGGTGAGCCAGCGTTCGTCGATGAGTTGCGCCAGCATCGCCTTGGCGTCCTCAAACAGCTTGCGGGCCTGCTCGCCCCCCACCTCGTCGTCGAGGATCTTCGGGTAGCTGCCGGCCAGTTCCCAGGATTTGAAGAAGGGCGTCCAGTCGATGTAATCCACCAGCCGCTCCAAGGGGTAGTCGTCCAGCACGTGGACGCCCGGTTCGTTGGGCTGCACCGGCTCGAAGGCCTCCCAGTCGATGGGCGTGCGGTTGGCCCGGGCGGTCTCGATCTTCACCCACTTCTGCTTTTTCTGGCGGTTGGCGTGCTGCTCGCGCACCCGCTCGTACTCCTCCGCCAGCCCGGCCACGTAGGCCTGGCGGCGGGTTTCGCTCATCAGGTTGGAGGCCACGCCCACCGCCCGGGAGGCGTCCTTCACATAGATCACCTCGTGGTCGTACCGGGGGGCGATCTTCACCGCCGTGTGCACCCGGGAGGTGGTGGCACCACCGATCAGCAGCGGCTGGCTCATGCCGCGGCGCTGCATCTCCTTGGCCACGTTGGCCATCTCCTCCAGGGAGGGGGTGATCAGACCGGACAGGCCGATGATGTCCACCTTTTCCTTCTCAGCAGTCTCCAGGATGGCCTCCGCCGGCTGCATGACGCCGATGTCGGTGACTTTGAAGTTGTTGCACTGGAGCACCACGCCAACGATGTTCTTGCCGATGTCGTGCACGTCGCCCTTCACCGTGGCCATCAGGATGTGGGCGGCGGGCTTGTCGTCCCCCTCCGCCTTCTCCGCCTCGATGTAGGGGAGCAGGTAGGCCACCGCCTTTTTCATCACCCGGGCGGATTTCACCACCTGGGGCAGGAACATCTTGCCCTCGCCGAAGAGGTCGCCCACCACGTTCATGCCGTCCATCAGCGGGCCTTCGATCACCTCGATGGGACGGGCGTGGGCCTGGCGGGCCTCCTCCACATCCTCGTCGATGAAGTCGACGATGCCCTTGACCAGGGCGTGCTCCAGGCGCTTGTTCACCGGCAGTTCCCGCCAGGCGAGATCCGCTTCCTTTTTCTTGGCGCCGCCCTGGCCCTTCACCGACTCGGCGAAATCCAGCAGCCGCTCGGTGGCGTCCTCGCGGCGGTTGAGGATGACGTCCTCCACCCGCTCCAGCAGGTCCTGGGGGATGTCGTCGTAGACCTCGATCTGGCCGGCATTGACGATGGCCATGTCCAGCCCCGCCTTGATGGCGTGGTAGAGGAAGGCGGAGTGCATAGCTTCGCGCACGGCGTTGTTGCCGCGGAACGAGAAGGAGAGGTTGGACAGCCCGCCGGAGACCCGTGCGTAGGGCAGGTTGGCCTTGATCCAGCGGGTGGCCTCGATGAAGTCGATGCCGTAGTTGTCGTGCTCCGGGATGCCGGTGGCCACCGGGAAGACGTTGGGGTCGAAGATGATGTCCTCGGGCGGGAAGCCGGCCCGGTCCACCAATAGCCGGTAGGCCCGCTCGCAGATCTCGATGCGGCGCGGGTAGGTGTCCGCCTGACCGTCCTCGTCGAAGGCCATCACCACCACGGCGGCGCCGTAGCGTTTGAGCTTTTCCGCCTGCTCCAGGAAGGGCGCCTCCCCCTCCTTCAGCGAGATGGAGTTGACCACCGCCTTGCCCTGCACGCACTGCAGGCCCGCCTCCAGCACCTCCCACTTGGAGGCGTCGATCATCACCGGTACCCGGGCGATGTCCGGCTCGGCGGCGATCAGGTTGAGAAAGTCCACCATGCAGGCGCGGGCATCGAGCATGCCCTCGTCCATGTTGATGTCGATGATCTGCGCGCCGTTCTCCACCTGCTCCCGGGCCACCTCCAGGGCGGTGTCGTAGTCTTCCTCTTTGATCAGCCGGCGGAAGCGGGCGGAGCCGGTGACGTTGGTGCGCTCGCCCACGTTCACGAACAGGCTGTCCCTGCCCACGTTGAAGGGCTCCAGGCCGGACAGGCGCATGGCCCGCTCCCGCTCGGGGATGGGGCGGGGGGCGCAGTTGGCCACCGCCTCGCGCAGGGCGGCGACGTGCTCGGGGGTGGTGCCGCAGCAGCCGCCGATGATGTTGACGAAGCCGCTTTCGGCGAACTCGCGCACGATGGCGGCCATCTCCTCCGGGGTCTGGTCGTACTCGCCGAACTCGTTGGGCAGGCCGGCGTTGGGGTAGATGGTGACGTAGGTGTCCGCCACCCGGCTGATCTCCTGCACGAAGGGGCGCATCTGGTCGGCGCCCAGGGCGCAGTTGAGGCCCACGGTGAAGGGGTCGGCGTGGCGGACGGAGTTCCAGAACGCCTCGGTGGTCTGCCCGGAGAGGGTGCGGCCGGAGGCGTCGGTGATGGTGCCGGAGATCATCACCGGCAGGCGCCGGCCAATCTCTTCGAACAGCTCCTCCAGGGCGTAGATGGCCGCCTTGGCGTTCAGGGTGTCGAAGATGGTCTCGATCAGCAGCAGGTCGGCGCCGCCCTCCACCAGGCCGCGTGCTGCCTCCAGGTAGGCAGCGCGCAGTTGCTCGAAGGTGACGTTACGGTAGCCGGGGTTGTTCACGTCCGGGGAGATGGAGCCGGTGCGGTTGGTCGGACCCAGGGCGCCGGCCACGTAGCGGGGCTGGTCGGGGGTCTCCCGCTCGGCGGCGTCGCAGGCCTCGCGGGCCAGGCGGGCGGCGGCCACGTTCATCTCGTAGGCCAGGTGCTCCATCTGGTAGTCGGCCTGGGCGATGGTGGTGGAGCTGAAGGTATTGGTCTCCACGATGTCCGCACCCACCGCCAGGTTCTCCGCGTGGATCTCGCGGATCACCTCGGGCCGGGTGAGCACCAGAAGATCGTTGTTGCCCTTGAGATCACAGGGGTGGTCGGCGAAGCGCTCGCCCCGGAAGTCGGCCTCCTCCAGCTTGCGGTTCTGGATCATGGTGCCCATCCCCGAGTCCAGGATGAGGATACGGCGGGCGAGGGCGTCTTCCAGGGTTTTGCGGCAATCGGTCATGGCTGGATGGCTGTATCAGCTGATTAAGCAAGGGAACCGCATAGGATACCAAGTGTGGCGTCGGGTTGCTGCGTATCAAGGGCCGATCCCCTGCCGGCGGCACGAAGCTGGCATAATGGCCCGCGGTCCGGCCTCCGGTGCCGGCGGCATGTGTTCCTTGCAACCCAGAGCTTCATTCCCATGAGCCACGGCATCCAGACCAGCCAGATCCTCGACAGCCACATCCAGCTCCTGACGCGCCTCTACCAGGACATCGGCGAGGAGCCGTTGCACGGCATCCGCCAGGCGGTGGAGGGGGATCTGGACGGCATCGTGGCGGAGTTTTACGACGAGATGCTGCGGGAGCCCGGCAGCGACGCCTTCCTGTCCCATGACCTTGTCCGCCAACGGCTGCGTTATACCCTGGCGCAATGGGTGCGGGAGCTGTTCACCCCCCGCGAGCCGGACGCGGTGCCCGCCTTCGTGCAGCGTCAGCTGGAAGTGGGGCGGGTCCACGCCCGGATCAATGTGCCCATGCACATGGTCAACCTGGGCGGCCGGTTCCTGAAGCGGGACATCCTCACCCGGGTGCACCGCGAGCATGACGGGGACCTGGACCGGCTGATCGCGGTCTGCGAGCTGATCGATGCCTCCATTGCGCTGATCAACGAGAGCTACCTGGGTGACCAGATGGTGGCGGAGCGCCAGTCCCAGGCGCTCAAGATGCACGCGGTCAGCCAGAACCTGGCCATCGAGTGCGAGCGGCTGCGCTCCGACCTGCTGGACTGGCTGCGCCGCTTCATGACCCGCCTGTATCAGCAGGACCAGCCGGCGCTGACCCCGGCGGATTCCGTTCGCCAGTCCGATTTCGCCCTCTGGCTGCACCACAAGGCCGACCTGCTGTTCCAGCAGGAGCAGGAGATCGCCAAGCTCAAACAGCAGTTGGCCGCAATCGAACATGCCTCCGAGCGGGCGATCGAGGTGCGCAAGCAGGGACTGACCCAGGGGTTTTTCGAGCAGGTGGAGGCGCTGAACCAGGGGGTTACCCGGGCCAACTGGCTGTTGGCCGAACTGGTCAGCCACACCCTGGAGATGGACGGCGGGCGGGATCCGCTGACCCGCCTGTTCAACCGCCGCTTCCTGCATACCATCCTGCAGCGGGAGACCCAGGTCTGCATCCGTCACGGGGGGCGGTTTGCGCTGCTGCTGGTGGACCTGGACCACTTCAAGCAGCTCAACGACCGCCACGGACATGACGCCGGAGACCGGGTGCTCTGTCAGGTGGCCGAGGCGCTCAGTAGCCAGATCCGCGCCGGCGATTTCGTCTTCCGGTACGGCGGCGAGGAGTTCCTGGTGGTGCTCAGCGACATCAGCCCGGAGAACGCCCTGGCGGTGGCGGACAAGATCCGTCGGGGCGTACGCGAGCTGGTGATCAACGCGGGCGACGCAACGATCCGGGTGACCGCGAGCATCGGCCTGGCCCTGCACGACGGCCACCCCGACTACTCCCGCGCCATCGGAAACGCCGACCGGGCGCTCTACGCGGCGAAGGCGGCGGGCCGCGACCGGGTTGTGCTGGCCGATGACCTGAAGGCGGACACCGCCGATGCCTGAACGGCGCTAGCCCCCCTCCAGGCGCCACAGGCGTTGGCGCAGGGTCTCCACCTCGTCCAGCAACTCCAGCGCCAACGCCGCGCCGGCCCAGTTGACCCCCAGGTCGCGGCGTAGTTGCACCGCGCGGTGCGCCCGTCGCACGCTGGTCCCGTGGAAGCGCCAGTGGCTGGTGGGGCCCCGCTCCATGGGCTCGATAATGCCCTCGTCCACCATTACCAGCAGTTCGTCGGCGGACAGCCGGCAGAGGCGGCACACCTCGCCCAGGCTGAGCACCACCTCCTCTTCCAGGATCTCGCCGCGGATCACCGTCTGCATTTTCCGTGTCATGGCGTTCACACCCCCAGCCTGGCGCGTGGGTTGAAGTCCAGGGCCTGCTGCATGTCGCGGTAGGCTTGCTGGGCCGCCTCTGTGTCGGCGGGTGGCAGCGCTATCTGCAATACGGCGAAGAGGTCACCGGGCGGGTTGCCAGGAATGCCTCGCTGCTTTAGCCGCAGCTTGTGGCCACCCACCGAGCCGGCCGGGATTCGCAGTTCCACGGTGCCGGTGGGGGTGGGTGCGGCGACCTTGGCGCCTAACGCCGCCTCCCACGGGGCGACGGGCAGGTCCAGAAACACGTCGCGCCCCTCGACGCGGAACAGGGGGTGGGGCCGAAAGGCCACTTCCAGAAAGAGGTCGCCCGGCGGGCCATCGCCCAGGCCCGGGTTGCCCTGACCGGCCAGGCGGATATGCTGGCCCTGCCGGACCCCCTTGGGGATGTGCACGTTCAGCGTGCGCTCCCTGTGCCGGGGCCGGCCATCCTCGCCAATCTCGGTCGCGGTGAGGGTGAGCGTGCGGTTGGCCCCCTGGTAGGCGTCGTCCAGGTCGATGGTTATGCGTGCCCGTGCATCCTCGCCGCGGGCCCGGAATTGGGTCCCGCCACGCGCGCCACGGGCGAAGCCGCCGGGCTGTCCGAAGCCGCTGCCGAACAGGGACTCGAAGAAGTCGCTGAAGCCGGAGGCGTCGGCGCCGGTGAACTCCGCACCGTGGAACTGGAAGCCCTGCTGGCCCCAGTCCGGTGGCGGGCGGAAATCCTCGCCGGCCTGGTAGTTGCGCCCCAGCTGATCGTAGGCGGCTCGTTTCTCCGGGTCCTTGAGCACCTCGTACGCCTCGCCCAGCTCTTTGAACTTCTGCTCGGCGTCCGGCTCTTTGCTGACATCCGGATGGTACTTCCGGGCCAGCCGGCGGTAGGCCCGCTTGATCTCGTCCTGGCTGGCGTCCCGGTTGACGCCCATGATCTCGTAGTAGTCCTTGAATTTCATGTGCGTGTCCGATCCTTGTTATGCGGGTCCGTGGTATTCGTTTTGCCTACTGATGTATATGGAGCAGGGGAGGGCAGGGTTCAATGTCGACGCGCTGAGCGGCGCATGCGGGATGCGGCGGTGCAGCAACGAATCCCCTTGACCTGCTCGCAGGGATGACTATAAATAAACGTACGTTTAAGACGCGGAAGCCACCATGAGCGAAGCCACCGACACCAAGGAGCGCATACTCGATACCGCCGAGCGGCTGTTCGCAGAGCGCGGCCTGGGGCAGACCTCGCTGCGCCAGATCACCTCCCAGGCCGAGGTGAACCTGGCCGCGGTCAATTACCACTTCGGCTCCAAGGAGGGGCTGATCAAGGCAGTGCTGGCCCGGCGGCTGGAGCCGCTGAACCGCGAGCGTATCCGTCGGCTGGACCGGCTGGAGCGCAGCGGCGACCTGACGCTGGAGGGGCTGATCGAAGCGTTCATCGGCCCCCCGCTGGAGCTGAGCCGCGACGGTGCCGGGGGCGGCCGGTTCGTGCGCCTGATGGGGCGTACCTACACGGAGCACGCCAACTTCCTCCACGACCACATGCGGCAGGCCAACGAGGGGTTGGTGAGCCGGTTCAAGCCGGCGTTCCGTGAAGTGTTGCCGGAGCTGCCCAAGGGTGAGCTGTACTGGCGCTTGCACTTCATGGTCGGCGTCATGTCCTACGTAATGGCCGGCAACGACATGATGCAGGTGCTGGCCGCGAGCCGGGGCGCGAACCCCGATGACCCGCAGGAGATCATCCGCAGGATGGTGCCCTTCCTGGCGGGTGGCTTGCAGGCGCCGTTGCCGCCAGAGTTACAGCAGGCCCTGGAGGAGGGCGCAGCTGAGGCGGCGCTCGGGTCGGACTGAGACCGGCCCGCAGCGACGGGATTTTTTTCGGACAGAAGTAAAACAAACGTTTTAATAGCGCTTACTCAGAGGTTGCACAAGACAGCCCGCAAAACAAAAGAACGAAGCGCCAGGAGGAGACCGTGGAACCAGAGACCGACTACATCGAACCCAAGGGGGTGGGCACCCTGCACCGCCTGTTTTTGGAACGGGTGCGCCGTAGCCCCGATGCCCCGGCGTACCGCCAGTACGACTATGCCCGTCAGGCCTGGCAGACCTTTTCCTGGCAGGAGACCGCCGACGCCGTGCGCCGCTGGCAGGCAGCCCTGGCCGGTGAGGGGCTGGGGCGCGGCGATACCGTGGCGGTGATGTTGCCGAACAGCTGGCAGTGGGTGCTGTTTGACCAGGCCGCCCTGGCGCTCGGCCTGGTGGTGGTGCCGCTGTACACCAGCGACCGGCCGGACAACGTGGCCTACATTCTGGATGATTGCGGGGCCCGGCTGCTGATCCTGGAACAGGCAGAGACCTGGCACGCCATCCAGCGCGGCGGCCACCGGCTCAACGCCCTGCAGCGCGTGGTGGTGACGCGGGGCATGGCCCCGGCGGATGATCAGGGAGCGGTGACGGCCCTGCAGGTCTGGCTGGAGCGGGCGACGGAAGATGAGGCGCTGCCCGAACCGCCCCGCGACGGCCACGCCCTGGCCTCCATCGTCTACACCTCCGGCTCCACCGGCCGGCCCAAGGGGGTGATGCTCAGCCACCACAACATGCTGGAGAACGCCCACGCCGGGCTGCAGCGTATCGCGATCTACCCGGACGATCTGTTCCTGTCCTTTCTGCCCCTGTCCCACACCCTGGAGCGCACCATCGGCTATTACCTGCCGATCATGACCGGCTCCACCGTGGCCTACGCCCGGTCGGTACCGGACCTGCCCGAGGACCTGGCCACGCATCGTCCCACTGCGCTGGTAAGCGTGCCGCGCATCTACGAGCGGGTCTACGGCCGAATCCAGGAGGGGCTGCGCGAGAAATCGCCCCTGGCCCGCCGGCTGTTCCACAGCGCCGTCAACGTGGGCTGGCAGCGTTACCAGCGGGGGCAGGGGCTGCGGGGCTGGCACCCGAAGGAGCTGGGCTGGCCACTGTTGAACAAGCTGGTGGCGGGAAAGGTCACCGCGCGGCTGGGCGGCCGGCTGCGGGTAGCCATCAGCGGGGGGGCCCCGCTGAGCCGGGACGTGGCCCAGCTCTTTCTCTCTTTGGGGGTGCCGGTGCTCGAGGGTTACGGGCTCACCGAAACCAGCCCGGTGATCGCCGTCAATACGCTGGAGGACAACCGGCCCGGTACCGTGGGTAAACCGCTCCCCGGCGTGGAGGTGCGCATCGGCGAACAGGACGAGCTGCAGGTCCGCGGCCCCAACGTGATGCTCGGCTACTGGAACAATCCCGAGGCCACCCGGGCGGCCCTGGACCGCGAGGGCTGGTTGCACACCGGTGACCAGGCCCGCCTGGACGAGGCCGGTCGCATCACCATCACCGGCCGCCTCAAGGAGATCATCGTCATGGCCAACGGCGAGAAGGTGCCGCCGGCGGACATGGAGCTGGCCATCGCCAACGACCCGGTGTTCGAGCAGGTCATGGTGGTCGGTGAGGGCCGGCCCTACCTGGGGGCGCTGGTGGTGCTCAACGAGGCCGCCTGGCCCGGCGTGGCCCGGGCGCACGGCCTGCCGGAGGCCATCGGGGCGGCCCGCGAGGACCCGCAGGTGGAGGCCTGCCTGCTATCGCGCGTGGCGGACCTGCTGCACGCCTTTCCCGGTTACGCCCAGGTACGGCGACTGCGCGTGCTGCCGGAGCCGTGGAGCGTGGACAACGCCATGCTGACCCCCACCCTCAAGCTCAAGCGCGCCCAGATCACGCACCAGTTCCACGACGAGCTGGAGGCGCTTTATGCCGGGCACGCCAGCCCGGCCGGTGCCTCCGGCCAATCCGGGCAGTGATGCCGCCGTCCGGGCCACGACAACACCGATGGAGGAGAAGATGAGTTCAGTGCTGAAGACAAGGATGGCGCCCGGTGGCGATGCCGGCGTCGCCCAGCGGCCCCGCCAGATCCGCCGCGCCGCCGTGCTCGGCGCCGGGGTGATGGGCGCGCAGATTGCCGCCCACCTCGTCAACGCCGGCGTGGAGGCGGTGCTCTTCGAACTGCCCGCCGAGGGCGGCGACCCGGATGCCCATGCCCGCAAGGCCATCCAGGGCCTGCGCAAGGCCCAACCCACCCCGCTGGCAGAGCCGGCGGTGGCCGAACGCATCGTGCCGGCCAACTACGAAACCGGGCTGGACCAGCTCGCCGATTGCGACTTCGTGATCGAGGCCATCGCCGAACGGCTGGACTTGAAGCGCGATCTGTTCGCCCGCATCGAGCCCCACCTGCCCGAGGGCGTGCTGCTGGCCAGCAACACCTCCGGCTTGTCCATCAACGCCCTGGCCGAGGTGCTGCCCGACGCCGTGCGCGAGCGGTTCTGCGGCGTGCACTTCTTTAACCCGCCGCGGTACATGCCGCTGGTGGAGCTGATCCCCAGTCGGGCCACCCGGTCCGAGGTGCTCGACGATCTGGAAAGCTTCCTGGTGGGCACCCTGGGCAAGGGGGTGATCCGTGCCGAGGACACCCCCAACTTCGTGGCCAACCGCATCGGCGTGTTTTCCATCGCCGCCACCCTGCACCACGCCGAGCGGCTGGGCATCCCGGCAGACGTGGTGGACGCGCTCACCGGTCCGGCCATCGGCCGGCCCAAGTCGGCCACCTTCCGTACCGCCGACGTGGTAGGCCTGGACACCCTGCAGCACGTGGTGACCGGCTCCGCCAAGCTGCTGGAGGCGGACCCCTGGCAGGCCTATATCCGCCTGCCCGACTGGTTGGACGGTCTGGTGGCGCAAGGTGCGTTGGGGCAGAAGACCCGCCGTGGTGTCTATCGGAAAGAGGGCAAGGCGATCCAGGTCTTCGATCCGGAGCGCGGCGACTACCGACCGGCCCGGCAGCAGGCCGACGAGGCTTTGCAGGCGATCCTGGCCGAGCGCGATCCGGCGAAGAAGCTGGCGGCCCTGCACGACAGCGACCACCCCCAGGCGCAGTTCCTGTGGGCCATCCAGCGCGACGTCTTCCACTACGCCGCCTACTGGTTGGGCGATATCGCGGACAACGCCCGCGACCTGGACCTGGCCATGCGCTGGGGCTTCGGCTGGAAGCTGGGGCCGTTCGAGACCTGGCAGGCGGCCGGCTGGCGACGGGTCGCCGACTGGATCCGTGCGGATATCGACGCCGGCCGGGCGCTGGTGGATGCACCGCTGCCGGAGTGGGTGGCGCAGGTGGATGGGGTGCATCGCCCGGAAGCGTCCTGGAGTGCCCGTGGCCACAACTGGCAGCCGCGCTCCGACCTCCCGGTCTACCAGCGCCAGTATTTCCCGGACCGGGTGCTGGGCGAGGCCGAACAGGAGACCGGAGTCACCACCTTCGAGACCGACGCGGTCCGCCTCTGGCACCTGCAGGCGGACGTGGGCATCCTCAGCTTCCGCAGCCCGCAGCACGCTATCGGCGACGACGTGCTGGCGGGCGTGCTGGAGGCGGTGGCCAAGGCCGAGGGGCGCTACCGGGCGCTGGTCCTCTGGCAGTCCAAGGCGCCGTTCAGCGTGGGCGCCAACCTCAAGCAGGTCGTGGGTGCCCTGGAGCGGGGGGACTACGACGCCCTGGCCGACATGGTGGCGCGCTTCCAGCAGGCCACCGGGTGCCTGCGCCAGGCCCGCATCCCGGTGGTGGGGGCGGTGCGCGGCATGGCCCTGGGCGGGGGCTGCGAGTTCGTCATGCATTGCGACCACGTGGTGGCGGCCCTGGAGAGTTACATGGGCCTGGTGGAGGCCGGGGTCGGGCTGATCCCCGCCGGCGGTGGCTGCAAGGAGCTGGCCCGCCGCGCCTCGGCGCTCACCCCGGACGGTGACGTCTTCCCCTTCATCCGCAACTACTTCGAGACCATCGCCATGGGCAAGGTCGCCGGCAGCGCGGTGGAGGCCCGGCGGCTCGGTCTGCTGCGGCCGTCCGATACCGTGGTGCTCAACCCGCACGAGATCCTGCACGTGGCCCACGCCCACGCCCGGGCGCTGGCCGAGGCGGGCTACCGGCCGCCACTGGAGACACCGGTGCGGGTGGCGGGCAAGGCGGGGCTGGCGAACCTGAAGGCGCAGCTGGTCAACATGCACGCCGGCGGGTTCATCTCCGACCACGACTACGCCGTGGCCGAGCGTGCCGCCGCCGCCCTTTGCGGGGGCGAGGTGGAGGCGGGCAGCACGGTACCCGAGGCCTGGCTGCTGAAGCTGGAGCGGGAGCCCTTCGTGGAACTGCTGCGCACTGACAAGACCCGCGAGCGAATCGTCCACATGCTTAAAACGGGCAAGCCGCTGCGCAACTGAGCCGGCCCGGTGATCGAATGGAGGAGTGAACAACCATGACTGAAGCCGTATATATCGTCGCCGCGCAGCGCACCCCGGTGGGCAAGGCCCCGCGCGGCGCCTTCCGCCATACCCGCCCGGACGACCTGCTGGCCCACGTGATTCGTGGGGCGGTGGACCGCTGCCCGGGGCTGGACCCGGCCGAGATCGCCGATGTGATCGTCGGTTGCGCCATGCCGGAGGGCAGCCAGGGGCTGAACGTGGCCCGCGTCAGCGCGCTGCTGGCCGGACTGCCGGAGTGCGTTCCCGGCTACACCGTCAACCGCTTCTGCGCCTCGGGGCTGCAGGCGGTGGCCCTGGCCGCCGACCGGATTCGCCTGGGTGAGGCCGACGTGGTGATCGCCGGCGGCACCGAGTCCATGAGCCAGGTACCGATGATGGGTCACAAGCCGCGGTTCAACCCCGCCCTGTTCCAGGACGACCAGCACCTGGCCATCGCCTACGGCATGGGCATTACCGCCGAGAAGGTGGCCGAGCGCTGGGCGGTGAGCCGCGAGGCACAGGACGCCTTCGCCTTGCAGAGCCACCAGCGGGCGGTGGCCGCCACCGAGGCGGGGCATTTCCGGGACGAGATCCTGCCCTACACCGTGCGCGAGTCGGCGGTGGACCCGCAGGCCAACGCCATCGCGTTGCGGGAGCGGCTGGTGGACACCGACGAGGGGCCGCGGCCGGAGGCCAGCGCGGAGGCACTCGCTGGGCTGAAGCCGGCGTTCGCGGCGCGGGGCAGCGTCACGCCCGGCAACAGCTCGCAGATGAGCGACGGCGCCGGGGCGGTGGTGCTGATGAGCGAGCGCAAGGTCAAGGCCCTGGGGCTGGAACCGCTGGCGCGCTTTGCCGGCTACTCGGTGGCCGGGGTAGCGCCGGAGGTGATGGGCATCGGCCCGGTGGAGGCGGTGCCGCAAGTGCTGAAACGGGCCGGCGTCAGTCTGCCCGAAGTGGACTGGGTGGAGCTCAACGAGGCCTTCGCCGCCCAGAGCCTGGCGGTGATCCGCGATCTGGACCTGGACCCGGAGCGGGTCAACCCGCAGGGCGGGGCCATTGCCCTGGGCCATCCGCTGGGGGCCACCGGCGCCATCCGCACGGCCACGCTGGTGCACGGTCTGCGCCGCACCGGCGGGCGTTACGGCCTGGTCACCATGTGCGTGGGCACCGGCATGGGCGCCGCCGGGCTGTTCGAGCGGGTGTAACGGGGCGACCGGACCCGGCCTTGACTTCGGCCGGGTATCAAACAATCGTTTGTAGTAGGCGCGGGCTATGCACCCGCGCCGTCAGGAGGAGATGAAAATGAACACCCTTATCGCGATCGTGGTGGCCCTGCTGGGCTTTCTGGCATTGGCCTACCGCGGTGTCCGCTTGCCGGTATGGACGGCGGCCGTGGCCCTCTACCTGCTGGGCCTGTGGCTCTCCGGCGTGGCTTCCGGCACCGCCGCGGGCATCACCGCCCTGGTGCTGGCTCCGGTGGCGCTGTTGCTCAACCTGCCGGGGCTGCGTCGGCGGGTGGTCACCCGGCCGGTCTTCCGCGCCTTCAAACGGGTACTGCCGCCCATGACCGCCACCGAGCGCGAGGCGCTGGAGGCCGGGGATACCTGGTGGGAGGGGGAGCTGTTCCAGGGGCAGCCGGACTGGCAGCAGCTGCGCGATACCCCGGTGACCGCGCTAACCGAAGAGGAGCAGGCCTTCCTCGACAACCAGGTGGTGGCGCTCTGCCGCATGCTGGACAACGACCAGATCGAGCGGGAGGCTCACGACCTGCCCGCTGAGGTGTGGGACTACATCCGGCGGGAGCGCTTCTTCAGCATGATCATCCCCAAGGCGTACGGTGGCCACGGGTTTTCCAGTTATGCCCAGAGCTGCGTGGTGACGCGCATCGCCACCCGCAACATTTCGGCGGCGGTCACGGTGATGGTGCCTAACTCCCTGGGGCCGGGGGAGCTGCTGATGCACTACGGCACCCAGGCGCAGAAGGACTACTGGTTGCCCCGGCTGGCGGATGGGACAGAGATCCCCTGTTTCGCCCTCACCGGCCCGGACGTGGGCTCCGATGCGGCGTCCATGCCGGACTACGGGGTGGTCTGTCGCGGCGAGCACGAGGGCCGCGAGGTGCTGGGCATCCGCCTGAACTTCTCCAAGCGCTACATCACCCTGGCGCCGGTGGCCACGGTGCTCGGTCTGGCCTTCAAGCTGCATGACCCGGACGGGCTGCTGGGTAGCGAGCAGGATCGCGGCATCACCTGCGCGTTGGTGCCCACCGATCACCCGGGGGTGCAGGTGGGGGAGCGCCACTTCCCCATGGCCATGGCCTTCATGAACGGCCCGGTGCAGGGCGAGGATGTCTTCATCCCGCTGGAGTGGATCATCGGCGGGCCGGAGATGGCCGGGCGCGGCTGGCGCATGCTGATGGAATGCCTGTCGGTGGGCCGGGCGCTGTCGCTGCCCGCGCTGGGTGCCGCCGCCGGCCACATGAGCGCACGCATGACCGGCGCCTACGCGCGCATCCGCCGCCAGTTCAAGCTGCCCATCGGCAAGTTCGAAGGGGTGCAGGAGGCCATGGCCCGCATCGGCGGCTATGCCTACCGACTGGAGGCAGCCCGCCGGCTCACCGCCAGCGCCGGTGATCTCGGCGTGAAGCCGTCCGTGGTCTCGGCCATCGCCAAGTACCACATGACCGAGATGATGCGCACCTCGCTCAATGACGCCATGGACGTTCACGGCGGCCGCGGGATCATTTACGGGCCCCGCAACTACCTGGCCTGCAGCTACCAGGCCATCCCGGTGGGCATCACCGTGGAGGGGGCCAACATCCTGACCCGCAACCTGATGGTCTTCGGCCAGGGGGCGATCCGTTGCCACCCCTACGTCTTTCCGGAGATGGAGGCGGCACGCAAGGACGACCTGGCCGGGTTCGACCGGCTGCTGTTCAGCCACCTCGGCTACTCGGTGAACCGGGGCGTGCGCGCCTTCGTGCTCGGACTCAGCGGTGCCCGCCTGGGGGGGAGTCCCACCGGCGGGCCCACCGCCCGCTACTACCGCGAGCTCTCGCGCATGAGCGCGGCCCTGGCCTTCGTCGCCGACGTGGCCATGGGCGTGCTCGGCGGCGACCTGAAGCGCAAGGAGCGGCTCTCCGCCCGGTTGGGCGATGTGCTCAGCCACCTCTACCTGGCCTCGGCGGTGCTCAAGTTTCACGAGGATGCCGGCAGCCCGGAGGCGGAGCTGCCCTTCGTGCGCTGGGCCCTGGACGACTCGCTGAACACCATCTACGAGGCCTTCGACGGTTTTCTGCGCAACTTCCCCAGCCGGCTGCTGGCCGGGTTCATGCGCCGGGTGATCTTCCCCCTCGGGCGGCCCTACCATGCGGCCGCTGACCGGGACGGCCAGCGGGTGGCCGAGGCCCTGATGGAGCCGGCTGGCGTGCGGGAGAGGTTGACGGCCATCGGTTACTGGGCGGAGGAGGACCGGAACGACCCGATGGGTCGCATGGAGGTGGCCCTGCGCGCCCTGGTGGCGGTGGAGCCGCTGTACAACCGGTTCCAGAAGTGGGTGGCCAAGGGCGAGGTGCAGGGCTTCAGCTTCGCCGAGCGCCTTACCCATGCCCGCGAGCAGGGGCTGGTTACCGAGGCCGAGGCGGAGCAGCTGCAGGCCTGGGAGGACCTGCGCTACGACTGTGTCATTACCGATGCCTTTCCGCCGGAGGTGATCTGCCCGCGTCCGTCGGACTCGGCGCGGGAGACCCGGGCGGATTGGCGTCAGCGCGCGGTTTCCTGAGCCTTTCCCCGTCGCCTGTAGTCGGGGCGACAGCGCGCTCAACGCCGGCCTTTTCCGGGCCGGCGTTGGCGTGTGCGACGAATCGATACAGCCGAAAAGATGTCAATTCGCTCAATTTTGGTGCAAAATCCCCGCCCCTGACTTCAAATGGGCGACCTGTCTCCGGTGGCCCGCTGAATACAATGCACCGTCTTGGTGCGAAATCAAGGAGTACACAGTATGGCAGCCAGGCTCGACGAGAAACTGGAACCGATCTTTCAGGACGTACTGCGCCGCAACCCGGGCGAGAGCGAATTCCACCAGGCCGTGCACGAGGTGCTGGAAACCCTGGGGCCGGTGCTGGTGAAGTACCCGGAGCTGGCCGAGCGCAAGATCATCCAGCGTATCTGTGAGCCCGAGCGGCAGATCATCTTCCGTGTGCCGTGGCAGGACGACAAGGGTGAGACCCACATCAACCGCGCCTTCCGCGTGGAGTTCAACAGCGCGCTGGGCCCCTATAAGGGCGGCATGCGCTTCCACCCTTCGGTCTACCTGGGCATTATCAAGTTCCTGGGCTTTGAGCAGATCTTCAAGAACGCCCTGACCGGCCTGCCCATCGGCGGCGGCAAGGGCGGCAGCGACTTCGATCCCAAGGGCCGGTCCGAAGACGAGATTATGCGCTTCTGCCAGAGCCTGATGACCGAGCTCTACCGCCACCTGGGCGAGTACACCGACGTGCCCGCCGGCGATATTGGCGTGGGCCAGCGCGAGGTGGGCTTCCTGTTCGGCCAGTACAAGCGCATCACCAACCGCTATGAGTCCGGCGTGTTCACCGGCAAGGGCCTGAGCTGGGGCGGCAGCCGGGCGCGCAAGGAGGCCACCGGCTTCGGCACCGTTTACTTCCTCGAGGAGATGCTGAAGTACCGCAACGACAGCCTCGAGGGCAAGACCTGCGTGGTCTCCGGCTCCGGCAACGTGGCCGTCTACGCCATGGAGAAGATCTACGAGCTGGGCGGCAAGGTCATCGCCTGCTCCGACTCCAGCGGCATCGTGGTGGACGAGAAGGGCATCGACCTGGACCGGGTCAAGCGCATCAAGGAGGTGGAGCGCCGCCGGATTTCCACCTACGCCGACGAACTGCAGCACGCCAAGTACATCGAGGACGGCGATATCTGGGCCGTGCCCTGCGACGCGGCGCTGCCCTGCGCCACCCAGAACGAGCTCAACGGAAAGGATGCGAAGAAGCTGTTGGACAACGGCTGCATCGCCGTGGCCGAGGGCGCCAACATGCCCAGCACCCCGGAAGCGATCCGCCTGTTCCTGGAGTCCGGTATCGCCTACGGCCCGGGCAAGGCGGCCAACGCCGGGGGCGTGGCCACCAGCGCGCTGGAGATGCAGCAGAACGCCAGCCGCGACTCCTGGACCTTCGAGCACACCGAGCAGCGGTTGCACCAGATCATGAAGAACATCCACCGCAACTGCTACGAGACCGCCGACGAGTTCGGGGCGCCCGGCAACTACGTTACCGGTGCCAACATCGCCGGCTTCCTGAAGGTCAGCCAGGCCATGGAGGCCATGGGCCTGATCTGATCCGGCACGAACCGCCTCGGCGGTCGGCTCTGTAAAAGAACCGCCTGGGGGCGCTGTGCCCTCTTGATGAACTTGACCGTGTCGCCCCCGTCACTGCGAGCCCCGAAGGGGCGTGGCAGTCCATGCCAGTGTGTGGATCGCCGCGGGCCTTCGGCCCTCGCGATGACGGGGTGTCGCTCCTAGTTCGTCCGCGATTCGGGGCCGCGTAGCGGGGAGGTGCTCGCAATGACTGAAAGCGGCGTGATTCAACCTCTGCTTTAGGCGCTGTTCAGCCGGTCTCCTCCGGCTGGAAGCAGAGCAGGCGCTGCTGCACCACGTCAGCCACGACCCGCAGTCCCTGCTGCTGCACCTGGTAGTGGCTGACGACCGCGGCCACCGCCGGGTCCTCCAGGGGCTCCAGGTCCGTGTCGCCATCGTCCAGCGCCAGGCGGCAGTGGCCCGGCAACCGGGTCAGCCAGTCCGGGCAATAGCGGCTGCCGCGCTCGTTGGGGAACAGGGCCACGTAGGCGATCTCCGACTCCACCAGGTCCTGGAAGAAGTGCGAGCCGAAGGAGAGGTCCGGCACCATGCCGGCACCCAGCTCCGCCACCTCCACCAACACCGACACCCGGCTGATGTCGGCGAAACGCACCGGTACGCCCAGCTCCGGACTGCTGGTGCCCCAGCGGCCGGGGCCGATGAGCAGGACCGGGCAGGCCACCCGGTCGGCGACGGCGCGGTTGAGGCGGCCCACCAGGCGGGCCACCGCGTACTTCTGGCTGATGCTCAGGGCCGAGTAGGCAGGCCCGTCCACGTGGATGATCCGGGCGATGGGCAGGTCGATGTTGCCGCCCATGAAGTGCCCGCGGGTGGCGAAGAACAGCCGCTCCGGTGAGACCTTATCGGGCAGGTGGACCTGGTTCTGATGGGCGCCCAGGGTGGCCAGCGGCCGGCACTGCACAATGTTGAAACTGGGGGAGCCCTGATCCTCCAGGTGCACGGTGAATTCCACGTCCACCGGGTGGTCGTAGGCTGCCTCCAGGGTCTGGAGCATGCTCTGGGCCAGCGGCACGAAGGCCGGGTCGCGCAGCAGCGGGTCGAAGGTCAGCCGCCAGACCGGGCTGGCGTAGCCCAGGCTGCGGGCGCGCCGGGTGGCCTCCCGGTCCTGCTCCCCCAACCTGTGCAGCGGCAGGTCGTGGACCTGTTCCGCCAGATCCCGCAGCGGAACCGACTGGTGCTCGTTGTCATTGATGTTGAGCACGTCCACCAGGTGCTGGGAAAAGCGGTAGACGTCGTCGCGGTTGCGGTAGGGGCGTTTGTGCGGCTGGTCAAGGGCGACGACACAGGCGTGGTCGCCCTGGATGCGATCAACCGCCCGGGTGCCCAGGCCCATGACCAGGCGCAGCATGCCCGCCGCCGGGTCCATGTCCGCATCCCAGACGAAGGTGTTGCGTGACACCCCGACCCCGGCGGCGTCGGGCAGGTAGACGTGGTCGTGGTAGCGCCCGTTCACCCGTTGCAGCAGCAGGGCCATGGGCTCCTCCTGGTGGGCCAGGCCCCGTTGCCGGCGGTAGACCAGGGCGTCCTCGCTCATGGTCGAGGCGTAGACCTGGCGGATGGCGTCCTCCAGCTGCGCCAGGCGCTGCTCCGGGTCACCCTGGTTGACGCAGAAGATGCTGTCGTACTTGCCGGCGAAGGCGTTGCCGAAGCTGTCCTCCATCAGGCTGCTGGAGCGGACCAGGATGGGGTACTGGCCGTAGTGATCGAGCATGCGCTCCAGCGCCCCGCGCGCCTCCGGGGGCATCTCGCCGTGGAGCATGGCCTCGTGCAGTGCGCGGCCTTCCTCGAAGTAGCCGGCGTCGGTGCGCTGGCGCATCAGCCGGGGCCACCAGCCGTTGTGCACGATGTACGCGTAATAGACGTCGGAGCCCAGGTGGTAGGAGTCGTGGGGCTCCAGGTGCCGGGGCCAGGTGTCCGGCGCCTCCTCCAGCAGGATGCGGCGGGCCAGCAGCATGCCCACGGCCTTGCCGCCGATGTAGCCGCTGCCGATCATCCGGGCGCGGATGCCGACCAGCTCCTCCAGCCCCAGGTAGCGGCTGGCCAGCGCCCGCATGCGCGGCTCGCGGCTGATCAGCACGTTGAGGATCTGCTCGCGTACCGCCTCCCGGGCAGTGGTGTTTTGCGGCTCGTCCAGCACCTGCGAGGCGCGCAGGAACAGCCGGTCCCAGTAGTCCAGCAGTCGCTCCTGGTCCTCCTGCTGGTGCTTGATCTCCAGCAGTGCCTGGAGCCGGGTGGCATCGCTGCTGTCGACCACCGGGAGGAAGGCCTCTCCACGCTGGCGGTGGGGCAAAAACATGGTGGGCGAGTGGCGCTCCCAGACCTTGACCGGCTGGACCTGCATCTCGTTGGCGGCCCGGCGCACGTCGATCAGCACCTGGGTGGTCTCACGGATACGGGCCAGGGTGCCGTGGGCGTGGCGGTGGGGCAGCAGCGCGAAGTAGGCCACCGTGTCCAGTTCGTAGAGGTAGGGGCAGATGACCCGGAAGAAGTTGCCGACCATGGTGTCGGTGGCCCAGGCGTTAAGCAGATCGGACAGGCAGTCGCAGACGTAGAAGGCCCCGTGGCCGTGGTCGGTGATCAGCTGGTAAACCTGCCGCGTGAAGGCCTCGAAACCGCCCAGGGCGTCCAGGCTGACGATGCGGATGCCGTCTTCCGGCGTCAGCAGCGGCTCGTGCTGGCCGTAGCGCAGGTAGATGATGGACCGTCCCTGCGCCCGCGCGGCGTCCACGAAGGGCCGGACGAAGCGGCGGTAGTCGTCCAGGTCGTCCACCCGCCAGACCACGTTGTCGCCGAGGCGCAGGCCGTCCAGCACCCGGTCCAGGCCGTCGATCCCGGTAGACCACGTTGTCGTCGTAGTGTGCTGTCATGCCGGTCCTGATCAGTGGTTGATGCTTTGCAGCATTCTGCCAGAAAACCGGAGCCGGGCGTTGCTGCAAGCCTTTGTAACCATAGCGGAACGGGGCCGGACTGCGGCGTTGTCCGGCCCCGCTTCCTGGGGCAGGTGATCAGAACCGGTAGTTGAAGGAAGCGGTGAGGATCTGGACGGAGCTCTCGTACTCGCCTTCCACCGTCGGCAGGTCATCGTTCTCGTGGTTGAGTTCGATGTCCGCGTCCTTGAGCCAGATGTAGGTGTAGCCGAAGTCCAGCTTTACCCGGTCGCTGGGCTCGAAGGTGGCACCGAAGGCCAGCCAGGTGCGGTCCTCGTCCGGGATGCGCGGGGTGCGGCAGCAGCTGCTGACGGGGCTCTCGTCGTAGGCAACCCCCGCCCGCAGGGCCCACTGTTCGTTGGGGCGGTAGGTGGCGCCGAGGGCCACGAACCAGGTGTCGTTCCAGCTGTAGTCGTCCGAGGACTCGTCGGCGGCGCCCTCCGGGCCGCCCAGTAGCAGCGGGTCGTTGAAGGTGACGGTGAGGTCCTCGAAGCGGCTCCAGCGGGTCCAGGTGGCATCGGCCATAACGGCCCAGCGCTCATTCAGGTCCTGGTGAATGCCGATACTGAGCGTTTCCGGGAGCCGAAGCTTTGCCTCGCCACCAACGCTCGCATCCTGGCGTTCCATGCCGGGGTTGGTGTCATCGGGGGCAGAGAAATCGGCGTCCCCGCTCAGATCGTGGGTGATGCGGGAGCGATAGGCAACCCCGATCCGGGTGCCTTCAACCGGTTCAAAGAGCGCGCCCAGATTGAAGCCGTAGGCCCAGTTGTCGCCTTCAACATCGAGTTTTCCATCCGTCGCAGGGTCCAGACAGGGGCTAGCGGGTTTTCCGGGTTCCCCGTCGCACTAAAAGCGGGCACCGCGCTGCTCAGGCTGGCGTCGGCGTACTGCGCCGAGACCCCAGCGGCCACGGCGATCTGCTCATTCACCCGCCAGGCGATGCTCGGGTTGATGTCCACGGTCATCAGATCCGTGTTGATGGCGTCGTAGCGGCCAACCCAGTCGCTGTCGTAGTCGGTCTCCAGCCCGTAGGGCACGGTCACCCCGATGCCCATGCGGATATCGTCCCGCAGATTCCAGGCGGCGTAGCCCACCGGCACGAAAGCCGCCTCCTCGCTTTTGCTCCGGTTGGCGCCGGGGTAGGGCGCTGGCTCGTCCGACTCGTACTCGAACTTGGGCAGGATGTAGCTGCCCACCAGGGCGACCTCGGTACCCGAGCCCCAGGCCAGGGCGGCGGGGTTGAAGAAGCTGTAGGTGATGTCCTCCGCGCCGGCGGTGGCGCCGGCGAAGGCGTTGCCCAGCGCGGTGGCGCTCTGCTCCTTCAGGGCGAAGGCGGCCCCGGTGGCAGTGCCCGAGACGCTGCCCAGGGCGAGGGCGCAAGGCAGTGCAACGGCCAGTGTCCTGGCTCTGGGGAAATGGCTCATCAGTTCTCCTCCATGCTTTTATGTAACTCTTGTTGTTCGGTCGTTCTAATCGATCGTTTGACGACCTGGTTTCAGCTTAGGCAGGGTAGGGCCACCATTCAAGCGTTTGAAACGAATCAAGCTACTGATTCGGGCGATTTATTTTGTGCGTTTGCAGCATTTCGGGCGGCCGGAAAGGCAAGCCTTCGTTTCAAACAGCGGTTCGGGTTATGGTTTGATACGTTCGTTTGAAAGTCTGAGGAGGCCGCTCGATGAACCTGTATTTCCGCCTGCTGTGGCTCAGTCTGATGGCCCGCTTCCGGCCCCGGCTGGGGGCATTGGACCAGTCCGTGGTGCGGATGCGGGTCTGGCCCTTCGATCTGGACCTGAACCGGCACATGAACAACGGCCGCTTCCTCACCCTGATGGATCTGGGGCGGATCGACCTGATGCTGCGCAGCGGGCTGGGCCGGGTGGTGGTGCGGGAGCGCTGGATGCCGGTGATCGCCTCGTCCATGGTGCGCTGGCGCCGTTCGCTGCTGCCCTTTCAGCGGTTTGAGTTGCGGAGCCGCATGCTCTGGTGGGACGACAAGTGGTTCTACGTGGAGCAGCGCTTCGTGCGGGAGGGGCGCACGGTAGCCATCGGGTTGGTGAAGGGGGTGATCCGCCGCAAGGGCGGGCACGTGGCACCGGCGGAGGTCTTCGCCCGGGTGCTCGGGCATGAGCCGGAGGCCCCCCCGGTGCCCGCCGCCATTGCGGACTGGCAGGCCTTCGAAGGGCACCTCTCCGGCCTGGACTGACGCCCCGCAAGCCGTGGTCGCGCACCCCACCCGTCATCGCGAGGGCCGTTAGGCCCGCGGCGATCCAGGGGCGGGGTTGGACTGCCACGCCCCTTTGGGGCTCGCAGTGACGGGTGTGGCGGAGCGCCCTCCGTCATCGCGAGGGCCCACAGGCCCGTGGCGATCCACCGTGACTGGGGTCAGCCTTGCCCCTGGAGCGAGGGTGCCGGGGTGAAGCGCGGGCCGTGGGCCTCGGCCAGGGCCTGCAGGCGCGCGGCCACGTTGCCCTCGCCGCACCGGTGCAGGTAGTGGAAGGGGCCGCCGCGGAAGGGCGGGAAGCCGATGCCGAACACCGCGCCGATATCCCCGTCCCGCTCGCAGCGGATGATGCCCTCATCCCGGCAGCGCACCGCCTCGTTGATCATGGACAACACAGTGCGGTCAATGATCTCCTCCGCCGACAGCTTGGCGTGAGGTGTGACCCCCAGCAGTCGGTAGACCCCCTGGTCCACAGGGCGCCCGACCTTGCCGCGCTTGCGGTCGTAACGGTAGAACCCCTTGCCGCTTTTGCGCCCCTTGCGGCCGTCGGCCAGCATCCGCTCGCCCACGTCCACCGGGGTCATGCGCTCGCCGAAGGCCCGGTGCAGGATGGGCGCCACCTTCTCGGTGACATCCAGCCCCACCTCGTCCAGCAGGGCGAAGGGACCCACCGGGAAGCCGAACCGCACCAGCGTGCGGTCGATATGGTCTATCGCCACCCCTTCCTGCAGCAGCCGGCAGGCCTCGTTGAGGTAGGGGGCGAGGATGCGGTTGACGTAGAACCCGGCGCCATCGCGTACCACGATTACCGTCTTGCCTTGGGCCCGGCCCAGGGCGACGGTGGTGGCGATGACCTCCGGGTCGGTCCGGTCGGTGGCGATCACCTCCAGCAGGGGCATTTTCTCCACCGGCGAGAAGTAGTGCATGCCGATGACCCGCTCCGGCCGCTGCGCCCCGGCGGCGATCTCGCTGATGGGTAGGGACGAGGTATTGCTGGCGAAAATCACGTGTTCGGGGCCGTGGGCCTCCACGTCGGCCAGCATCCGGTGCTTAAGTTCCAGGTCTTCGAACACCGCCTCGATCACCACGTCCAGGGCCGTGAAGCCGCGGTAATCCAGGGCGGGGGTGACGCGGGTGCGCTGGCGCGTGGCCTCGAAGTCGGTCAGTGCCCCGCGCTTTTTTCGGGCATGGATCTCGCCGTTGATATGGCGCATGCCGCTGTTCAGACCCTCCAGGGCGATGTCCTTGAGGCGCACCGGGGTCTCTGCCTTGGCGCTGGTCACGTAGGCGATCCCGGCCCCCATCAGGCCGGCGCCGAGCACACCCACCCGTCGCACCGGACGGGGGTCGGCGCCGGCATCGGTGCCGCTGTCCTTTTTGAGCGCCGTGGTGGCGAAATAGAGCCCCATCAACGCCTGCGCCTCGGGGGTCATCGCCAGTTCACCGAAGTGGCAGCCCTCGGTCTCCAGTCCAACCTGGCGGCCCCGCTCCCGGCCGGCGCGCACGGCGTCGATGATGCGCGGCGGGGCCGGGTAGTTGCCGTGGGTCTTGGCCTGCACCGTGCGCTCGGACTGGCGGTAGACCAGTCGCCGGCCCAGCGGGTTGTTCTCCAGCAACCGGGTGGCCAGCGGCCGCTTCGGCCGCTGGCGGCGCTGCCCGGCCAGCTCATCGATCAGCTCGCGGGCGGCGTCCAGCAGGATGGGCGGGGCCACCAGGTCGTCCACTAGCCCCCGCTTCCGCGCCTGGCGGGCGCGCAGCTGGCGACCGGTGAGCATCAGGTCCAGGGCCAGCGGCAGCCCCACCCAGTCGGGCAGGCGCTGGGTGCCGCCGCTGCCGGGCAACAGGCCCAATTGCACCTCGGGCAGGCCGAGGCGCGTTGCCGGGTGGTCGGTGGCCACCCGGCCGTGGCAGGCCAGCGCCAGCTCCAGGCCGCCGCCCAGGCAGGTGCCGTGGATGGCGGCGACCACCGGTTTCGCAAAGGCCTCCAGCCGGTCGAACAGCCGCTGTCCGGCGCGGGCCAGTTCGCGGGCGGCCTCGGCGGTCTCGCAGGCGGCCAGCATGTGCACGTCGGCCCCGGCGATGAAATTGTCCGCCTTGCCGCTGGTGAAAATCACGCCTCGCAGCGCGGGCTGCTCGTCCAGGGTGTCGAGCAGGGCGTTGGCCTCGCGCACCATCTCGCCCTTGAGCACGTTCATGCGCTCGCCGGGCACATCCACCGTGATCACGGCGATCCCGTCATCGCCGAGGACGAGATCAAAGGCGGTTCCTCGCTCCGGCGGGTTCTCTTGTGCCGTCTCTGGGTGCGTGTTCATTCGTCCACCTCCAGAACCATCGCGGCGCCCAGGCCGCCGGCGGCGCAGGCGGTGGTCAGGGCAAGGCCGCCGCCGCGCCGGCGCAGTTCATTCAGGGTTTGTACGATCATCCGGCCACCGGTGGCGGCGAAGGGGTGGCCGTAGGCGATGGACCCCCCCAGGACGTTGAAGCGCTCCGGGTCCACCTCACCGATGGGGGCGTCCCGCCCGAGGTTCTCGCGGGCAAAACGGCGGCTGGGCCATTGTTTGAGATTGGCCAGCGACTGCGCGGCGAAGGCCTCGTGCATGTCCACCAGTGCCATGTCGTCCAGGGTTGCGCCGGCCCGGTCCAGCGCCAGCGGGGTGGCGTAGGAGGGTCCCATCAGGCCATCGTTGAAGGGGTCGATGGCGGTGAAGGCCCAGCTGCGCAGGGTGCCCAGTGGGGTATGGCCCAGAGCCCGGGCCCGGTCCTCGCGCATCAGCAGCAGGGTGCTGGCGCCGTCGGTAAGCGGCGTCGAGTTGGCGGCGGTCACCGTGCCGTGGCGCCGGTCGAAGGCCGGGCGCAGCCGGGCGAGCTGCTCCAGGCTGCTGTCGCCGCGGATGTTGTTGTCCTGCGCCAGCGCCTCCTTGTAGGGCGGGACAATGGCCGGCATTACCTCGTCGGCCAGTTGTCCCTGCTCCCACGCCTGGTGGGCCTTGCGGTGGGAGTCGAGGGCAAATCGGTCCTGGGCCTCGCGGTCGATGCCGTGGTTCTTGGCCATCTGCTCGGCGATATCCCCCATCCCCAGGCCGGTGGTGTAATCCTTCACCGCCGGTGGCCTGGGGATGAAATGGCGCGGGCGGACGCCCCGGAAACAGCGCAGTCTTTCCCGCAGCGAGCGGGCCTTGCTGGCGTGGATCAGGGCCCGGGCCAGCGGCCGGCTGAGCTGCAGCGGCAGCACCGAGGTGGAGTCGGCACCACCGGCCAGGCCAATCTTGATCTCGCCGTTGGCGATGGCGGCGGCCACCTCAGCGGTGGATTGGAAGCTCGTGGCACAGGCGCGGGAGACGCTGTAGGCATCGGTGCCCGCCGGGAGGCCAGCGCCCAGCACCACCTCGCGGGCGATGTTGGGAGCCTGGGGCAGGATGCCTACCTGGCCGTAGACCACCCGCTCCACCAGCGCCGAGTCCAGGTCCAGTCGCGCCATCAGTTCGGCGGTCACCAGGATGCCGAGGTCGATGGCCGACAGGTCGCGGTAGGCGGTGAGCTGCCGGGCAAAGGGGGTGCGCAGGCCGGCGACGATGGCCACGCGCTCACCGCGCCGGTTGGGCACGGGGTTGTGTCTCGGGTTCATGTACGCGGTCTCCTCCCGGTGGCGCACCGGGTGGCACCGGTGCCGGGTTGTTGTCAAAACGTTTGTTTTAGATGCCGTTGACCTCAACTCTAGCCGCTGTGGGTTGCCTTGCCACGGCGGCCCTGCCTACAGAAACAGGTCGTCCTGCAGGGCTGACTCGGGCAGGTCCCGGTCCACCCGGTAGCGGCTGAAATCGGTGACGCCGGCCTCCCGCAATACCGCCTCGTCGATCAGGAACTGCCCGGTCTGTTCCCGCGCCGGGCGTGTGAGCACCATGTGGGCGGCGTCGGCCACGATCTCCGGACGGCGAGCCCTTCGGGCCATGGCCTCGCCACCCAGTACATTGCGCACGGCAGCGGTGTCCAGCAGCGTGCGTGGCCAGAGCGAGTTGAAGGCGACCCCGCGGTCGCGAAACTCCTCGGCCAGGCCCAGGGTGCAGAGGCTCATCCCGAACTTGGCCAGGCTGTAGGCCAGGTGGGGGCCGAAGTGCTCCGACTTGAGGTTCAGCGGCGGTGACAGGGTGAGCACGTGGGGGTTGTCCGCCTGCAGCAAATGGGGCAGGCAGGTGCGGGCGCAGAGGAACGTGCCCCGGGCATTCACCTGGTGCATCAGGTCGAAGTGCTTCATCGCCGTGTCGAGCGTGCCGCTCAGCCGGATGGCGCTGGCGTTGTTGACCAGGATATCGATGCCGCCGAAGTGCTCGGCGGTACGCTCGACCGCTGCCGCCACCTGCTCCTCGTCGCGGATGTCCACCACCAGGGGCAGGGCGCGGCCGCCGGCCTGTTCAATGGCCTTTGCGGCGGTGTGGATGGTGCCGGGCAGCTTCGGGTGGGGGTGGTCGGTCTTGGCGGCGATGGCGATTTTGGCCCCGTCACGGGCGGCGCGCAGGGCAATGGCCAGGCCCACGCCCCGGCTGGCGCCGGTGATGAACAGGGTGCGTCGGTGCAGGCTCATGGTGTGTCTCCATCCGTCCCGAGGGTTCTGACTGTTCTACTTGGACTCTAACAGTCGTTTGATTGACTGGGCAAGTTGTGCTGCAACGCCTTGCGGGAGCGGTGGTTCTTGCCTATGCCTTCTGTAGCAATGCGAGAAAACGGATTGCGATGACACCACGGGAGGAGAGCGACACCATGATTCCTAAAACGAAAAACAACTGCTGGGTAGCCGGTGCGGCGGTGGCGGCCTGCGGCCTGCTGACGCTGGGTATGGCCCAGGCCGGGGGCCACGACGAGGAGCTGCCCACCGCCACCGCGGAAATGTTCGACAATGATGGCGAATCCATCGGCACTGCGGAATTCACCCAGGGGCCGCACGGTACGCTGATCCGGTTGGAGTTGTCGGGGATGGAGGGGCCCGGTTTCCGTGCCATCCATATCCACGAGACCGGTGATTGCGACGACCACGATCACGGCTTCATGGATTCCGGCGGGCACCTGAACCCGGACGACAAGAAGCACGGGCTCATGAACCCGGAGGGACCGGACGCGGGTGACCTGACCAACATCTACGTGCAGGAGGACGGCACCGTCAACGCGGAATTGTTCACCATGCTGGCTTCGCTGGACGGCGCGGTGGGTGGGCAGATGCTCGACGATGACGGCGCCGCGCTGGTTATCCACGAGAACCCGGACGACCACATGACCCAGCCCATCGGCGGGGCCGGGGCGCGCATTGCCTGCGGGGTGATCAAGGGCGATTGAGCCCATGCGGTGAATGGCCCTGACAGGCCGGTTCGGTCTGTCGGGGCGAACTGGTGTCTGCCCCTTCGCTTGGCTAAAGTGGGGCCATGACGACACCGGAGACGTCCTTTGAACGGTCCTCGACGGGGCCCGCTGCCGGCCAGGCGGAGATCGAGCGCATCGTCCGCCAGGCCACCCGCTCGCTGTTCCGTTTTTTCGAAGAGGCCAGTGCCGGCGCCATCGTGGTGGATCGCGACGCGCGGGTGCTGTGGATCAACGACCGCTACGCCGAACTCCTGGGGCTGACGGACCCGGAGGCCGCCGTGGGGCAGCCGGTGGAGTCGGTCATCCCGCAGAGCCAGTTGCGCGAAGTGGTGCGCAGTGGCCGGCCTATCCTCCTGGATATCATGCAGTTGCGGGACCAGTCCCTGGTGGTCACCCGTCTGCCCGTGCTGGGCGAGGGGGACCAGGTGCAGGGGGCGGTCGGCTTCGTGCTCTACGACCACCTGCAGCCACTGACCCCCCTGGTGGCCAAGTTTAGGCGCCTGCAGCAGGACCTGGCCCGGGCCCAGCGGGCGCTGGCCAAGCGGCGGGTACGCTACGATCTGTCCCATTTCGTCGGCATCAGCCCCCCGGTGCTGGAGATCAAGCGCAAGGCCCGGCTGGCGGCGGAGCGCAATACCCCGGTGCTGCTGCTGGGCGAGACGGGCACCGGCAAGGAGATCCTGGCCCAGGCCATCCACGGCATGTCCAACCGCGCCGACCAGCCCTTCGTCGGCGTAAGCGTTGCGGCCATTCCAGAGAACCTGCTGGAGGCGGAGTTTTTCGGCGTGGCACCCGGGGCCTACACCGGGGCCTCGCGTGAGCACCGGCCGGGTAAGTTCCAGCTGGCCAACGGCGGGACCCTGTTCCTGGACGAAGTGGGGGATATGCCGCTGCACCTGCAGGCCAAACTGTTGCGGGCGCTGCAGGAGCGGGAGGTGGAGTCGGTGGGCTCCGACAACATCCATCGGGTGGACGTGCGGATGGTCGCCGCCACCTCGCGGGACCTGCGGGCCATGGTCGAGGCCGGCGACTTCCGTCCCGACCTCTACTACCGCCTTAACGTGGTGGAGATCCGGGTGCCGCCGCTCTCGGAGCGGCTGGAGGACGTGGCGCCGTTGTGCGAGTCGATCCTCACCGAACTCGCCGAAGACGGGGCGCGCCGGTCGCTGAGCGAAGACGCCCTGGCGCTGCTCAACGGTTACCACTGGCCGGGCAATATCCGTGAATTGCGCAATATCCTCGAGCGGGCAGTGACCCTGGTGCCCAAGCCGCGCCTGGAGGCCACCGACCTGGCAGATCTGCTACCGGCCGCGGTACGCAACGCGCAACGGCCGGCGGGCGCCCGGCCCGCGGTGCGCCCCCTGGCCGAGACCCTGCGCGAGGCGGAGGCGAAGGCCCTGGCACAGGCGCTGGAGGCCACCGGGGGCAATCGCTCGGCGGCCGCCCGGCTACTGGGAATCTCCCGGTCGGTGTTCTACGAAAAGCTCCGGCAGTTGTCCGGCGGACAGGACATGCTGTCCTGAGTTGCGGACACTTATCTGGCTGTTCCGCACAATATGTCCGAAAAACCGGACACCTGGCCGCGGGTTCAGCCTGCCGCGAGGCCCCACCCGCTCCCGGGCATGCCTCGCAAATTACTGTTTAACGGGTTAATTTTCTGTCCGGAGAATAAGCTGGCACTCCCTTTGCTCCTGGCCCTCCCCAGCCGGGCACAGACCCGGCCACTGTCGCCACACAAGAGCGCAAAGCCGGCGGCGGGATGGATTAAACCAAAACGACATGCAGGAGGAGTCCCATGCAGGGCATTATCGGGATCGTATTGTCCCTCGCCTTGCTGATGTTCTTCGCCTACCGCGGCTACTCGGTGCTGTTCCTGGCGCCGATCATGGCCTCGTTGGCGGTGATCATCAGCGGCGAGGCGCCGTTGCTGGCGAGCTACACCCAGGTCTTCATGCAGGCGCTGGGTGATTTTGTCATCCAGTTCTTCCCCATATTTCTGCTGGGGGCCATCTTCGGCAAGCTGATGGACGCATCGGGTGCGGCCCAGTCCATCGCCCGGACCATCACCGGGTACCTGGGCGCCCAGCGTGCCGTGCTGGCCATCGTGCTGGCCTGCGGGGTGCTGACCTACGGCGGCGTCTCGCTGTTCGTGGTGGCCTTTGCGGTCTACCCGATCGCCGCCGCCCTGTTCAAGGAGGCGGACATTCCCAAGCGGCTCATCCCCGGGGCGATCGCGTTGGGTGCCTTCACCTTCACCATGACCGCACTGCCGGGCACGCCCGCCATCCAGAACGCCATCCCCACCGGCTACTTCGGCACCGACGTTTTCGCCGCGCCCGGGCTGGGCATCATCGCCGGCCTGATCATGATGGCGGGCGGGACCCTGTGGCTCACCCGGCGGGCCAGCGCGGCCAAGGGCCGGGGTGAGGGATACGGGCACCATCCTGACGAAGATCCGGTGGAGGAGGACAACCGAAGCCTGCCGCCGATCATCGTGGCGTTGATTCCCATCGTGCTGGTGGTGGTGTTCAACCTGCTCTTTGCCCGCGTGTTCATCCCCATGTGGGATACCGGGTACCTGTCCGATGACCAGTTCGGTGGCGTCAGTATCGACGACGTGCGCGGTATCTGGGCCATTATCATCTCCCTGGCCATCGCCATCGGGGCCACCATCGGATTGAACTGGCAGCGGTTGCAGGACATCCGCGAGGCCATCAACCGAGGGTGCATGAACTCCTTGCTGCCCATCTTCAATACCGCCTCCGAGGTGGGTTACGGGGCGGTGATCGCCTCGCTGACCGCCTTCGTCGTGATTCGCGACTTCATGATGGGCGTTTCGCCGGACAACCCGCTGATATCTCAGGCATTGGTCGTGAATGTGCTGGCCGGCATCACCGGTTCGTCGTCCGGGGGCATGAGCATCGCCCTCTCCACCATGGGTGACAAATACCTGGAGATGGCCACCGACATGGGGATCGACCCCGAGCTGCTGCACCGGGTCACCACCCTGGCGGCGGGCTCGCTGGACACGCTCCCCCACTGCGGCGCGATCATCACCCTGTTGAGCATCTGTCGCCTGACCCACAAACAGTCCTACCCCGACATCTTCATGGTGGCGCTGGTCATCCCCGTGGCCGCCCTGGTGACTGTCATCACCCTGGGCACGGTCTTCGGCTCTTTCTGAGCGCCCCTGCGGAACAATCTGGAGAAAATGTCATGAGCTACAAGCACGTACTGTTCGCCACCGACCTGACCGACGAGGCGCTGCCGGCGGGCCGCAAGGCCGTGGACCTGGCCAAGGCGCTGGGCGCCCGCTTCAGCCTGCTGCACGTCCTGCGCAACCGCGACCTCGGCAGCGGCGGTGAGGCGGGGAGCATGAGCGCCGACAGCCGCCAGTGGGTGGAACGCCAGCAGCAGGCGCTGCAAAGCCTGGCCCGGCAACTCGGCGTGGAGCAGCACGAGCACTGGGTGGAGGNGGCCCAGGCCGTGCCCCGTGCCATCGACCATGCCGCCGTCGAGCACGGCGTGGATCTGATCGTGATGGGGAACCACGCCCGGGGCGGTCTGGGGCGGTTCCTGAACACCACCACCGATGATCTGCTGCATTACACCCGCTGCGACATGCTTGCCGTGCGGGTTCCCGAAGAGCAGGGCTGAGGGAGGAATGGACATGCGCATGCAAGACAAGGTGGCCCTGGTGACCGGGGCTGCAGGGGGTATTGGCCTGGCCATTGCCCGGCAGTACGCACAGGAGGGCGCCACCGTGGTGGTGGCCGACCTGAATGCCGAGGCGTGCGAGGCGTCCGCGGAAGAGATCCGCGCCGAGGGCGGGCACGCCACCGGCCTGGCCATGGATGTGACCGATGAGCAGGCGGTGGACGCCGGGGTGGCGGAGATCGCCCGCCGGCACGGCCGGCTGGACGTGGTCCTGTCCAACGCAGGCATTCAGCATATCGACCCGCTGGACGGACTGGCACTGGCGGACTGGCGCAAGGTGATGGCGGTACACCTGGACGGGGGCTTCCTGCTGACGCGGGCGGCGCTGCGCCAGATGTACCGCCAGCCGGAAGGCGGGCGCATCATCTACATGGGGTCGGTGCACTCCATGGAGGCCTCGCCGCTGAAGGCGCCCTACGTGGCGGCCAAGCACGGGCTGTTGGGCCTGTGCCGGGCGGTGGCCAAGGAGGGAGCGGAGCATGGCGTGAGTGCCAACATCATCTGCCCCGGATTCGTCCGCACCCCGCTCGTCGACCGCCAGATCCCGCAGCAGGCGCGGGAGCTGGGGATCAGCGAAGAAGAAGTCATCAGCAAGGTTATGCTTAAGAATACCGTGGATGGTGAATTCACCAGCCTGGAAGAGGTCTCCGAGCTGGCCACCCACCTGGCGGCCTTCCCCGGCAACGGGTTGACCGGGCAGGCCTTTGTGGTCAGCCATGGCTGGCACATGCACTGAACACCACGGATTGGAGGAGCGAATGAGCGAACAGAACGAAATACTCTGGCAGCCGGGCGAGGCCGAGCTGCAGCAGAGCAATATCGCCCATTACATGGACTGGTTGGCCGCCGAGGGTTACGGCCGGTTCGAGGATTATCACGCCCTGCACGCGTGGTCCATCGAGGACCTGGAGCGCTTCTGGGCGAGCATCTGGGACTACACCGGGGTGATCGCCAGCCGGCCCTATGACCGGGTGCTTGGGCGCCGGGAGATGCCGGGCGCTGAGTGGTTCCCCGGTGCGCGGCTGAACTTTGCCGAGAACCTGCTGCGCCATGCCCTGCATGGGGACGCCTCGGCCGAGGCGCTGCTGGCGGTGTCCGAGTCCGGCGCGCCGGTGCGCCTGAGCCGCGGTGAACTGCTGGAGCAGGTGGCCGCGTTGCAGGGCTTCCTGCGCGCCCAGGGCGTGGGCCCGGGCGACCGGGTGGCCGGCGTGGTGGGCAACACCGAGCATGCGCTCATCGGCATGCTGGCGGCCACCGGGCTGGGGGCCATCTGGAGCTCCGCCTCGCCCGATTTCGGCGTCTCCGGCGTGCTGGACCGTTTCAGCCAGATCGAGCCCAAGGTACTGCTGGCGGTGAACGGTTACAGCTACAACGGCAAGCCCTTCCCGCGCCTGGAGCAGAACGCCGAGCTGGCCGAGCGCCTGCCCGGACTGGCGGCGGTGCTCAGCATCCCGCTGCTGCCCGACGCCGGTCACCCGGAAGGCGGGCTTTTCACCCCCTGGGACGAGGCCCTGGCCGCCCACGCCGGCGCCCGCCCGGTCTTCGAGCAGCTGCCGGCGGACCACCCGGTCTATATCCTCTACTCCTCGGGCACCACCGGGGTGCCCAAGTGCATCGTGCACGGGGCGGGCGGGATGCTGCTCAACCACAGCAAGGAGCTGATGCTGCACGCCGATCTCAAGCCCGGGGATACCTTCTTCTACTTCACCACCTGCGGCTGGATGATGTGGAACTGGCTGGCCTCGGGGCTAGTGACCGGGGCGCGGCTGGTGCTCTTTGAGGGCTCGCCCGGCTACCCCAACCTGGATGTCTGCTGGGACCTGGCCGAGCGCGAGGGCATCACCCACTTCGGCACCAGCGCCAAGTTCCTGGGCGGCTGTCGCAAGAAGGGGCTGGCACCGGGTGAGGCTCACGATCTCTCTGCCCTGCGGGTGATCTTCTCCCCCGGCTCGCCGCTGCTGCCCGAGGACTACGACTGGGTCTACGGCGAGGTGAAGCGCGACGTGCTGCTGGCCTCTATCTCCGGCGGCACCGACATCTGCGGCTGCTTCGTCGGTGGCACGCCCAACCTGCCGGTGCGCCGGGGCGAGATCCAGTGCCGGCTGCTGGGCGTGGACGCCGCCGCCTACGACGATGACGGTCAGGACGCGGGCCGCGGCCGGGGTGAACTGGTGGTGCGTCAGCCCTTCCCGGCCATGCCGGTGCAGTTCTGGAACGACCCGGACAAGCGTCGCTACAAGGGCGCTTACTTCGACACCTTCCCCGGGGTCTGGGCCCACGGCGACTACGTGCGCTTCACCGAGCACGGTGGGGCGGTGATCTACGGCCGCTCCGACGCCACGCTCAACCCGGGCGGGGTGCGGATCGGTACCGCGGAGATCTACCGCCAGGTGGAGCAGGTGCCGGAGGTGGCGGACAGCCTGGTGGTGGCTGAGCCGGTGGACGGTGATGTGCAGGTCCTGCTGCTGGTGGTGATGGCCGAGGGTGAAGCGCTGACCGATGTGCTAGAGCAGCGGATCAAGCGCTCGATCAAGGAGAACACCAGTCCACGCCACGTGCCGGGCCGTATCGTGCAGGTACCGGACATCCCCTACACCCGCAGCGGCAAAAAGGTGGAGATCGCCGTCGCCCGCATGCTGCAGGGGCGCGAGCCGGGCAACCGCGCCGCCCTCGGCAACCCCGAGGCGCTGGATGCCATCGCCGAGCGATTGTAAGCCGATCCCGGTGCGACCGCGTACGCCGGATCAGAGTCGGTAGATGGCAGGGGCGGTCCCCAGGGCGGCAACGAACAGGGCCATGCCCATGAGTAGGATGAGCAGACCACCGGCCAGCGCCACCCAGTCACCGGCACCGGCCAGCAGCCCGCCGCCGCGCCGGCTGACCAGGGCCGATGCCCACCCGCGGGCCTGGACTGCAAGCACCGCGAGGGCCGAGACCGTGAGCGCGGTGCCCAGCGCCATGGCCAGCACGGCGAGGATGCCGGCGGTCCACAGCCCCATTAGGTTGGCGGCCACCAGGATCAGCACCGCACCGGTGCAGGGGCGGGCCCCCACGCTCAGGATGGTGGCGAGCACTGGCCAGCGGCTGCCATGCCCCTGCACGGCCTGGGGGTCAACGTGGTGGCTGTGGCCGCAACTGCAGCCGTGGTGGTGGGCGTGGCCCCGTGAACGCCGGCGCAGCAGCGTGCGTCCGGCGCGCAGGCAGAGCAGGGCGCCTAGTGCGGACACCAGGCCGAAACTCACCAGCTCGACGGTGGCTACCTGCTGCATGGCATCCCGGCTGAGCAGGCCGGCGAGCACCACCAACCCGAAGACCAGCAGGATGGCGGTGATGGCCTGGAGCAGGCTGGAGGCAAAGGAGAGCAGGATGCCGCGCCGCAACGCCGTGCGGTGGGTGAGCAGGTAGGTGGAGATCACCGCCTTGCCGTGACCGGGTCCGGCTGCGTGGAAGACACCGTAGACAAAACTGATCAGGACCAGCCAGGCCCCGTTGGCCGGGGAGTTGTCGTTTCGCAGGTCCCGGACACCGGCGGTCAAGGCCCGGTGCAGGTCTCGCTGGGTGCCGAGCAGCCAGCCCACCGCAGTGCCTACGACGGCACTGGATTCCTTCGCCGCCTCCTTCTCCTGCTCCTGCTCCGTCGGGCCCTCCGGGTCGCCGAGCGCATCCGGTCCCAGCGGGGAGGCGCCTGCGGGTGCAGCCAGCACGAGCAGGGCAAGCAGCAGCCCCGCGACCAGCGGCATTAGCGGGCGGCGGCAGTGGGACATGCGTCAGTCGTCCTCCCCGGGGCGTGGGCAGTCAATCTCCACCCACTGGGCGAAATGCCGCCCCAGGCCATCGGCACTGCCACCCAGGTCTACGGCGGCGGCCTGGGCCAGGTGAGCGGCGTTGGGTCGGGGGTCGATGATCTGCACCCGGCAGTCCGCGGCCGTGCCCGTCAGGCGGACCGTCTCTTCGGCAGGGTGCAGCATTTCGATGTAATAGGTGGGGTCGAATATCCGGTAGCTGAGGGTGCCTTCCGTCAGCGGGGCGGGCTCGTCCAGGTTCAGGGTGAAGCGCAGCTTGAGCGCATCGTCATCATCAACCCCGATCTGCGCGTCCTCGGCCCCGGCGATTTCCACGGGTTGTTCGTCCAGCCGGACCTCGGTCATGTGGTCGTAATCGGCCATGCTCTCCATCATGCGGTCGCGCAGTGCCTCCAGCTGCCGGGTCTGGTCGGCGCCGGGCAGGGCCCGCTCGTATTCCTCCAGCAGCAGCATGGTGTAGACCGGGTCGAACACCCAGGTTTGGGTGAGGGTGTGCACGTGTTGGCGGTCATCGATAGCGATGTCCACGTGCAGATCGATCCAGGCGTGCGGGTGGCTCAGCGCCGTTGCGGGTAGCAGCAAGAGCATAAGGAGTCCGGTTCGGTGCACGGTGTCGTCCTGTGGTTGCCGTCGGGGAGCCTACTGTGGAGAGAGAGGCCCCGAAACGGCGGAAGGTTCCCGACGGACTGCTCGGTCGGGCGGACGGCAAGTGTTATACAGTAACGGTGGGCAGGTGCACAAGGGCCGCCCGGGTTGGCATTTCCCCATTATTTTCAAGCATATTGGCATCAGCGTTGGGCTGTCAGCAAAGTAAGCGGTCTACCCCGCCCACCTACCGAGCTCGGTCTCATGACTGTATGGTTTTCCCCCAGTTCCGGGGCAGCAGGGCTTGAATCGCCCGGTCGGTGTCCGCAGCCGGCAGGCGGGTGAGGACATCTTCCAGATATTCGTAGGGCTCCAGCCCGTTGGCCTTGGCCGTCTCTATCACGCTATAGATCATCGCGCTGGCCGACGCGCCCTGGGTGGTGTGACTGAATAGCTGTCGGGTGCCGGCCTCCCCCTCAGGCCGCTGAATCATGTCGCGCTCGCCGCAAACGGCAGCGTGCGATAGGCCGTGCCTGGCGAGGGCTCCACCTCGACGCCGA
>SR_TP_S13solDRAFT_1000023_pt1 | contig 111219 bp, 110 predicted proteins | sample SodReaTP_S13sol_FD_11159 | JGI IMG/M metagenome (IMG submission 11159) | reverse complement strand
CGCAGGCGGCGCGAGAGCGCTTGGGTGCCCATGGTGTCAGCCCGGTTCAATACGTCGTGCTCAGCGCCCTGTGGGAGCGGGATGGCCAGAGCGGGGCCCAGCTGACCTCTCGCTTGCGGATCGACAGCGCCACCATCACCGGCGTCATCGACCGCTTGGCAGCGGCCGGTCTGGTCGAGCGCGTCCGTGACGAGAAGGACCGGCGGATCCAGCGGGTGAAGCTGACGCCGGAAGGACAGGCGCTTCGCGCTCCCCTAGAGAAGTCGATGATCGACTTGAACCGAGAGGTCGCCGAGCAGCTGGGCAAGGGGGCCGGGCCCTTCTGGAAGATGCTGGCCGAGGTAGGCGCACCGGCCGCCGACGAGGACGAGGCGCGCGAGTAGGAGTGGGGCGATGGCTGGTGCTTTTGCCCGGTCGTCAGCTCCGGCAGGTGGCGCCCCGGATCAATTTGGAGCGCGGCCGGAGGCCGACAAGAGTCTCGATAGGATCGAGCGGCGCACGGCTGCCGTCCACCGCTTCGTGCGTGTCTGCGACCGCCACTTCGGTGCGATGTGGTCGCGTTCCCGAGTTTATCCCGCGCCGCCCCGGCTCGACCGACAGGTGCTCCTGGAGCTGTTGGCGCTCGGCAGCACTACCGCGGCACAGATCGCTCGCGATCTCGGGTCCGACGTCAGTCATCTCTCGCGGACCTTGGTGAGGCTGGAAGACCGGGGCCTGATCGAACGACGGCGACTGCAGGCCGATTCACGCAAGCGATTGCTGCTGCTCACCGCCGAGGGACGCGCTCTCGCGCGTGAGCTCGATGGTCTTGAGTGCCAGAAGGCCCGAGAGGTTGAACCGCGCCGGGTTTGCCGGAGGCTGATTTATGTGAGTCACGCCGCCATGGCGGCGTGACGATTTTCGGCATGGTATCGGGCTTCGGCTTCCGCGGGCGGGATATTTCCGATCGGCTCGAGGAGCCGCCGGTTGTTGAACCAGTCGACCCATTCGAGGGTGGCGAACTCGACGGCCTCGAGGCCACGCCACGGGCCTCTGCGGCGGATGACCTCGGTCTTGAAGAGCCCGATGACGCTCTCGGCGAGCGCGTTGTCGTAGGAGTCGCCGACGCTGCCGACCGACGGCTCGATCCCGGCTTCGGCCAGGCGCTCTGTGTACTTGATCGAGACGTACTGCACACCCCGATCGCTGTGGTGGATCAGCCCGTCGCCGCGCAGCGGTCGCCGGTCGTGGAGCGCCTGCTCCAGGGCATCCAGCACGAAGCCCGCCTGCAACGAGCCGGACACCCGCCAGCCGACGATCCGGCGCGCGAAGGCGTCGATCACGAAGGCGACGTAGACGAAGCCCGCCCAGGTGGCGACATAGGTGAAGTCGGACAGCCACAGCGCATTCGGGCGCGGCGCCTGGAACTGGCGGTTCACCCGGTCCTGCGGGCAGGGTGCCGCGGGGTTGCTCCGCGTCGTGCGCACCGGCTTGCCGCGCACCGCGTCCGACAGGCTCAGCTCGGCCATCAGGCGCGCGACCGTGCAGCGGGCGACCTCGATGCCCTCGCGCCCGAGCTGGCGCCAGACCTTGCGCACGCCGTAGACCCCGAAGTTCTCCCGCCACACCCGCTCGATCTCCGGCTTCAGGACCGCGTCCCGCCTGGCCCGATCACAGCACCGCGACGGATCGGCCCGGCGCGCGGCCTGGGCGTGGTAGGTGGACGGGGCGATCGCCAGAACCCGGCAGATCGGCTCGACCCCGTGCGCCTCGCGGTGATCGTCGATGAACGCGATCATGGCTTGAACCGGCGGTCGAGCTCCGCCTGGGCAAAATACGCCGACGCCTTGCGCAGGATCTCGTTGGCCTGCCGCAGCTCCCGGTTCTCGCGCTCCAGCGCCTTCAGGCGCGCCAGCTGGTCGCTGGTCGGCCCGGCACGCCGGCCGACATCGCGCTCCTCACGCCGAACCCAGCGGCGCAGCGTCTCCGCCGTGCAGCCGATCTTCGAGGCGATCGACTGGATCGCCGACCATTGCGACGGGTACTCCGCCTCGTGCTCCAGCACCAGGCGGACGGCGCGCGCCTGAACTTCCGGGGAATAACGCGATGAGGTCCTTGTCATGGCTCCACCTTCTCAAGGTTCGGAGCCTCCGGCAAACCCGGCGCGGTTCAGTGTATCACCCTGCGCCAAGTTGAGAAGGAACTCCGCACCACGTCACAGGTTGTGAGCAGGCTCATTGAGAAGGGACTCATCGCGGTCGAAACGGTGGCTAATCCAGTGATGAAGCGTATGCAGCCTGTGGTCCGGCCGGAAGAGCTGGCTCGCTTTAGGAAGGAGTATGCTTCCCTCCACGTGCTCGCCATCGAGCGAGGTGTTCACCACCTAAGGATGAAGCAGGACCTTGCTGCCGCCGGAGTGACCCCGGTCGCCGATTCTTCAGAGCTCCAGGTTTCCCTCTACCGCCGACCCGACATCCCGTAGCCGCTCCCCAGATCTGACAATCTCCCGAGCCTTCGCCCCCCGGTGGGCGAAGGCTTTTTTCTTCGCGTAAAGCTCGCTCACTTGGCTGGCAGAGAATCCTGAGCGAGCTTAGAGTGACGGGTTCATGAGCGGCGATGACGCGCGCTTTTCTAAGATATTGATATAGAGGGAGGTTTTTCGAAAGGTGAGCGAGTTATAATGACGCGTCAGGACCGGTCGGCGGCCCCGGCGGACAGAGGTCCGGCTGCGATCGAGCGGCCGGTCGATCGCAGCCCTGGGCCGTTGTCCCGGGGCGCCGTTCCGGCGGTATTTGACAAGCGGCGTTCGCCTACCCATCATCTGTTCATGCACTTCTTCGCGACATACCGCCGGTATCTGCATCACGCCGGATCACTGCTCGCAGGCACCAAGCCCCGGGCGTGGAAGTCGCGTATCTGAACTCTCCCGCGTCCGGGGCTCTCTAGAACCGAGTTGAACGGCCAGGCTGGCGACGATGGATCGTCGCCGCGACCGGAGACTTCTGCCCGGGGCTGAATCCCGCCGACGTCCAACGCGGCCGCGTTGCCGCCACCGTTCTCCGGACCCAGACCACCAACTCCATGCCCGCCCCGGAAGATTCCGGGCCGGGTCTCGGCTCGGGAGGGCCAACGACATGCTTACCGATATGTCCCCGTCGAAGCGCATCGACGATCCGCCGCTGGTGATCGACGCCACCCACTACGAACGGCTCCAGAGTCTCGCTTTCGGCGCCATGAAGGCGGCCGGCGAGGCGGCGAGCCGCCTGCTGGACGAACTGGACCGCGCGGAGGTGCGCGCGCCCGGGAGCGTTCCGCCGAACGTCGTCAACATCGGCTCCGAGGTCACCTTCGAGGACTGCACGAGCGGCCGGCGGCAGAGCGTGCGCTTGGTGTTCCCGGGAGAGGCCGACATCAGCGCGCGCCGCATCTCGGTGCTCACGCCGATCGGCGTGGCGCTGATCGGCCTGCGGGAAGGGCAGCAGATCGGCTGGGAGACCCGCGACGGCGAGACCCGTCGGCTACGGGTGCTGTCGGTTGCTCCGCCGCCGCCGGAAGAGTCGAGCTGATGCGGTCTGTCGTGCGGCGGGAACCGTCCGGCCTGGTCGGCATCCGCTTCCAGGAGCTGGGCGGCAGCCTCTTCGGGCCGAGGAGGTCGGTCTGGGAGGTCGTGGACGTCAGGCGGGACAGGCCGGCGCATGCCCTGGTCCGGGACACGGCCGCCCGCTTGCCGGACAAGACTCTCGCGGTCGCCGTGCTGCTGGATCGGGCTCGCTATCGCCGCCTGCAGGAGCGGCGGCCGGGGGGAACCTAGAGTACCCTCAGATCGAGACGGGCTCGGCGCGCGCTGCCGGATCGCGCTCTTCTATACCGCCTTCTCGTTCCGCTGCCGGGCGCCTCGGTAAGCGCGGCCCGGGCGCCCCTTCCGGCAGGCCGTTCCAACCGGTGGGAAGCAGCCGCATCTCAGCCGGCGGTGACGAAGCGCTCCAGTTTGCCCAGCGTCTGCTGACCCAGTTCCACGGCACCGAAGCCCTTCGCCTTCTGAAATTCGGCGGCGGTGCTGAAGACCATGCCCAGAGTCACCTCCGTCGCCCCGTCCCGTTCCTCGAAGGAGACCCAGGCGTCGGCGTGTTTCGGCCCGTTCTCACCCCACAGCAGCGAGTAGCCGATCCTCTCCTCGGGCCGGACCTCGGTGTAGAGATGGTGGTTCGGGAAGACCGTGCCGTCGGGTGCGATCATGTCGAACAGCCATTCGCCGCCCTGGCGCAGATCGATCCTCTTCGTGTGGCAGGAGAAGCCGTCCGGCCCCCACCATTGCGGCAGCGTCTCGGTGTTCATCCACGCGCCCCACACGAGGGATCGCGGCGCGCGAATCACCCGCTTCAGCACCATGATGCGCTCGGCCGCGGCCGCGAGGTTGTCCAGGCCTGCGCCGAAGCCTTCCCGGTAGCCCGCCTCCATGTTCGCCGCCAGCGAGGAGAGCTGCACCGTCACGACCAGGCGGCTGCGCTCCTGCGTGCCCGAGATCTCCGCCGTCACCAGCGCCGCCGACTGCGTCACGCCCGCGGAGGAGATCACCTCGTAGTTCACGCTGCGTAGCGCCGGCTGCAGCTCCAGCCAGCCGCATTCGCATCGGATCTCCGCTTGGCCCTCCACCTTGCAGAGCGAGACCTCGCGTCCCCCCACCCGGGTGTCGGCCTCCAGGAACGCTACGGCGACCGAGGGCGAGGGCGCGGCCCACACCGCCCGGGCGGCAGGCGCCGTCCAGGCCTGCCACAGGGTTTCGGCAGGTGCTGCGACCTGCCGCTCGAAGGTCAGCGTGGCGAAGCGACCGCTCATGTCGTCAGGCTCCTCGCATAGCTCTCCAGCTGCGTCGCCACGGTGCCCCAGCCGTCGAAGAACCCCATGTCCTCGTGCGTCTTGCGGGTGTCGGGATTGCGGTGGCGGGCGATCGCGGTGTAGGTCGTGCCGCCCCCCGCTGCATCCGCGAAAAGCAGTATCGCGGTCATGAAAGGCTCGGGCGCGGGTTTCCAGCCTTCGCTGTAGGCATCGGTGAAGACCAGCTTCTCGCCCGGCACCACCTCCAGATAGACGCCGCGATTGTCCATCACGTTACCGTCCACCTCGAAGGTCGTGTTGAAGCGGCCGCCGACCCGCAGGTCGATGTCCACCGCCGTCACCCTGTGCGGCGCGGGAATGAAGAAGTGCGGGATATGCTCCGGCTGCGTCCAGCAGTCCCAGATCAGTTGCCGCGGCACGGCCAGCGTGCGGGTAAAGCTCAGGTCGGTAGTCGGATCGAGGTCCGGCATCATTTCTCCCGCTCCTTCATCACCTTCATCACGTAGTCGTCCAGCCGGTCGAGGCGGGCTTCCCAGAGGGCGTGCTGCTCGTCGAGCCATGTCCGCACCGGGTCCAGCGACTCGGGCACGATGGCGCAGGTGCGTATCCGCCCGTCCTTGGACGTGGTTATCAGTCCCGCTTCCTCCAGCACCGAGAGGTGCCGCATCACCGTGGGCAGCCGCAGTCCGGTCGGGGCCGCCAGATCCGTCACCCGCGCGGGCGTTTCGGCGAGCCGGGTCAGGATCGACCGCCGGGTCGGATCCGCCAGCGCATGGAACAGCAGCGAGAGACCGGGATCATGCTTAGTCATTCTGCTAACTAATGCCCGACTCGCCGGCGGCGCAAGCAGAAACTTCGACGATCGGCTAAGTTTTTGCCTGGAGCGCGACCCACTCGGATCGCGCTCTAGCCCCGCCGGTCGGCGGCGGTGCGCGTACCGCGGTCCGAGGCCCTGCCGACCATCGCCACGATCGTCTGGGCGAGTTCCTCCTGCGCCTCGGCGGCGGTGATCTCGCCGATGGCGGCGGCATAAGACAGGGCCTCGGCCGCGCCCAGCATCGCGCGCAGGCCGGACAGGGCGATCTCACCGGGCGCGAAGGGGGCGAGGGCGGCGCGGCAGCGTTCCATGACGATCGCATCGCAGGAGCGTTTGACCTGCTCCAGCTCCGGCGAACTCGCCAGCGCCGCGACGACACCCGGAATCTCGCGGCCCTGGGCCAGAACGCAGTCGACGGAGGCGGCGGCGATCACCGCCGCCCGGTCTTCCAGCGTGGGGGCGCTGGCGGCGATCGCCTCGTCCATCAGCGCGATCTGGCGGTCGTCGAAGTCGCGATAGAGCGCCGCTAGGAGCGCGGGTCTGGTGGCGAAGTGGTCGTAGACGACGGGCTTCGAGACCTCGGCCCGCTCGGCGAGCCGGCCGAGCGTCAGGCCTTCGGTGCCCTCCGCGCGGACGATGCCCCAGGCCACCTCCAGCAGCTGGCGGTTGCGCGCCTGCCGCGAGAGGCGTTGTCGGCGCCGCGGCCCGGGTTCGCGGTCCTGCGCCTGCGCTGCGGATCGATCGCTTGACACTGCTATATACCAAAAGTAGGTTTTAGCCATAACCTACAAAAAGTATACAGCCTGGGGCTCGCCCCCGCCACGGAAAGTTCGGAGGGTATGAACTTGCGCACACTCATCGTCGTCTCCCATCCCGAGCCCGGCTCGCTCACCCACAGCGTCGCCGCCCAGGTGGGCGAGGGGCTCCGCGACGCCGACGCCGGCAGCAGCTTCGAGATCGCCGACCTGGCCGCCGAAGGCTTCGATCCCCGCTTCTCGGCGGCCGATCTGGCGGTACATCGCGGGCAGGCCTCCCCGCCTGCGGATGTCCTCGCCGAGCAGAGGCGGATCGAGCGCGCCGAAGCCCTGGTCCTGGTCTACCCCGTGTACTGGTGGTCGATGCCCGGTCAGCTCAAGGGCTGGATAGACCGCGTCTTTTCCAACGGCTGGGCCTTCGAGGACAGCCCCGGCAAGCCGATGGCGAAGAAGCTCGGCCACCTCCAGGCCCATCTGGTGGCGATCGCCGGCGCCGACGCCCGGCTGTTTGCGAGGCACGGCTATTTCGGCGCCATGAAGACGCAGATCGACCACGGGATCTTCGACTTCTGCGGTGCGCCGGTCCTCACCTCCGAACTCCTGATGGAATCGGAGAGTCAGGACCCCGCAGCTCACTTGCTGGCAGCGCGTGCCATCGGCGGCGATATCGTCCGCAAGGCGAGGCGAGGGGCGGCCGCCGCTGCGGCGTGACGGCCCGCACCGCATCGGCAGGGCGGGGGAGCGGCCGTCACGTGCCGGTGCTCGCCCTCGAGAGGTGTGCCAGGAGATCGCGGGCGGCGCGCGGCAGCTCGGCGGGCGGGCGCGTGCAGAGCAGCAGGCGGCGGGTTGCCCAGGGGTCGGAGAGGCGGACCAGGGTGACCCCGGCGGCGCGGCGGCAGCGCCTCGCCGCGGCCTCCGGCAGGACGCCGAGGCCGACGCCCAGCCCGGCCAGACGGCAGACTCCTTCCACTCCGTGCATCCGCACGCGATAGGAAAGGCGCCCGCCCGCCTGTCGCGCCTGATCGTCCAGATAGGCCTGAAGCGCGCTGCCGGGCTCGAGGCCGACGAAGTCCTCGCCCAGGATCTCTTCGAAGGCGACATGGCGCGCCGCAGCCCAGCGGCTGTCGCGGGGGGCGACGAGGACTAGGCGGTCGAGGGCGAAGGGGACTGCTTGCAGGCCGCCCTGCTCCACGGCATCCGAGACGATACCGATCTCGCCGCCGCCGCCCGCGATGGCCTTGACGATCTCGCTGCTGCGCCGCTCCTTCAGGTCGACGCTCACCTGCGGGTGGCGGACCAGCCAGCGGCCCAGGGGCTGCGGCAGGAACTCGGTGGCGGCGGCCGTGTTGGCGAGAAGGCGGATCTCGCCCCGCAGTCCTTCCCCGTGCTCGCGCAGTTCGTCCTGCAGACGCTCCATCTGGGCCAGCACCAGACGGGCATGGTGCGCGACGGCCTCGCCGGCTGCCGTCGGCCGGACGCCACGGCGGCCGCGCTCCAGCAGGGACACCCCGCAGAGCTCCTCCATGCCCCTCAGCCGCGCGCTGGCCGAAGGGAGCGCCAGATGGGCCAGGGCCGCACCGTGGGTGATGCTGCCCGCCTCGACCACGAGCAGGAAGAGGCGGAGGTCGACGAGATCGAAGCGCATGGTCGCAGGATAGCAGTCCTCCTGCCTTCGCCCCAGCCATAGGCTGGCCACGGATCATCCGCATTGCCTCGCGCGGGCGGCCGGTCCAGACAGCGGCATGCCCGACCTCTCTCCCACGCTGATCGCCACCGTCGCCCTCGTCTTTCTGCTCGCCGGTCTGGTGAAGGGCGTGACCGGCATGGGGCTGCCGACCGTGGCCATGGCCCTGCTCGGCAGCGTCATGCCGCTCGTCGCCGCGGCGGCGCTGCTGGTCGTGCCCTCGTTCGTGACCAATCTCTGGCAGCTCTTGGCGGGGCCCGATCTCGCGCTGCTGCTGCGGCGCTTGCGCTCGATGATGTTGGGCATCCTGCTCGGCACCCTGGCGGGCAGCTGGCTGCTGACCCGGGGCGGCGCTGCCTGGGCGACGCCCGCGCTGGGCGGTGTGCTGGCGACCTACGCCGCCTATTCGCTGCTGGTCCGGACGCCGCGCGTCCCCGCCCGGCTGGAGACCCTGCTGTCGCTGCCTGTCGGTCTTGCGACCGGCCTGGTCACCGGCGCCACCGGCGTCTTCGTGCTGCCCGCCGTGCCCTATCTCCAGGCGCTGGGGCTGGAGCGCGACACGCTGGTGCAGGCGCTGGGCCTGTCCTTCACCGTCTCGACCCTCGCGCTGGCGCTGGGGTTGGCCGGCGGCGGCGCGCTCGGCGGCGCCGAACTCGGCCTCTCGACGCTGGCGATCCTGCCTTCCCTCCTCGGGATGTGGATCGGGCGGTGGCTGCGCGGCTTCGTCAGCCCGGCCGCCTTTCGACGCTGGTTCCTGCTCGCCTTGCTGCTGCTGGGCCTGCAGCTCGTTCTGCGGTGACGGGACGGCGCGCCACGGGTCGCCGCGGCAGGCGCTTCTTCCCATAGCACGAGGTCGAGGCTATGGTTGTGTTGCTCGTTTCGGGCTCGCGACGCATGGGGAGGGGATGACGATGACGGACGTACGGGAAGCGGCCCTGTCGACGGTGCCGCGCGAGGAAGAGGCCGGCCTCGGCCAGGAGGCGAGCGACGAGACGCTCGAAGCCCTCGGGGCCTCGGCCGCCGCCGCCATGACGACCTTGCGAGGGGTCAACTGCTAGGGCGCAGCGTCGCCCACGCGGGAGCGCGCGCGCCGCGGCTGGTCGGGGTCGAGCGGCTGGCGGAGCGCCACTGGGACGATTTCGTCGGCGGGCGGGCTTCCGTCGGCTACCTGAGAGAGGACGGCCTTGCCGCCGGCACCGCCTGGGGGCTGGCCGCGCTCGGCGACGGCGCCCTGCTCGGATCGGTCTCGCTCAAGACCCATCCGGCGCCCGCTTCGGGGGAGAGCCTGGGTTTCCTCCGGCTTTTCGTCGAGCCCACCCGGCGCCGGCGCGGACTCGGCACACGCCTGTTGCGGCAGGTCCTCGCCCGCGCGCTGGCCGCCGTGCCGCGGCTGCGGGTGGTCGCCTACCCCGATGCCGAGGACCTGGCGGCGGCGCGGCCTTTCCTGAGCGGCTTCGGCTTCGTCGAGACCGCCGGTATCCGCAGCTATCGCGCCGAGCTGGTCGAGGTGCCGGAAGCGGCGCCGGCGGCCGGGCTGAGCGTCCGGGCCTATCGGGGCGGCGACGCGGGACTGGACGACGCGGTGCTCGCCCTCTACCGGCGGGGCTTCCGGGGCCACGAGTCGGTGCCGGAGCTGACGCCGGCTGCGCTGACGCGCCAGCTCTCGCTGCCGGACTGGCGCTGCCTGCTGCTGCTCGAGGGCGAGCGGCCGGTGGGGCTCGCCACCTTCTCGCTGGCCGGTGCCCTCTGCTCCGTCGACTTCCTGCTGGTGGCCCGCTCGCACTGGGGCTCCGGCGGGGCGGAGCTGCTCGTCCGCTCGATCCAGCGGCTGGCGATCGAAGTGGGCTGCCGCGAGATCGCCAGCGCGGCGGCGGCGAGCAACCGGGCGAGCTGCGCCCTGATCGAGCGCACCGCACCGGGGCCGGGGCGGAGCTGGGTCACGCCGCGCTTCACCCGCCTTTGCCGACGGCCATAGGAGACCCGCGCAGGAAGCGGATGGACAAGCGGCGCCCTCGGGCGCAGCCTCCGATCCATGCTGATCGAGCCGCAGATTCTCCTGCTCTTCGCGACCGCCGCGCTGGCGCTGAACCTGACGCCGGGGGCGGACATGCTCTTCTGCCTGGGCCAGGGCGTGCGCTCGGGGCCGCGGGCGGGTGTCGCCGCCAGCTTCGGAATCGCCACCGGCTCGCTGATCCACACCCTGCTGGCGGCGCTGGGTCTCGCCGCCCTGCTGAAGGCGCATCCGACCGCCTTCGAGGTGCTGCGCTGGGCCGGTGTCGCCTATCTGGTCTGGCTGGCGCTGCAGGCCTTCCGCCAGCCGCTCGGCAGCCTGCGGCCCGAGGCCGTGCCGCCCGGCAGCGCGCTGCGGGCCTGGCGCGACGGCATCGTCGTCAACCTCCTGAACCCCAAGGTGGCGGTCTTCGTGCTGGCCTTCCTGCCGCAGTTCGTGGACCCGGCCAGAGGCTCCGCCTTCCTGCAGTTCCTGATCCTGGGGGCGATCCTCAACCTCGGCGGCACGCTGGTGAACGGCCTTGTCGGCGGCTTCGCCGGCGGGCTCGGTCGCCTGCTCGCCACCAACCGCCGCATCGCCGCCGCCTTCAAGGCGGCCACCGGCGTGATCTTCCTCGGCCTCGCCGCCCGGCTCGCGACCGACAGCCGGTGACGCGCCCGGGCTAGTCTCGGCGCCTGCGGGCGGCTAGGCTCCGCCGCGTTTTCGCTTCGCGGCAATCATTAAGGAGACAGCCACCCATGGCCGGAAAGATCGACGCGCGCCTCGCCGAACTGGGCATCACCCTGCCGACCCCGGCGGCGCCGGTCGCCAACTACGTGCCCTTCGTCAAGGTCGGCAACCTGGTCTTCCTCTCGGGCCAGGTGCCGCTGGTGGACGGCAAGCCGAGCCACACCGGCAAGGCCGGCGCCGAGCGCAGCCTGGAGGAGGCCCAGGCGGCCGCCCGGGTCTGCACCATCAACCTGATCGCCCAGCTCAAGGCCGCCTGCGACGGTGACCTGGACCGGGTGAAGCGGGTGGTGCGCCTGGGCGGCTTCGTCGCCTCCACGCCCGACTTCACCGACCAGCCCAAGGTGGTGAACGGCGCCAGCGACCTGATGGTCGAGGTCTTCGGCGATGCCGGCCGCCACTGCCGCACCGCCGTCTCGGCGCCCTCGCTGCCGCTCGACGTCACGGTCGAGGTCGACGCGGTCGCCGAGATCGCCTGATCGGGGCCAGCCTCCCGCCCGGCGCTGTCGGGCGGGAGGAGCGCGGCCCGGGGATCAGGAGGTGCGCGCGCGCCGCACCGTGCCGCTACGCACCTGGAACAGCAGCCGCCCCGGCCGGCCGACGTTGGAGGCGGAGATCAGGCGGTTGCGGCTGTTGGAGTCCAGGAAGCGGCCGGCGACGCCGGAGCCGGGCCATTCGAAGGAACGGCTGCCGTCCGCCCAGCCGACCCGGGCGGTGTTTCCGCCCAGCCCGTTGTTGCCGCCGGAGGCGTTCCCGCTTTCCCAGCGGATCCTTGAGTAGTTGAACTCGATGTCGAAGTCGCCGGATCCCCGCGGGCCGTGCTCGATCAGGACAACTTGGAAGCTGTTCAGCTTGTTGGAGTGCTTCTTGTAGTAGCCGACATTCTGGTAGAGCGCGATGAATGCCCGCCGGCCGCCGACCCTGGCCGTCCCGTAGTAGACGAGATCGCTGCCGGCGCCGCGCGTGTCCACGTCGGCGAAGAAGGGAGCGATGATCCGCCGCCTCTGGCTTATCAAGGATCCAGACGGGCTCACGAGCGCGGCGCCGAAGGTCAGGTTGCCGTTGTTGTTCACGAAGACGCTGGTGTAGCGCTGGCCGCCGAAGCGGAGCGGGAAGCCGAGGGGCACGGCGCCGCTGGTGCCGTCGTCGTTGGCGGCCAGCGGCAGGCACTGGAAGTTCTGCGGCTTGCGGATGACGCCGCGGAGGTCGGCGGCGTAGCAGCTCGAGCCTCCCTCTACGTGCGACCTGATCCAGTCGTTGAACTGCGAGACGCGGGTGTAGACCCCGGGCCGGTTGGGCCGCGCACAGCCCTCACCCCAGCTGGTGACCCCGGCCAGCAGCCAGCCGCCGGCGGCGTTCTGGACCACCAGCGGCCCGCCGCTGTCGCCCTGGCAGGAATCGACGCCGCCGCTGTTGCGGCCGGCGCAGAGCATCCGCGCAGTGATCGCGTTGGCGCCGTAGCTGCGCCGGCAATAGGCCTGTGCGCGGATCGGCACCCGGGCCTCCTGCAGCCGCCGCGGCGTCCCCCCGCCTTCCGAGGTCGCACCCCAGCCGGTGATGGTCGCGCGCGTGCCGGCGGCGGCGAAGCGGCTCTCCTGCGCCGGGGTGATCAGGCCGATCGGCCGCTGCCGCAAGGGGCTGGCCAGGTTCAGCAGCGCGATGTCGTTGTCCTCGGTCTTCCTGTTGTAGCGGGGGTGGACGACGACCCCGGCGACGGCCACCCGGGTGCCGCCGCTGGTGCGGTCGTTGGTGCCCGCCAGCACCTGGAAGTCCGAGGCCGGTGCGCGCTCGACGCAGTGGGCGGCGGTGACCACCCAGCGCTCGTTCACGATGGAGCCGCCGCAGATGAAGCGGCCGCGCTGGAACAGGGCGATCTGCCAGGGCCAGGCGCCGTTGCGGGCGGCACGGCCGCCGACGATGGCGCCCGGCTGCGGCCGCTCCGTGAAGGGGCCGGCCGGGATATCCTGGATCGTCTCGGGCGGCTTGCTCCCGGAGGAGGCGAGGGCCGGCGAAGGCGCTGCCGGCAAGGCCAGCAAAGCGAGCAAGAGGGCCGCCCGGAGAGCGGCTGCGAGCGATCTCGGCGACATTCTGACATCCCCCAACCGGGCCGGGGATTCCGGCCACCCCACAGAACCCAGTATCGGTGCGCGCGCGGGTGGGGTGAAGCGCCAAGTTGCGCCGGCGCTCAGGCCTTCCGCAGCAGCGGTTCGGCCGCGGCCCGGACGCAGTCGGCCAGGGCCTCGAGCGTCCGCCGGCGGGGATGGCTGGCGCGAAAGGCGAGGCGGACGCTGCGCCGGCTGCCGGGTCCGACCAGAGGGCGGAAGGCGAGGCCGGGGTGGTCGCGCCAGGGCGGGCGGACCGCCAGCGCCGGCACCAGCGTATAGCCGCGGCCGAGCGCCACGGTACCCAGCAGCGTCTCCAGGCTGGCGGCGCGCAGGTTGTCGCCGCCCGGCGGTGGGCCGGCGGCGCAGGCCGCCATCGCCTGGCCGGCGAGGCAGTGCGCGTCGTCGAGCAGCAGCAGCGCGCGGCGGTCCAGCGTCTCCGGCCCGATCTGCCGCAGGGTGGCCAGGGGATGGTCGGCCGGGCAGGCCAGCCAGAAGCCCTCGTCGAAAAGCGGGAGGCTGTCGAGCCCCGGCAGCGCCGGTTCGGTGGCGATCAGTGCGAGGTCGAGCTCGTGGCGCTGCAGCCGGGCCAGCAGCAGGTCCGTCACCTCCTCCTGCAGGGCCAGCGCCAGGCGGGGCAGCCGCTCGGCGGCCGCCTGCAGCAGGGGCGGCACGAGATAGGGGCCGAGCGTGGGGATGACGCCCAGCCTGACCCGGCCGGCGAGCGGGTCGCGCGCCTCCTCGGCCAGCCGCTCGATCGCCTCGGCGTGGGCCAGGGCCTGGCGTGCCTCGGCCAGCACCTCGACACCGACCGGCGTCGGCACCACCCGCCGCGGGCTGCGCTCGAAGACGGTGATCCCCAGGCTCTCCTCCAGCTTGCGGATCTGGGCGCTGAGCGTCGGCTGGCTCACGGCGCAGCGCGCCGCGGCCCGGCCGAAGTGCCGCTCCTCGGCCACGGCCACGAGATAGCGCAGGTCGCGGAGGTTCATGTCGGTACCGTTAATAGATAATAACTATCATATACATAGGTATAATCGATTTCATCTATTTTTTCTGCTATCGTAGAATGCCTACGTCAAGCCCGGGCCGGGACGGTTGTCCCCAACCGCAACGCAGGAGAGATCGATGCCGCAGGATCGCAAGACGATGACCACCACCGCCGGCGCGCCGGTCGCCGACAACCAGAACTCGCTGTCGGCCGGCCCGCGCGGGCCGCTTCTGCTGCAGGACTGGCAGCTGATCGAGAAGCTGGCGCACCAGAACCGCGAGCGCATCCCCGAGCGCGTGGTCCACGCCAAGGGCTCCGGCGCCTACGGCACCTTCACGGTGACCCAGGACATCACGAAATACACCCGCGCCAAGATCTTCTCCGAGGTGGGCAAGCAGACCGAGGCGCTGCTGCGCTTCTCCACCGTGGCCGGCGAGCGCGGCGCCGCCGATGCCGAGCGCGACGTGCGCGGCTTCGCGCTGAAGTTCTATACCGAGGAGGGCAACTGGGACCTGGTCGGCAACAACACGCCGGTCTTCTTCGTGCGCGACCCGCTGAAGTTCCCGGACTTCATCCGCACCCAGAAGCGCCACCCGCGCACCAACCTGCGCAGCCCCACGGCGATGTGGGACTTCTGGTCGCTCAGCCCAGAGAGCCTGCACCAGGTCACCATCCTGATGTCGGACCGCGGCCTGCCCCAGGGCTACCGCTTCATGAACGGCTACGGCAGCCACACCTACAGCTTCTGGAACGACGCCGGCGAGCGCTTCTGGGTGAAGTTCCACTTCAAGACCCAGCAGGGCATCCGCACCTGGACCAACGAGGAGGCGGCGAAGGTCGTGGCCGAGGACCGCGAGTCCGCCCAGCGCGACCTCTACGACGCCATCGAGAAGGGCGACTATCCGCGCTGGACGGTGAAGGTGCAGATCATGCCCGAGGCCGAGGCGGAGAAGACGCCCTACAATCCCTTCGACCTGACCAAGGTCTGGCCGCACGGCGACTATCCGCTGATCGAGGTCGGCGTGCTGGAGCTGAACCGCAACGCCGACAACTACTTCGCCGAGATCGAGCAGGCCTCCTTCTCGCCCTCCAACGCCGTGCCGGGCATCGGCTTCTCGCCGGACAAGATGCTGCAGTCGCGTCTCTTCGCCTATGCCGACGCGCACCGCTACCGGGTCGGCACCCACTACGAGATGCTGCCGGTGAACAAGCCGCGCTGCTCGGTGCACAGCTACCATCCGGACGGGCCGATGCGCTTCGACGCTCCCAAGACCGGCGACGCCTACTACGAGCCCAACTCCTTCGGCGGGCCGGTGCAGGACCCGAGCGTGGCGGAGCCGCCGCTGCGCATCTCCGGGGACGCCGACCGCTACGACCACCGCGTGGGCAACGACGACTACACCCAGGCCGGCGACCTCTTCCGGCTGATGTCCGCCGACCAGCAGCGCCAGCTCTTCGGCAACATCGCCGCCGCCATGCAGGGCGTGCCGCGGGAGATCGTCGAGCGTCAGCTCGGCCACTTCGACAAGGCCGACCCGGCCTACGGCGCCGGCGTGCGCCAGGCCCTGGGGCTGACGGCGAAGGCGGCCGAGTAGCCCCCTCACCCCAACCCCTCTCCCACAAGGGGAGAGGGGCTTCGAGCACGGTCCGCCCCTTTTGCGCCCCCTCTCCCCTTGTGGGAGAGGGACGGGGTGAGGGGGCTACTCAGATCGCGAGGGCCATCTCCTGGGTGCGCTGCAGGTTGCGCAGGTACTGGGCGCGGCCGGTGAGGTACTGCGGCGGCCAGGGCTGGCCGGCGTAGCCCAGCTCGGCGGCGGCGTGCAGCGTCCAGAAGGGGTCGGCCAGGTGCGGCCGGGCGAGGGCGCAGAGGTCGGCGCGGCCGGCCGCCAGGATGGAGTTCAGGTGGTCCGGCTCGTAGAGGTTGCCGACCGCCATGGTGGCGATACCGACCTCGTTGCGGATGCGGTCGGCGAAGGGGGTCTGGAACATCCGGCCGTAGACCGGCCGCGCCTCGGTCGAGGTCTGCCCCGCGGAGACGTCGATCAGGTCGGCGCCGGCGCCCTTGAAGGCGCGGGCGATCTCCACGGCCTCCTCGCCGTCGACGCCGCCCTCGACCCAGTCGCTGGCGGAGATGCGCACCGCCAGCGGCCGCTCCGCCGGCCAGGCGGCGCGCAGCGCCTCGAAGAGCTCCAGCGGAAAGCGCAGGCGCTTGGCGAGGCTGCCGCCGTAGGCGTCGCGGCGCCGGTTCTTCAGCGGCGTGATGAAGCTGGAGACCAGGTAGCCGTGGGCGGCGTGCAGCTCCAGCATGTCGAAGCCGGCCTCCACCCCCCGCTCCGCCGCGGCGACGAAGTCGGCGATCACCCGGTCCATGTCGGCCCGGTCCATCTCGCGCGGCGTCTGGTTGGCCGAGCTCCAGGGGACGGGGGAGGGCCCGATCAGCGGCCAGTTGCCCTCGTCGAGCGGTTCGTCCATCCCTTCCCAGCCCCGTTTCGTGGAGCCCTTGGGGCCGGCGTGGCCGAGCTGCAGGCAGAGCTTGGCGCTCGAGTTGGCGTGCACGAAGTCGACGATGCGGCGGTAGGCCGCGGTGTGCTCCGGCGCGTAGAGGCCGCAGCAGCCGGGGGTGATGCGGGCCTCGGCCGAGACGCAGGTCATCTCGGTGTAGATCAGCCCGGCGCCGCCCAGGGCGCGGGCGCCGAGGTGCACCAGGTGGAAGTCGTCCGGCCTGCCGTCCACCGCCGAGTACATGGCCATGGGCGAAACCACCACGCGGTTGGGCAGCGTCAGGCCGCGCAGGCGGAAGGGCGTGAACAGGGGCGGCGCCGGCGGCGCGTCCGGTGCGGGCGACGTTGTTGCCGCCGGGGCGCGGCCGGCGAACCAGCGCTCCACCCCCTCCAGGTAGCCGCGGTCGCGCAGCCGCAGGTTCTCGTGGCTGACGCGCTGCGAGCGGGTCAGCAGGGAATAGGCGAACTGCTCGGGCTCGAGCCGGGCGTAGCGCGCCACGTTCTCGAACCACTCCGTCGAGTTGCGCGCCGCCGACTGGATGCGCAGCACCTCGATGCGCCGCTCCGCCTCGTAGGCGGCCAGGGCCGCCGGCACGTCGTCGCCCTGCGCGGCGCAGTGGCGCGCCAGCGCGATGGCGTCCTCCAGCGCCAGCTTGGTGCCGGAGCCGATGGAGAAGTGGGCCGAGTGCGCCGCGTCGCCCATCAGCACCACCCGGTCCTTCACCCAGCTCTGGTTGGAGACGCGGGGGAAGGAGATCCAGCCGGAGCCGCGCAGGTGGCGGAGGTTGGCGAGCAGGCCGTGGCCGTCCAGGTGCTTGGCGAAGAGCCGCTCGCAGAAGGCGATGGTGGCCTCGCTGTCGGCTTCCTCCAGCCCGGCGGCGCGCCAGCTCTCCTCCCGCGTCTCGACGATGAAGGTAGAGTGCTCGCGGTCGAAGCGGTAGGCGTGGGCCTGGAACCAGCCCCACTCCGTCTCCTCGAAGATGAAGGTGAAGGCGTCGAAGAGCTTCTTGGTGCCGAGCCAGACGAACTTGCAGCGGCGCTGCTCGATGTCCGGCCGGAAGTGTTCGGCATAGGCGGTCCGCACCCGGCTGTTGATGCCGTCGGCGGCGACGATCAGCTCGGCCTCGGGAAAGGCCTCGGCCACGTTTCCGGCCACCTCGGTCTCGTAGTGCAGGGCCACGCCCAGCTCTTCCGCCCTGGCCTGCAGGATGTTCAGCAGGCGGCGCCGGGCGATGCCGCAGAAGCCGTGGCCGCCCGAGGTGACGGTGTGTCCCTTGAAGCGGACGTCGATGTCGTCCCAGTGGGCGAAGGCCTCCAGGATCGCCTGCTGCGTCGGCGGGTCGGCGCCCTCCAGGTTCTCCAGCGTGCGGTCGGAGAAGACCACGCCCCAGCCGAAGGTGTCGTCGGGGCGGTTGCGCTCGTAGACCGCGATCTCGTGCCGCGGATCGCGCTTCTTCATCAGGATCGCGAAGTAGAGCCCGGCCGGGCCGCCGCCGACGATGACGATGCGCATGGCTGCCTCTCCTGTTCCGGCTCTCTCCGCGCGAGATAGTTTAAGCTTAAAATAATTTCCCGTCGACCGGCTTCGGAAAAGCGTGGCGGCGGGCCGTTGGGAACGCTTTCAAGCAAACGGGCGTTCGGGTTAGTCTGCCGCGCGGCCCGGCGGCAGTCCGGGCGAAGGGAAGGGAGCGCATCATGGCGAAGGCCTGCGACATTCTGATTCTGGGGGCCTCCTACGGCTCCCTGCTGGCGACCAAGCTGCTGTTGGCCGGGCACAACACCACACTGGTCTGCCTGCCGGCCGAGGCCGAGCTCTTCAACGCCGAGGGCGCCCGCGTGCGGCTGCCGGTCAGGGGCCGCGGCAGTCCGGTGGAGATCGACTCCCGCAAGCTCCCGGGTCGGCTCTCCGCCGCCGGTCCGGAGGCGGTGGACCCCGCCGACTTCGACCTCGTCGTGCTGGCGATGCAGGAGCCGCAGTACCGCTCGCCCGGCGTGCGCGAGCTGGTGGCCGCGGTGGCGAAGTCCCGGGTGCCCTGCATGTCGATCATGAACATGCCGCCGCTGCCCTTCCTGAAGCGCCTGCCCGGCCTCGACGCCGAGAAGCTGCGCGACTGCTTCGCCGACGCGAGCGTCTGGGACCCCTTCGATCCGGCGACCATGACGCTCTGCAGCCCCGACCCCCAGGCCTTCCGCCCGCCGGAGGAGCCGGTCAACGTGCTGCAGGTGACCCTGCCGACCAACTTCAAGGCGGCCCGCTTCGAGTCCGACGAGGACACGGCGATGCTGCGGCGCCTGCAGGAGGGGATCGAGGCGGTGCGCTGGGACACGCCCGAAGGGGCGGTGGAGCTGCCGGTCAAGCTGAAGGTGCACGACTCGCTCTTCGTGCCGCTGGCCAAGTGGGCCATGCTGCTGACCGGCAACTACCGCTGCGTCACCCCGGAGGGTCCCCGGGCGATCAAGGAGGCGGTGCACGGCGATCTCGCCGCCTCGCGCGCGGTCTACGACTGGGTGCGCGACCTCTGCGTCACGCTCGGCGCCGCGCCGGAGGACATGGTGCCCTTCGACAAGTACGCCGCCGCCGCCCAGGGCCTCGTGCGCCCCTCCTCGGCCGCCCGCGCGCTCTACGCCGGCGCCCCCTACATCGAGCGGGTCGACAAGCTGGTTCAGGCCATCGCCGCGCAGAAGGGCCTGAGCAACCCCGTGGTCGACGAGACCGTGGCGCTGGTCGACGCCCAGCTGGAGAAGAACCGCGCCAAGGGCTGAGGGGGGCGCGGAGGCGGCTTCGCGCCCCCGCGCCTCCGCGTGAGACCCCGCCCTTACGCCGCCGCGCGGGCCTGGACGTCCCAGTCGGCGATGCGGCGCTCGGCCTCGGCCAGGGCGGCGTCGCGGGCCTCGGCGCCCAGGGCGATGCCCTCGGCGCGCAGGTAGTCGATGTCCTCGATGCCGAAGAAGGCGAAGAGGCTGCGCAGGTAGGGCTCCTGGTGATCGGCCTCGGCCTGCCCGCTGTCCGGCCCGTAGAGGCCGCCGCGCGAGGAGACGACGATCACCTTCTTGCCGCCGGCCAGGCCCACCGGCCCCTGCTCGGTGTAGCGGAAGGTCCGGCCCTGGGTCGCCAGGCGGTCGATCCAGGCCTTGAGCTGGCTGGAGACCGAGAAGTTGTACATCGGCGCCCCCACCACCACGACGTCGGCGGCCAGGAACTCGGCCAGCACCTGCTCGCTGTACTCCAGGTCGCGCGCCAGGTCGGCGTCGCTGTCGGCCTCGGCGCCCGAGCGCGCGGCGATCAGCGCGCCGGAGAAGTGCGGCAGCGGCTCGGCCGCCAGGTCGCGGTAGGTCACCTCCAGGCCGGGCACGCGCTCGCGCCACTGCGCGACCAGGGCGGCGGAGAGGCGGCGCGAGACGGAGTGCTCGCCCAGGATGCTGGAATCGACGTGCAGGAGCTTCATGGCTGCGGTCCTCGCGTTGGAAGGCGTTGAATGCTTCCCGCCAAAGCTATTCATGGAACGCTCCCGCGATTAGGGGCAGGATCGGACACTCATCGTTTCACAGGCAGGACGATCGCCGTGCAGGATCTCAACGACCTGCTCTACTTCGCCGCGGTGGTGACCCACGGCGGCTTCGCCCCCGCCGGCCGGGCGCTGCGGGTTCCCAAGTCGAAGCTGAGCCGCCGCGTCGCCGGGCTGGAGGCGCGGCTGGGCGTGCGCCTGCTGGAGCGCTCCACCCGCCGCTTCCGCGTCACCGAGGTGGGCCGCGCCTTCCACCGCCACTGCGAGTCCATCCTGGCCGAGGTGGAGGCGGCCGAGGGCGCGGTCGCGCGGGTGCGCGCCGAGCCGGCCGGCCTGGTGCGCCTGAGCTGCCCGATCGCCATGGCCGGCGGCAGCCTGGCGGCGGTGCTGCCGGCCTTCCTGGCCGCCCACCCGCAGGTGCGCGTCCAGGTGCTGGCCACCGACCGCCGCATCGACCTGATCGAGGAGCGGGTGGACCTGGCGCTGCGCGTGCGCACCAGCCTGGAGGGCGACGCGCAGCTGATCCGCCGCATCCTCGGCACCAGCCGCGCCCGCCTGGTGGCCGCCCCCCGGCTGCTGGCCGAGTGCGGCGCCCCGGCGGCACCGGCCGAGCTGGTCGACTGGCCCACCCTGGCGCACGGGCCGGAGGTCGAGGCCGGCGAGGAAGCCGTCGCCGCCTGGACCCTGACCCGGGTCGCGCCGGCGCGGGGTTCACCGGGGGAGGGCGGGAAGAGGCGGGGCGGGGAGGGGCAGGGCCGGGAGAGGCAGGGCCGGGACTCTGCGCCCCTCGGCGCGCGCCTGGCGCTCCGCCCGCGGCTGACCAGCGGCGACTTCGGCCTGCTGCTCCAGGCCGCCTGCGCCGGCCTCGGCGTCGCCCTGCTGCCGGAAGACATCTGCGCCCCCGCGCTGGCCGACGGCCGCCTGGCCCCGGTGCTGCCCGAGTGGCACGCCGGCGAGGCCACCTGCCACCTGGTCTTCACCGCCCGCCGCGGCCTGCTCCCCGCCGTCCGCGCCCTGATCGACCACCTGGCCGCGACCCTGCCGGCGGCGCTGGCGCGAGGGGAGGACGGCCGCGCGGCCGGGTAGGGGCCGCGGCGGCCCCTGGTGGCCGCCGAGGGGTCGCCGCCTTGCCGCGCGGGCGCCGCTGCCGCATCATCGGGGTGCATTGGGGGCGTGCGCAGGGGGAGCGCGAGGCCGGGGCGACGGGCCCCGCTTCGGACAAACCGGCGGAGGAACAGGCCATGCCCGAGAGCGTCTACAAGGTCATCGAACTGGTCGGCACCAGCAGCGAATCCTGGGAGAAGGCCGCGGCCGCGGCCGTCGAACGCGCGGGCCGCACCCTGCGCGACCTGCGCATCGCCGAGGTGGTCGAGCAGGACATGGTCCTGAACGACGGCAAGGTGGAGGCCTTCCGCGCCAGGGTGAAGCTGTCCTTCAAATACGAGGACGGCGCCTGAGGGCCGCGGAGGGCAGGGCGGGCGGCAGCTTGCGGCGGTGCTGCCGCCGGCACGCGGGTCGTGCTCCGCCCGCGGCGGACCACCGGCGACATCGGCCTGCTGCCCGCCGTCCGCGCCCTGATCGACCACCTGGGGAGACCCTGCCGCCGGCGCTGGCGAAGGGGGGAGCTGGGCGCGCGGCCGGGTAGGCGCGTCGGTCTCTTGCCGGCTGTGGAAAGCAGAAAGGGATCGCTACGAGAGCAGCAGCTTGAAGAGAACGGCCGCGGTGAGCGCGACGTTGAATCCGCAGATCCAGCGCAGAAGAACGCCGTCGCGCTCGACGATGCCGATATCCGCGCCCTGTTCCTTCAGCGTGGTTTCGATCCGGCCGAGATGGCTGTCGATGGCGTCGAGCCTATGGTCGTGCGAGCGCAGCACGGCATCTCGCCTTGAAGGCGCCGAAGAGATCGAGTGCCAGGTTGGCCATCATCGGGTTCCTCGCGCGCCACTATAGCACAGAGGCGAGGGCGGGGAGCATGCAGTTGACCGCTTGGTCGCGACCCCCGCCGCCGGCGCTGGCGAAGGGGGGAGTGGGACTTTTCGCTTTCCTGGACCGGAAGGCCCTCTCCCACATGCCCGGTAGCGAGCCTGCCTACCTTGATGCTCCTTTGTCGGGAAAGCTGTATGAAATAATCTCTATCCGATTCTTCCGATTCTTCCGATCGTTAACGTGTCTATGTACTGAATCTTTCAGAGAGACGGAATGGTTCGTTTCATGCTTCGCCCGCGTATTTGGCATCCGCCGCATCACATTGTCCGATCTGATCAAGGGGGGGCTGTGTCTCCTGAAGTAGCGTTCGGGATCGAGAAGATCTTCGGTGCATTGAGTGATGCTCTACGGCGAATTCAGGCGCGGCCCAACAGAGACAGCGCGCGGCAGCTTGCTGGTGAGATCAATGTCTGCTGCTGCAGATTGGCGTCGTAATGGGTGAGGCGAATATCAAACAGCGCCGCAGGAGGGCCTTCCTAAAGCAACATCCATATTGTTGCTTTTGTGGTGGAACCGCAGTTGCGTCGACTATCGATCATGTCCCCTCGCGCCAAATGTTCATGCTGCGCAAGCGCCCAAAAGGCCTGGAGGTGCCTGCCTGCGAGCATTGCAACCGAGCCACAAGGCAGCATGAGCAGGTTGCGGCCATGCTCGGGCGAATCTTCCCTAACGGCCGAATCCCGGCAGAGCAGGATGAGCTGGTGGCAATCATAAAGGCAGTAGATAACAACAATCCAGGACTTCTTAGAGAGATGATGCCGTCGCGGGAGCAGACGATGCGCGGAGCTGCGGCAGTTTCACAGTTGCCTGGCGCGGCCGGCGTTCTCAATTGTTCGGGCCCTCTCGTAAATAACTGTATCCAGAAATTTGGAGCAAAGCTTGGTTTTGCTCTTCATTACGCTACGACGACTCGTATCGTCCCGAAGACGGGCGGTGTAGCTATACGCTGGTACTCAAATTATGATGCAGTCACCGAAGGGCTGCCCCCGGAGTTGTTTCGGTTCCTCGGACCGGAACAAACCTTGCGGCAGGGATCTTGGTCAGCGGGCGACCAGTTCAACTACGCCTATGCGGTCGATGGCACCGGCGCGGTGGCAGCCTATCTCGCCACTTTCAGACTGTCTTTCGCCGTTTTATGTTGGGTCAACGAGGACGCTTCCGGATTTGGGGAGGTGAATGACATCCATCGCCCTGGTGAACTCTGATGGACGGCAGCGGGAGCGGTAGCGATGACGGACGGTCTCTCTGACGAAGACATAGCTTGGATAGAAGAATACAAAGAGCGTGTGGTCGACGCCTTTTCCTCCCGTTTTGACAGCGCAGCGGATCGCTTCGCAGATCGCGGTCGCCTGCTCACACGCTTTGCCGCTGCGGTCGATGTGCTTCTCGAACGCGGTCGTGGTTACTTCCGTGCCGTCGATGAGGCGCATAACGAGTTGTGCATTGCGCAAGCATTAATAGAGAATATAGATCCCTGTTTCGATCATATCGAGTACGAGCCAACACTGCCGAAAACAAGAAAGTCTATTGATTTTCGAGCCGAAGGTGGAGGTATGACTGCCTTCATCGACGTGAAGACGATAAAGCCGGCGCCGCGCGATCGGTGGGATCAGTACCAGCGCGCCCTTGACGAAGATTGGTTTCCCGAGAATGTCTCGGTGTTGTTATCCGGCGCGTGGCTGGGTGGCGAACTCTGGCATAACTTGTTCGCCGCCCGCGGCAGAATGCTTGAATATACGATCGAGATGGAGCGGAAGATTTCGGAGATTAATTTAACAGAGCATACTAACCTGTTCGTTCTAGTATTCTGCGGTGAAGGCTTATATTGGCATCAGGATGAACTGGAAGACTTTGTCAGCTTCTACCGCGCAGGTCAGCACCGTCTTGACGATCCGTTTTCCAGCGCCGAACAGCGATTTATGGCCGACGAGGGAATCTCTCTAGATCGCACGATTACAAGATTTGCGTGTATGCGACGGTCACAGGGGGAAATCGATTTCAGGCGCCTGAATTGGGATGTCCGCCCGCCCAGCTTCCCGTCACTCGCCACTTAGCCCGTCTTGTCCACCGGATTATGGTTGTGGAGGTCATGGAGGTGGCGGGGCAAGGGGAGGGTGGCCGCCAAGGCGGTGCGTCGGCGGTGGGGGCTCAAGGGCTTGGGGTTTAGGCAAGTGGGTGGATCGGGGGCGATGACGGCCCCGCCGGTCACGGCCGTGCGGGCATGAGAACCGAGCCGAGGTATTGGATGAGCGGCGCCTTGGGGCACACCCCCCCTAAACCTCCGGCTTCAGCTCCGCCGGAAATCTCGCCTTGATCCGTTCCAGCAGCTGGTCGCGGACTTCGCGGTAGGCTTGCAGGCGGGTTTCGCGGCTGCCTTCCACCAGGGAGGGGTCGAAGGTGTTCCAGAACTCGACGTCGCAGGCCATGGTGCGGGTCATCTCCACGGCCGAGTGCTGGGCCTCGGGGGAGAGGGAAACGATCAGGTCGAAGGAGCTGTCCTCCAGGTCGTCGAAGGTCTTGGGGCGGTGCATGGAGCGGTCGATGCCGATCTCCTCCAGCACCGCCAGGACGAAGGGGTCGAGCGCGCCGGCGCGCACGCCGCAGGAATCGACGTAGACGCGGTGGCCCAGCAGGTGCTTCAGCAGCGCCTCCGCCATGGGGGAACGGATGGCGTTCTCGCTGCAGGCGAAGAGGACGGCGGCCGGCAGCTCCCCCATGCTCAGCCCCGAATGTGCAGGACGCAGATCAGGGTGAAGAGCCGCCGCGCGGTGTTGCGGTCCAGCTCGATGCGGCTCTCCAGCCGCTCGCGCAGCAGCGCCGCGCCCTCGTCGTGCAGGCCGCGGCGGCCCATGTCGATGGCCTCGATGCGCGATGGCGTGGCCGTCTTGATGGCGTCGTAGTAGCTCTCGCAGACCAGGAAGTAGTCCTTGACGATGCGCCGGAAGGGCTGGAGCGGCAGCGGCACGCAGCCCAGCACCTCGGCGTCGGCGGCGTCGCGGATCTCGAAGACCAGGCGCTGCACGCCGTCGAGCCGCAGGTGCAGGCTGTAGGGCCCCTGGTAGTCGCCCAGCGGCGCGAAGTGGTTGTCCTCCAGCAGGTCGTAGACGGCGACGGCGCGCTCGTGCTCGACCTCCGGGTTGCGGCGCACCACGGTCTTTTCGTCCAGGACGATGTTGACCAGGCGCCGGTCCGGCATGGCCTAGTCTCGCTGCTCCGGCCCGGGCTCCGGCCCGAGCCGCAGCGTCAGGGAGAGCGCGTGGGCGTCCAGCCCCTCGGCCCGGGCCAGGACGGCGGCCGCCGGCCCCACCTTGGCCAGGCCCTCGGGCGTGGCGCCGATCAGCGAGCTGCGCTTCAGGAAGTCCAGCACCGAGAGGCCGGAGGAGAAGCGCGCCGAGCGCGCCGTCGGCAGCACGTGGTTGGGCCCGGCCAGGTAGTCGCCCAGGGCCTCGGGCGTGTGGCGGCCGAGGAAGATGGCGCCGGCGTTGCGGATGGCCGGCAGCAGGGCGTCGGGCTCGGCCACGGCCAGCTCCAGGTGCTCCGGCGCCACGCGGTCGACGATGGGAGCGGCCGCGGCCAGGCTCTCCACCAGGATGACGGCGCCGTGGTCGCGCCAGCTGGCCGCCGCGATCTCGCTGCGCGGCAGGCGCTGCAGGTGGACCGCCACGGCGCGCTGCACCGCCTCGGCGAAGGCCGCGTCGTCGGTCACCAGGATGGCCTGGGCCGAGGCGTCGTGCTCGGCCTGGCTCAGCAGGTCGGCGGCGATCCAGGCCGGGTCGTTGTCCGCGTCGGCCACCACCAGGATCTCCGAGGGGCCGGCGATCATGTCGATGCCGACGCGCCCGAAGACCTGCTTCTTGGCGGCGGCCACATAGGCGTTGCCGGGGCCGGTGATCTTGTCGACCGCGGCGATGGTCTCGGTGCCGTAGGCCAGTGCGCCCACCGCCTGGGCGCCGCCGACGCGGTAGACCTCCTCCACCCCGGCGATGCGCGCGGCGGCCAGCACCAGCGGGTTGATCCGGCCGTCGGGGGTCGGCACCACCATGGCGACCCGCTCCACCCCGGCGACGCGGGCCGGCAGGGCGTTCATCAGCACCGAGGAGGGATAGGCCGCGGTGCCGCCGGGCACGTAGAGCCCCACGGCGCCGATCGGGCTCCAGCGGTGGCCCAGGCGGATGCCGGCGGCGTCCACGTAGTCCAGGTCGCCGGGCAGCTGGCGGCGGTGGTAGTCCTCGATGCGCTCGGCCGCCAGCCGCAGGGCGGCCAGGGTCCCGGCCTCGCAGGCGGCCTCGGCCGCGGCCAGCTCGGCCGGCGTGAAGCGCAGGGTCTCGGGCGTCAGCGCCAGGCGGTCGAAGCGCTCGGTGTAGCGCAGCAGGGCGGCGTCGCCCTCGCGGCGCACGGCCGCCAGGATCTCGGCGACCACGCGGTCGACCGCCTCGGCCTCCTCGCGGCCGGCCTCCAGGAAGGCGCGGAAGGCGGCCTCGAAGCCGGGGGCGCGGGCGTCGAGCTCAAGCGGCACGGGCGCTCTCCCGGAAGGCCTCGACCCAGCGCCCGACCTCCTCCGGCCGGGTCTTGAGCGCGGCGCGGTTGACGATCAGCCGGCTGGTGACGGCGGCGATGGTCTCCACCTCCACCAGGTCGTTGGCGGCCAGGGTGGCGCCGCTGGAGACCAGGTCGACGATGCGCCGGCAGAGCCCCAGCGCCGGCGCCAGCTCCATGGCGCCGTTCAGCTTGATGCACTCGGCCTGGACGCCGCGTCGGGCGAAGTGGCGGCGGGTCACCTCGGGGTACTTGGTGGCGACGCGGATGTGGCTCCAGCGGGCCGGGTCGTCGCGCGCGCTCAGGCTGGCCGGCTCCGCCACCGACAGGCGGCAGTGGCCGATGCCCAGGTCCACCGGGGCGTAGAGCTCGGGATAGTCGAACTCCATCAGCACATCGTTGCCGGCGACGCCGAGCTGCGCCGCGCCGAAGGCGACGAAGGTGGCGACGTCGAAGGAGCGCACCCTCACCACGTCCAGCCCCGGCAGGTTGGTGGCGAAGCGCAGCTGGCGCGCCGACTCGTCGCGGAAGGCCGGCTCCGGCTCGATGCCGGCGGCGCCCAGCAGCGGCAGGAGCTCGCGCAGGATGCGCCCCTTCGGCAGGGCGAGCACCAGGGGCTGGGTCTGCGGCACGCGTCGCGGCTCCCGCGCGGGTTGGACGGCAGCGGTCCGCCGGACGCGGACCGCGCCAGGGATTTACCCCGCGACGCCCGACGCGTCCAGGGCGCGGGCTGTGCCGCGTTCGTCATGCCGAGCGCAGCGAAGGATCTGGGGCCGTCAGGGCTCCCTCGACGGCCGCTTGTCTCACGCGGAGACGCGGAGGCGCGGAGGAGGAGCCCGCTCTGACCCTCCGCGCCTCCGTGGCTCCGCGTGAGATGGGACGACGCCTGGGTTCTGCACAGCACCGCGGTCTACGCAGGACGGATCGAGATCCTTCGCTCTCGCTCAGGATGACGAGGCCGGCGGGATGGCCGGGGGGCGCTTGCGGAGCTTGACCACGGCTTCGTCCAGGGCGGATAGGAGGGAGGAGCGGGCGCGCTTGTCCATGGGGCGCGGGCCGCCGGTGACCTCGCCGATGTTGCGCAGGTGCTCCATCAGGGCGCGGCCGGCCAGGGCGTTGCCGATCGAGGCCTCGGTGAAGGGCCGGCCGGTCGGCCCCAGCACCGTGGCGCCGGCGTCGAGGCAGCGCTTGGCCAGCGGGATGTCGCCGGTGACGACGATCGCGCTGCCGTGCGCCCGCTCGGCGATCCAGTCGTCGGCGGCGTCGAAGCCCTCGCCCACCAGCACCCGCTCGAACAGCGGCTCCTGCGGCACGTTGATCCAGGCGTTGGCCACCACCTTGACCGCCAGGCCGTAGCGCCGGGCGACGCGGTAGACCTCCTCCTTCACCGGGCAGGCGTCGGCATCGACCAGGATCTCGATGGGGTTCATGGAACCGCCCCCTCACCCCAACCCCTCTCCCACGAGGGGAGAGGGGCTTTGAGCACGGGCGGCCCCTTTTGCGCCCCCTCTCCCCTCGTGGGAGAGGGACGGGGTGAGGGGGCCAGGGGCACCGACCTCACCGCTCCGGCACCAGGCGCTCCGGCCGGCCGGGCAGGGCGAGGCGGGTCTCGCGGGGCGCGGTCTCGGCGATCACGCGGCCTGCGCGCAGCACCAGCAGGCGGGTGGCCTTGAGGCGGATCGCCTCGACCGGGTCCTTCGCCTGCAGCACCACCAGGTCGGCGCGGCAGCCCGGCTCCAGGCCGTAGCCCTCCAGGTGCAGGATCTTCGCCGGCGTCTCGGTGACGGCGCGGAAGCAGTCCGCCATGGCCTCCAGGCCGGTCATCTGCGCCACGTGCAGGCCCATGTGCGCCACCTCCAGCATGTCGCCCGAGCCCAGCGAGTACCAGGGGTCCATGACGCAGTCGTGGCCGAAGGCGACCGGCACGCCGGCCGCCAGCAGCTCCGGCACCCGGGTCATGCCGCGGCGCTTGGGATAGGAGTCGTGGCGGCCCTGGATGGTGATGTTGATCAGCGGGTTGGCGATGGCGGCCAGGCCGGCCTCGGCCATCAGGGACAGCAGCTTGGAGACGTAGTAGTTGTCCATGGAGTGCATGGAGGTGAGGTGCGAGCCGGTGGCGCGGCCCTGCAGCCCCAGGCGCAGCGCCTCGCAGGCCAGGGTCTCGACGTGGCGCGACAGCGGGTCGTCGCTCTCGTCGCAGTGCAGGTCCAGCAGCAGGCCGCGCTCGGCGGCGATCTCGCAGAGCCGCGTCACCGAGGCGGCACCGGCGGCCATGGTGCGCTCGAAGTGCGGGATGCCGCCCACCACCTCCACCCCCAGGTCGAGCGCGCGCAGCAGGTTGGCCTCGGCGCTCGGGCTGCGGAAGAGGCCGTCCTGGGGGAAGGCGACCAGCTGCAGGGTCAGGTAGGGCGCGACCTTGCGCTTGACCTCCAGCAGCGCCTCGACCGCCAGCAGGCGGTCGTCGCAGACGTCGACGTGGCTGCGGATCGCGCCGATGCCCTGGGCCACGGCCAGGTCGCAGTAGGCCAGCGCCCGCTCGGCCACGGCCTCCCGGGTCAGGCCGGGCTTCAGCTCGCCCCAGAGCGCGATGCCCTCCAGCAGCGTGCCGGAGCGGTTGAGCCGCGGCAGGCCGAGGCTCAGCGTCGCGTCCATGTGGAAGTGGGCGTCGACGAAGGGCGGCGTCACCAGCCGGCCGGTCACGTCGCGCTCCTCGGCCGCCTCGGCCTGCAGCTTCGGCTCCACCGCGGCGATGCGGCCCTCGGCGATGCCGATGTCGAGGCCGGTCCGGCCGTCGGGCAGGCTCGCGCCGCGCAGGATCAGGTCCAGGGCCATCAGCGTTCTCCCTTGCGATAGGGCACCAGCAGCGCCTTGGGATAGGCCGCCCGGCGCGACATGACGATCAGCGCCAGGATCGAGAGAAGATAGGGCAGCATCAGGAAGAGCTGGTAGGGGACGCCGGCGCCGGCCTGCTGCTGGAAGCGCACCTGGAAGGCGTCGAAGGCGCCGAACAGCAGCGCGCCCAGCAGCGCCTTGCCCGGCCGCCAGGAGGCGAAGACCACCAGCGCGATGCAGATCCAGCCGCGTCCGGCCACCATCTCGAAGAAGAAGGCGTTGAAGGCGCTCATGGTCAGGAAGGCGCCGCCGATCGCCATGAAGCCGCTGCCCACCATGACCGCGCCGATGCGCAGGGCATAGACGTCGATGCCCTGGGCCTCGGCCGCGGCCGGGTTCTCGCCGACCGTGCGCAGCGCCAGGCCCAGCGGCGTGCGGTAGAGCACATAGGCCACCACCGCGATGGAGACGAAGGCGAGGTAGGTCAGCGGCGTCTGCGCGAAGAAGGCCGGCCCCACCACCGGGATCTCCGAGAGCAGCGGGATCGGCAGCGGCTGGAAGGGCTCGATGCGCGGCGGCGTCGGCGTGTCGGGCAGCAGCATGCGGTAGGAGAAGTAGGCGAGGCTGGTGGCCAGCAGGGTGATGCCGATGCCCGTGACGTGCTGCGACAGCCCCAGCGGCACGGTCAGCAGGCCGTGCAGCAGGCCGAAGAGCATGCCCACGGCGGCCGCGATCACCACGCCGGTCCAGAGGTCGGCGCCCTGGAAGACCGCCATCCAGCCGACCAGGGCGCCGATGGTGAAGATGCCCTCGATGCCCAGGTTCAGCACCCCGGCGCGCTCGCAGATCAGCTCGCCCAGCGTGCCGAAGATCAGCGGCGTGGCGATGCGCACGGCGGCGACCCAGAAGCTGGCGGTCAGCAGGATCTCGATCAGGTCCATGGGCGGCAGGAGCCTCCGTACGGCAGACGGGGCCGCGCAGCCTCGTCGTTCTGCGCGTGACCCACCCGTCTGTCATTGCGAGCGCAGCGAAGCAATCCAGGGCCCTTTGCCCCTGGCCCCTGGATCGCCACGCTCCCTTCGGTCGCTCGCGATGACAGGGGTAAAGGCTGTCGCTTGGTTTCGGTGGTAAGGAGGGCTGACACGCCTACCTCCAGTGCACGCGGTAGCGCAGCCAGAGGGTCGCCAGCAGCATGGTCAGCAGCGAGGTGGCGACGATCAGCTGGGCGATGTAGCTGGAGACGCCCAGCGCCCGGCTCATGGAATCGGCGCCGACGAAGACCGTGGCGACGAAGAGCGCGGCGCCGACCACGGCCAGCGGGTTGAGCTGCGCCAGCATGGCGACGACGATGCCGGCGTAGCCGTAGCCGGGCGAGAGGTCGGTGGTGAGATAGCCGCGCACGCCGGCCACCTCGCCGACCCCGGCGATGCCGGCCAGGCCGCCCGAGACCAGGGCCACGCGCAGCATCACCGCCCCGGTCGACATGCCGGCGAAGCGCGCGGCGGCCGGGTTGGCGCCGACGGCGCGCATCTCGAAGCCCCAGCGGGTGCGCGCCATCAGCAGCCAGACCAGGGCGGCCGCCACCAGGGCGATCACCAGCCCCAGGTGGACGCGGCCGCGCGGCACCAGGCGGGGCAGGGCGGCCTCCTCCACGATCGGTTCCGACTGCGGCCAGCCCATCGACATGGGGTCCTGCAGCGGCCCCTCCACCAGCAGCGAGACGAAGAGCAGCACCACGAAGTTCAGCAGCAGCGTGGTCACCACCTCGTCGACGCCGAGCCGCGTCTTCAGCAGGGTCGGAATCAGCAGCAGCAAGGCGCCGGCGGCCGCGCCCGCCAGCAGGATCGCCGGGATCATGACGAAGGGGCTGGCGGCCCAGGCGGTGCTGCCGACCACGACCGCCGCGGCGGCACCCAGGTAGAGCTGGCCCTCGGCGCCGATGTTCCAGAGCTTGGCGCGGAAGGCCACCGCGGCGGCCAGGCCGGTTAGGATCAGCGGCGCGGCGCGAGCCAGGGTCTCGGTGACGGCGAAGCGGCTGCCCAGCGCCCCCTGCAGCATCAGCCCGTAGGCCTCGAGCACCGGCGCGCCGGCGATGGCGAGAGGGATGGCGCAGAGGGCGAGCGCCCCCAGCACGGCCATGACCGGCGCCGTGACCGAGAGCCAGAGCGGGACCTCGGCGCGGGGCTCAAGCCGCATCTTCGCCCTCCGCCGGGTCGTGGCCGGCCATCATCAGGCCGAGCCCGCGGATCGTCACCTGCTCGGTCGGCAGGGCGGGGGAGAGGCGGCCGCGGTAGAGCACCGCGACGCGGTCGGAAAGGGTCAGCAACTCGTCCAGATCCTCGGAGATCAGCAGGATGCCGGCACCGCGCCGGCGCGCCGCCAGCAGCTGGCCGTGTACGTAGGTGACGGCGCCGACGTCGAGGCCGCGGGTCGGCTGGTTGGCCAGGATCAGACCCGGCTCGCGGTCCAGCACGCGGCCCAGGATCAGCTTCTGCATGTTGCCGCCGGACAGCAGCTTGGTCACGGCCTCGGTGCCGGGGCACTTGACCTCGTAGTCGCGGATCACCGCCTCGGCGCGGCGGCGGGCGACGGCGCGGCGCAGCAGGCCGAAGCGCTGGAAGGGCGCGCGGTAGTAGTCCTCCAGCATCACCGTCTCCCAGACCGCCATCTCGCCGACCACGCCGTCGCGGTGGCGGTCCTCGGGGATGCGGCCGACGCCGGCGCGGACCATGCGCGCGGGCGTGGCCCCGGCGAGCGGCCGGCCGAAGAGCTCGACCCTGCCGGACTCGTGGCGGGCCAGGCCGCAGACCAGGTCGGAGAGCGCGCTCTGGCCGTTGCCGGAGACGCCGGCGATGCCCAGGATCTCGTGGCGGTGCAGTTCCAGGTCGGCGGCGCGCAGCGGCGTGCGTCCCGGCGGCGCCGGCACCTCGGCCTGCTGCAGCCGCAGCACCGGTGCGCCCGGGCTCTGCGGCTCGCGCACTGTCGGGGGAATGGCGCGGCCCACCATGGTCTCGGCCAGCTGCGCCCGGTCGGTGCCGGCGGTGGGCAGGCTGGCCACGACCTTGCCGCCGCGCAGCACCGTCACCCGGTCGCTGATCGCCAGCACCTCGTTCAGCTTGTGCGAGATGAAGACCACGGCCAGCCCGCCGGCGGCGAGCCGCCGCAGCGTCTCGAAGAGCCGCTCCGTCTCCTGCGGCGTCAGCACCGCGGTGGGCTCGTCGAGGATCAGGATGCGGGCGTCGCGGTAGAGGGCCTTGAGGATCTCCACGCGCTGGCGCTCGCCCACCGAGAGGCCGGCGACCCGGGCGCCGAGCTCCACGGCCAGGCCGCTCTCGGCCATCAGCCGCTCCAGCTTGGCGCGGGCGGCGCGCAGGCTCTGCCAGGGCCGCCACAGCGGCTCGGTGCCCAGCACCAGGTTGTCGAAGGCGGTCAGGTTGTCGGCCAGGGTGAAGTGCTGGTGCACCATGCCGATGCCGGCCGCCAGCGCCGCCGCCGGGTTGCCCGGGGGCAGCGGCTGCAGCCCTCCCTCCGGGCCGGCCACCTCGATCGTGCCCTCGTCGGCGGTGTAGTGGCCGAAGAGGATGTTCATCAGGGTGGTCTTGCCGGCGCCGTTCTCCCCCAGCAGCGCCAGCACCTCGCCGCGTGCCAGCTCCAGGTCGACGGCGTCGTTGGCGAGCAGTGCGCCGAAGCGCTTGGTGATGCCGCGCAGGCGCAGCACCGCGGGACGGGCGGCGGAGGTCACGCGTAGGGCTTCCTCAGGCGAGGCGGTGGGGTCCGCCGGCGCGGCGGACCCCTTCCGGCCTCAGCGCGTCGAACGCGGCTCGGAGTCGTTGACGTTGACCCGGAACATGCCTTCCAGGATCTCCGTCTCGCGCTCCATCACCAGGTCGATGACCTCCTGCGGCACCAGGTCGGGGTCCATCGGCGCCAGCGAGCCGCCGCCGTAGGACATGTAGCTGTACTGGCCGTAGTCGGCGGCCTCGAAGTTGCCGTCGATCACCGCGGCGATGGCGCGGTCGACGGTCGGCTCCATGTGCCAGAGCGCCGAGGCGACCACCGTGCCCGGGTAATCCTCCTGGGTGTCGATGACGTTGCCGATCGCCTTGATGCCGCGCTCGGCGGCAGCGTCGGAGACGCCGAAGCGCTCGGCGTAGAGCAGGTCGGCGCCGGCGTCGATCATGGCGAAGGCCGCCTCCTTGGCCTTCGGCGGGTCGTACCAGGAGCCGATGAAGGTCACCAGGAACTCGACCTCCGGATTGACCTCGCGCGCGCCGTCCATGAAGGCGTGCATCAGGCGGTTCACCTCGGGGATGGGATAGCCGCCGACCATGCCGATCAGGTTGGATTCGGTCAGGCTGCCGGCGACGATCCCGGTGAGGTAGGAGGGCTCGTGGATCCAGTTGTCGAAGACGGCGAAGTTGCCGCCGGACGGCCCGAAGCTGGAGCCCATCAGGAAGGCGGTCTCGGGATAGTCGGCGGCGACCTGGCGGGCGGCGCGCTCGACGCCGAAGACCTCACCCAGGATCAGCTGCTTGCCGGCGTCGGCGTACTCGCGCATGACGCGCTCGTAGTCGGTGTTGGCGACGTTCTCGGAGAAGACGTAGGTGATGTCGCCGCGGTCCTGCGCCGCGTTCAGCGCCTTGTGGATGCGGCTCACCCACTGCTGCTCCACCGGCACGGTGTAGATCGCCGCCACCTCGATCGGCTCGGCCCAGGCGGCCGGCGCCGTCGCCACCATACCCAGTGCGGCCGCACCCGCGGCCAGCGCCAGCAGCCCGCGGCGGCTGGTCGTGATACCCCTGCTCATCTCCCGTGACCTCCTGTTTGCAGACGTTTTTCCGGTGCGTCCCGGCGTTTGCTCTTCTGCTCCCCGCCGCGGCCCGCCTCCCGAAGGCTCGAGCCTTTCTACCCGGACCGCGACGGGAGAAAAGCTACAATCGAATTGACCGACTGGTCAAAATCTTTCCTGGGCCCGGGGTTCACGCCGGGCCCGCCCCCCTTCCCCCGTCATCCTTCGCTGACGCTCAGAATGACGAGGGAAGGAAGGCTCCCCTCTCCGCGTCTCCGCGTCACTTCCCTGTTGACCGCCGCGGAAAAACTTTGTTCAGATGATAAAAAATAGACGGGCGCCGCCGGAAGAAGCGGGCTCGGGGCTTCCAACGGTGGGTCGAGGGAGATCGACATGGACAAGGCACGCGCCCCCGGCGTGGTCGCCGGGCGGCTGTCCGGCGAGGAGATCGCGCGCAACTTCGCCGATCTGCATCCGCCGCTCGACGCCCACGAAGCACGGGTCGAGGCCGACCGCTGCTACTTCTGCTTCGATGCGCCCTGCGTGACCGCCTGTCCCACGGCCATCGACATCCCGCTCTTCATCCGGCAGATCCAGTCGGCCGACGTGGTCGGCGCCGGCGAGACGATCCTGCGGCAGAACATCCTGGGCGGCACCTGCGCGCGGGTCTGTCCGACCGAGACGCTCTGCGAGGAGGCCTGCGTGCGCAACCTCGCCGAGGAGAAGCCGGTCGCCATCGGCCTGCTACAGCGCCATGCCACCGACCGGGTGATGGCCGAGGGCCGGCAGCTCTTCGAGCGCGCCGCGCCCAGCGGCCGGCGGGTCGCCGTGGTCGGCGCCGGGCCGGCCGGCCTCGCCTGTGCCCACCGCCTCGCCCTGCACGGCCACGCCGTCACCCTCTTCGAGGCGCGGCCCAAGGCCGGCGGCCTGAACGAATACGGCATCGCCGCCTACAAGATGGTGGACGACTTCGCCGCTCGCGAAGTGGACTACCTGCTGGGCGTCGGCGGCATCGAGCTGCGCCGCGGTGTGGCCCTGGGTCGCGAGGTCACGCTGGAGGAGTTGCGGCGCGACCACGACGCCGTCTTCCTGGGCCTGGGCCTGGGCGGCACCAACGCGCTGGGCGTGGCCGGCGAATCGCTGGAGGGCGTGCAGGACGCCGTCGACTACATCGCCGCGCTGCGCCAGAGCGACGACCCGAGCAACCTGCCGGTGGGCCGGCGGGTGGTGGTGATCGGCGGCGGCATGACGGCCATCGACATCGCCGTGCAGACGAAGCGCCTGGGCGCCGAGGAGGTGACTCTGGTCTACCGCCGCGGCCGCGAGCAGATGAAGGCCTCGGCCTACGAGCAGCAGCTGGCGCAGACCAGCGGCGTGCGGCTCCTGACCTGGGCGGTGCCGGCGGAGATCCGGGGCGAGGCCGGGCGCGTCTCCGAGGTCGTCTTCGACCGGGTGACGGAGGAGGACGGCCGGCTGGTGGCGCTGGGCGAGCGCTTCGAGCTGCCGGCCGACCAGGTCTTCAAGGCGATCGGCCAGAGCTTCCTGGCGGAGACACTGGCCGAGAGCGGCCTGGCGCTGTCCGGCGGCCGCCTGCGGGTCGACGCCGAGCGGTGCACCAGCCTGGCCGGGGTCTGGGCCGGCGGCGACTGCGTGGCCGGCGGCCAGGACCTGACCGTGGCGGCGGTCGAGGACGGCAAGCAGGCGGCCGAGGCGATACACCGCGCGCTGGGCGCGGCGGCCGCCGCCTGAGGCGAGGAGAGGAGAGACCCATGGTCGACATCCGCAACGACTTCCTCGGCATCAAGTCGCCCAACCCCTTCTGGCTGGCCTCGGCACCGCCGACCGACCGGGCCGTCAACGTCACCCGCGCCTTCAAGGCCGGCTGGGGCGGCGTGGTCTGGAAGACCCTGGGCGAGGACCCGCCGATCGTGAACGTCAACGGGCCGCGCTACGGCGCGATCCACGGCGCCGACCGGCGGCTGCTCGGCTTCAACAACATCGAACTGATCTCCGACCGCGCGCTGCAGGCCAACCTGCGCGAGATCAAGCAGGTCAAGCGCGACTGGCCCGACCGGGCCATGGTGGTCTCGCTCATGGTCCCCTGCGAGGAGGCCTCCTGGAAGGCCATCCTGCCGCTGGTGGAGGAGACCGGCGCCGACGGCATCGAGCTCAACTTCGGCTGCCCGCACGGCATGTCGGAGCGCGGCATGGGCGCGGCCGTGGGCCAGGTGCCGGAGTACGTCGAGATGGTGGCGCGCTGGTGCAAGCAGCACACGCGCATGCCGGTCATCGTCAAGCTGACGCCCAACATCACCGACGTGCGCTTCGCCGCCCGCGCCGCCAGGCGCGGCGGCGCCGACGCGGTCTCGCTGATCAACACGGTCAACTCCATCATGGGGGTCGACTTGGACCTGATGGCGCCGGCGCCCCACACCGACGGCAAGGGCACCCACGGCGGCTACTGCGGGCCGGCGGTCAAGCCGATCGCGCTGCACATGGTGGCCGACATCGCCCGCGACCCCGAGTGCGCGGGCCTGCCGATCTCCGGCATCGGCGGTATCGCCACCTGGCGCGACGCCGCCGAGTTCATGGCGCTGGGCGCCGGCAACGTGCAGGTCTGCACCGCCGCCATGACCTACGGCTTCAAGATCGTCGAGGAGATGACGGCCGGCCTGAAGCACTGGATGGCGCAGCAGGGCTACGGCCGGCTGGAGGACTTCGTCGGCAAGGCCGTGCCCAACGTCACCGACTGGCAGTACCTCAACCTCAACTACGTGGTGAAGGCGCGCATCGACCAGGATCTCTGCATCCAGTGCGGCCGCTGCCATATCGTCTGCGAGGACACCTCCCACCAGGCCATCACCGCGACGAAGGACGGGCGGCGCTGGTTCGAGGTGAAGGACGAGGACTGCGTCGGCTGCAACCTCTGCGTCTCGGTCTGCCCGGTGGAGGACTGCATCACCATGGAGCGCCTGACCGAGGGCGTCGACCCCCGCACCGGCCGCCCCATCGACCCGGCCTACGCCAACTGGACGACGCACCCGAATAACCCCATGGCCAAGGCCGCGGAGTAGGGGCGCGCGGGGGGGCACGCGGAGACGCGCGGATTCCGTCATCCTGAGCGTGAGCGAAGGATCTCGGGCCAGTTGGAGCTCGATTCCCGCGAGATCCTTCGCTGACGCTCAGGATGACGAGGCTCGTGGGGGCATGGGGCTCGCCGCGCCTCCGCGCCTCCGCGTGCCCCCTCCCACGCGCTCACCCCACCCCGGCCTCGTCGCGGCGGGTCTTGGCCTGCGCCTTGCCCCGGTCGAACTCGGCCCGCTTCTGCCGGATCTCCGCGGGCGTCAGGCGCTCGATGTTGCAGTAGTCCAGCTTCCAGGCCGGATCGTCGCTCCAGACCAGGGGCGACTGCAGCGTGGTGCGCGGGGCCGGTGCGCTTTCCAGGAGGCGCAGCGCCAGCTCCAGGGTGAGCTCCTGAGAGGCCGGGTCGTTCGGCCGGCCGGCGGCGTTGCCGAGCGGGAAGTCGGAGAAGAGGAAGCGGGGCACGCCGACGTACTCGACGATGTCCTTGGCGCAGCCCGTCACCACCGTGGCGATGCCGTTCGCCTCCAGCAGGCGTGCGGCCAGGCTGACGCTCTGGTGGCAGACCGGGCAGTTGGGCACCAGGACGGCGGCCTCGACCCCGTCGGCCTTGCAGCGCGCCAGCAACTCGGGGCAGTCGACCTCCAAGGTGGTGCGGCGGCTGCGGTTGGTCGGCAGGCCGTGGAAGCGCGGCGCCAGGCTGCCGATCCGGCCGGCGGCCGCGGCCGTGCGCAGCCGCGGCAGGGGGAAGTAGCTGCCGGGGTCCTCGGCCGTGGTGTGCTGGCGGTCGATGGCGACGTGGGCGATGCGCAGATCGTGGTCGCGCGCGCTGTCGCCGGAATAGACGGCGTAGAACTTGGCGTCGGCGTTGTAGGGCGCCCCGGGGCCCTGGTCGCCCTTGTCCGCCTGGAAGGGCGCTGCCGTGGTCACCAGCGCGACCCGCGTCTCGGCCAGCGGCTTCACGAGCGGCCGGAAGGGCACCGCGGCGTAGTGTGCCCAGACATAGGGCGCGCCGTAGCCCAGGCCGGCATACCAACTCCGGATCCGCTCCAGGTAGGGGATCGGCGCGTCATGGGCCGGGGCGAAGCCGAAGTAGCTACTGTGCTCGCTCATGCCGGGCCCCCGGGGTGCAGGCGGTTCTCTCCGCGTTTGTGCCAGCCGGGGAGCGTCATTGCGAGCGTAGCGAAGCAATCCAGGGGCAAGAGGCTGCGGCCCTGGATCGCCGCGCTCCCTACGGTCGCTCGCGATGACGGCGTTCACAGGGGCCGCCGATCGTGTTGTCACCGGACCCGAGCGAAACGTCCGGTGGCCTCGAGTCGCCAGCTTGGCTGGGACGCGGCTCAGGCTATCCTAAACCCCCAGATACCTTGCCTGCGCCGCCTCGTCCGCCAGAAGCTCTTCGCTCGTGCCGGTCCAGACGTTGCGGCCGCGCTCGATCAGGTAGTGGCGGTCGGCGAGGCGGGCCAGGGCGGCGACCGACTTGTCGATGACCAGGATCGCCTGGCCCTCCTGCTTCAGGCGGGCGAGGCACGCCCAGATCTCGTGGCGGATCATGGGGGCCAGGCCCTCGGTGGCCTCGTCGAGGATCAGCAGCGCCGGGTTGGTCATGAGCGCGCGGCCGATGGCCAGCATCTGCTGCTCGCCGCCGGAGAGCTGGTTGCCCATGGAGCCGGCGCGCTCGGCCAGGCGCGGGAAGAGCGCGAAGACCCGCTCCAGGGTCCAGGGGCCGGCCCGGCGGTCGCGGTTGGCGGCGGTGGCCACCAGGTTCTCGCGCGCGCTCAGGTTGGGGAAGACCTGGCGGCCCTCGGGCACAAGGCCGAGGCCCAGCTTGGCGATGCGGTAGGAGGGCAGGGCGCGGATCTCGCGCCCGCGGAAGGTGATGCTGCCGGCCGCGGCGGGGGTGAGGCCGATGACCGAGCGCACCGTGGTGGTCTTGCCCATGCCGTTGCGGCCCATCAGGGTCACGACCTCGCCGGCGCCGATCTCCAGCGACAGGCCGAAGAGCACCTGGCTGGCGCCGTAGAAGGTCTCGATCCCCTCGAGCCGCAGCATTCCCCGCCCCCTCACACCGCCAGGCTCTCGTCGCCGAGGTAGGCGCGGCGCACCTCCTCGTCGGCGCGGATGGCCTCGGGCGGGCCGCTGGCGATGGCGCGGCCGTAGACCAGCACGGTGATGCGCTCGGCCAGCGCGAAGACCGCGTCCATGTCGTGCTCGATCAGCAGGATCGTTACCTTGCCGCGCAGATCCCGCAGCAGCGTCACCATGCGCGCCGACTCCTCCGGCCCCATGCCGGCCATGGGCTCGTCAAGCAGCAGCAGCTTGGGCTCGCCCGCCAGCGCCATGGCGATCTCCAGCTGGCGGTGCTCGCCGTGCGCCAGCGCGGCGGCCGGCACTCCGGCGCGAGCCTCCAGCCCGACCCGGCGCAGCGCCGCCAGCGCCGGCTCGGCCAGCGCCGGGTCGCGCTCGGCCGGGCGCCAGAAGCGGAAGGAGTGGCCGGCGTGGGCCTGGACGGCCAGGGCGACGTTCTGCAACGCCGTCATGTCGCGGAAGATCGAGGTGATCTGGAAGGAGCGGGCCAGGCCCAGGTGCGGCCGCTTCCAGGCGGGCAGGGCGGTGATCTCCCGGCCGTCGAAGAGGATGCGGCCGGAGTCCGGCGCCAGCTCCCCGGACAGCTGGGCGATCAGCGTGGTCTTGCCGGCGCCGTTGGGGCCGATCACGGCATGCAGCTCGCCCGGCCGGATCGCGAGCGAGAGGTCGTCGGTGGCGGTCAGGCCGCCGAAGCGCTTGACCAGCCGCTCGGTGGCCAGCAGCGGCTCAGCCATGGTGGCCCCCGCCCTGTCCGCGCTCGCGCCGCGGCGTCAGCAGGCCGAAGAGGCCGCCGCGGGCGAAGAGCACCACGAGGATCAGCACCGGGCCCAGGAAGAGCTGCCAGTGCCGGGTGAAGTGGGCGATGAAGTCCTCCAGCAGCAGCAGGGCGATGGCGCCCAGCACCGGGCCGAAGAGGCTGCCGAGCCCGCCGAGGATGACCATCACCAGCAGCTCGCCGGAGCGGGTCCAGTGGGTGTAGGCCGGCGAGACGTAGAGCGTTAGGTTGGCCAGCAGCGCCCCGGCCAGGGCGCAGATCGCCGCCGAGACCACGTAGGCCACCAGGCGGTAGCGGTAGACCGGGAAGCCCAGGGCGGCCATGCGCCGCTCGTTGGAGGCGGCGCCGCGGACCACCATGCCGAAGCGGGAGTCGATCAGGCGGCGACTGAGCAGCAGGGCGCCGGCCAGCAGCAGGAAGGTGACGTAGTAGAGCGTCGTGCTGTCGCCCAGGTTCAGGGGGCCGAGCCGGGTGGCGCCGCCGATGCGCATGCCGTCGTCGCCGCCGAACTGCTCCTGGCTGACGAAGAAGAAGAAGGTCATCTGCGCGAAGGCCAGCGTGATCATGATGAAGAAGATGCCGCTGGTGCGCAGGCAGACGGCGCCGATCACCACCGCCACGCCGGCGCCCAGGACCAGGGCCAGCAGCAGGTCGAGCGGGCCGCCGTCGACGCCGTAGAAGCGCAGCGCGCCGACCGCATAGGCGCCGATCGCCACGTACATGGCGTGGCCGAAGCTGACCAGGCCGGCGAAGCCCAGGATCAGGTTCAGCCCCACGGCCGCCAGCGCCAGGATCATCACCCGCGACCAGAAGCGCAGCCAGTAGGGCTCGTCCATCGCCAGGGCGGCCAGCGGGAGCAGCGCCAGCGCGCCCATCACCGCGACGACCACCAGGGTGCGCAGGTCGATCCGCACGGCTCAGCGCCCCTTCGGCGGGAAGAGGCCCTGCGGGCGGAAGAAGAGCACCGCGGCCATCAGGATGTAGATCAGCATCGAGGCCAGCGACGCGCCCACGGTGTTGGCCCCCTGGGTCTGGAAGAGCTCGCGCAGCAGCGCCGGGACGAAGGAGCGGCCGACCGTGTCGATCAGCCCGACCAGCAGGGCGGCGACGAAGGCGCCGCGGATCGAGCCGATGCCGCCGATGACGATCACCACGAAGGTCAGGATCAGGATCGGATCGCCCATGCCCGGCTCGACCGAGAGCAGAGGCGCCACCATGGCGCCGGCGAGGCCCGCGAGCGCCGCGCCCAGGCCGAAGACCAGGGTGAAGAGCAGGCCGATGTTGACCCCCAGCGCCCCCACCATGGGGCGGTTGCTGGCGCCGGCGCGGATCAGCATGCCGAGGCGGGTGTGGGCGATCAGCAGGTAGAGCAGCAGCGCCACCAGCAGGCCGACGACGATGATGGCGAGCCGCCACTTGGGATAGATCAGCCCCGGCACGATGGTGACGAAGCCGGTCAGCTCCGGCGGGATCGGCATGGGGATCGCCGCCGAGCCCCAGAGCACCCGCGCCAGCTCGTTGAAGAAGAGGATCAGGCCGAAGGTGCAGAGCACCTGGTCCAGGTGGTCGCGCTGGTAGAGGGTGCGCAGCGTCACCAGTTCGACGACCACGCCCAGCAGCAGGGTCGCCGGGATCGCCAGCAGGATGCCGAGCAGCGGGCTGCCGGTCCAGGCCGCCCCGGTCGCGGCGAAGTAGGCCCCCATCATGTAGAGGGAGCCGTGGGCCAGGTTGACCAGGTTCATGATGCCGAAGACCAGGGTCAGCCCCGCGGCCATCAGGAACAGCATGATGCCGAACTGCAGGCCGTTGAGCGTCTGGATCAGCAGCAGGGTGGTGGTCATCGAGGGGTGAGTGCCGGCGGTGGTGGGAGAAGCGGGCTGGTGCCGCCGTCACGTCATCCTGAGGCCGAAGGCCGAAGGATCTCGCGCCGTTGGAGCTTCGGGCGGCGCGAGATCCTTCGCTGCGCTCAGGATGACGGGAGGGATGGCCGGGAGGGCCGAACCGTCACCACTGCATCGGGCAGTCGCCGTGGTAGGCGTCGGCGAAGGCCTCGGCGACCATCTCGCCCATGGCGATGGTGGCCCGGCCCTGCGCGTCGCGCACCACCGTACCGGCGTACCAGTCCTGGACCGGGAAGTGGTTGTTGCCGTAGCTGAAGGAGCCGCGGATCGAGTCGAACTCGGCGCGGCGCATGGCGTCGCGCATGCCCTCCTTGTTCGAGAGGTCGCCGTCGACCGCGCGGATCGCGGCGTCGATCAGCGCCGCGGCGTCGTAGCCCTGGGCCGCGTAGACCGAGGGGATGTAGCCGTACTTCGGCTCGAAGTCGGCCATGAAGCGCTGGTTCACCGGCGTGTCCATGTCCGGCGCCCAGAAGTTCGGGCTGGAGTAGCCGTCCATCATCTCCTCGCCGATCGCCGGCAGGGTGGTGCCGTCGACGGTGGAGCCGGAGTAGAGCGGCAGGCCGACGCCGGAGGAGGCGTACTGCTTGACGAAGTTCACGCCCATGCCGCCCGGCAGGAAGATGAAGAGCGCCTCCGCGCCCGAGGCGGCGACCTGGGCGATCTCCGCCGAGTAGTCCGGCTGGTTGAGCTGGGTCAGGATCTCGCCGGCGATGGTGCCGTGGCCCTCGAACTCGCGCTTGAAGCCGGCGACGGCGTCGCGACCGGCCTGGTAGTTCGGCGCGATCAGGAAGACCGAGCCCACGCCGTCGTTCACCGCCTGCAGGCCGGCCGCGCCATGCAACTGGTCGTTCTGCCAGGAGGTGGAGAAGAAGTACTCGGAGCAGCCGGCGCCGGCGATCGGCGAGGGGCCGGCGTTGGTGGAGATCAGGAAGGTCTCGCTGCCGACCACGTCCTCGTAGACCGCCATCATCACGTTGGAGAAGATGATGCCGACCACGAAGTCGACGCGGTCGGACTGGATGTAGCGGTCGACGATCTGCTTGCCGATGTCCGGCTGCAGCTGGTCGTCGCTCTCCAGGATCTCGACCTCGAGTCCGCCCAGCGTGCCGCCGAGGTGCTCGATGCCGAGCAGGAAGCCGTCGCGGTTGTGCACGCCCAGCACGCCCGGTGGGCCGGAGAAGGTGGCCATGTAGCCGATCTTCACCGTGTCGGCCTGGGCCGCCCCGGCCACCGCGAGCAACGCGGCGGAAGCGAGGCCGCCGGCCAGGGCCGTCATCGTCTTGCGCATTCTTCGTCCCCCTGTTCGTCAGGAAAGCGCAGCCTAGCGCCGCCCGCTGCCGCGAGGGAAGCGGGACGGTGGCCGCCGGCGGCCTTTCCCGGGTTTTTCCGTGAAATCGACGGGACCGCGGCGGAGCCTCGCCGCGGGGGCCGCCCGAAGGGGCAGGTCGCCTGCTGTCGCATCCCTCTGCACTCCCGATCGGGCTGGGTGTGATCCCGGCCTCGAATAATTAGTTGAAGCTTAAACTATCTCCCGTGAAGCTGTCCAGCGCAGGGAAGCGTCGCTCGACCCCGTCCGAGAAGCGGCCTAAGCTGGCGCTCTTTGCGACTCCGGCCTCGGGGGGCCAGACCCATGGAAATCCTCTACGTCCTGGTGGCGCTGGCGCTGCTCGTCGTCGGTTACGTCATCGTCACCTACAACCGCCTGGTCAGCCTGCGCACCCGCGTGCGCGAGGCCTGGAGCGACATCCAGGTGCAGATGAAGCGGCGCTACGACCTGATCCCAAACCTGGTGGAGACGGTGAAGAGCTATGCCGCGCACGAGCGCGGTACGCTGGAGAGCGTGGTCAAGGCACGCGGCGAGGCCATGTCCAACGAGGGTAGCCCGGAGAGCCAGGCCCGCTCGGAGAACATGCTGCAGTCGACCCTGAAGTCCCTCTTCGCCCTGGCGGAGAACTATCCCCAGCTCAAGGCCGACGCCAACTTCGCCAAGCTGCAGGCCGACCTGGCCGACACCGAGAACCGCATCAAGATGGCGCGGCGCTACTACAACGGCTCGGTCCGCGACCTCAACATCAAGATCGAGCAGTTCCCCAGCAATCTGGTCGCGGGGCAGTTCGGCTTCGCCATGGCGCAGTTCTTCGAGCTCGACGCCGGCGAGGTGGCGGCGGCGTCGCAGCCCGTGCGGGTCGACTTCGGGGGCGGCCAGGGGGGCGGCCAGGGGGGCGGCCAGGGAGCCGGCCGGTGATCGCCCGCCTCGCCGCGCTGCTGCTGGGTCTCCTGCTGCTGGGCGGCGCCGCCGCGGCCCAGGACTTCGAGCACATCCGCGACTTCCAGGTGCAGATCGAGGTGCAGCCGGACGGTGCCGTGGAGGTGATCGAGGAGATCGAGGTGCTGGCCCTGGGCCAGGCGATCCGGCGCGGCATCTTCCGCGACCTGCAGCTGCAGTCCTACGACGCCCTGGGGATCTTCACGCCCGACTTCGAGCTGCTGGAGGCGCTGCGCGACGGCGAGCCGGAGAACTTCCGCGTCGAGGACATGTCGTTCGGGCCGCGCATCTACCTCGGCCATCCCGAACGCTTCCTGGAGCCGGGGGTCTACCGCTACCGGCTGCGCTATCGCATGGCCGACCAGGTGGATCGCCTGGAGGACTTCGACGAGCTCTACTGGAACGTCAACGGCGTCGGCTGGCAGTTCGCCATCCGCAGCCTGGGAGCCACGGTGGTGCTGCCGCCGGGGGCGGAGGTGCTGCAGGAGGCGGCCTACACCGGCGGTTACGGCGAGCGGGGCCGGGACTACCGCGTCGAGCGCCTGGGGTCGGACCGGCTGCGCTTCGAGACGACCCGGCCGCTCGGGGCGGGCGAGAACCTGACGGTCGCCGTCGGCTGGCCCAAGGGCTTCGTCACCGGCGGCGAGGGCGGCGCCTGGCTGCGCTGGATGGAGGAGCAGGGACCGTTGCGCGTGGCGGGGGTGCTGCTCGTCCTGCTGCTGGCCTACTACCTGGTGGTCTGGTGGCGCGTCGGCCGCGACCCGCCGGCCGGGACCATCGTGCCGGTCTACAATCCCGAGCTGCCGCCGGCCGCCATGCGCTTCATCCGCCGCATGGGCTTCGACAACGACTGCGTGACGGCGGCGCTGCTGAGCCTCGCGGTCAAGGGGCAGGTCACCCTGGAGGAGGACGAGAAGGGCGCGCTGACGCTGCACCGGGCGGTGCCGCCGGACGATGCGCCCGAGGCCTCGCCGGGCGAGGCGGTGCTCTACAACGGGCTGCTCGGCAGTCGCGGCAGCCTGAAGCTGGACCGGAGCAACCAGTCGACGCTCCACAAGGGGCGGGAGGGCCTGCGGCGGCACTTCGCCGAGACCTTCGACCGGGTCTTCTTCCGCCGCAACCGGGGCTGGTTCGCGCTGGGTGCGGTGCTGACGGTGATCGGCTGGGTGGTCATCTCCCTGACCCAGCCGGAGCTGCTGCTGGCCTTCGTGCAGGTGATCTGGCTCGGCTTCCTGGCCTTCGCCATGACCACCCTGGGTCGCCAGGCACTGCGCCTCTGGCGAATTCCCGCCGGAAGCGCCGGGGCGGCGGAGAAGGGGGCATTGGTCGCCATCGGCATCTTCTTCGTTCTCATCGCCTCGGCCTTCGTCCCCTCGCTGGTGGTGATCGGCCGGGAGATGGGGTGGGACATCACCCTGGCGGTGCTGGCGCTCGGCGGGGTGAATACGCTCTTCCTCCACCTCCTCAGGCAGCCGACGGCGCTCGGCCGCGAGGCGCTGGACCAGATCGAGGGCACGCAGCTCTACCTCACGGTGGCCGAGGCGGACCGGCTGCGCTTCCACAATGCCCCGGACCGCACGCCGGAGCACTTCGAGGCGCTGCTGCCCTATGCCGTGGCGCTGGGGGTGGAGACCGAGTGGACGCGGCAGTTCGGCGATCTGCTGGAGCGCGCCGCGGCGGCGCGCGGCGAGGAGAGCTATCGGCCGGCCTGGTACCGCGGCCGGCGCTTCACCGGCGGCCGCTTCGGCGGGCTGAGCCGGGCCGTCTCCACCGCCTACGCCAGCGCCTCCACGCCGAAGTCGAGCAGCTCCGGCGGCGGCTCGCGCGGCGGCGGCTCCAGCGGCGGCGGCCGCGGCGGCGGCGGCGGGGGGGGGTGGTAGGAAGGCGGCCGGACCCGGTCACCAAGCGTCTCGGGGTGACGGGAACCGCTGGAACGGCCCGTCCCCCTTGACGCAGGTCAAGGGCTGACGGGGCTTTCGCGGGCAGGCTAGTCTCTCTTTCGCATTGCAGCGACACAGGGAGCCCCATGCCCGATACCCAGACTCCGCCCCCGCCCGAAGCCTGGCACCACCAGCCGGTCGAGGCGGTCTTCGACGCGCTGGAGACCTCGGAGGCCGGGCTGGAGGAGGCCGAGGCGCGGCGCCGCCTCGCCGAGCAGGGGCCGAATCGCCTCGATCCGCCGAAGGGCCGCGGGCCGCTGCGCCGCTTCCTCGGGCAGTTCGACAACATCCTGATCCAGGTGCTGCTGGTCGCCGCCGTGGTGACGGGGCTGCTCGGCCACTGGATCGACAGCGGCGTCATCCTGGGCGTGGTGGTGATCAACGCGCTGATCGGCTTCCTGCAGGAGGGCAAGGCCGAGCGGGCGCTGGAGGCGATTCGCGACCTGCTCTCGCTCCAGGCCGTGGTGGTGCGCGGCGGCCGCCGCGCCACCATCGACGCCGCCGAGCTGGTGAGCGGCGACCTGGTGCTGCTGAAGTCCGGCGACAAGGTGCCCGCCGACCTGCGCCTGCAGCAGGCGCGCAGCCTGCAGATCCAGGAGGCGGCCCTGACCGGCGAGTCGCTGCCGAGCGACAAGCATCCCGAGCCGGTGGGGCTCGAGGCGCTGCTGGGCGACCGCCGCTCCATGGCCTACGCCGGGACGCTGGTCACCCAGGGCAAGGCGGCCGGCGTGGTGGTGGCGACCGGGCGCAACACCGAAATCGGCCGCATCAGCGCCATGATGGCGCAGGTGCCGCCCATGACCACGCCGCTGCTGCGGCAGATGGCGCGCTTCGGGCGCTGGCTGACGGTGGCGATCCTGACGGTGGCGGTGCTGAGCTTCGGTTTCGGCGTGTGGCTGCGCGATTTCGCCCCCAGCGAGATGTTCCTGGCCGCGGTCGGCCTGGCGGTGGCCGCGATCCCCGAGGGCCTGCCGGCGATCCTGACCATCACCCTGGCCATCGGCGTCACCCGCATGGCCGGGCGCAACGCCATCATCCGCCGCCTGCCGGCGGTGGAGACCCTGGGCTCGGTCACGGTGATCTGCTCGGACAAGACCGGCACGCTGACCCGCAACGAGCTGACGGTGCAGTGCCTGGTGACGGCGGAGACCAGGCTGGAGGTCAGCGGCATCGGCTATGGGCCCGTGGGCTCCTTCCGCTGCGACGGCGAAAGCTGCGACCCGCGTGCCATCGCCGCCGTCGACGCCGCCATCCTCGGCGGCCTGCGCTGCAACGACGCCGAGCTGCGCGAGGAGGAGGACGGCTGGCGGCTGCAGGGCAACCCGACCGACGGGGCGCTGCTGGCGCTGGCGACCAAGGCGGGACGCGAACTGCGCTACGAGCAGCAGGCCTGTCCGCGCACCGACGTCATTCCCTTCGAATCCGAGCACAAGTTCATGGCGAGCCTGCACCACGACCACGCCGGCAAGGGCGTGATCTACGTGAAGGGCGCGCCGGAGATCGTCCTGGAGCGCTGTACGGCCGAGGCGGTGGAAGAGGGGGAGCGGCCGCTCGACCGCGCCGCCTGGCTGGAGCGGATCGAGGCCCTCGCCGACCAGGGCATGCGGGTGCTGGCGATCGCCCAGCGCCCGGTCGAGGGCGACAAGCTCACCCTGCACTTCGACGACGTCGCCGGGGAGCTGACCCTGCTCGGCCTCTTCGGCATCATCGACCTGCCGCGCGAGGAGGCCATCGCCGCCGTCGCGCGTTGTCGCGCCGCCGGCATCGGCGTGCGCATGATCACCGGCGACCACGGCGTCACCGCGCTGGCCATCGCCCGCCAGCTCGGTCTCGGCCGTAACGGCAAGGTGCTGAACGGCCAGGATCTCGAGGCCATGGACGAGGCCGCCCTGGTCGAGGCGGTCGGCGAGGTCGAGGTCTTCGCCCGTACCACGCCGGAGCAGAAGCTGCGGCTCGTGGCGGCGTTGCAGCGCCGCGGCGAGGTGGTCGCCATGACCGGCGACGGCGTCAACGACGCGCCGGCACTCAAGCGGGCCGACGTCGGCGTCGCCATGGGGCGCAAGGGCACCGAGGCGGCCAAGGAAGCCAGCGAGATGGTGCTGGCCGACGACAACTTCGCCTCCATCGCCCAGGCGGTGGAGGAGGGGCGGCGGGTCTACGACAACCTGAAGAAGGCCATCCTCTTCATCCTGCCGACCAACGGCGGCCAGGCCTTCGTCATCGTCGCGGCCATCCTGCTGGGGCTGGCGCTGCCGATCACGCCGGTGCAGATCCTCTGGGTCAACATGGTCACGGCCGTGACCCTGGCGCTGGCGCTGGCCTTCGAACAGCCCGAGCCGGACATCATGGACCGGCCCCCGCGCCCGCCGAAGGAGCCGATCCTCTCGGGCTTCCTGCTCTGGCGCGTGGCGCTCGTCTCGGCGCTGCTGCTGGCCGCGGCCCTGGGGCTCTTCCTCTGGCTGACCCTGCAGGGCGCGCCGATCGAGCTGGCACGCACCGCCGCGGTCAACGCCGTGGTCGCGGGCGAGATCGCCTACCTGATCAACACCCGCCACCTGCGCGCCTCCTGCCTGACGCGCGAGGCCTTCCTGGGCAGCCGCCCGGCGCTGCTGGCGATCGGGCTGGTGCTGCTGCTGCAGGGGCTCTTCACCTATGCGCCGCCGATGCAGCTGCTCTTCGGCTCGGCGCCCCTCGGGCTGCAGGAATGGGGCCTGATCGCCGCCGCGGCGGTGACGCTCTTCTTCTGCGTCGAGATCGAGAAGGCGGTGCTGCGGTGGCGGACGGGCAGGGCCCGGGCCTGAGGCCGGCCGGACAGCCTCAGTCCTCGTGCACCAGGCTCTCCGGCGCCGCGGGGCCTGCTTCGCGGCCTTCCAGGGCGTCTCGGATGCGGCGGAAGCGCAGGCGGGCCTTGGCGGCATACTCGCCGCAGCGGCGCTGCTGCCCGACCACGGTCATCAGCCGGTCGAGCGTCGTCGGATCGGGGGCGCCCTGCGCCGCGGCGCGCAACAGCCGGGCCTTGAGCTGCTGGTAGCCGGCTTCGATCCGGTCGGCGGTCTCCGCGGGCGCTTCGCCCCAGTCGCCGACCTCGTCGGGCTCAGGCAGGCGCAGGCTGTTGGCGACGCTGCGCCGATAGTCTTCCAGCATCGGCTGGAGCGGCCCCGACGGCGCGGGGTCGGAGAGCCGGGCCTCGGCGATGGCGCCGGCCAGCCGCCCGACCTCGCGGTAGTGCTGCACCAGCCGCAGGGCGTGGGGCAGGGCTTCGGCCTGCTGCGGCGTGAGGCGAACCGCCTCCAGCCGGTGCAGGAAGTCGCCGATGGTGGCGGCCAGCGCCTCCAGCGCCGCCCGGCGCTCGGCCAGGCGGCGGGGCGGCGGCGGGCTCTCGCTCAGCGCGGCGTTGGCCATGGCGACGGCGATGGCGCCGAGCCGGCGCAACTCCAGCACCAGGCTCTCCAGGGCCAGGCTCGGCACCTGCAGGGTGGTGGGGTCGAGGTGCCGCGGTCGCCCCTCGTCCTCCTCGGCGGTGACGAAGCGGTGCTGCAGCCAGCGCACCAGCGGGCCGCCGAGCGGCCACATCAGCAGGATGCCGAGCAGCTTCACCAGGCTGTGGAAGAGCGCCAGGGTGACGGCCGTGGTGCTCTGCCCCGGCAGATGCAGGTCCTCGCCCAGCGCCGTCACCAGGGCCAGCAGCAGCGGCAGCACCGCCAGGGCCACGACCCCGACCAGGAGGTTGAAGCTCACGTGGGCGGCCGCCACCCGCTTGGCGTTGGGCGTGGCGCCCAGGGCGGCGAAGACCGCGGTCGAGGTGGTGCCGAGGTTGGCGCCGATCACCATGGCGGCGGCGCTCTCCAGCCCGAATAGGCCGCCGGCCGCGGCGGTGATGGCGATGGCGATCGAGGCGCTCGACGACTGCGTCAGCAGGGTGACGAGGAAGCCGAAGCCGACGAAGGCCAGGGCGCCGAAGACCCCGCCGTCGGCGAGCCCGGCGAGATCGAGGCCGCCGGCCAGGCCGGAGAAGGCCTCCTTCAGCAGGGCGATGCCGAGGAAGAAGAGGCCGAAGCCGGCGATAGCCTCGCCGACGGCGCCGCGGCGCCCGCCGGGGAAGAGCAGGCGCAGTAGTGCGCCCAGCCCGATGGCGGGCAGGGCCAGGGCCTCGATGCGCAGGGTCACGCCCAGCAGCGAGACCAGCCAGGAGGTCATGGTGGTGCCGAGGTTGGCGCCGAAGACCACCCAGATGGCGCCGCCCAGGCTCAGCAAGCCCGCATTGACGAAGCCGATGGCCGCCACGGTGACGGCCGAGGAGGACTGCACCAGGGCGGTGACCGAGAAGCCGGCGGCCAGCGCCCGCAGCCGGCCGCGCGTCACGGAGCCGAGGATGTCGCGCAGGGCGTTGCCGGCGGCCTGCTTCAGGCCGTCGGTCATCAGCGCCATGCCGAGCAGGAAGAGGCCGATGCCTCCCAGCAGTCCCGCGACCTGATCGTAGCCCACGCTCACGCTCCTCCGTCGCCGGGAGTCAGGGAAGCGCGGGGCGGGGGGAGAGGCAACCTCGTCGTGCCGTCATCCTGAGCGCAGCGAAGGATCTCGGGCCGATCGGCTCCGATGGTTCGAGATCCTTCGGCCCTGCGGGCCTCAGGATGACGCTGGCAAGCGGCGCGGTTCGCCCTCAGGCGGCCGGCTTGATCTCGATGCCGCGGCTGGAGAGCAGCTCGGAGAGCTCGCCGGACTGGAACATCTCGCGCACGATGTCGCAGCCGCCGACGAACTCGCCCTTCACATAGAGCTGCGGGATGGTCGGCCAGCTGGAGAAGTCCTTGATGCCCTGGCGCAGGCCGGGGTCCTCCAGCACGTTGATGCCCTTGAAGCGCACGCCCAGGTGACTCATCACCTGCACCACCACGGCGGAGAAACCGCACTGCGGGAAGACCGGGGTGCCCTTCATGTAGACCACCACGTCGTTCTCGCCGATGTCCTGGCGGATGCGCTCGAAAACCGGATTGTCGTTCATCTCGATCTTTCCCTTGTCCCCTTCGGCCCTTCAGTCGGCCGGTGCCGAGGTCTGCAGCGCCAAGGCGTGCAGCTCGTTGCCCATGCGCCCCTGCAGGGCGGCGTAGACCATCTGGTGCTGCTGCACCCGCGTCTTGCCCCGGAAGGCCGGCGAGACGACGTAGGCGGCGTAGTGGTCGCCGTCGCCCCGCAGGTCCTCGATGGTCACCTGCGCCTCGGGGACGCCTTCCTTGATCAGCCGCTCGATATCCCGCGGGTCCATCGCCATCGGCGGGCCTCTCCCGTCTCATTACCCTCGTCCGGCACCGGCCCTCAGGCCAGGCCGCTCGCCATGTAGCCCGGCAGCCAGTCCTCGTGCGCACGCCGCAACTCCTCCAGGGAGATGCGGTCGCCGCCCTTCAGGATCAAGGCGTCTCCGCCGCTCGTCCCGATGCGGCGTGCCGGCACGCCGGCGGCCGCGGCCGCCGAGAGCAGGGACTCCGCCGCCTCGACCGCCACAAGATAGCGCGCCTGATCCTCGCCGAACAGCCAGGCGTGGAGCGGCAGCTCGAGGTCGGCCGGCGGCGCCAGCTCGGCGCCGCGCCCGCCGGCCAGCGCCATCTCGGCCAGGGCCACCAGCAGGCCGCCGTCCGAGAGGTCGTGGCAGGCGGCGATCGAGCCGGTGGCGATCTGCGCGCGGACGAAGTCGCCGTGGCGCTTCTCCACCGCCAGGTCGACCGGCGGGGCCGGGCCCTCCTCGCGGCCCTCGATCTCCCGCAGGTAGAGCGACTGGCCGAGGTGACCGCGGGTCTCGCCCAGCAGCACCAGCGTCAGGCCGTCGCGCTCCAGGCCGGCGGCGGGGACGGCGGCCAGGTCGTCGATCAGGCCGACGCCGCCGATCACCGGGGTCGGCAGGATCGCGCGGCCCTCGGTCTCGTTGTAGAGCGAGACGTTGCCCGAGACGACGGGATAGTCCAGCGCCCGGCAGGCCTCGCCCATGCCCTGGACGCAGCCGACCAGCTGGCCCATGACGCGCGGGCGCTCCGGGTTGCCGAAGTTCAGGTTGTTGGTCACCGCCAGCGGCGTCGCGCCCACCGCGGAGAGGTTGCGCCAGGACTCGGCCACGGCCTGGCGGCCGCCCTGCACCGGGTCGGCGAAACAGTAGCGCGGCGTGCAGTCGGTGACTGCGGCCAGGCCGCGCCGGCCGTCGGGCAGGCGCAGCACCGCGGCATCGGCCCCCGGGCGGCGCACGGTGTCGCCGCCGATCAGGTGGTCGTACTGCTCCCAGATCCAGCGCCGCGAGCAGAGGTCGGGGCTGCCGACCAGCCGCTTCAGCGCGGCCAGCGGCTCGGCCGGGGCGGGAGAGGCCGAAATCTCGGCGGCCGGCGGCGTCGGCTCCCAGGGGCGGTCGTACTCCGGCGAGGCCAGCGCCAGCGGGTCGATCGGCAGGTCGCCCACGGTCTCCCCGTACCAGCGCAGCACCATGCGGCCGCTCTCGGTCAGGCGGCCGATGATCGCGAAGTCCAGGTCCCACTTCTCGAAGATGCCGCGGGCGAGCTCCTCGCGCCCGGGCTTCAGCACCATGAGCATGCGCTCCTGGCTCTCCGAGAGCATCAGCTCGTAGGGCGTCATGCCCTGTTCGCGCATCGGCACCTGGTCGAGGTCGAGCTCGACGCCGACGCCGCCCTTGGAGGCCATCTCGAAGGAGGAGGAGGTTAGGCCGGCCGCGCCCATGTCCTGGATGGCGACGATGGCGTCGGTCTCCATCAGCTCCAGGCAGGCCTCGATCAGCAGCTTCTCGGTGAAGGGGTCGCCGACCTGCACGGTCGGGCGCTTCTCCTCGCTGTCGGCGCCGAACTCGGCCGAGGCCATGGTGGCGCCGTGGATGCCGTCGCGCCCGGTCTTGGAGCCGACGTAGACCACCGAGTTCCCGGGGCCGGCGGCGGCCGAGTAGAAGATGCGGTCGGCCGGGGCCAGGCCCACGGTCATGGCGTTGACCAGGATGTTGCCGTCGTAGGCCGGGTGGAAGTTCACCTCTCCGCCCACCGTGGGGATGCCGACGCAGTTGCCGTAGCCGCCGATGCCGGCGACCACGCCCGAGACCAGGTGGCGGGTCTTGGGATGGTCGGGGCTGCCGAAGCGCAGGGCGTTGAGGTTCATCACCGGCCGCGCGCCCATGGTGAAGACGTCTCGCAGGATGCCGCCGACGCCGGTGGCGGCGCCCTGGTAGGGCTCGATGAAGCTCGGGTGGTTGTGGCTCTCGATCTTGAAGATCGCGGCCAGACCCTCGCCCAAGTCGATCACGCCGGCGTTCTCGCCGGGACCCTGGATCACGTGCGGGGCCTCGGTCGGCAGGGTCTTCAGCCACTTCTTCGAGGACTTGTAGGAGCAGTGCTCCGACCACATCACCGAGAAGATGCCGAGCTCCACCAGGTTCGGCGCCCGGCCCAGGATTTCCAGCACCTTCTCGTATTCGGCCGGCGTCAGGCCGTGCTCGGCGACGACCTCGGGGGTGATCTCACTCACGTCTCTGACTCCCTCGGAGGTCTCAGGCCAGGGCGCGGGCCATGCCGTCGAACAGGCGGCAGCCGTCGGTGCCGCCCTGCAGCGGGTCGGTGGCGTCCTCCGGGTGCGGCATCATGCCGAGCACGCGGCGGTTCTCGCTCAGGATGCCGGCGATGGCGCGGATCGAGCCGTTGGGATTGGCCCGCGCCTCCGGCTCGCCGGGGCCGGCGACATAGCGGAAGGCGATGCGGTCCTCGTCCTCCAGCCGCGCCAGCGTGGCCTCGTCGGCGTGGTAGTTGCCGTCGTGGTGGGCGACCGGCACCCGCACCACGTCGCCGGCGTTGTAGGCGCTCGTGAAGGGGGAGGCGGAGGTCTCCACCCGCAGATGCACGTCGCGGCAGACGAACTTCAGCCCGGCGTTGCGCAGCAGCGCGCCGGGCAGCAGCCCCGCCTCGGTCAGCACCTGGAAGCCGTTGCAGATGCCGACCACGGCGACGCCGCGCTCGGCCTGGCGCTTGACCTCGCGCATAACCGGCGAGTGGGCGGCCATGGCGCCGGCGCGCAGGTAGTCGCCGTAGGCGAAACCGCCCGGCAGCAGGATCAGGTCCAGCTCCGGCAGCTCCGTCTCCTTGTGCCAGACGACGACCGGCGGCCGGCCGGTGGCGCGGGTCAGCGCCACCACCGCATCCTTCTCCCGGTTGGTGCCGGGGAAGCGGATGACGGCGGCGCGCATCAGCCCTCGACCTCGACCGAGTAGTTCTCGATCACGGTGTTGGCGAGCAGCTTGCGGCACATCTCCTCGACCGCGGAGCGGGCCTTGGCGGCGTCGGTCTCGGTCAGCTCCAGCTCGATGAACTTGCCCTGGCGCACCTCCTCCACGCCCGCGAAGCCGAGGCTGTCCAGCGCGTGCTGGATCGCCTTGCCCTGGGGATCGAGAACGCCGTTCTTCAGGGTCACGTGGACGCGCGCTTTCATGGACTCGGGCACCTTCGGCTGCCGGCGGGACGGGACGCGGCGGAGACTACCCGCGCCGCCCCCGCCGTTCAACGGCGTCCGGCCGGCCGCTCCGTCCCTGCCGCTTGCGCCCCTCCCGAAAGTTGCTTTAAGCTTAAAATAATTTCGGGAGGCGTGACGCATGCAGGCGTCCGACGGGCAGCGATCGCGGGACTTGGCGGGGCGGCACGCGCTGGTGACCGGTGCCGGCCGCGGCATCGGCGCGGCGATCGCCCGGGCGCTGGCGGCCGAGGGCGCGCGGGTCACGCTGCTGGGCCGGGGCGCCGAGCCGCTGCAGGCCCTGGCCGCCGAGCTGGGCGACTCGGCCCGGCCGCAGCCCGCCGACGTCACCGACCAGTCGGCACTGGCCGAGGCCTTCGCCGCGGCGGAGGCTGCCTTCGGCCCGATCGACATCCTGGTGAACAACGCCGGCGCCGCCGCCAGCGGCCCCTTCCACCGGCTGGAGCGGGCCACCTGGGACGCCATGCTGGCGGTCAACCTGACGGCGGTCTATGCCGGCACCCTGGCGGTGCTCCCCGGTATGGTGCAGCGCGGCTGGGGCCGGGTGGTCACGGTCGCCAGCACCGCCGGCCTCAAGGGCTATCCCTACGTCGCCGCCTATGTGGCGGCCAAGCACGGCGCCGTCGGCCTGACCCGCGCCCTGGCGCTGGAGACGGCGCGCAGCGGGGTCACGGTCAACGCCGTCTGCCCCGGCTATAGCGACACCGAGCTGGTCGCCTCGGCCGCCGCGCGCATCCGCGACAAGACCGGCCGGCCGGCCGAGGCGGTGGTGGCCGAGTTCGCCGCGGTCAATCCGCAGGGCCGCCTGGTGCGGCCGGAGGAGGTGGCCAATGCGGTGGCCTGGCTGTGCCGGCCGGGCAGCGAGGCGGTGACCGGCCAGGCGATCGTCGTGGCGGGCGGAGAGGTGACATGACCGCGGAGCCCGAGACCGGCCTGCTCGACTACGAGGCGGCCGCCCCGCGCGAGGGCAAGCCGGCGCTGCGGCTCTGGCTGCGGCTGCTGGCCTGCAGCAACCTGATCGAGAACGAGGTGCGCGCCCGGCTGCGGCAGCGCTTCGACGTCACCCTGCCGCGCTTCGACCTGATGGCGCAGCTCGAGCGCGCGCCGGAGGGCCTGACCATGGGCGAGCTGAGCCGGCGCCTCATGGTCTCCAACGGCAACGTCACCGGCGTCACCGAGCGGCTGGTGGGGGAGGGGCTGGTGACCCGGGTCGCGGCGCCGGCCGACCGCCGCTCGCAGATCGTGCGCCTGACGCCGGCGGGGCGCACCGCCTTCGCCGAGATGGCCGCCGAGCACGAGCGCTGGATGGCCGACTTCTTCGCCGGCCTGGAGCGCGAGGAACTGGCCCAGCTGATGGGCCTGCTGGGGCGCGCCAAGCAGTCCGTCGCGACCGCCATCGCCGCCGAGCAGGAGCAGGGATCATGACGCTCGCCGACTACCGGGCCGAACACTTCCGCTGGTCGCTGCGCGAGGGCGTCGGCTGCATCACCCTGGATCGCCCGGAGCGCAAGAACCCGCTGACCTTCGAGTCCTACGCCGAGCTGCGCGACCTCTTCCGCCGGCTGGAGCAGGCACCGGAGGTACGTGCGGTGCTGATCGGCGGCGCCGGCGGCAACTTCTGCTCCGGCGGCGACGTGCACGAGATCATCGGCCCGCTGGTCGGCAGCGACATGCCGGCGCTGCTGCGCTTCACCCGCATGACCGGCGATCTGGTCAAGGCGATGCGGGCCTGCCCGCAGCCCGTCGTCGCGGCGATCGACGGCGTCTGCGTCGGCGCCGGGGCCATCGTCGCGCTGGCGTCCGATCTGCGTTACGGCACGGTCGACGCCAAGGTGGCCTTCCTCTTCGTGCGCGTCGGCCTGGCCGGCTGCGACATGGGCGCCTGTGCCCTGCTGCCGCGGGTGATCGGCCAGGGGCGGGCGTCGGAGCTGCTCTACAGCGGCCGCAGCCTGGGCGGCGAGGAGGCCGAGCGCTGGGGCTTCTTCAACCGCCTCTGCAGTCCCGAGACACTGCACGAGGAGGCCTTCGCCCAGGCCCGCCGCCTGGCCGAGGGCCCGACCTTCGCGCACGCCATGACCAAGCGGATGCTGCACCAGGAATGGGACATGGGTGTGGACCAGGCCATCGAGGCCGAGGCCCAGGCCCAGGCGATCTGCATGCAGACCGAGGACTTCCGCCGCGCCTACGAGGCCTTCGTACGCAAGGAGAAGCCGCGGTTCGAGGGGAACTGAGGTGGTGGCCCGCCGTCGTCTCCAAGGAGGCTCCGTCATCCTGAGGCCGCAGGCCGAAGGATCTCGGGCCGGATGGAGCTCCCTTGGGTCGAGATCCTTCGCTGCGCTCAGGATGACGTGCGGGAGGGGGGAGCGGCTCCATGGCTGACCGCAGCTTCCTCGCCTGGCCCTTCTTCGAGGAGCGCCATCGCGTGCTGGCGGCCGAGGCGGAGGCCTGGGCGGAGGCGGCGCTGCCGCCGCTCCTGGCGTCGGCCAGGGAAGACCTCGACGGCACCTGCCGGCGGCTGGCCGCGGCGCTGGGGGAGGGGGGCTGGCTGGACTGGTGCGTGCCGGCCGAGGTCGGCGGCAAGGCCGAGCGCCTGGACGTGCGGGCCCTCTGCCTGCTGCGCGAGACCCTGGCGCGGCGGCACGGCCTGGCCGACTTCGCCTTCGCCATGCAGGGGCTGGGCAGCGGCCCTATCTCGCTCTTCGGCACGGCGGCGCAGAAGGCGCGCTGGCTGCCGCCGGTGCGCGCGGGGCGGAGCCTCGCCGCCTTCGCGCTCTCGGAGCCCGAGGCGGGCTCCGACGTCGCCGCGACCGCGGCCACGGCCAGGCGCGCGGGCGAAGGCTGGGTGCTGGACGGGGTCAAGACCTGGATCTCCAACGGCGGCATCGCCGGCCACTACGTCGTCTTCGCCCGGACCGGCGAGGCCCCGGGGGCAAAGGGGCTCTCGGCCTTCGTGGTGCCGGGCGAGGCGCCGGGCCTGACGATCGCCGAGCGGATCGCCGTGAGCGCGCCGCATCCGCTGGCGACGCTACGCTTCGAGGCTTGCCGCCTGCCTGCCGAGGCGCTGCTGGGCGAGCCCGGCCAGGGCTTCCGCATCGCCATGGCGACCCTCGACGTCTTCCGCGCCACGGTCGGCGCGGCGGCGCTGGGGCTGGCGCGCCGGGCGCTCGATCTCGCCCTGGGGCACTGTCGCGAGCGCTGGCTCTTCGGCGCGCCGCTGGCCGAGCTGCAGCTCACCCAGGCACGCCTGGCGGAGATGGCCACCGCGGTCGACGCCGCGGCGCTGCTGGTCTACCGCGCCGCCTGGGCCAAGGACGCCGGCGCCGAGCGCGTCACCCGCGAGGCCTCGATGGCGAAGCTCTTCGCCACCGAGGAGGCGCAGAAGGTGATCGACGGCGCGGTGCAGCTCTTCGGCGCCCGCGGCGTCGTCGCCGGCGCCGAGGTCGAGGAGCTCTACCGCGAGATCCGGGCACTGCGGATCTACGAGGGGGCCAGCGAGGTACAGAAGATCGTCATCGCCCGCCAGCTGCTGGCGGGGCAGGACGGCGTGCCGTGAGGGGGGAGCGTGCGTCGTCGGGAGCGACCAGCATGACCAGAGCCACCACCACAGCCTCTGCCTCCGCCCATGTCGACAGCTTCGCGCGCGACCGCCTGCCGCCGCCCGAGGACTGGCCGGCGCTGGAGTTCGAGCTGCCGGAGCTGCGCTATCCGGACCGTATCAACTGCGGCGCCGAGCTGCTCGATCGCCAGGTCGCCGGCGGCTTCGCCGAACGGCCCTGCCTGCTGGGGCTCGAGGGCGCCTGGAGCTACGCCGAGACGCTGGAGCGGGTCGAGCGCATCGCCCGGGTGCTGGTGGAGGACTGCGGCGTGGTGCCGGGCAACCGCGTGCTGCTGCGCGCCCCCAACTCGCCGATGCTGGCCGCCTGCTGGCTGGCGGTCATGCGGGTCGGCGCCATCGCCGTCACCACCATGCCGCTGCTGCGCGCCCGCGAGCTGGTGAAGGTGATCGACAAGGCGCAGGTGGCCCTGGCGCTCTGCGACGCCCGCCTGCTGGAGGAGCTGGAGCGGGCACGGCAGGGCGCGCCGGTGCTGCGCACCATCCTGCCCTTCCACGGCGAGGCGTCCGAGGGGCTGGAGGCGCGCATGGCGCGCAAGGCGGGCGGCTTCGCGCCGGTCGACACGGCGGCCGAAGACGTCTGCCTGATCGCCTTCACCTCCGGCACTACGGGGCAGCCCAAGGGCACGATGCACTTCCACCGCGACCTGCTGGCGATCTGCGACAGCTTCTCGCGCCATGTCCTGCGGCCGGAGCCGGACGACCTCTTCTGCGGCTCGCCGCCGCTCGCCTTCACCTTCGGGCTGGGCGGCCTGGTGGCCTTTCCGCTGCGGGTCGGGGCCGCCAGCCTGCTGCTGGAGAAGCCTTCCGCGGAGGCGCTGCTGGGCGAGGCCGTCGAGCGCCGCCGCGCGACCATCTGCTTTACCGCGCCCACCGCCTGGCGGACGATGCTCGACCTGCTGGAGCGCTACGACCTCTCCAGCCTGCGCAAGGGCGTCTCGGCCGGCGAGCCGCTGCCGCTGCCGACCTGGGAGGCCTTCCGCGCCAGGACCGGCATCCGTTTGATCGACGGCATCGGCGCGACCGAGCTGCTGCACATCTTCATTTCCGCCTCCGGCGAGGATATCCGCCCCGGCGCCACCGGCCGCCCGGTGCCGGGCTACCGCGCCAGGGTGGTCGGACCCGACGGGCGCGAGCTGCCGCCGGGCGAGGTGGGGCGGCTGGCGGTGCGCGGCCCCACCGGCTGCCGCTATCTCGACGACCCGCGTCAGCGCGACTACGTGCGCGACGGCTGGAACCTGACGGGTGACACCTTCCGCCGCGACGCCGACGGCTACTTCTGGTACGAGGCGCGCAGCGACGACATGATCGTCTCCGCCGGCTACAACATCGCCGGTCCGGAGGTGGAGGAGGCGCTGCTGGCGCACGAGGCCGTCGCCGAGTGTGCCGTGGTGGCCTCGCCCGACCCGGGGCGCGGCTCGATCGTCAAGGCCTTCGTGGTGCTGCGGCCCGGGACCGAGGTCTCGACCGCGCTGGTGAAGGAGCTGCAGGACTTCGTGAAGAGCCAGATCGCCCCCTACAAGTACCCGCGCGCAATCGAGTTCCTGGAGACGCTGCCGCGCACCGAGACCGGCAAGGTGCAGCGCTTCCGCCTGCGCCAGCTGGAACTGGAGCGCGCCGGCGCCGTCGAGGGGGACGGGGCGCGATGAGCGGCGCCACGGCCCGTGCCGTTGCCGAGGCCCTGGTGGTGCCGGCGGCGGCCTTCCGGCGCGAGCGGCCGATCCGCTTCTCGCATTGTGATCCGGCAGGAATTCTCTACTATCCCAACTACTTCGACTTCTGTAACGGGCTGGTGGAGGACTGGTTCGGCCAGCGCCTCGGCCTCGACTACGCGAAACAGATCCGGGAGCGCCGGCTCGGCCTGCCGACCGTCAGCCTCGCCTTCGACTTCCTGCGGCCCAGCCGCATGGGCGAGCGCCTGTCCCTGGCGCTGCTGGTCGAGGAACTGGGGCACAGCTCCATCGGGCTGCGCATCCTCGGCGACGGCGCAGTGGACGGTGCGCGGCGGCTGGCCGGCCGCCAGATCCTGGTCTGCACCTCGCTGGAGACCCACCGGCCGATCCCGGTGCCGGAGAACCTTCGCGCCGCCATCGAGGCCTATCGGAGAGACTGCGATGCCTGACGACACCGCCTGCCCGCACCGCCTGCTGCAGCCGCCCGGCTGGCCGCAGCCGCGCGGCTATGCCAACGGCGTGGCCGCGCGCGGCACCCAGGTCTACGTCGGCGGGCAGATCGGCTGGGACGAGCGGCAGGAACTGGCCGAGGGCTTTCTCGCGCAGGCGCGCCGGGCGATGGAGAACGTCGTCGCGGTGCTGGCCGAGGCCGGCGCCGAGCCGCGCCACCTGGTGCGGCTGACCTGGTACGTCACCGACGTGGGCGCCTACGACGCCGTGCAGCAGGAACTGGGCCGGGCCTACCGCGAGATCCTGGGGCGCCACTACCCGGCCATGACACTGGTCCAGGTCACCCGTCTCGCCGAGCCCCGGGCCCTGGTGGAGATCGAGGCGACCGCCGTGGTGCCGTGAGGGGCTACTCGGCGGCGCGGGCGTGGCGGCCGGGGTTCTCGCGCTCCCAGTCGACCATGTAGTCGCGGGTCAGCGGCAGGGTCTCCAGCTTCTTCGTGAGCTGCAGCTGGAAGACCATCAGACCCTGGTGGCGGAATCCCATCTCGCAGCCGGCCAGGTACATCTCCCACATGCGGCAGAAGCGCTCGTCGTAGAGTTCGGCGACCCGCTCGCGGTTCTCCTGGAAGCGCTCGTACCAGTGGCGCAGCGTCTCGGCGTAGTGGATGCGCAGGATCTCGATGTCGGTGGAGAAGAGGCCGCTGCGCTCCACCGAGGCCGTCACCTCGGACAGGGTCGGCACGTCGGCGCCCGGGAAGATGTACTTGCGCACGAAAGGGTTGATCGGCGAGGGCTCGTCGAAGCGCCCGATCGAGTGCAGCACGCAGACGCCGTCGTCGGCGAGCAGGTCGTAGATCTTGGCGAAGAACTCGTCGTAGTTCCGCTTGCCCACGTGCTCGAACATGCCGACGGAGACGATGCGGTCGTAGGGGCCGCTCTCGTCGCGATAGTCCTGCAGCTTGAAGCGGCAGCGCTCGCCCAGCCCTTCCTTCGCCGCGCGCTCCTGGCTCAGCTTGTGCTGCTCGACCGAGAGCGTGACGCCGGTCACGTCGCAGCCGGTCTCGCGCGCCAGATAGAGGCCCATGCCGCCCCAGCCGGAGCCGATGTCGAGCGTCTTCAGGCCGGGTGTCTCCAGGTAGAGCTTGGAGGCGAGATGGCGCTTCTTGTCGTACTGCGCCTGCTCCAGCGACACCGAGGGGTCGCGGAAGTAGGCGCAGGAGTACTGCCGGTCCGGGTCCAGAAAGTGGTCGTAGAGCACGCCCGACAGGTCGTAGTGGTGCGCCACGTTGCGCTGCGCCTTGCCGACCGGGTTGAACTGCTTCAGCCGGCGGCCCTGGCGCAGCAGCGTGTTCACGGCACGGTAGAGGGGCTGGCGCTCCAGGGCGGCCCAGTTGCGGGCTATCAGGTCGAGCAGCACGCGCAGCTCGGTGCCCTCCTCGAGCGTCAGCTCGCCCTCCATGTAGGCTTCCGGCACGCGCAAGGCCGGATTCACGGCGAGGCGCCGCTCCAGCCGGGCGTCGCGCAGCCGGATGGCCGCCTTCGGCTCGCCGCCGTCGCCGAAGGTCGAGCGTCGCCCGTCGGCGTGCACCAGGGTCAGGCTGCCCTGTCGGATCATCTGCTTGAGGAGGCCTGGCAGTAGCATCACCGAGCTCCGAAACGACTGTGGAGACCAGACGGAGCCCGGCGCCGAAAGGTTCCCTCCGACAACGGGTCCAAGACCTTAAGTAAGGAATGTTTCCCGATCCGGCAAGAGGGTGCAACCCCCCCGCGCCTCGCGGGTGGTCGCCGAACTCCGAAAAAGGGCGACAAAAAGGCGAAGGGCGGCGCCTCCCGCGGGAGGCGCCGCCCTTCGTGTCCAGGGTGCCCGAGGGCCGTGGATCAGGCCGTTTCGTCCTCGGCCTCGACCGACTCGGCGGCCTCTTCGGCCTCGATCTCTTCGATCGTGGCCTCCACCTCGGCCTCGGCGGCATCCTCGGCCTCGCGCAGTTCCTCGGCGCTGACGAAGCGGCCGCTCTGGGCCTGCATCTCCGCCTCGGCCTGGGAACGGGCGACGTTGACCGAGATCTGCACCGCCACCTCCGGGTGGAGGCGCAGGCGGACGTCGTGCAGGCCGAGCATCTTGATCGGCTTGTCGAGCACCACCTGGTTGCGGGCGATGGTGGCGCCACCCTCCGTCACCGCCTCGGCGACGTCGCGCGAGGCGACGGAGCCGTAGAGCTGGCCGGAGTCGCCGGCCTGGCGGATGATGATGACGCTCATGCCGTCGATCTTGGCGGCGACGGCCTCGGCCTCCTGGCGACGACTCAGGTTCTCGGCCTCGAGCTGGGCGCGCTGCCCCTCGAAGATCGCGAGGTTGGCCTTGTTCGCCCGCATCGCCTTGCGCTGGGGCAGCAGGTAGTTGCGCGCGAAGCCGGGCTTCACCCGCACCACGTCGCCCATCTGGCCCAGGTTCTCGATCCGCTCGAGCAGGATCACTTCCATGGTTCGATCCTCCCCGTCTTCACTTGATCACGTAGGGCAGCAGCCCGAGATAGCGGGCGCGCTTGATGGCGCGCGCCAGCTCGCGCTGCTTCTTCGCGGAGACGGCCGTGATGCGGCTCGGCACGATCTTGCCGCGCTCGGAGATGAAGCGGCCGAGCAGCTTCACGTCCTTGTAGTCGATCTTCGGCGCGTTGGCCCCGGAGAAGGGGCAGGACTTGCGCCGGCGGAAGAAGGGCCGGCGCGGCGTGCCGCCCTTGCTGACGATCTGGATGCTCATGGATCAACCCTCCCTGCGCGGGCCGCGGTCGCCGCCGCCAGGGCGGTCACCCCGGTCGCGGCGCGGGCCGCGGTCGCCGAAGTCGCCCCGGGGGCCGCGGTCACCACGGCCGCCGCGGTCGTCGCGGCCGTGCTTGCTCTGCATCATCGCCGAGGGCTCCGGATCCAGCTCCGGCACGCGCACGGTCAGATAGCGCAGCACATCCTCGTTGTAGCGCATGACCCGCTCCAGCTCGGTGACGGCCGCAGCCGGCGCGTCGAGGCTGAAGAGCACGTAGTGCCCCTTGCGGTTTTTCTTCATGCGGTAGGAGAGGTTCTTCAGGCCCCAGTACTCGCGCTTCGCGACGGCGCCGCCCTGGTCCTGCACGACCTGGGCGAGCTCGTCGGCGAGCTGCTCGACCTGGGTCGCGGAAATGTCCTGGCGTGCGATCAGCACGCTCTCGTAGAAGGCCATCTATCGCTCCTTACGGCTCTTCGCGGACCGGAGCCCCGGCTTGCTGCCGGCGGCCGCCCGGTCCTAGCCGACCCCGTGCAGTCCGCACCTGCGGAAGAGAGGAGGCCGGCAAGGAGTTCGCTGCCCGCGGGGCGGACCCCGGAGCAACGAGCGGCGGACTATACAGGCTGCGCCCGCCCGCGCAAGCGCGCTTCTGCGGCACCCTGGCGGGAGCGGCGGCGTCCCACAATCGCCCTTTCGTTGTCGCCGCGCCGCCGCGGCAGAGAGGCCATCTTCTACCGGTCCACCGCGCCGCGCCCCACCGCGACGCGACCGCGACAACGGCAAGGGAGACGGGTTCGGTATGCTCGAAAGGCTGGGTTCGACGGTTTTCATCCTGCTCGTCTGTTTTCTCGTCTTCTCCGGCGGGGTGCTGCTGGCGGTGACCGAGACGCCGCCCTACCACTTCTATCGGGACGCCTATCGGGCGGCCGACGCCCTGCGGGAACAGCGCCTGACCGTGGCCGACCGCTATCGCACCGACCTCTGGCGCGAGGCGCGGCGGTCGGAGCGCGGCGTCACTCGCTTCGAGGCCGAGCGCGTGCGGCCGGGCTATACCCTCTACACCTCGGGCGACGGCGGGCAGGCTCGCCTGATCTCGCTGGAGGGTGAACTGCTGCACGAGTGGAGGCTGCCCTTCAGCAGTATCTGGGAAGAGGGCAGGGCGGCGGTCGCGAACCCCCAGCCGGACGAGCTGGTCTTCATGCGCAAGGCCCGGCTGCTGCCCGACGGCGACCTGCTGGCGATCTACGAGGCGGCCGGCGACAGCCCCTACGGCTACGGCATGGTGCGGATGGACCGCGAGTCCAATCCTGTCTGGACCTACCTGGAGCACACCCACCACGACTTCGACCTGGCGCCCGACGGCCGCATCTTCGCGCTGACCCACGCCTTCGTCTGGGAGGGGCCGCCGGCGCTGCGGCATCTCGACCGACCCTTCCTCGACGACTTCGTCGTGGTGCTCTCGCCCGAGGGCGAGGAGCTGGCGAAGGTCTCCCTCGTGGAGGCGATCGAGCGCTCCCGCTTCGAGGCCTTCATCTACGCCATCCCCCACTTCTCCAGCGGTGATCCGCTGCACACCAACACGGTGGGCTACATCGACGCCGAGACGGCGCGGGCCTTTCCTCACGGCGAGGAAGGACAGGTGATCCTGAGCTTCCGCGACATCGGCGTGATCGCCGTGCTGGACATCGAGCGGGAGGAGATCGTCTGGGCCGCCCGGGGCTCCTGGATGGGACAGCACCATCCCAGCCTGCTGCCCAACGGCGACATTCTGATCTTCGACAACCTCGGCGGCTTCCAGCGCGGCAACGCCTCGCGCATCCTGCAGGTGGATCCCGAGACGCTGGGTATCGTCTGGCGCTACGAGGGGACGGAGGCGGAGCCCTTCGACAGCCCGCTGCGCGCCGAGGCCTTCCGCCTCGACAACGGCAACACCCTGATCACCGAGTCGGACGGCGGGCGCCTCTTCGAGGTGGACCCCGAAGGACGGATCGTCTGGGAGTACCTGAACCCGGTGCGCGGCGGCGAGAACGACGCCTTCATCCCGGTCGTGGCCTGGGCCCAGCGCATCGACCCGGGCGACCTGGACGCGGACTTCCGGGCGTTGCTGGAGTAGCGGCCGGAGGGACGACCGGAGAGGCGGCGAGCCTCAGCCCTTCTTCTGCTTCGGCATGCCCGTCGGGCTGGTCGAGCCCTTGGCGAGCAGGCCGGTCGGCGTGGCGGCCGGTGCCGGCTTGGCCGCCTTCGGCTTGCGGGTCTCGCGCGTGCTGCGCTTCTGTCCCTTGGCCATGACAGTCTCCTCCATTGTGGATGCCTCTCGGCAGGGTCCGAACGACGAACGGCCCCGCGACCCCGACCTGGTGAGAGGTCGGGTGCGGGGCCGCGAGGGCCGGGGTGGGGGCGATGCGACCGCGGCGCCTCGCCGGGGGTTACCCCTGGAGGCAGCCGTCTGTCGCGCCTTCCCACCCTGGCGCCTCCTCCGACCTGAAACCGCCGCACCTGCCGCCGCCGAACCGCCAGTACATCCGTGGTCGGTGCCGGCGCGGCCGGTGCGGGTATCCGTCGTCCGCCCCGGAGCTCCGGGACGGACGACGCGGTATCAGGCCAGAACCTTGAGGCTGTCGGCCGAGAGCTTGCCGCTCTTGCTGTCGGTGACCAGCTGGTAGTCCACCTTCTGGCCTTCCCGCAGCTCGCCGATGCCCGCCCGCTCCACGGCGCTGATGTGGACGAAGGCGTCGTTGCCGCCGCCGTCCGGCGCGATGAAGCCGAAGCCCTTCTGGGCATTGAACCACTTCACGGTTCCCGTAGTCATGGGATTCCCTTTCACAAACAGGGGTTTTGCTTGCCCACGAAGCCGCGAGCCGTCGAATTCGCATTTTCAGGAGAGAAGATCGTCGGGTCTTCGCGAAGTCTCTTCTGCGAAGGACCGAATCGTCCGGCCGTCCATCGACCGACCTGATATGAGGTATGGGTGGGTAGACTACAAGGAGTATCTTGTTTTTTCTTTTCGCCGAGCTGCCGATAGGCCGTAGATCGGGCTCGGATCCGTCCCACATTCCGGATCGAAGCCCGAACGCCGGGAGAGGCCCTTGATCACCCTCGCCATCCGTCACGTCACCACCTATCGCTACCGCCGGCCGGTGCCTCTCGGCCCTCACCGGATGATGCTGCGCCCGCGGGAGAGCCGCAGCCTGCGCCTGCTGTCGAGCGCCGTGACGGTGACGCCGGCGGCCACGGTGACCTGGGCCCAGGACGTCTTCGGCAATGCCGTCGCGACGGCGAGCTTCCAGGCCCCGGCGGACAGCCTGGTGATCGACAGCGTCGCGACCCTCGAGCTCGACGCGGCCGCCTGGCCGATCTTCGACATCGCCGCCTCGGCCATCTCCTATCCCTTCCGCTATTCCGGCGACGAGCTGACCGACCTCGGCGCGCTCGTCCGGCCCCAGTACCCGGATCCTGACGGCCGGCTGCGGGACTGGGCGCGCGCCTTCGTCTTCGGCAGCCGCACGGACACGCTGTCCCTGGTCAAGGATCTCGCCGCCGGCCTCTCGGGCTGGGTCGCCTACGAGAGCCGGGAGGACGAGGGCACGCAGTCGCCGGTGGAGACGCTGGAGCGCGGCCGCGGCTCCTGCCGCGACTTCGCCGTCCTCTTCGTCGAGGCGGCGCGCAGCCTCGGCTTCGGCGCGCGGATCGTCTCGGGCTATCTCTACGATCCCGAGGGTGGCCTGCTGGGCTCGATCGAAGCCGGCGCGACCCATGCCTGGGCCGAGATCTACCTGCCGGGCGCCGGCTGGATCACCTGCGACCCGACCAACCGTCGCGTGGCCGCTGCCGACCTAATCCCCGTGGCCGTCGCCCGCGACATTCACCAGGTCGTGCCGGTGACCGGCAGCTTCGGCGGCGCGGCCGAGGCCTTCGAGGGGATGACGGTAGCGATCGCCGTGACCGCCTGAGAGCGCCGCCGTTGTCGAATCCGTGACAGCATCCGCCCTCTCCAGACGCTCGCCCGCGCCGCCCGGCGCCTAACCTCCAGCGGAAGCCATCCGGCAGCGAGCAGCGGGGGAAAGGCCATGAGCGAGGGCGGCGAACGGCGGCGGCGAGGCGGGCGCGCCGGGGTCGGGCGGGAGGTCAACGCCATCCGGCAGCCGCCCTGGCGCAAGCTGGTGAACCCCTATCCGCCGATGGAGATCCTCTCGGCGGAGCAGTTGGAGGCGATCCACGACACCTCCATGCGGGTGCTGGAGGAGGTGGGCGTCGAGTTCATGAGCCCGCGCGCGCTGGACCTGCTGGCCGCCGCGGGCGCGGAGGTCGACCGGGCGAGCGGGCTGGTGAGGCTCGATCGCGGGCTGGTGGCGGAACAGGTCGCCAAGGCGCCGGCCTCGGTCACCCTGACCCCGCGCAATCCCGGGCGCGCCATCGAGATCGGCGGGCGCAGCCTGGTCTTCTCCCTGGTCGCCGGGCCGCCCAACGTGCACGACCTGGACCGCGGCCGGCGCGCCGGCAACTTCCGGGATTACTGCGACCTGCTGCGCTTGGCGCAGTCGCTCGAGATCGTCCACTACATCGGCAACCAGGTGGTGGCGCCGGTCGACCTGCCGGCGGAGAGCCGGCACCTGGACTGCTACCACGCCAACCTGACGCTGACCGACCGCTGCTTCCACGCCACCGCCATCGGCGCCGAACGGGCGCTGGATGCGATCGAGATGATGGCCATCGCCCGCGGCGTCACGCTGGCGGAGATGGCCGCCTCGCCCGGCGTGACCACGGTTATCAACGTCAACTCGCCGCGCCGCTTCGACGGCGCCATGGCCGAGGGGCTGATGGCCATGGCCGAGCACGGCCAGCCCTCGATCGTCACGCCCTTCACGCTGATGGGCGCCATGACGCCGGTGACGCTCGCGGCGGCGCTGGTGCAGTCCAACGCCGAGGCCCTGGCTGGCGTGGTGCTGAGCCAGCTCACGCGGCCGGGCAGCCCGGTGATCTACGGCTGCTTCACCTCCAACGTCGACCTGCGCTCCGGCGCACCGGCCTTCGGCACGCCGGAGTACGCCAAGGCCGCGGTCGCCGCCGGGCAGCTCGCCCGGCGCTACGGTCTGCCCTACCGTTCCTCCAACCCCAATGCCGCGAACTGCGTCGACGCCCAGGCGGCCTACGAGACGCTGATGGCGCTCTGGGGAGCGGTGCTGGGCGGCGCCAATCTGGTCTATCACGCCGCCGGCTGGCTGGAGGGGGGGCTCACCGCCTCCTTCGAGAAGGTGATCCTCGACGCCGAGCTGCTGCAGCACGTCGCCGAGTTCCTCCAGCCCATCGCCGTCGACGAGGACAGCCTGGGGCTGGAGGCGATCCGCGAGGTGGCGCCGGGCGGGCACTTCTTCGGCTCGCCGCACACCCTGGCGCGCTACGAGAACGCCTTCTACCAGCCGCTGCTCTCCGACTGGCGCAACTACGAGAGCTGGCAGGAGGCCGGCGCCCCGGATGCCACCGCCCGCGCCAACAGCCTCTGGAAGCGGCTGCTGGAGAGCTACGAGGAGCCGGTGCTGGCGCCCGAGCGCCGCGAGGCGCTGGACGCCTACGTCGCCCGCCGCAAGGAGGCGATCGCCCGCGAGGCGGCCTGAGGCGCCTCCCTGCATCGGCGGCGGCGAAGAATTCCTATTGACCTGGTAGAGTAACTATCGTAACCGCTCGTTCACCAAGAACGACCGGGGAAGCGCCGTATGGATGCCTGCTGCACCGTTCGAGACGACCGCGAAACGGCCGAGCCCGTGACCGCGGTCGAGGCCGCCGCGCCGCGCCGCCGCCGTTGGCGAGAGTTCGGGGCGCGCGGGCTGCTCGCCGGACTCCTGCTCGCCGCCCTGGCGCTCTGGATCGGCATGGTGCTCTGAGGCTTCCGTCGCTCCCCTCTCTTCCTTGACCGCTCCGCCCGCCCGCTCCAGGCTGCCGCCAAAGGCAACGACAAGCAGCGGGAGGGAGCGATGATCCTGGTGGTCTTCGAGGTGGAGCCGCACGAGGCGGCGAAGGACGACTACTTCGACCTGGCTGCGGGCCTGCGCGACGAACTGCAGAAGGCCGACGGCTTCATCTCGGTCGAGCGCTTCCAGTCCCTGACCAACCCCGGGAAGATCCTCTCGCTCTCCGCCTGGCGCGACGAGGCCGCCGTCGAGGCCTGGTACCGTCACCAGGGGCACGGCGAGGCCCAGCGCGAGGGCCGCGGGCGCATCTTCAAGGACTACCGCATCCGCGTCGCCCGCGTCTTCCGCGACTATGACCTCGCCCTCGGCCGCGCCGGCGCCCTCGCCGCGGAGACGGCGGGCTAACCCTCCTCCAGTCCCAGCTCCGCCAGGGTCGCGGCCAGCACGCGGGCGCCGGCGGTCACGGCTTCGGGGGTCGCGTACTCCTGCGGATTGTGGCTGACGCCGGCCTCGCAGGCGATGAAGACCATGGCCGTGGGCGTGCCGGCGGCCAGCAGCATGGCATCGTGCCCGGCACCGGAGCGCATGCGGAAGCGCGGCAGGCCGAGTAGCTCCAGCTTGTCCTCGATCCGCTGCACCAGGGCGGGATCGAAGGCGATCGGCGGCGCGTCGGAGGTGACGCGGATCGACACGCCGCAGGGACCCGCCCGCTCGGCGGCGGCGCAGGTCTCGGCGAAGGCTTCGGCCAGGGCGGCGAGGCGGCCCGCGTCGGGATGGCGCAGGTCGATGGTGAAGAGCACCTTCTCCGGCACGGTGTTGGGCGAGCCGGGCACCACCTCGAAGCGGCCGATAGTGAAGCGGGTGGTGTCCTCCGCGTCGAGCGCCAGCGCGCGCAGCTCGGCGGCCAGGGCGGCGGCCGTGACGAAGGCGTCGGCGCGGTGCGCGATCGGCGTGGTGCCGGCGTGGGCGGCGCGGCCGGAGACGACGACCTCGAACCACTTGATGCCCTGCACCGTGTCCACGGCGGCGGCCAGCAGCCCCTCGGCCTCCAGCAGCGGCCCCTGCTCGATGTGCGCCTCCAGATAGGCGCGGATCGGCTCCTCGCGTGGCCGCTGCGGCAGTCCGGGCGTGCCCGCCAGGAAGCTGTCGAGCGCTTCGCCGCAGGTCACGCCGGTGGCGTCGAGGCCGGCGCGGATCGTCTCCAGGTCGAGCTTGCCCGTCACCCAGCCGCTGCCGGTCAGGCCGGGCTGGAAGCGGCTGCCCTCCTCGTTCGACCAGGCCACCACCTCCAGCGGACGGCGCAGGGGCAGGGCGGCCGCCTTGACCGCGAGCAGCGCCTCCAGCCCGGCCAGCACGCCGTAGGCGCCGTCGAAGCGGCCGCCGAGCGGCTGGCTGTCGACGTGCGAGCCGCTCAGCACGGCGGCCGCGCCGCTCTCGGCTCCCGGGGGCGTCCAGCGCAGGAAGAGGTTGCCGGCCGGGTCCGTCCGGGCCTCCAGCCCGGCCTCCGCGGCCCACTCCAGGAGGGTGCGGCGCGCGGCCAGATCCTCGGCCGAAAAGGCCTGGCGGTTGACCCCGCGCTCGCCGAAGCCGCCGTGGCGCGACAGCTCGACCAGGCGCCGCCACAGCCGCTCGCCGTCGACCGACGCCGCGGCGCGGGCCGCGGGCTCCGTCTTCTGCTCGCTCATGCTTCCTCCGGGTGGCCGGATCCGGTCACTGCGTCTGGCCGTCGCGGATGCGGCGCCAGCGTGCGACGTTGCGGTTGTGCTCGTCCAGGGTCCGCGCGAAGGCGTGGCCGCCGGTGCCGTCGGCGACGAAGTAGAGGTAGTCGCTCTCCTCCGGCGCCAGCACCGCCGCCAGCGAGGCGCGGCCGGGATTGGCGATGGGGCCGGGCGGCAGGCCGTCGTTCTGATAGGTGTTGTAGGGGTCCTCGAAGCGCCAGTCGGCGCGGGTCAGCGCCCGGCCCAGCGGCTCCTCCCCCTTGGTCATGGCATAGACCACGGTGGGGTCGGACTGCAGCCGCATGCCCCGGTTCAGGCGGTTTACGAAGACGCTGGCGACCAGCGGCCGCTCGGCGGCGACGCCGGTCTCCTTCTCGACGATGGAGGCGAGGATCACCGCCTCCTCGGGCGTGTCGAAGGGCAGGTCCTCGGCGCGCTCCTCCCAGAGTTCGGCCAGGGTCGTCTCCATGGCGTGGCGCATCCGCCGCAGCAGTTCGCCGCGGTCGTCGCCCCAGGAGTAGTGGTAGGTTTCCGGCAGCAGCGAGCCTTCCGGCGGCCGCTCCGCGATCTCCCCCGTCAACCCCGGCGCCGCCTCCAGCAGGGCCACGATCTCGATCGAGGTCAGGCCTTCGGCCACGGTGAAGCGGCGGACCACGGTGCGGCCGCTCTCCAGCAGCTCCAGGACGCCGCGCAGCGAGATACCGGCCGGGAAGGCGTATTCGCCGGCGCGCAGGCGGCGGCTCTTGCCGGTGGCCACGGCGGCGAGGTGGAAGGCCCGGGCGTCGCGCACCACCCCTTCCTCGGCCAGCACGGCAGCGATGCCGCCGGTGCCGCTGCCGCGGGCGATCACCACGCTGCGATCCTCGTCGAGAGGACCCTCGCCTTCGTAGTAGGTCTGCGCCACCAGCAGCCCGACGCCGGCCAGCAGCGCCAGGCCGAAGAGCAGGCTGAGCAGGACGCGGAGCGCGCGGCCCATCGCGTCCCCGTCGTCAGTCCACGGCCGCGAGGACGAGGCTCGCGTTGGTCCCGCCGAAGCCGAAGGAGTTCGAGAGCGCCCGGCGCACCGGCCGCTGTTTGGCCTGGTGCGGCACCAGGTCGACGCCCTCGGTGACCGGATCGGGATCCTCGAGGTTGAGGGTCGGCGGCACCATGCTGTGGCGGATCGCCAGCACGCAGAAGATCGCCTCGACCGCGCCGGCGGCTCCCAGCAGGTGGCCGATCGCCGACTTGGTCGACGACATGGAGACGCCGTTCATGGCGTCACCGAAGAGGCGCTTCACCGCGCCCAGCTCGATCGCGTCGCCGAGCGGGGTGGAGGTGCCGTGGGCGTTGATGTAGTCGATGTCGCCCGGCTCCAGCCCGGCGCGCTGCAGCGCGGCGCGCATGGCGCGGTAGCCGCCGTTGCCGTCCTCGGGTGGTGCCGTCACGTGATGGGCATCGCCCGACAGGCCGTAGCCCACCACCTCGGCGTAGATGGTCGCGCCGCGGCGCTTGGCGTGCTCGTACTCCTCCAGCACCACCACACCGGCACCCTCGCCCATGACGAAGCCGTCGCGGCCCTTGTCCCAGGGACGCGAGGCCTTCTCCGGGTCGTCGTTGAAGCCGGTGCTGAGCGCGCGGCTGGCGCAGAAGCCGGCCAGGCCGATGCGCGAGACCGCCGCCTCGGCGCCGCCGGCGATCATCACGTCGGCGTCGCCCAGCATGATCATGCGGGCGGCGTCGCCGATGGCGTGTGCGCCGGTCGAGCAGGCCGTCACCACCGCGTGGTTCGGCCCCTTGAAGCCGTAGCGGATCGAGACCTGGCCGGAGACCAGGTTGATCAGTACCGCCGGGATGAAGAAGGGCGAGAGCTTGCGCGGGCCGCGGTTGGCCACGGTCAGCGCCCCCTCGTAGATGGTCTCGAGCCCGCCGATGCCGGACCCGATCATCACGCCGGTGCGCTCCAGCGACTCCTCGTCCTCCGGCGTCCAGCCGGCATCGTCGATCGCCTGCTTCGCTGCGGCCATGCCGTAGAGAATGAAGCGATCGTTCTTGCGCTGGTCCTTGCCGTCCATCCAGTCGTCGGGGTTGAAGCCGCCGCCGGAGAGGTCCCCGCGGGGCGGCTGGCCGCCGATCTTGGAGGGCAGGTCGGAGACGTCGAAGTCCTGGATGGAGCGGATGCCGGACTCGCCGGCCAGCAACCGCTGCCAGACCTGGTCTACGCCCGTGCCGAGGGGCGTGACCAGTCCCAGGCCGGTGACGACGACACGTTTCATCATGAATATCGGGGAGAGGCGCCCTGACGCCGGCTTCGGCGAGCCCCGCGAGGGGACCGCGCCGACGCCGTGCCGGTCAGGCGTGCTCCTGGATGAAGGAGATCGCGTCCTTCACGGTCACGATCTTCTCGGCCGCGTCGTCGGGAATCTCGCAGCCGAACTCCTCCTCGAAGGCCATGACCAGCTCGACGGTGTCCAGGCTGTCGGCCCCGAGATCGTCGATGAAGCTGGCCTCCTCGGTGACCTTGGCCTCCTCGACCCCGAGGTGCTCCACCACGATCTTCTTCACGCGCTCCGCCACATCGCTCATGGTCGTTCTTTCCTCAAGCTGAAATCTTCTGCTTCGTCATCGGAGATCCCTGCCCCCTTCGGGTCCGGAGCCCGGCCCTGCACGCTGCCGCATCGCGCGGCTCTCGGCGGGCGCCGCTCCATATCACAGAGGAAAAGCCTTTGCCAACGCTAAGGCCGCTTCGCCTCCGGCTCGGGGGCGGGCGCGGAACGGGCTCATATCATCGCCATTCCACCGTTCACGTGCAAGGTCTGGCCTGTCACGTAGGACGCCTCCTCGCTGGCGAGGTAGAGACAGGCGGCGGCGATGTCTTCCGGGCGGCCGAGGCGCTGCGCCGGGATGGACGCCAGCAGCTTCTCGCGCTGGGCCTCCGGCAGGGCGTCGGTCATGGCCGTCTCGATGAAGCCCGGCGCCACGCAGTTGACCGTGATGCCGCGCGAGGCGACCTCGGCCGCCAGGGACTTGGAGAAGCCGATCATGCCGGCCTTGGAGGCGGCGTAGTTGGTCTGGCCCGGGTTGCCGGTGACGCCGACGATCGAGGTGATGCCGAGGATGCGGCCCCAGCGGCGCTTCATCATCCCGCGAAGGGCCGCGCGCGACAGTCGGAAGGCGGCGGTCAGGTTGACCGCCAGCACCTGGTCCCAGTCCTCGTCCTTCATGCGCATGGCCAGCTGGTCGCGGGTCAAGCCGGCGTTGTTGACCAGGATGTCGAGCGCGCCCAGGGACTCCTCGACGCGCCCGGGCAGGGCGGCCGTGGCCTCGGCGTCGTCCAGGCGGCAGGGCAGCACCGAGGCGCGGGCGCCGAGCTCGGCGGCCAGCGCCTGCAGCGGCTCCTCGCGGGTGCCCGAGAGGGCCACGGTGGCGCCGGCCTCGTGCAGCGCCCGGGCGATGGCGCCGCCGATGCCGCCCGAGGCGCCGGTCACCAGGGCGGTCTTGCCGGAAAGATCGAACATACCTCTTGTCTCCTGTTTCGCGGCGCGCTCTCAGAGCGACTTCAGGAAGCTCTCGACGTCGGCCGGCTCGTTGAGGGCCGCCGTCGCCAACTCGCGGTCGATGCGCTTGGCCAGGCCGCTGAGCACCTTGCCGGCGCCGGCCTCGACCAGCTGCTCGACGCCTTGCGCCCGGATCGCCTGGACGCTCTCGCGCCAGCGCACCATCCCGGTCACCTGCTCCACCAGCAGACGGCGGATGGCTTCGGGCTCCTGCACCGGGGCGGCGGTGACGTTGGCGACCAGCGGCACCAGCGGCGGCGCCAGGGTGGTCTCGGCCAGGGCCTCGGCCATGGCGTCGGCGGCCGGGGCCATCAGCGGGCAGTGGAAGGGGGCGGAGACCGGCAGCATGACGGCGCGCCGGGCGCCGCGCTCGGCGGCCAGCGCGACCGCACGCTCGACCGCGGCCTTGTGGCCGCTCACCACCACCTGGCCGGGGGCGTTGTCGTTGGCCGTGGCGCAGACCTCGGTGCCGCCCTGGGGCGTGACGGCCGCGGCCGCCGCGATCTCCTGCGCCGCCTCCAGTTCCAGGCCGAGGAGCGCCGCCATCGCGCCCTCACCGACCGGCACGGCGGTCTGCATGGCCTGGCCACGACGCTTCAGCAGGCGGGCGGCGTCGGCCAGCTCCAGGCTGCGGGCGGCGGCCAGGGCCGAGTATTCGCCGAGCGAGTGCCCGGCCACGCAGGCGACGCGTTCGGGCAGGGCGAAGCCACCCTCCGACTCCAGCACGCGAACCACGGCGAGGCTGACGGCCATGAGCGCCGGCTGGGCGTTTTCCGTCAGGGTCAACTCGTCTTCCGGCCCCTCGAACATCAGCACCGAGAGACGCTGGTTCAGCGCGTCGTCGACCTCTTCGAAGACCAGCCGCGCGGCGGGAAAGGCCTCGGCCAGGCCGCGGCCCATGCCGACCGCCTGGCTGCCCTGTCCCGGAAACACGAAGGCACGCTGCATCGGCGCGTCCGCTCCCTCCCGTGAAAGCTCCTGCCCGGCGAGTCGCCGGGGCGGCCACCCTTGCGCTGGCTTCGGGCGGTGTCAAGCGGCGGCCGGCGTCTCAAAAGGAGGTCAGCATGGTGTAGCCGGGCGGGTGCAGCAGGCGGGCGGTGGTCAGGAAGAAGCGGCCGAGCCAGGTGGTCCGCCGCAGCACCAGCGCCGCCTCGCCGGCAGGCGCCTCGAGCAGCGCCGCCTCCGCCGCCTCCAGCCTGACCGTGGTCAGCGTCAGCGTGCCGCTGGTGAAGGGCACCTCCCGCACCAGCCACTCGTTGGGGCTGTAGCGCTCGAAAGGTTCGTCGCGGGCGGCGGGCACGAAGGCCAGGTCGATCCAGCGGTCCTCCAGCTGGTAGGGGCGGCCGTCGGCGAGGTGCCGGCCGAGCAGGTGCAGGGCCTCGCCGCCCTCCGTGTCCGCCACCAGGCCCGGCGGCAGCGGCGCCACCCGCCGTTCCAGGATCTCGAAGCCATAGGTCTTGCCCTGGCCCTCGATCTCGCGGCGCACCACCGGGATTTCGACCGTCGCCTTGCGCAGGGGATGCTCCGCCACGCGGGTGCCCGCGCGGCGGCGGCGCTCGAGCAGGCCGCGCGCCGCCAGATCCTGCAGCACGCCGTTGATGGTGGTGCGGGCGCAGCCGAGTTCGGCGGCGAGATCGGTTTCGGTGGGAATGAGGCTGCCCGGCGGCCAGACCCGCTGTTGCACGCGACGCAGGATCTCCTGCTCGATCGTCCGCGCCGTCATGCGCGGCCGGCGCCGGCCCGCGCCCGGGCGTCTCGTCACCCGCGTTTCGGGCAGCGGCACGGTCTCCTCCACTCACCGGAATCCGATTGACAATTATGTCCGGACATATTGACGATAGGCAAGGCTGGTCGAGGGGACAGGGGGTTGCCATGGAGCGGGATGCGGCGACGCGAGGCGAGGTGCGACAGCCGCCCGAGCTCGAGCCGGGCACGATCGAGAGCTTCGCGGCAGAGGGCGCGGCGGTGCTGCGCGGCGTCTTCGCCGATTGGGTCGAAACCCTGCGTGCCGGCATCGAGCGTAACATGGCCAGCCCGAGTTGGCGCGAGCGAACCTACGAGCCGGCCGACGGCTCGGCGCGCTTCTTCCAGGACTACGCCGGCTGGGCGCGCATTCCCGAGTACCGCTCCTTCCTGGAGGAATCGACGATCGCCTCGCTCGCAGCGGCGCTGATGCGCTCGCGCACGGCGCGGCTGTTCCACGAGCACGTCCTGGTCAAGGAAGCGGGGACCAGCATCGTCACCCCCTGGCATCACGACCAGCCCTACTACTGTGTCGAGGGACTGCAGAACGTCAGCTTCTGGGTGCCGCTCGACCCGGTGGCGGAGGAGGTGACGATCCGCTACGTCGCCGGCTCGCACCGCTGGGGCAAGCTCTTCCGGCCGCAGCGCTTCGACGGCAGCAAGCTCTACGATGGCGACGAGAGCGAGCCGGTGCCCGACATCGACGCCGAGCCGGAGCGCTACCGCCTGCTCTCCTGGCCGGTGGAACCGGGTGACGCCGTCGCCTTCGATTTCCGCACGCTGCACAGCGCGCCCGCGAACCGCTCGAATCGCCGCCGCCGGGTGATCTCCTTCCGCTTCGTCGGCGACGACGCGGTCTACACCGAACGGCCGGGCAAGGTCTGCTCGCCGCCCTTTCCCGACCTGACGCTGCGACCGGGTGAGCCGCTCGCCGGGCCGGACTTCCCGCTGCTCTACGGCGGGCAATAGACGAAGAAGGAAGAACGGGAACAAGAAGGCCAAGGGAGGCCCCCGAGAGGGATGCCCGCTCACGTCGCAAGCCTGGGAGAAAGACGAGATGACGAACTCCGACAGCAAAGACCCGTCCCGCAAGACAGGGGCGTCGGCCCGCAAGCCGGCGATCGGTCGCCGGCGTTTCCTGACGACCGGCGGCACGGCGATCGCCGCGGCCGCCGCCGCTGCGCCCCTGGCCACCCCGGCCATCGCCCAGGGGACGATCCGCTGGCGCATGGTGACCTCCTGGCCGCGCAACCTGCCGGGGCCGGGCGTGCATGCTCAGATCGTCGCCGACCGCATCGCCCAGGCCTCCGGCGGGCGGCTCGAGGTGGAACTGCTCGCCGCCGGTGAGCTGGTGCCGGGCGATGGCGTCTTCGACGCGGTCTCCGAGGGTACGGCGGAGATGTATCACTCCGTGCCGGCCTACTGGGGCTCGAAGTCGCCGGGCTTCCTGCTGTTCGGCTCGCAGCCTTTCGGTCTGCGCGCCGACGAGCAGGTGGGCTGGCTCGCCCACGGCGGCGGCCAGGCGCTCTACGACGAGATCTACGGCCGCTTCGGCCTGAAGGGCTTCCTCTCCGGCAACACGGGGCCGCAGTGGGCCGGCTGGTTCCGCAACGAGATCCACTCGGTGGACGACCTGCGCGGCCTGCGCTTCCGCACCACCGGCCTGGCGTCGCGGATGTGCTCGAAGCTGGGCATGGCGGTGCAGGCCATGAGCGGAGCGGCCATGTTCCAGGCGCTGCAGACCGGCGCCATCGACGCCGGCGAGTTCATCGGCCCCTGGACCGACAGTGCGCTCGGCTACCACCAGGTGGCCAAATTCCTCTACTGGCCCGGCGTGGGTGAGCCGAGCTCGGCGGAGGAGGTGGTCTGCAACCGCGAGGCCTTCGACGCCCTGCCGGCCGACCTGCAGCAGGTGATCCAGGGCGTGGCGGAGGCCCGCTACCTGCTGAGCTGGATGGAGTACGCCACCATGCACGCCCGCGCCCTGCCGCAGCTGGTCGCGGAGGCCGAGGTGCAGGTGCGCGAGCTGCCGACCGACGTGATGGAAGCCATGGGCGACGCGGCCGGCGAGGTGATGGCGGAGCTGCGCGAGGATTCCGACGAGCTGGTCCGCCGCATCATCGAGAGCTTCCTGGCCTACCGCTCCAGCATCGACCCCTACATGGTCTATGCCGACGCCGGCATCCTGAACGCCCGCCGTCTGAACTACAGCTTCCCCTCCTGACCGCGGCCGCGGGCCGGGTCGCCGCCTCTCGCGGCAGACCCGGCCCGCGTTGCGTCAGAAGTGTGGGGCACCGCCGTAGACCAGGGCGGTGGACGATGGAGCAGACTTGGCTGTAGTGATCGGCGCCAGTGGGCCACCAACGCCAGGGTCAGGTCCGCCCGCGCAGCCGCTAGAGAGCGACCCGATCGATGAATTGCACTCTAGAGCAAATAATTCGGAGTCTGATCCGATCACATCGATTCGATGTGATCGGATCAGACTCTAGCGGTTCATCAGGCTGTAGCCGCTATAGTCTTGAAGAGACCTACCGTCGTAGAGCGCGCTGGCCTGGAAGAACAGCTTCTGCAGCTCGGCCCAGCCCGCTGCCCCACCGACTTGCCTCTGGCTCTGCGGCGAGAGTTGGGGGACTCCGAAGCTGTCGAAGAGGTAGCCCAGCACCTCGTAGAAGTCCGTTCGGGGCGGCACTCGCCCTGCGAGGACATTCGCGTATTGCCAGGCGAGATGGGTGACGAGGCAGCGGTAGGTCCCGAAACTGCCGCCTCGACGCGGGGGCTCGGCGGCCTCGGCCAGACCGGCCGTGATCTCGTTCCACATCGGCGAGAAGCTGCCCTGCAGCGACAGCCCTTGGAGCGCCTGCACGACTTCGCCGCGGATTACCGCGTAATCGGCCGCCTGGCGCAGGTAGACGATCACCGAGTCGGGCTTGGTCGCGAGCGCGGGCGCTGAGAACTTGATGTGGTTGATGTTGTTGAAACGGTCGGCCACGGGCAGCAGCCGGCGCGCAGCGAGTGCGATGTCGTCGGGCTTGACGTTGATGCCGATGCGCCAGTTGTTGGCGGTGGTTCGCCCGGGGGCGTAGGCGATGCTGTTGCCGCTCGGGTTGGTCGTCCCCATCGGGTAGACATGGAGATAGCTGCGCGTGGCCCGTTGCGCCTGCTGTCCTAGAACGGTGTTGTCGTCCAGTGCCTTGCGGACGTACTGCTTACGTGCCAGGGGCTTGTCCAGGATGCTCCAAGCGTCCGACTGGACCCGGACGAAACGGTTGCCCACGTTGTCAACGAAATCCGTCATCTCGCGATAGAGAGCGGGGCCCTGCAGCGGCTGCTTGGCCGGCAGGCCCAGCGGGTCGTAGCTCGAATAGATGTCGTAGAGTTGGGCGATGCTCTGCTGGACCGTGGGCGAACCGGCCACGCTCAGATGGTTGAAAGCCGAGGCGCGGAACGCGCCGAAGGACTGTAGGGCTCCGATCGGCATCACGCTTCATCCTCCGGGCTGTCCACTCCGCTCTCGTCAGCGAGCCGATCAGCCAGCTCGCGAGATTCCGGATGCGCCCCCTCGGCGAGGGCGCGCTCGACCGCTCCCGCCTCGCGCAACAACGTCTCCGGGGCGATCCCGTCACCGTCCGCTTCGCTCAGCTTCTCGCCGATGGTGGCGACGAGCAGCGTCAGGTCGACCAGCAGCCGCTCGTCGGCGGTCTGCTGCCGCTCGGCCAGTCGCCGATAGTTGGATTGATCGAGCGCCGCCGCATTGAGGATCTTGGTGGTGTCGCGCGTGCGTGCGGTTGCGAGCAGCGTCGAGAAGGCCCCCACCGCAGCGTCGAGTTGCAGCATCAGCCCGCTGCCACCGCCGGAGGGGATCGCATCCGCCTCCCGCATCAGCCCGGCGAAGCTGTCGAGGGAGTGGTCGATCGACTGCTGCGTCTCGGCTGGATGGAAGCCGTTCGAAGTCTCGGCGTAGAGCGTGCGGTAGATCTGGAACAGCTTTGAGAAGACGTCCGCCATGGGAGGATCCGATGTGTTGCCGCGGTCTCTCCCCCTGGACGCTGGTGCCGGCCCTTCGTGAAGCTCTTCCGCCGGCCCCGCTGGCGCGTTCGGCTCAGGTCCCGAGGAGCCACTGCGCCACGAGGTCGGCTTCGGGCGAGGGCGCGGGCCTTCGCCGCAGGAGCCAGTAGCCGCGCTCGCTGGTCAACATCGTCGCGCAGGCCTGGACGAGGGCGCCGCTGGCGAGCAGCTCGTCCACCAGGCCGTACCAGCCCAGCGCCACGCCCTGTTCGGCCTGCACCGCCTGGATGGCCAGCGTGTAGGTGTTGACGCTGGAGGAGCGTACGGGACGGCGGGGCTCGACGCCGGCCGCGGCCAGCCAGCTGTCCCAGCCGAACCAGCGCGCGCTGCCGTCGCCTTCCAGGTGGATGAGTGGCGCCTGCAGCAGCTGCTCCGGCCGCTCGAAGGGGCCGTGGCGTCGGAGGAAGCCGGGGGCGCAGACGGTGGTGACGCGCTCGGGCATGAGCAGCACGGCGTCGCCCTCGAAGTCGTGGCGGCTGCCGAAGAGGACGGCGAGCTCGGCCTCGCTCTCGACATCGACCTGCCGCGACTGCGTCGCGACGATGTGGACGTCGATCTCCGGATGCGCCCGGCGGAAGTCCGCCATGCGCGGCATCAGCCGGAAGGCGGCGAAGGCGAAGTCGGTCACCAGCCGGACGGCCGGCGCGCGGGCGCGGTGGCGGATCGCCAGCACCGCCTCGTCGAGGCGCTCCAGCCCCTGGCGGACGGCTCCCTGCAGGGCCTCGCCTTCCGGCGTCGGCTCGAGGCCCCGGTGGCCGCGGCGGAACAGCGGCACGCCGAGGAGCTCCTCCATCCGCCGGATGCGGTAGGAGAGGGCGGGTTGCGTCATCCCGAGCGTCGCGGCCGCCCGCGTCAGGTTGCGGTGGCGGGCGACGGCATCGAAGAGCCGCAGGCAGCCGACGTCGAGGGGATTGAGAGACATAAAGCAACCTTATGGCTCGTATCAGCAGGGCGCTCCTTCACGCCGCAGCGAAAAGCATGTGAAATAAGACCTCAGGGGCGCCGGGTTGGAGTCAGATTATAAATCTCCCGCGTGGCTGTTCCCAGTCCTTCCCCGCCGTGCGGCCTGTGCCGGGCGGGCCGTCGCCATTCGACCGGAGGTATGCCGAAGATGACGCGGGCGCGACCGAACATCCTGATCGTCATGGTCGACCAGCTTACCGGGACGCTGTTTCCGGACGGGCCGGCGCCCTTCCTGCACACGCCGCATCTGCGCGACCTGGCCGCGCGCTCGGCCCGCTTCGCCAGCGCCTACACGCCCTCGCCGCTCTGCGCGCCCAGCCGCGCCTCCTTCATGACCGGGCTCCTGCCCAGCGGCACGCGGGTCTACGACAACGCGGCCGAGTTCGCCTCCGAGCTGCCGACCTACGCGCACCTGCTGCGCAGCGCCGGCTACTACACCTGTCTGTCCGGCAAGATGCACTTCGTCGGCGCCGACCAGCTGCACGGCTTCGAGGAGCGGCTGACCACCGACATCTATCCGGCCGACTTCGGCTGGACGCCCGACTACCGCAAGCCGGGCGAGCGCATCGACTGGTGGTACCACAACCTCGGCTCCGTCACGGGGGCGGGGGTGGCGGAGATCAGCAACCAGCTCGAGTTCGACGACGAGGTCGCCTTCCACGCATTGCAGAAGCTCTACGACCTGGCCCGCGGCTCGACCGACAGCGACCGCCGGCCCTGGTGCCTGACCGTCTCCTTCACCCACCCGCACGACCCCTATGTGGCGCGGCGGCGCTACTGGGACCTCTACGAGGACTGCCCCGCCCTGGAGCCTGAGACGCCGGCCATTCCCTACGCGGAGCAGGACCCGCATTCGCGGCGGCTCTACCTCGCCAGCGACTGCGAGAACTTCGTCATCGAGCCCGAGCACGTCCGCCGGGCGCGGCGGGGCTACTTCGCGAACGTCTCCTATCTCGACGACAAGCTGGGCGAACTGCTCGCCGTGCTGGAGCGCACCGGCATGGCCGAGGACACGGTCGTGCTGTTCTGCGCCGACCACGGCGACATGCTCGGCGAGCGCGGGCTCTGGTTCAAGATGAGCTTCTTCGAGGGCTCGGCGCGGGTGCCGCTGCTGCTGGCCGGCCGGGGCATCGAGGCCGGCCGGATCGACCGGCCGGTCTCCAACCTGGACATCCTGCCGACGCTCTGCGAGCTGGCCGGCCTCGATCCCGAGCCCGACTGCCCCTGGGCGGAGGGCGAATCCCTGCTGCCGGTGATCGCGGGCACGGCGCCCGAGCGGCCGGTGCTGATGGAGTATGCCGCCGAGGGCTCCTACGCGCCGCTCGTGGCGATCCGCGAGGGCCGCTACAAGTTCGTCCACTGCGAGCTCGATCCGCCGCAGCTCTTCGACCTCGAGGCGGATCCGCGGGAGCTGGACAACCTCGCCGCCGACCCGGCCCATGCCGGACTGGTCGCCGACTTCATGGCGAAGGTCCGCGCGCGCTGGGACATGGCCGCCTTCGACAAGGCGGTGCGCGAGAGCCAGGCCCGCCGCTGGACGGTCTACCCGGCGCTACAGAACGGCACCGCCCGCCACGCCTGGGACTTCCAGCCGCTGCAGCCGGCCTCGGAGCGCTACATGCGCAACCACAAGGACCTCAACCTCCTGGAAGACCGCCAGCGCTTCCCCCGCGGCGGTTGAGCGAAAGAACGCTTGAAGCAGCCCTCCGCCGTCATCCTGAGCGCAGCGAAGGATCTGGTGGGAATGGGGCTCCGACCGGCCCGAGATCCTTCGCTGCGCTCAGGATGACGAGATCGGGAAGACGCGCAGGTTGCCGCTGTCGCGCTGCATTCCGACGCTGCGTAGGAGTGCTCTATCGCCCCTCCGGCGGGGGCGGGAAGGGGGTGGGGTCGAGGAAGCGGCGGACCACGTTGCCGGTCAGGCGGGCGACCGGGTTGCCGTAGCCGACGCCGGGGCGCCAGAGGCTGCCGGCCCAGCCGATCGAGCCGGTGGAGAAGACCGCGCCGCCGCCGGGATGCTCGAAGAAGGTCAGCTCCGCACGCACCCGCGCGTCGTAGAATCCGTCGGCGCCGGGCGCGGCCACCAGCGTTTCCTCGTTCACGACTTGATAGGCGTTGGAGTGCCCCTCGGAGCGGGCCAGCACCAGGGCGTGGGCCGGGGTGCCGCGGGCCGGGTCGGTGGCGTCGAGCTCCAGGCCGGCGGCGCCGCCGCCCGCCAGGCCGAAGTCGCCGATCACCGCTTCCCCGATCCCCTCGAAGGCGAAGGCGCAGCGCGGGTCGTCGGCGGCCGGCAGGCGCCGGTAGGGCGCGCTCGCGTCGAAGCCCTGCGCCACGAAGCCGATACCGACCAGGGCGTTGGGCGGGCGCCCGCAGCGCTGCAGCAGGCCGCCCAGCACGCCGTCGCTCTGGTGGCGGTACTCGCCGGGTTCCTCGGCCCAGGCACGGGTGCCGTCCTCGGCCCGGCGCATCTCGATCGCCGCGCAGTCGTCCAGGTGGGAGACGCGCCAGTAGAAGCCGTTGCCGCCGAGGTAGATCAGCCGCCCGCCTTCGCCGAGCCAGGACTCCAGCCCGTCCAGCATGGTGGTCGACCAGTACTCGGGGTGGGAGCCGGTGAGCAGGCAGCGGTAGGGGGCCAGCGCCGCCGGCCCCTCGCGCGCCAGATCCTCGTCGGTGACGATGTCGTAGTCGAGGCCCTCGGCTTCCAGCCAGTCGAGGATCAGCAGGTCGAGGGTGAAGTTCCAGAGCCGGTCCGTCGGCTGCAGGTTCACGATCGGCCGCTTGCGCGTGGAGAAGGAGACGCCGCCGCCGTCGGCGTGGCTGTCGTAGGTCGAGGCGCCCCACTCGGGATGCAGCGGCAGCAGCAGGTCGACGGGATCGACCGTGGGCAGCGCGCCGATGAAGAGCTCCGCGCCGCCCGGCAGGAGGCGCCGTCGGTAGTTGGCATAGGCCAGGTAGGTGGCGGTCGAGGCCAGGAAGGCGAGGCCGCCGCGCCGCTCCCGCCCGGCCGCGGGCCGAACGAAGAAGACGGCGTGGTAGGCCGTGCCCGCGGCTTCCAGCTTCAGGGCGTAGACGCCGCTGCGCAGCTCCTCCGGCAGGCGCCAGCGCAGCGTCGGCGCCCAGCCGGCGTCGGCGATGTCCTCGGCGTGGAAGTGGATGGCGGCATAGTGGGCCGGGGCGTCGCGCCAGTCCTGTTCGCTGCCGTCCCAGCGCCGCCCGCGCACCGCGCGCTTCGGGCGATTGACGCAGTGGCCGTGCAGGCCGTGCGGGCCGAGATCGGGCACGCTCTCGGCGGAGATGCCCTCGGCGAAGTCCCAGGCGGCGAAGGGCTGGCTGTCGAAGACCGCGGCCTCGGCGCCTTCCCAGAGTCGCGGCGCTTCCAGCCGCCCCTGGAACTGCCAGGCCGTGGGGCCGCCGCTCTCGGGCGGCGTGCCGGCCAGGGTGACCCGCTCCAGGGCCGGCAGCGGGCCGTCCAGCCGGCCCTCGGCCGCGGCCGGACGGCGGAAGTCGGGGCGCCGGTCGGGCAGGGGCAGCAGCTCCAGTGCGACGGCGCCGCCCTTCCGGTCGAGCCGGGCGCGCAGGCCGTACCAGCAGCCGGCCCGCAGCGGCGACTCCAGGGTAAAGCGCCGCGGCGCGCCCTTGCCGTCGCTGGCGATCCAGGCGGGGCGCCCGGCCTCGTCGAGGATCAGCGCCAGGCCGCGGCCGGCCTCGGCGGCCCAGCCGCCGAAGAGCAGCTGCGGTCGGCCGGTCGGGCCCAGGCCGGGGCGGACGAAGAGCTCCAGCGCGAAGGCCTGCAGCGCGGCCAGCGGCTCGCTCGGCTCGATTCGCAGGAAGGAGCCGGCGGCCGTGGCCTGCACCGCGACGCGGTGAGTGCCGTCGAGCGGGCTGGGAATGTGCTCCTCGAGGTAGGGCGGGCCGTCCGGCCCGGTGTCGGCGACGCGCAGGCGGACGATCGAGGCCGCGCAGTCGCAAGGCGCCTCGCGGGCCGAGAGGTGGAAGGCCAGCTCATCGCCGGGCCGCAGCGACCAGTCGCCGGCATAGCCCACCACCGGCGGCAGCGGCAGGCGGTCGCCGTAGGGATTGCCGCTCATGCGCGGTTCTCCGCCGGAGGGGGAGCGTCTTCGGGCGGCTCGGCGCCCGTCAGGTCGCGCCAACGTCGGCGGAAGACCTCCCACTCGGCGGCCTCCAGGCTCGGCAGCGGCGGGCTGTCGAGGATCTCCGGCGGTGCGGCCATGGGACCGCCGGGCTTCCGCCGCGCCAGCAGCCAGGGACCGCCCGGCCGCTGCGCCACCAGCAGGTAGTCGCCGGAGGCCTGGCGGCGCAGCGCCACCAGCAGGCCCTGCAAGGCCGGGCTGTGGCGCCCGAGGGGCTTCCGCCGGAACTCCGCGGCCAGTTCCGGCCGCAGCAGGTCGCGCAGGCTGTCGGTCATGCTCTCCCCCAACTGTCCGACCGATGCTCGGGCCTTTGCGCCGCGGAGGCAAAGGGAAAAGCCTAGAGCCCCCGCGGCTCCAGCGGATAGACGACTTCCGGCGCGTAGAGGGCGCCGCTGGTCTGGAGATGGCTGGAGAAGAGGGTGAAGTCCTCGATCGGCACCGGGCCGATCCGCAGCAGGGCGTGGCGCACCAGGAACTGCTCCAGCTTGGGGCCGTTGTCGATGCGGCCCCGGGCCAGGGTCACGTGCGGCCGGAACTTGCGCCGCTCCGGCGCGACGCCGGCGCGCACCACGGCCTGGTCCACCTTGGCCTGGAGGCGCGTCAGCGCCTCGTTCGGCTGTACCCCGGCCCAGAGCGCGTTGACGCGGCGGCCCTCGGTGAAGGCGCCGACGCCGGCGATGGTCAACTCGAAGCCGCGCGCGTCGATGGCGTGCAGCATGTCGTCCACGTCGGCGGCCAGGTGGTTGTCGATCTCGCCGAGGAAGCGGAGCGTCAGGTGCAGATTGTCCTCCGGCACCCAGCGCGCGCCCGGCACGCCGGCGCAGAGCGAGGCCAGGGCTTCGCGCACCTCCTCGGGCAGGCAGAGGGCGATGAAGAGTCGCATGGGGCAGGGCTCCCACCGGTCGTTACCTGCGGCACCGGCCCAGCATAGCGGCAGCCCCCGAGTCCGGCGCAAGAGTCACCCGACCCGCGCCGGCGGGTCGGGCTCAGGGACAGGGATAGGTGTGCTCGGCATGGATCGCCTCGATGGCCTCGAGCACCTCGTCGGAGAGGCGCAGCTCGGCCGAGTCGATGGCCGTCTTCAGCTGCTCCAGGCTGGTGGCGCCGACGATCGAGGCGGTCAGGAAGGGCCGCGACAGCACGAAGGCGTGAGCCAGCTGCGAGGGATCGAGCCCCTGCGCGCGGGCGAACTCGACGTAGCGGCGCGTGGCGGCCTCGCCCTGCGGGTTGAGATAGCGCCGGTTCTGCGGGAAGAGCGTCATGCGCGCGCCCTCGGGCTTCCTGCCGTCGAGGTACTTGCCCGACAGCGCGCCGGCGCCGTTGGGAGCATAGGCCAGCAGACCGACCTGCTCGCGATGGGCGATCTCGGCCAACCCCACCTCGAAGCTGCGGTTCAGCAGGCTGTAGGGGTTCTGGATCGAGACCGCGCGCGGCCCCAGGCCCTGCTCGGCCAGCTGCAGGTGCTTCATGACGCCCCAGGGCGTCTCGTTGGACAGGCCGAAGTGGCGGATCTTGCCGGCCCGCACCAGGTCGGCCAGCACCGACAGCACCTCCTCCAGCGGCGTCCAGTCGCCTTCCTGCGGGTCGTGCAGATAGCCGAGGTCGCCGAAGTTGTTGGCGTTCCGCTCCGGCCAGTGCAGCTGGTAGAGGTCGATGTAGTCGGTCTGCAGCCGGCGCAGGCTGGCGTCGACCGCCTGCTCCAGGTTGCGGCGATCGAACTTCGGCTTGCCGTCGCGCACGTGGGCGAAGCGGGAGCCCGGGCCGACCGCCTTGGTCGCCAGCACCACCCGCTCGCGCCCGCCGCGCCGGGCGAACCACTCGCCGATGATCTCCTCGGTCCGGCCGTAGGTCTCGGCACGCGGCGCCACGGGGTACATCTCCGCCGTGTCCCAGAAGAAGACGCCGCGATCGAGCGCGTAGTCCATTTGCGCCAGGCCCTCGTCGAGGCTGTTCTGCTCGCCCCAGGTCATGGTGCCGAGGCAGACGAGGCTGACGTCGAGGTCGGTGCGGCCGAGGCGGCGAAGCTCCATGGGGCAGGCTCCCGTAGCGGATTCGGAGGGCGAGGGCCTGCCGGCCGCGCAGCGGGGCGGCGCCTCACGGGAAGAGGACGAGGACCCCGGTATAGCCGTAGAGGCGAGTGTTGAAAATCTCTCCGTTGGCGTAGAAGCCGGTCAGCGGCACCTCGCCGAGCGCCGTGCGCAGGCGCGCCAACTCGCGCGAGCCGGGTCCGAAGAGGTTGGGGCCGCGGGCGACGCAGGAGATGTAGACGGCGGCGCGCGGCGGCTGCCGCAGGCGGGCCAGCAGGCCGGTGAGCATGCGCTCCAGGTCGCCGCCGGCGGCCTCGGCGTCGCGCCGCACGAAGCGCAGCCGGCGCCCCGGCTCGACCTCCTCGCCGACCGCCAGGACGCCGCGCACGGGGTCGAGTCCGACCAGATTGCGGACGAGGTAGTCGTCGGCCTCGCCGCCCGGCACCGGGAAGGCCAAGTGGACCCCGGCGAGCTGCGGCCGGGGATCCTCGGTCAGTGCCGTGCCGAGATCCTCGGCCAGCACGGTCAGCGCCGGCCGACCGTCGATGGCGGCCAGCAGCCCGCCTTCCGCGGCGGTGGCCTGGCGCAGCGGGCCGATCGGGCTGCAGCCCTGGCTCATGCCCACCTCCAGGCCCAGGGAGGGGGCGAAGACGGCGCCCGACAGCCCCAGTGTCGCCGTCTCGCCGAGGGCGACCGACCCGGCGACCTGGCTCTGCTCGGCGCGCGAGGTCGACAGGCCGCCGACGAGCCGCAGCCGGCGCAGCTCGGCGAGGCTGGCCACGGCCTCGGCCAGGTCCGGCGTGCGCGGGTCGGCGTGGACCAGGGCGGTGGCGCTGGGCCTGTTCGCCAGCCAGGCCGCGAGCTCTTCCGGCACCTCGGCCTCCGCGCCGGTCGGCGGCAGCAGTCGGAACTCGTCGTCCGGCAGCGTGAGCAGCAGCAGCGAGAGCGCGGGCTGATCGAAGATCTCCAGCCCCGGTGCGCAGATGCCCAGGCCGACGGTGCCGCACCAGCGCTCGATCCCGGTCGCTTCGCGCAGGCGATCCAGGGTCTGGGGCAGGTCGGCGGCGAGATGGTCGGTGGCATAGACAAGGCCGAGGTTCGCCTTCGGCGGCACGCCGCCCAGGGCCTTCAGGCAGGCGGCGGTGGCGGTCCGCCAGTCGCCGCCGACCCCGTAGGCGGAGCGGTGGGCGCCGTCGGCCGAGACCCTGGTGCCTGCGGCCTGCATCAGCTCTGGGCGTTCGGCGGAGAGGCGGCCCGCTCCAGCAGGCGTTCGACGCTGGGCAGGATGCGCTCCACGATCTCGGCGACCCCGGCGGCGTTGGGATGGATGCCGTCGCCCAGGTTCAGGGCCGGCTCGGCCGCCACCCCGTCGAGAAAGAAGGGGTAGAAGACCACCGGGTGGTTCTCGGCCAACTCAGGGAAGAGCGCGTCGAACTCCTCGGCGTACTCGCCTCCCAGGTTGCGGGGCGCCAGCATGCCCGCGAGCAGTGTCGGCAGACCCGCCTCCTCCAGGCGGGTGAGCAGGGCGGTGAGGTTGCGTTGCGTCTGCTCCGGCTCCAGGCCGCGCAGCCCGTCGTTGGCGCCGAGCACCACCAGCACCACGTCGGGCTGGTCGGCCAAGGCCCAGTCGAGACGGGCGAGGCCGCCGGCCGTGGTGTCGCCGGAGTTCCCGGCATTGATCACCTCGACCGTGTGGCCGCGCTGCTGCAGCGCCGCCTCAAGCTGTGACGGGAAGGTATCCTCCGAGTCCAGGCCGTAGCCGTGCACCAGGGAGTCGCCGAAGGCCATCAGCCGCGTGGTATCGGCCGCTGCCGCACCGAACGGCAGCAGCAGTGGCAGGACCAGCGCCAGGGCGAGGGTGAAGCGGGTCGGGGAGGGGGCCATGGCGAACTTCCGGATCGGCGGGGCGCGTTCGGGAACAGGTAGGCGCGCGCCGCGCGCGATCAAGCGGCGATGGCGGCGCTGGCGCGTTGATCGGCCGGGGATGCGCCCCATATTTCCCGGCGTAGCCAAGAGAGAAGCAATCTGGAGAGCGGCAGCGTGCAGGAATCGGGCGAGCGGGCGATGATCGAACTGCGGGATCTGCGGCTGACGTACCAGTCGGGCGCCGGGGCGGTGGAGGTTCTGCGCGGCATCGACCTCTCGATCGGCCGGGCGGAGACGGTCTCGCTGGTCGGGCCCTCGGGTTCCGGCAAGACCTCGATGCTGATGGTGATCGCCGGCCTGGAGCGGGCGACCGGCGGCAGCGTCTTGGTGGGCGGCGCCGATCTCGGCGCACTGGACGAGGACGCGCTGGCCGCCTTCCGCCGTGACTCGGTCGGTATCGTCTTCCAGGACTTCCACCTGATCCCCACCATGACGGCGCTGGAGAACGTGGCAGTGCCGCTGGAGTTCGCCGGGCGACGTGACGCCTTCGAGCGCGCCGCGGCCGTGCTGGAGCAGGTCGGCCTCGGCCACCGCCTCGACCACTATCCCGGTCAGCTGTCCGGCGGCGAGCAGCAGCGCGTGGCGCTGGCCCGCGCCTTCGGGCCGGGACCGAAGCTGCTGCTGGCCGACGAGCCCACCGGCAACCTGGACGGCGAGACCGGCGCCCGGGTGGTGGAGCAGCTCTTCGCCCTGCAGCGCGCCCATGGCACCACGCTGCTGCTGATCACCCATGACCCGCATCTGGCACTGCGCTGCCGACGCGTGGTGCGAATCGGCGACGGCGTGATCGTCGAGGACGCGCCCGCCGACGAGGCTGCGGCGCTGCCCGAGCTGCCGGCGCAGGCAGCTGTCGGCACCCCCTCCGGCGCTGCCGCGGCGGCGCGGCCGTGACCGATACTGCCCTGCAGAGCGCCGTGGTACCCGGTCGGCGGGGAGGCGGCTCGACTTTGGCCCTGGCCTGGCGTCTGGCGCGGCGGGAGCTGCGCGGCGGCCTGGGCGGCTTCCGCGTCTTCCTGCTGTGCCTGTTGCTCGGCGTGGCGGCGATCGCCGCGGTCGGCTCCCTGTCCCAGGCGATGCTCGGCGGCCTGGCGGACAACGGACGGGCGCTGCTGGGCGGCGACGTGGAGCTGCGGGTGATCCACCGCCCGGCCACGCCGGAGCAGCTCGCCTGGCTGGAGGAGAACAGCAGCCGGCTGTCGCGCGCCGCCGACATGCGCGCCATGGCCCGGGCCGAGGTGTCCGGGGGCGGCCGGCGGCTGGTCGAGTTGAAGGCCGTCGACGGCGCCTATCCGCTGCACGGGATCCTGTCCACCGAGACGTCCGGCGAGGACCCGCTGCCACTGGCCGCCGAAGAGGGGGTCTGGGGCGCCCTGGTGGACCCGGCGCTGCTGAGCCGCCTCGACATCGCCGTGGGGGACAGCCTGCGCATCGGCTCGCTCTCCTACGAGGTGCGCGGCACGGTCAGCCGCGAGCCCGACCGCGCCGCCCAGGCCTTCACCCTGGGGCCGCGGGTCCTGGTCCACTACGACAGCCTGGCCGAGACCGGCTTGGAGCAGCCGGGTTCGCTGATCTACTACCAGTATCGCCTCGACCTGCCCGAGGGGGAGTCGACGGCCGATTGGCGGCGGCGTGTCGACCGCGCCTTTCCGGACGCCGGCTGGCGGGTGCGCGACATCAACCGCGCCGCACCCGGCGTCGACCGCTTCATCGTCCAGGTGTCCCTCTTCATGACCCTGGTGGGGCTGACGGCGCTGCTGGTCGGCGGCGTCGGCATCGCCAACGCGGTGCACGCCTTCCTGGACGGCAAGCGCAACACCATCGCCACGCTGAAGTGCCTTGGCGCGCCCTCGCGGCTGATCTTCGCGACCTATCTCGGACAGGTGCTGGCCCTGGCCCTGCTCGGCATTCTCGGCGGCGTGGCGCTGGGATCGCTGGCGCCGGCGGTGGCCGGGCCGCTGCTGGCCGAGCGGCTCAACTTCGAGCTCTCCGGCGGGCTGCAGCCCTCGGCGCTGCTGCTGGCCGCGGTCTTCGGCCTGCTGACGACCCTGGTCTTCACCCTCTGGCCGCTGGCGCGCGCCCAGGGCATTCCCGCCGGCAGCCTGTTCCGCGAGGTGGTGCAGCGCTCCGCCTCGCGGCCGCCGGCCTGGGCCCTGCTGGCGCTCGGCGTCAGCGGCCTGCTGCTGGCGCTGACCGCGGTCTACGGCACCGACGGCGGCGACGTGGCGGTCGGCTTCGTCGTCGGCGCGGTGGCGGCGCTGCTGGTCTTCCGTCTCGCCGCGGCCGGCATCGCCTGGGCGGCGCGACGCCTACCGCGCCCGCGCCGGCCCGACCTGCGGCTGGCCGTAGCCAACCTCTACCGGCCCGGCGCCAGCACCGGCAGCGTGGTCACCTCGCTGGGCCTGGGCCTCACCGTGCTGGTCACCATCGCGCTGATCGAGGGCAACCTGCGCCATCAGGTGGTGGCGCAGTTGCCGGAGGAGGCGCCGGGCTTCTACTTCATCGACATCCAGCCGGATCAGGTCGAGCGCTTCGACGCGCTGGTCGCCGCGCATCCCGGCGTGGAGGCGATGGAGCGGGTGCCGATGCTGCGCGGCCGCATCATGCGGGTGAACGGCCTGCGCCCCGACGAGATGAACGTGGCCCCCGACGTGGCCTGGGTCTTCCGAGGCGACCGCGGCGTCACCTGGTCGGCCGAGCCGCCGGCCGGCAGCCGCATCACCGCCGGCGAGTGGTGGCCGCCGGACTACAGCGGGCCGCCGCTGGTCAGCCTGGAGGCCGGCATCGCCGAGCGCATCGGCATCGGGCCGGGCGACCGCATCACCGTGAACCTGCTGGGCCGCGACCTGGAGGCGGAGATCGCAAACCTGCGTCCGGTGGACTGGTCGGAGCTGAGCATCAACTTCGTGATGGTCTTCTCCCCCGGGCTGGTGCAGCAGGCGCCGCAGAGCCACATCGCCACCGTGACCCTGGACGCGGCGCAGGAAGAGGCGCTGGAGGCGGCGGTGGCCGATGCCTTCCCGAACGTCTCCGCGGTGCGGGTGAAGGAGGCGCTGGAGAGCCTGGCGCAGATGCTGCGTGCCATCGCCACGGCCGTGACGCTGACCGCTTCGGTGACCGTGGCGGCGGGCCTGCTGGTGCTGGCCGGGGCCGTCGCCGCCGGGCAGCGCCGCCGGGTCTACGACGCGGTGGTGCTGAAGGTGCTGGGTGCGCGCCGGCGCGACGTGCTGCGCTCCTTCCTGCTGGAGTTCGGCCTGATGGGCCTGATCGCGGCCCTGCTGGCGGTCGGATTCGGCACGGCGGCCGCCTGGGCGGTGCTGACCACGGTGATGCGGGTGGAGAGCTTCACCTTCCTGGTTGCCCCGGTGTTCCTGACGGCGGCGGCGGCCGTGGCCGTGACCTTGGCCTTCGGCTTTGCCGGCACCTGGCGGGCGCTGGCGCAGAAGGCGGCGCCGCTGTTGCGTAACGATTGAGTCACGGCGCGGGGGCGCAACCGTAAAGCCGGTTTCTATTGACCGCGTTGCGGCTATCGCCCATATCTCGGTGCGAGTGTTTTCCCTGTTCAGAGAGTGAGGAGTGCCATGGCGTTCGGTCCCGACCGCACCAGGTACATGACGCGCAGTCAGGCGGAAGTGGCGCAGCTCGACGAGGGCCTGCGTCATTACATGCTGCGTGTGTACAACTACATGAGCCTCGGCGTCGCCTTCACCGGCGCGATCGCCATGATCGTCGCGATGAATCCGGCCCTGGTGCAGGCCGTCGCGTCGATGTTCTGGCTCTTCTTCATCGGCATCCTGGGGCTGGGCTTCCTGGCGCCCCGGATCATGACCAACAAGTCGATCGGCGCGGCCCAGGCGTGCTTCTGGGTCTATGCCGCGCTCTGGGGCGCGCTGCTCGGGCCGATGATGGCGGCCTATGCCGCCGTCGATCCGATGATCATCGCCCGGGCCTTCTTCATCACGGCCGGCACCTTCGCGGGCATGAGCCTGCTGGGCTACACCACGAAGAAGAACCTGGCCCCCATGGGCGCCTTCCTGGCGATGGCGACGATCGGCCTGCTGATCGCGCTGCTGGTCAACGTCTTCTTCTTCCAGGACAGCGGCTTCCACCTGCTGCTCTCGGTCGGCGTGGTGCTGGTCTTCTCCGGGCTGACGGCCTACGAGACGCAGCAGATCAAGAACATGTACTACGAGGCCGACGGAGCCGAGGTGACCACGAAGAAGGCGATCTTCGGCGCCTTCATGCTCTACGGCTCCTTCGTGACACTGTTCATCTACATCCTGCACATCCTGGGAGCCTTGCGCGGCGAGTGACGCGCACGCCTCTCGGGTGGGTTCCGGGAGCCCGGCGGAGAGCCTCCGCCGGGCTCCTTTCCTTTTGCAGCTTGCGTCGCCTGCGCCTGCCTTGCCATGCTGCGCGCCACGGTTGAAGCAAAAGAAGGAGGGACCCCGTGAGTGCCTATGTCGTCGCGATGATCGAGGTGAACGATCTCGAGGGTTACAAGGCCTATGCCGCCCGTGCTCCCGAGGCCGTCGCCCGCCACGGCGGGCGCTATCTGGTGCGGGGCGCCAGCCCGGAGGTCAAGGAGGGGTCCTGGGAGGTGCAGCGCCTCGTGATCCTGGAGTTCCCCGACGTCGAGGCGGCCAATCGCTTCTACCACTCGCCGGAATACCAGGAGATCGTGCCGCTGCGTCAGGCCGCCTCCAAGGGCGCGGTGGCGATCCTGCCCGGCTTCGCCGGCTAGGCCGCCGGGCCGGAACGCGGCTGGTGGTAGGCGATCACGGTGAGCGCCGGGCTTCGGCCCCCTTTCCGGAGCGAGCGGTTCCCGAAGGCATCGAGCCGCCGCGCCCGCAGTGCGCACTCTCGGCGCTGAGGTCGCCGCTGGTCGCCGCGCTGGCCGCCTACTGGGAGGAGCGTCGCCGCGGCCGAGCCTTTCCGGCGCGCGCCGACATCGATCCCCTGGACATCCCCTCGATGCTGCCCGACCTGGTGCTGCTCGACGTGCTGCCGCCGCCAGGCAGCTATCGGGTCAGGCTCTTCGGCACGCGGCTGGCCTCGGCCAACAGCGCGGACCTGACCGGCCGGCTGCTGGAGGACTGCGGTCTGGGTGGCGGCTACGCCGGCTTCCGCGACCAGCTCGACGGGGTCCGCGATGCCGGCGCGCCGGCCTTCTTCGAATCCGGCTTCCTCTGGCGCCGCCAGCGCTACCGCGGCTTCAAGATGGGCGTCTTTCCGCTGGGCCCCGGGCCCGGCCAGGTCGACATCCTGCTCGGCGGCGTGGAGATGCTGCCGCCCTGAGCGCCGCCGGCGTCAGAGGCCGGCCGGAAGTGAACTGATCTTTCTCGGATGCTTCGGACGGCTGTCCCGTCATTGCGAGCGCAGCGAAGCAATCCAGGGGCAGAAGCCGATGGCCCTGGATTGCTTCGCTGTGCTCGCAATGACAGTGGCACGGTCGGGTACGACGGGACCGATATGCGCGGCGCCTGCCAAAGCCGAAGCACTGGAATGGCCGATACCGCTTCCGGCCGTACTCTCAGGCCAGCAGGAGCGCCGCGAAGGCGATGGCCAGGGCGACCGCGGCGAGCAGCAGGGCGCGCTTGACCCCGGCGCCCTGACGCCGTGCCTCGGTGAAGGCGGCGACCGTGTCGGGGTGCAGCCGCAGGCCGCCCTCCGCCGCCTGCTGCAGGATCGTCTCGAGGTGGGTCAGGGTCGCCGGCAGCCGCTCCAGCCCCAGAGCCAGCGCGCGGGCGCCGTCGCGCGCGCGGGCCTGCGGACCGCGGTTGGCGCGCATCCAGTCGGCGATCAGCGGCTCGGCCAGCACCCAGATGTTCAGCTCCGGGTCGAGGCGCCGGCTCACTCCCTCGGCCATCAGCATGTTCTTTTGCAGCAGCACGAGCTGCGGCTGCACCGAGAGGTCGAAGGATTCGGTCAGGCGGAACAGCTGGCCCAGCAGCCGCGCGAAGGAGATGCGCGCCAGCGGCCGGCCGAAGATCGGCTCGCAGACGGCGCGCAGCGCCTGGGCATAGAGATCCATGGGCTGGCCGGGCGGCAGGTAGCCCGCCTCCACCTGCACTTCGGCGAGGCGGCGGTAGTCGCGCGCCAGTGTCGCCAGCAGCATGTCGGCGAGGAAGGTGCGGGTGGGGCGGTCGAGGCGGCCCATGATGCCGAAGTCGACCGCGCCGATCGCCCCCTCCTCGGTGACGAACATGTTCCCCGGGTGCTGGTCGCCGTGGAAGAAGCCGTCGCGGAAGACCTGGTTGAAGAAGATCGCCGAGGCCTTGCGCAGCACCTCGGTCAGGTCGTGGCCGGCGGCCAGCAGCGCGGCCCGGTCGTCCAGCCGGATGCCGGTCAGTCGGCTCTGCGTCGCCACCCGCCGCGCCGTGCGCTCCCAGTCCACCTCCGGCACGCGGTAGTCGGGATCGTCGGCGAAGTTCTCGGCCAGTTCCGAGGCCGCCGCCGCCTCCATGCGCAGGTCCATCTCGGTGCGCACGGTCTCCTCGAAGAGCGCCACCACCGCCACCGGCTTGAAGCGGCGCAGGCGCGGCTGGGTGCGTTCGACCAGATAGGCGAGATGATAGAAGAGCCGCAGGTCGCGCTCGAAGGCGGCCTCGATCCCCGGCCGCAGCACCTTTACGGCGACCTCACGGCCGGGCGTGTCCGGCGTCTCCTCGCGGGTCACGGCGAAGTGCACCTGGGCGATCGAGGCGGCGGAGACCGGAGTCGGCTCGAACTGCTCGTAGAGGGCCTCGATCGGCCGGCCCAGCTCCGATTCGACGATCTGCCGGGTCTGCTCGAAGTCGAAGGGCGGCAGGCGGTCCTGCAGCTCCGCCAGGTCGGCCGCCATCTGTTCGCCGATCAGGTCGGCGCGGGTGGCGAGGAACTGGCCGAGCTTGATGAAGCTGGGGCCGAGCTCGACCAGGGCGCGCGCCAGCTTCTGCCCGGGCCGCCCCGGTGCTGCGCGGCGGCCGAGGCGGCGGAAGAGGGCGACCAGAGCCGGGTAGAGGCCGATCGCCTCGACCGCCGAGAGCGCGTCGTGGCGTCCGAGCACCCGGGCGATGCCGAGCAGGCGAAAGGGCAGCAGCAGTGTCTGGCGCATGGCGGTCAGAGCCGGCGCGCGGCGTGCAGCGCGGCGATGCCGCCGGTGAGATTGTGCCAGCGCGGCTGCTCCAGGCCGGCGGCGGCCATGCGCTCGGCCAGCTCGGCCTGGGGCGGGAAGCGGCGGATCGACTCCACCAGATAGCGGTAGGAGTCGCGGTCGCCGGCCACGAGCTGCCCCAGCACCGGCAATGCCCGGAAGGAGTAGAGGTCGTAGAGGCGGTCGAGGATCGGCAGCACCACCCGGCTGAACTCCAGGCAAAGGAAACGGCCGCCGGGCTTCAGCACCCGCCGCGCCTCGGCCAGGGCCTGGTCGATCCGGGTCACGTTGCGCAGCCCGAAGGCGATGGTGTAGGCGTCGAAGCTGCGGTCGGGAAAGGGCAGGCGCTGGGCGTCGCCGCAGACCCACTGCAGCCCCTCCAGCCGCCCGGTGTCGATGGCCCGGTCGCGGCCCACCCGCAGCATCTCCTCGGTCAGATCGCAGACCGTGACACCGCCGCTCGGCCCGACGCGGTCGCCCAGGCGGAAGGCGACGTCGCCGGTGCCGCCGGCCACGTCGACGACCCGCCAGCCGGGGCGCGGGCGCAGGCGGGCGACCATCTCGTCCTTCCAGAGGCGGTGCACGCCGCCGGACATGAGGTCGTTCATCAGGTCGTAGCGCGAGGCCACGCTGCTGAAGACGCCGCGTACCAGGGGCGCCTTCTCGGCTTCCGCGACGCGGCGGAAGCCGAAGTCGGCGGTACCGGCGGGCGGGGTGGGGTCGGACTCGCTGGACATGGCGCGGAACATAGCCATCGCGGGGCGCTTCGGCTACTCTGCCGCGTCGTTTCCGGAGCCCAAGCCCCTCCATGCCCGAACTGCCCGAAGTGGAGACCGTGCGCCGCGGCCTGCAGCCGGTGCTGGAAGGCCGTCGGCTGGTCCGCGTCCTGCAGCGCCGCCCCGACCTGCGCTTCCCGCTGCCCCGCGACTTCGTGTCGCGGCTGGAGGGGGCCCGGATCGAGCGTATCGAGCGGCGGGCGAAGTACCTGCTGTTCCGCCTCGACAGCGGCGAGCTGCTGCTGGCTCACCTCGGCATGTCCGGGCGCATGCTGCTGGTCGACCGGCCGGAGGAGACGCCGCTGCTGCCGCACGACCACGTGGTGCTGCGCACCGAGGAGGGGCGCGAGGTCCGCTTCAACGACGCCCGGCGCTTCGGCTTCATGGACCTCTTCCCCGAGACCGAGGCCGCGGGCCATCGCCACCTCGCCGGCCTCGGCCCCGAGCCCCTCGGCAACGACTTCAACGGGCCGGCCCTGGCCGCCGCGCTGGCCGGCAAGATCACGCCCATAAAGGCGGCGCTGCTGGACCAGCGGGTGGTGGCCGGGCTCGGCAACATCTACGTCAGCGAGGCGCTGTTCCACGCCGGCCTCTCGCCCCGGCGTCTGGCCCGCACCGTGCAGGGGGATCGGGCCGAGCGGCTGGTCGCGGCGATCCGCCAGGTGCTGACGGCCGCCATTGCCGCGGGCGGCAGCAGCCTGCGCGACTACGTCCAGGCCTCCGGCGAGCTGGGCTACTTCCAGCACGCCTGGGCGGTCTACGGCCGCGAGGGCGAGGCCTGTCCCGGCTGCGACTGCGGCGGCCCGCCGCGGCGCGGCATCAGGCGGCTTGTGCAGGGCGGGCGCTCCACGTTCTATTGCGCCCGCCGGCAGCGCTGAAGCCGCCGGCGCGGAACCGCTACCCGAGAGGAGGAACCATGGCCTACGAGAACATCCTGGTCGAGAAGCAGGACGGCGTCGGCATCGTCACGCTGCACCGGCCGCAGGCGCTCAACGCGCTCTGCGCCGCGCTGGTGGACGAGGTCGGCCGGGCGCTGCGCGAGTTCGATGCCGACCCGGAGGTGGGCTGCATGGTGCTGACCGGCTCCGAGAAGGCCTTCGCCGCCGGCGCCGACATCAAGGAGATGAAGGACAAGACCTACCAGGAGGTGGCGGCCGAGGACTTCATCACCGACGACTGGGAGGTCATCACCACCATCCGCAAGCCGGTGATCGCCGCGGTGGCGGGCTACGCGCTCGGCGGTGGCTGCGAGTTCGCCATGATGTGCGACTTCATCATCGCCGCCGACACCGCGAAGTTCGGCCAGCCGGAGATCAAGATCGGCACGATCCCCGGCTCCGGCGGCACGCAGCGCCTGACCCGCTCGGTCGGCAAGTCGCTGGCCATGTACCTCTGCCTGACCGGCGACATGATCGACGCCGAGACCGCGCTGCGCGCCGGCCTGGTCGCCAAGGTGGTGCCGGCCGATCAGCTGCTGGCCGAAACCATGAAGACCGCCAAGGCCATCGCCGGCCTGTCGCAGCCGGTGGTGCGGACCTGCAAGGAGTCGGTCAACCGCGCCTACGAGACCACGCTGACCGAAGGGGTGCGCTTCGAGCGCCGGCTGTTCCACGCCACCTTCGCCCTGGACGATCGCCGCGAGGGCATGGCGGCCTTCGCCGAGAAGCGCAAGCCGGACTGGAAGCACCGCTGAGGCGCTACAGCCGCCCTGCCAGCAGCGCGACGAGCAGCAGCGACCCCGCGACCAGCCGCAGCACCCCGCCCGGGCGCAGGCGGCCGTAGCGGCGGTCGCGCCGGCGCAGCTGGCGCCGGTGGGTGGCGGTGTCGCTGCGGGCGAGCGCCTGCAGCCGTTCCCAGGGGGCGGCCGTCGGGTCTTCCGGCCCGTAGCCCGGACCGTCTCCCAGCGCCGCCGCCGCCTCGGCGAAGGTGGTCGCGCCCTGCGGCCGTCCGTCCGTGAAGCGGTGGCGGCCGCCGACCACCACCAGGGTGTGCAGCGGCACGTCCGGCAGCAGTTCGCCTAGCGCCCGGGCGCGCTGCGCGTTGCGGTGCAGGGGATTGAGGAAGCGCCGGCGGCGGCCGAGCCGGCGCAGGGTCCAGGCGTCGCCGTCGGGGTCTTGGCGCAGCCGGCCGTGCAGCCGGTGATGGTCGACCAGGACCAGGCAGTCCGGCAGGCGGACCACCTGGTCGATCTCGATCTTCTGGTGGGGGCCGTCGGGGATCACCAGATGCTGCGTCACGTCGTAGCCGCGCGAGCGCAGCAGCGCGGCGAAGCGTCGCCGGCCGCCGGACGCCTCGCCGATGCCGTGCGAGAGGCGGGCCCAGAGGCCGCTGAGCAGCAGCAGCGCCGCCAGTCCCCAGTAGAGTTCGGCCGGCACCAGCAGCAGCAGGTTGCGCAGCGCCGCGATCAGGGTCTCGGGCTCGATCATGACGCCATGGTGCAGAAAGGCGCGACGGAAGGCGAGTTCGCAGATGGGCTGCGCTTGACGGCATGGTGTGGTGTCAGTATAAGCCCACGCCTCGAAGCAAGGTTTTCCGACGGGACCAATCCATGGCCAATCACAAGTCCGCCGAAAAGCGGATCCGCCGCAACCTGCGCCGCGCCGCGATCAACAAGACGCGCGTGAGCCGTATCCGCACCTTCGTCAAGAAGGTCGAGCTGGCCATCGCCGGCGGCGACCAGGAGGCGGCGAAGGGTGCACTGCAGGCGGCGCAGCCCGAGATTCATCGCGGCGTGAGCAAGGGCGTGCTGCACCGCAATGCGGCGGCGCGCAAGCTGTCGCGTCTGAGCAGCCGCATCAAGACCATGGCCTGACCGCCGCGCCCCCGCCAAAACGGGGGCGATCGGACGGTACGAGACAGGAGGGCGCCGGGCCTCGGCAGCGGCGCCCTTTCGCTTGTCCGGGTTTCGGGCCGCCGGGGGTGGAGGCGTCGATTTTTTTCATGTGGCTCGTCGACAGGAATTGTTCAGGAATCATGACAGTCTAGAGACGGACTCCTCATCCGGACTGTCAGCCACGCGGGCCGCGTTCCCCAAACGGTCTCGTTGCCTGCCGAGGCGCTCCTGGATACATTACCGGCCTCGCGTCAGTGGCGCTCATCGAATTGAGAAGTCTCCGCTGGCGAAATCAAGATCAGGACGATTTGCAGGTCGGGACCACAAAACAGTGGCCTCGCGGATGGAAGAACTCGTTCGATTTTTAGAGGTAAATCTTGTGTCGAGGCTTTTCTCGAAAATTCAAACAGTCGAGTCGACCTTCGTCATCTGTTAGATTGTTTTGCTGAGGGGCTGGCCGGGGGGCACGTTATCCCAGCCGAGAGGGCCGAAGCGTCGTGAAAGAGACCAGGGGTCGACGATGAGCGCAGGGTTGCACGCAAGGGAAAGCTCGGAGCCGATGCATCTCATCGAGGGAGGGGACCTCGCGGAACGCTGGGCGCGTGTGCGCGGGCGTCTGCGGACCGAAGTCGGAGACGCGGCCTTTCGTAGCTGGCTGAAGCCGCTCACGCTGATGGGCGTGCGCAACGGCCAGGTGCGTATGGCCGTGCCGTCCCGTTTCATGCGCGACTGGGTCAGCGGCAACTACGCCGATCGCATCCGCATGCTCTGGGGCGAGGAGCTGCCGGAGATGCGGGGGGTGGAGATCGTGGTGCAGCCGCCGCCGCGCCCGGAGCCGCGCCCGGCCGCGTCGGAGCTTTCGGCGGCGCCCTGCGCCATCGAGGGGATGGGCGAGGGGATGGGCGAGGCGAGCGGCGAGCGGGCCAGGGCGGCCGTTGCCGCGGCCCAGCCATCGGTCTCGGCACCCGCCCCGGCGCCGGTTCCGGCGCCTGCGGTCATCGGCGGGACCGCGGGGGAGGCGGAGCGCTGCCGCTCCATCTCGGCGCCCCTGGACCCGCGCTTCACCTTCGAGCACTTCGTCGTCGGCAAGCCCAACGAGTTGGCCTATGCCGCCGCCCGGCGCGTCGCCGAGGCCGAGGCCGTGCCCTTCAACCCGTTGTTCCTCTATGGTGGCGTGGGGCTGGGCAAGACCCACCTGATGCACGCCATCGCCTGGCAGATCCGCCAGGCGACCCCGCAGCGGCGGGTGATCTATCTCTCGGCCGAGAAGTTCATGTACCAGTTCGTGCGCGCCCTGCGGACGAAGGACACCATGGCCTTCAAGGAGCAGTTCCGCTCCGTCGACGTGCTGATGATCGACGACGTGCAGTTCATCTCCGGGCGCGACGCCACCCAGGAGGAGCTGTTCCATACCTTCAACTCCCTGGTCGACGACAACCGCCAGATCGTGATCTCGGCGGACAAGAGCCCCTCGGACCTGGAAGGGGTCGAGGAACGCATGCGCTCGCGCCTCGGCTGGGGCCTCGTGGCCGACATCCATCCCACGACCTACGAGCTGCGCCTGGGCATCCTGCAGTCCAAGGCCGAGCAGCTGAACGTGCCGATCCCGCCGAAGGTGCTGGAGTTCCTGGCGCACAAGATCACCTCCAACGTGCGTGTGCTGGAGGGGGCCCTGAACCGGCTGGTGGCCCACGCCACCCTGGTCGGCCGGGCGGTGACGCTGGAGACCGCCCACGACCTGCTGCAGGATCTGCTGCGGGCCAGCGACCGGCGGGTGACGATCGAGGAGATTCAGAAGCGGGTGGCCGAGCACTTCAACATCCGCCTCTCGGACATGTATTCGGCGCGCCGCGCCCGTGCGGTGGCGCGGCCGCGGCAGGTGGCGATGTACCTCTCCAAGCAGCTGACCTCGCGCTCGCTGCCGGAGATCGGCCGCAAGTTCGGCGGCCGCGACCACACCACGGTGATGCACGCCGTGCGTCGCATCGACGAGCTCAAGGCCACCGACAACGGCTTCGCCGAAGACGTGGATCTGCTGCGCCGCATGCTCGAGGGCTGAGCCGGCGCCGGCTGCCGGCGGCCCCCGATCGACCCTCGGTCGACCTCCTGGTGCGTCCCCCCGGCCAGCGTGGCGCAAAGCCGCGAAAAGCCTTACCCAACGGGTGGGCTGTGCTATAGTGCCGCTCCGTGTCGCTGCCCTCGATTCGAGGGGTTCTTCCTGCGGTGCGGGCGGACCGCGCGGTCCGTCGGCCGGTCGCCCCGGCGTCCGGCGGGGACCGTGCCTTCGGACTGAACCCGCAACCCCACGACATTTCTAGAGACGAGATGAAGCTGACCATCGAGAGAGCGGCCCTCCTGCGGTCGCTGGCCCACGTCCAGAGCGTCGTGGAACGCCGCAACACCATCCCCATCCTCTCCAACGTGCTGATGGAAGCGCGGGAGAACCGGCTCGGCCTGACGGCGACCGACATGGATCTGACGATCCACGAGGAGACCGAGGCGGCGGTGCGCGAGCCGGGTGCGACCACGGTGCCGGCGCACACGCTCTACGACATCGTCCGCAAGCTGCCGGACGGCAGCGAGGTGGAGCTGGCGCTCGACGGCGACGCCGGGCAGCTCAAGCTGCGCTCCGGCCGCTCCAGTTTCACCCTCTCGACGCTGCCGAAGGAGGACTTCCCGGCGGCGGCGGCGATCGAACTGCCGCACGGCTTCACGCTGCAGGCGCGCGAGGCCAAGAACCTGATCGACCGCACCCGCTTCGCCATCTCCACCGAGGAGACCCGCTACTACCTCAACGGCATCTACCTTCACGCCGGCAAGAGCGCCGAGGTCGAGGTGCTGCGTGCGGTCGCCACCGACGGCCACCGTCTGGCGCGCTTCGAGATGGCGCTGCCGGAGGGCGCTGCCGCCATGCCCGGCGTGATCGTGCCGCGCAAGGCGGTAAACGAGTTGCGCAAGCTGATCGAGGAGGCCGACGGCGGCGTCTCGGTCGGGCTGTCGGATACGCGGGTGCGCTTCTCCTTCGGCGCCACCGAGCTGACCTCGAAGCTGATCGACGGCACCTTCCCCGACTACGAGCGCGTCATCCCGGCCGGCAACGACAAGATCATGAGCGTCGACTGCCGCTCCTTCGCCGCCGCGGTCGACCGCGTCTCGACCATCTCCACCGAGAAGAGCCGCGCGGTGAAGATGACCCTCGGCGACGCCGCCCTGACCCTCTCCGCCACCAGCCCCGAGGCCGGCAGCGCCGAGGAGGAGGTGCCGATCCACTACGAGGGCCCGCCGCTGGAGATCGGCTTCAACTCCAGGTACCTCCTGGACATCGCCCAGCAGATCGAGGGCGAGGGCGCGGAGTTCGCCATGGCGGACGCAGCCTCGCCGACGGTGGTGCGCGACGCTGCCGACGGCAGTGCCCTCTATGTGCTGATGCCGATGCGGGTGTGAGCCGGCGCGCCGCTGCGGCGGCGCGCGGCCGAACGGAATGGCGCAGGCAGCGATCCGAACCCAGATGCCGGCAGCGGCCGAGAGCCCTCGCGCCGCCGCGGCGACCGACCGCCGCTCCTGGCTCTCCCGCCTGGCGGTGCAGCGCTTCCGCAACCTGCGCCAAGCCGAGCTGAACTGCGGGCCGGGGCCGGTGCTGCTGCTCGGCGACAACGGCGCCGGCAAGACCAACCTGCTCGAGGCCGTCTCCCTGCTGACCCCGGGGCGGGGCTTGCGTCGCGCCCGCCTGTCCGACCTGGAGGCCCGCGACCCGGGCAACGAGGGGGCGGCGGCGGCCGGCTGGGGCGTGGCGGCACGGGTCGAGACCCCTTGGGGGCCGCACGATCTCGGCACCGGCCGCGACCCGGCGGCCGAGCCGGGACGCGAGCGGCGGCTGGTGAAGCTCGACGGCGACCCGGCCGGCAGCCAGGCGGCGCTGGGCGAGGTGCTGGCCGCGGTCTGGATCACGCCGGAGATGGACGGGCTGTTCCGCGAGGGCGCGAGCGAGCGCCGCCGCTTCCTCGACCGCCTGGTCTACGCCTTCGACCCGGCCCATGCCGGACGGCTCAGCGGCTACGAGCGCTCGCTGCGGGAGCGGGCGCGGCTGTTGCGCGAGGGGCGCGGCGAGCCCGGCTGGCTGACGGCGCTGGAGCGCGGCATGGCCGAGCGTTCCGTGGCGATCGCGGCCGCGCGGCGCGAGCTGGTCGGGCGGCTGGCGGGTGCCTGCGCCCAGACCGCGGGCGCCTTCCCGCGCGCCGGCCTGGCACTGACGGGCGATGCCGAGACCTGGCTGGACGAGGCGCCGGCGGTGGCGGTCGAGGAGCGGCTGCAGCATCGCCTGGCGGCGGCGCGCGGCGGTGACGCCGAGGCGGGGGGCGCCGCGGTCGGCGCCCATCGCTGCGACCTGCTGGTGGCGCACGGCGATCACGGCCGGCCGGCGGCGCTCTGCTCCACCGGCGAGCAGAAGGCGCTGCTGCTGGCGATCGTGCTGGCGCACGCGCGGCTGACGACGCTGGAGCGCGGCAGCGCCCCGCTGCTGCTGCTGGACGAGGTCGCCGCGCATCTGGACGCGCCGCGTCGCGCGGCGCTCTACGAGGAGATTCTCGGGCTCGGCCTGCAGGCCTGGCTCAGCGGCACCGAGCCGCAGCTCTTCGCCCCCCTGGGCGAGACCGCGCAGCGTTTCCGGCTGAGCGGCGGCCTGATCCGGGCCGAGAGCTGAACGGCCGGTCCCCTACGCTTGAATGGAAGACGGAAGAGCATGGTGAGCGCCAACGTGAACCCCACCCCGGAGCAGGACGACGGCAAGGAGCCCGAGGCCTATGGCGCCGAATCGATCAAGGTGCTGCGCGGCCTGGAGGCGGTGCGCAAGCGGCCGGGCATGTACATCGGCGACACCGACGACGGCTCCGGCCTGCACCACATGGTCTACGAGGTCGTCGACAACTCGGTCGACGAGGCGCTGGCCGGCTGGTGCGACGCCGTCGAGGTGGCGCTGAACGGCGACGGCTCGATCACGGTCAGCGACAACGGCCGCGGCATTCCCGTCGACCTGCACAAGGAAGAGGGCATCTCCGCCGCCGAGGTCATCATGACCCAGCTGCACGCCGGCGGAAAGTTCGACCAGAACTCCTACAAGGTCTCCGGCGGCCTGCACGGCGTGGGCATCTCCGTGGTCAACGCGCTGTCCACCTGGCTCGACCTGCGGATCTGGCGCGACGGCCACGAGCACTACATCCGTTTCGAGGACGGGGAGGCGGTGAAACCGCTCGAGGTCGTGGGGCCGGCCAACGGCAAGCGCGGCACGGAGATCACCTTCCTGCCCTCGACGACGATCTTCACCATGACGGAGTTCGACTTCGGCACGCTGGAGCACCGCCTGCGCGAGCTGGCCTTCCTCAATTCCGGTGTGAAGATCATCCTGACCGACCGGCGCCACCCCGAGCCGGTGACCGCGGAACTGCACTACGAGGGCGGCATCCAGGCCTTCGTCGGCTGGCTCGACCGCAGCCGCCATCCGCTGATCGACAAGCCCGTGCACATGAGCGTGGAGCGCGACGGCATCACCGTCGAGGTGGCGATGCAGTGGACCGACAGCTACCACGAGACCATGCTCTGCTTCACCAACAACATCCCGCAGCGCGACGGCGGCACCCACCTCGCCGGCTTCCGCGCGGCGCTGACGCGGCAGATCAACGCCTATGCGCAGTCGAGCGGGCTGCTGAAGAAGGAGAAGGTGAGCCTGACCGGCGACGATGCCCGCGAGGGGCTGACCTGCGTCCTCTCGGTCAAGGTGCCGGACCCCAAATTCTCCAGCCAGACCAAGGACAAGCTGGTCTCCTCCGAGGTCCGGCCGGTGGTGGAATCGGTGGTCAACGATCGCCTGGCTCAGTATTTCGAGGAGCATCCGGCCGAGGCCAAGAAGGTGGTCGGCAAGGTGGTCGAGGCCGCTGCCGCCCGCGAGGCGGCGCGCAAGGCGCGCGAGCTGACCCGGCGCAAGGGCGTGCTCGACGTCGCCTCGCTGCCCGGCAAGCTGGCCGACTGCCAGGAGCGCGATCCCGCCAAGTCCGAGCTCTTCATCGTCGAGGGCGACAGCGCCGGCGGCTCCGCCAAGCAGGGGCGCGACCGCCGCTTCCAGGCGATCCTGCCGCTGCGCGGCAAGATCCTGAACGTGGAGCGGGCGCGCTTCGACAAGATGCTGTCCAGCAACGAGATCGGCACGCTGATCACGGCGCTCGGCACCTCGATCGGCCCCGACGAGTTCAACCTGCAGAAGCTGCGCTATCACAAGATCATCATCATGACCGACGCGGACGTGGACGGCTCCCACATCCGCACGCTGCTGCTGACCTTCTTCTTCCGGCAGATGCGCGAGCTGGTCGAGGGCGGCCACCTCTACATCGCCCAGCCGCCGCTCTATCGGGCCAAGCGCGGCGAGTCCATGACCTACCTGAAGGGCGACCGGGAGATGGAGGAGTACCTGATCGCCAGCGCCATGCGCTCGACGGTGCTGACCACCGGCGCCGGCCAGCAGCGCTCCGGCGAGGACCTTGCCGGGCTGGTGCGCCAGGCGCTGCACGCGCGCAAGCTGATCGAGACGCTGGTCTGGAAGGTGGGTTCCTGGGAGGTGGTCGAGCAGGCCGCCATTGCCGGCGCCCTCTCGCCGCACGTCATGGCCGACCAGGCCGAGGCCGACCGCCTGGCCGCGCTGGTGGCCGAGCGCCTCGATACCCTGGCGCCGGAGTTCGAGCGCGGCTGGAAGGGCAGCGCCGACGGCCGCGGCGGCCTGAGCTTCACCCGCACCCTGCGCGGCGTGCCCGAGACCCGGCGGCTGGAGGCCGGTTCCATCGCCTCGACCGAAGCGCGCCAGCTCACCGCCCTGCGGGAGTCGCTCTGGGAGCTCTACGAGCGGCCCTGCCGGCTGGACGGCAAGGAGCAGGAGACGACGGTCTACGGGCCTGTGTCGCTGGCCGACACGGTCATCGCCTGGGGCCGCAAGGGTGTCTCCGTGGCGCGCTACAAGGGTCTCGGCGAGATGAACCCGGGGCAGCTCTGGGAGACCACGCTGGACCCCGAGGTGCGCTCGCTGCTGAAGGTGCGCGTCGCCCACGCCGAAGAGGCGGGGCAGATCTTCGAGACCCTGATGGGCGACGAGGTCGAGCCGCGCCGCGAGTTCATCCAGTCCAACGCCCTGCAGGTCGCGAACCTGGACGTGTAATACCGTCCGGCCTGCCGGGCTCCTTTCACCGTCATCCTGAGCGCAGCGAAGGATCTCGGGCCGGTCGGCGCTCCGGCGGATCGAGATCCTTCGGCCTGCGGCCTCAGGATGACGGCATGAGCGGTCGAGCTGCGCCTCCTACCGCGCGAAGGTCGCGTAGTAGTCGGGCACCTGCCACTCGAAGTCCTCGAGGAAGTCGGCGCCTTCCAGGAAGCCGCCGGGACCCCAGTAGACGTCGGCGATGTCGTAGTAGCCCGGCTCCAGGATGCGCCGTGCCGGCACCACCTGCGAGGCCCAGGCGAGCTGCGAGTTGGCGATGCGGCGGAAAGCCGGGTTGGTCTCGTACTCCTCCTGGAAGATGCGGTGCCAGACCGTCAGGCTCTCCTCCAGGATGTCGTCCGGGGTGCGGTGGAACTGCACGCCCAGTTCCTGCAGCTCGTCCATCGAGCGCTTGTCGTTGGCCTGCTGGTGCTGCTCCCACCAGAGCATGGAGCTCTCGGTCACCAGCTCGACGATGCCCTGCAGGTCGGCCGGCAGCGACTCCCAGACCTCCTTGTTGATCAGCACCTCGGCCGTGGTCACGGTCTCGTGGTAGGCCGGGGCGTGGTAGTGCTGCCAGACGTCCTGGAAGCCCAGCGCGAAGTCGATGTAGGGCCCGACGAACTCGGCCGCGTCGATCACGCCGCGCTCGCCCGCCGGCACGATCTCGCCGCCGGGCAGGGTGACGACCGAGACGCCCATGCCTTCGTACATCTCGCCGGGGATGCCGGGAATGCGGAAGCGCAGGCCGCGCAGGTCGTCGATCGAGGCGATCTCGCGGTTGAACCAGCCGAGCGGCTGGGCGCCGGAGGAGAGCAGTGGCCGCCAGATCACCTCCATGCCCAGGTCGTCCTGGAAGAAGGCGTTGTTCACCTCCATCCCGCCGCCCTGGTAGAGCCAGCCCCAGTAGTCGGCCCAGTCCATGCCGAAGGGGCCGGCCGGGCCGGAGGAGACCATCACCGCGGCGCGGTTCTTACCGACCCAGAAGCCGGACCAGGAATGGGCGCCGTCGATGATGCCGTCGTGCGTCGCGTCCAGCACCTCGAAGGCGGGAACGATCGCGCCGGCCGGCAGCACCTCGATCTGCAGGCGGCCCTGGCTGAAGGTGCCGATCCGCTCCGCCCACCAGGCGAAGTGCTCGAACTGCGGGTCGCCCGAGGGATAGGCCGACTGGAAGGTGAGGTTGAAGCTGTCCTGGGCCTGGCTGGCCGAGCCCGGAAAGGCGAGAAGCGCCGCGCAGGCCGCGGCGGACAGGAGTTTCCTCGATGTCATTGTGTTTCCTCCCATGGTTGGGTGGCTTGGTCGCCCGGAGACGACGTTCCGGCGATGCCGCGCCGTGTCGCCGTGGCGCTCGCTTTGGCGCCGGTCTTCGCCGACGCCAGCCGACTCTATCATGAAGCCGCACAACTATACGGAGAATCGGCCGATTGGTCTGGACTTCGTGCCAGCCGGCGCGGCCCCTCGCCGTCAGGCGTCGCCGCGGGCGAAGCGTCGCAGCGCCTCGCCGGCCTGGAGATAGACCAGCTTGTCGAGCTGGCGGGCGCCGGGCAGGCGGTCGTAAAAGCCGCGGGCGGCACGGTTGGGGCGGTCGACGGTCCAGACCAGCTTGGTCCAGCCGCGCGCCTCGGCGATGCGGGCCAGTTCCACCATCAGCGCGCGGCCCAGGCCTTCGCCGCGCGCGTCGGGGCGCAGGTAGATCTCCTTCACGAAGAGCGCCATCTCGCAGTCGCTGGTCCAGAACACCGGCGCGAAGATGGCGTAGCCCAGGGTCTGCTCACCCGCTTCGGCGAGCAGCGCCTCGAAGCCCGGCTCGGCGCCCAGGTGCTTGCCCAGCCGGCGGCGCAACTCCTCGTCGCGACAGGGCGGGCGTTCGCCGTAGAAGGCGAAGGTCTCCTCCAGCAGCCGCGCCAGCAGGGGCAGGTCGTCGCGGCCCGCCAGCCGCAGCCGCGACGGGCCCTCCATCACCCCGCCTCGGGCCCGGTGCCGACCTGTCCGCGATGGCGCAGCAGGTGGTCGGCCAGCACCAGCGCCATCATCGCCTCGCCGACCGGCACGGCGCGGATGCCGACGCAGGGGTCGTGGCGTCCCTTGGTGACGATCTCGGTGTCGCGGTTGAAGCGGTCGACCGTGCGGCGCGGCGTCAGGATCGAGGAGGTCGGCTTGACGGCGAAGCGCACCACCACCTCCTGGCCGCTGGAGATGCCGCCGAGCACGCCGCCGGCGCGGTTCGACAGGAAGGAGACGCGGTTGCCGGCCATGCGCATCTCGTCGGCGTTCTCCTCGCCGCCGAGGCGCGCCGCCTCGAAGCCGGCGCCGATCTCCACGCCCTTGACGGCGTTGATCGACATCATCGCCTTGGCCAGGTCGGCGTCGAGCTTGTCGTAGACCGGTTCGCCCAGGCCGGGCGGTACGCCCTCGGCCACCACCTCGACGATCGCGCCGAGCGAGGAGCCGGCCTTGCGTGCGGCGTCGAGTTCCTCTTCCCAGCGCGCGGCCGTCTCGGCATCCGGGCCGAAGAAGGGATTGCGGCCGACCTCCTCCCAGTCCCAGCGCGCGCGCTCGATGGCGCGGCCCCCCATCTCCACCAGCGCGCCGCGGATCGTCACCGCGCCGGCGCCCAGCACCTGGTCCAGCACCTTGCGGGCGACGGCGCCGGCGGCGACCCGCAGTGCCGTCTCGCGGGCGCTGGAGCGGCCGCCGCCGCGGTAGTCGCGGATGCCGTACTTGCGGAAGTAGGTGAAGTCGGCGTGGCCCGGGCGGAACTTGTCGGCGATCTCGCCGTAGTCCTTGGAGCGCTGGTCCTCGTTGCGGATCAGCAGCGCGATCGGCGTGCCGGTGGTCATGCCCTCGAAGACGCCGGAGAGGATCTCCACCCGGTCCGACTCACGGCGCTGGGTGGTGAAGCGCGACTGACCCGGACGGCGGCGGTCGAGCCAGGGCTGGATGTCGGCCTCGCTGAGCGCGATCAGCGGCGGGACGCCGTCGACCACGCAGCCGATCGCCGGCCCGTGGCTCTCGCCCCAAGTGGTGAGGCGAAAGGCTTCGCCGAAGCTGTTGCCGGCCATGGTGGGGTGCTCAGACCTGGGACTTGAAGCCCTCGAGCAGCTCACGCACCTGCGGCGCGGCCTCGACCGCCATCATGCCGACGGTGTGGTAGCCCGAGTCGACGTGGTGGACCTCGCCGGTGACGCCGGTGGAGAGGTCCGACAGCAGGTAGAGGGCGGAGCCACCGACCTGGTCCAGGGTGACGTTGCGGCGCAGTGGCGAGTTGTACTCGTTCCACTTCAGGATATAGCGGAAGTCGCCGATGCCCGAGGCCGCCAGCGTCTTGATCGGCCCGGCCGAGATGGCGTTGACGCGGATGCCCAGCGTGCCGAGGTCGGCCGCCAGATAGCGCACGCTGGCCTCCAGCGCCGCCTTGGCGACGCCCATGACGTTGTAGTGCGGCATCACCCGCTCGGCGCCGTAGTAGGTCAGCGTCAGCAGGCTGCCGCCCTGGCGCATCATCGGCACGGCGCGCTGCGCCACGGCGGTGAAGGAGTAGCAGGAGATGTCGAGGCAGCGCACGAAGTTGTCGCGGGTGGTCGCGAGGTAGCGCCCCTTGAGCTGCTCCTTGTCGGCATAGGCGATGGCGTGCACCAGGAAATCGAGCCCGTCCCAGCGCTCGGCCAGCGACTCGAAGACCGCGTCGATCGAGGCTTCGTCGGTCACGTCGCAGGGCAGAACGAGATCGCTGCCGACGGATTCGGCCAGCGGGCGCACCCGCTTCTCCAAGGCCTCGCCCTGATAGGTGAAGGCCAGCTCGGCGCCTTGCTCCCCCAGCGCCTTGGCGATTCCCCAGGCGATGGAACGGTCGTTCGCCACCCCCATGATCAGACCGCGCTTGCCGGACATCATCAGGGAAGAATCACTCATCGGGTTTCTCGCTCGAAGGCGGCCGCCGGGGCGGGCCGCGGGGTGACGCAGGGCGCGGCATCCTACACCAAGCACCGGGGGCGTCAAAGGCAGGGGGCGCCTCGGCCCAGGGCTATCGCATTTGGCCGAGGATGGATCTTGCGAAGTCGTTGGACCATCCGGAGCGCTTTCTCTTTCGGCGGACGGAGATGTCGGGTCTGGCTCG
>SR_TP_S13solDRAFT_1000022_pt1 | contig 114713 bp, 107 predicted proteins | sample SodReaTP_S13sol_FD_11159 | JGI IMG/M metagenome (IMG submission 11159) | reverse complement strand
CTCGGAGCCGGAAAGCGCTTTCCGGCTCCGAGCCGTAATTGTATGTTGCTGATTGTGTGGGGGTTTGCTGCGACGCATGCTGTCGTTCAAGAATGTTACTATAGCTTTTAGCGTAAAACGCAGGTTGGCGCTAGAGTGGTTTTGCTGGTCGTGGTAAAACTAGCGGTAGGTGAACTGAAAAGGACAACGCATGCAGCAGGAACTTGTACCCGGTTTGGTCGTGGCGCACAGTCATCGTCTCGAGGACTTAACCTCGGTGGCGGTGACGTTTATGGCGAATTATCCGCTGGCGCCGCTCGAGGAAGAAACCGTGTTGGTGCAAAGTAACGGTATTGCCCAGTGGCTGAAAATTAATTTGGCGGAAGCGAAAGGTATCGCTGCCCTGCTGAATATGACTTTGCCGGCACGGTTTGTCTGGAAGGCTTACCGGGCGGTGCTTGGCGACCAGATCCCCAAAGAGTCGCCGTTCGACAAAGATCGCCTGAGCTGGCGCATTATGCGCATGTTGCCCGAATTGGTGGCGGCGAATAAGGATGGCGCATTTACCGCGTTGGCGAACTACTTGAGCACCGGCACTGCTAACAAGGCTGCCAGCCACACGGCCAGCCACGACGACCAACGCAAGCTGTTCCAGCTCAGTCAGCGCATTGCCGACCTCTTTGACCAATACCAAAACTACCGCGCGGACTGGCTTGATCATTGGAGCGCTGGCCGCGACGTACTGGATAGCGTTGCCGGCACCGAGAAACCGGTCCCGCCAAAAGATCGCTGGCAACCGCAACTGTGGCGAGCACTGGTTAACGACATTGGTCCGGAACATTTTTGGACCAACCGCGCTGAGCTGCATCGGCAATTTGTCCAAGCTGCGAAAGCGCTCAACCAACGGCTGCAGAACTTGCCGCCGCGGGTACTGATTTTCGGCATTTCCAGTTTGCCGCAGCAAACTCTCGAAGTGCTCGACGCCATCAAAGGCTTCACTCAAGTTGTACTCTGCGTCCATAACCCGTGCCAGCATTATTGGGCAAATATTGTCGACGGCAAAGAAGCGCTAAAGCAGGTGCTGAAGCAAGCGCCGCGCCGCCACGCGCTCAAAGCCAACATGGCCGAAGATATCGCCGACGACGAGCTGCACCACCATGCGCAGCCACTATTAGCTGCGTGGGGCAAACAAGGCCGTGACTACATTCACTTGCTCGACCTTTACGACGAGACGCTGGCCAAGCAAGAGTCGTTCGAAAGTATTCGTTTTGAATTGTTCGACGAAACACCAGCGGACAACTTGTTGCAGCAGCTGCAAAACGACATTCTTAATTTACGGCCGCTGCATGAAACCCAGCAGCATTGGCCGCCTGTAGCCAAGCAGGACCGTTCGTTACAGTTCCACAATTGCCATAGCATGCAGCGCGAAGTCGAAGTGCTGCACGACCAACTGCTTGCCGCCTTTGCCAAGGACAAAACCCTGCGCCCGCGTGACATTATGGTGATGTTGCCGGACGTTAATGCCTATGCGCCGCACGTACAAGCGGTGTTTGGTCGACTTGATCGCCATGACCCGCGCCACATTCCCTTTACCTTGGCCGATCAAGGCCAGCGTCACCAGCAGCCGCTCATGGTCGCGCTCGAATTACTGTTGAGTCTTGAGCAATCGCGGGTGACCCAAGCGGATGTGCTTTCGCTGCTTGCCGTGCCGGCGGTGCAGCAACGCTTTGACTTCAATGCCCAAGAAGTACTCGATGTGCAACGTTGGCTTGACGCTGCCGGTGCGCGCTGGGGACTAGACGCTGAGCATCGGCAACAATTCGGTATGCCGGCGCAAACGGCGACTAACAGTTGGTGGTTTGCTCTCGAGCGCATGGTCTTTGGCTACGCCATCGGGCGGCCGTTAAGCGATGAACAGCAACGCTGGCATGACATCGAACCCTACCATGAAGTGGCCGGTTTAAGTGCCGACGCGGTCGGTAAACTCGGTAGCCTTATCGAGGGTCTGAATCAGTGGTGGCAAGTAACCCAACGGCGTCACCTCATGCATGACTGGGCGCAACATGCCTATCAGCTATTGGCGGGTTTTTTCACTGCCAGTAACGACGATGAGGAAGTTCTGCTCACCCAGCTCATGCAAGTGCTCGACGGTTTACAAGAGGTTGTCAGTGCCAGTGAGCTAAGTACCGAACTGGAGCTGAATATTTTTAAAGAAAGCTGGTTATCGCAAGTGGACCAGCCGAGTTTGAATCAACGTTTTCTTGCCGGGTCGGTGAACTTTGCTACCTTGATGCCGATGCGAGCCATTCCGTTTCGTCATATTTATGTGCTCGGCATGAATGACGACACCTATCCGCGCCGCCAGCCGAGCTCAGATTTCGACTTAATGGCCGAGCGTTATCGGCCGGGTGATCGCGCTCGCCGCGATGACGATCGTTACCTCTTCCTTGAAGCGTTATTGTCGGCACGCGATTGTTTCTCCATGAGCTGGATAGGCCATAGCGCCCAGGATAATAGTGAGTGGCCGCCGTCGGTATTGATTGCCCAATTGCGTGAACATGTGCAGCAAGGGTGGCGATTAAGTAATGATGATAGTAAGGACTTACTTGCAAACCTCACGACTGAGCATAAATTGCAAGCCTTTAACCCTGAGTACTTGCAACACGACCAGCCACAACACCCGTACTTTACCTACATGCATGAGTGGCTGGCGGCCCATAGCGACGCAAGCACACAGGACCAGCAGCCCGAAAAAATTCCACCTTGGCAAGCTGATGAACAAGAACAGCGCATTTTGAGCGCGAATGACTTAGTGAAGTTTATGCGTGAGCCAGCGCAGCTCTTTTTCAACGCGAGACTGGACACCTATTTTGCTAGTGATGACAGCCAAAGCAACGACACCGAAACTTTCTCGCTGGACGGATTAAGTGCTTGGCAAATTCGTGATGGGCTGTTGAACGGCAGCATGGCGTGGCTGCAGAGCTTACACGAAAATAACCCAGAGCAACTCGCAGCGCTTGAGGATTTGGAGCCTTTACAGGCCGCGTTACAGCCGCAGTTGCACCGCCTCGAAAGAGAAGGACGCCTTGGCGTCGAGCCGATGACCTCGGTGTTGGCCAAACGCTTGTTCGACAAAGTCACCCCCGTTTTGCAACAGGCTGCGACACTATTGCAACAGTATCCGCAGGCGCTTGCCGACACCAACATCGACTACAGTTGGGGCGAGTTTGTGGTGCGCGATACGGCGACACAAGTGTTCCAAAACGAGCTCGATGAACAGCTGCAGTTGCTCATTTCCGCCAGCACGCTCAGCGACAAACAGATATTTTTGCCCTACGTGAAGCATGTGCTGCTGAGCCTTGCCAGTGGCAAACGTATCACCACAGTGGCGCTTTTTGCGCCGAATCAACACGGCAAAGTCGAGTCGGTGGAGCTGCCGCCTTTGAACCGCGATCAGGCGCTGAGCATCATCACTGAACTGCTGACCGCCTTGCGCGCGCAACTCAATAACCCCTGCGGTACCGTTGGCGAGCTTGCCATCAGTTGGCTCGACACCTACACCAAAGCGATTTCGGGCAGTAAACCGACGTCGAAAGGTAAGCAAAGCACGTCGCCAGTCAGCGCTGACGAAGCGATTGCAATCGCCAACGAGAAAGTCCAAGACGCAGTCGACAACACGTCAGCGGGTGATTTAAGCGAGTGGCGATACGCCGGACGCATCGAAAGCGATGCCGCAACCATGTTAGCCAGCAGCAGTTTTCGCCAATTGTTAGAGCGGGTGTATGCGCCCATTGTTCGCTTAGCCAACGGCCAAGCGATTGAATTTGCTCTACCCGATTCGAATTACCCTGACCAAGACGACAGCAAAGGAGATGTTTCATGAGCTATATTCTTGATCCGTTGACGTTTCCCTTGCATGGCAGTCGCTTAATCGAAGCCAGTGCCGGCACCGGTAAAACCTATACCATTGCTGCTTTGTTTGTCCGCTTGGTCTTGCAACATGGCACGCATGGCACCCATGACCAGCCCAGCACAGCCTTCGAACGGGCGTTACAGCCCAAGCAAATTCTGGTCATGACATTTACTCGAGCTGCCACCGCCGAGCTGGCGGACCGGATTCGTGCTCGCCTCAGCGAAGCGGCCAGTTATTTTCGTCATAGCGAGCACGACAGTGACGACAAATTCTTGCTGGAGCTGAAGCAAGATTGCCTAAACTCAGCCGGTACTGCAGCACTGGCGACATATGCACGTCAGCTTGAACTCGCGGCGCAGTCGATGGACGAAGCATCGGTCAGTACCATTCATGGTTGGTGCCAAAAAATGCTCACTGAGCATGCGTTTGCCAGTGGCAGCTTATTCGACCAAACCATAGAAACTGAAGAAGATGAGCTGCAACTTGCAGCCGCCGAAGACTACTTCCGTAACTTCGTGTATGGTCTTGCCCCCGATTTAGCTGAGCAAGTATTGGCGATTTTAGGAACGCCAGACGATTTAATCCGAAAGGTTGGTCGCCAATTGCTCGAGAGTAATTACGCCGCCAATACCGATAACTTCCCGTCATTGGTCGACAGCTACAAAAAGGCGGAAAACGAAAACCTCGCCAAAGTGACCAGCTACCGGGATAAATACCGCGCCATCGCCCTAACGCTGCACGAAGTAATTAGTGCCTTACCGGATGCCCGTAACCAAGGCCGTAAAGAAGCTGCGCAAGCATTCGCGGAGTGGGTGCAAGGTGACACAGCGCAACTGTCGCTTGGCAAAAACTTAAAACACCTCAGCCCCGGCGATGCCTATCTAAAAAAGAATCCAGTCGACGGCATGGAAGTACTTGCGGATCTCGAGAGCGACTATGCCGCCCTGAAAGGCTTAAACGCCCAGTTTGAGGCGATGGTGTTGCTGCATGCGCGCGACTATTTGCACGCACGCATCAGCGAATTAAAGCTGCGTGCTGCGGTGATGGGCCATAACGACATGCTCACCCGTTTGCGCGATGCGTTGCGCGGACCGAATGGTGACGAACTCGCAACCACCATTCGCAACCAATACCCGATTGCCCTAGTCGACGAGTTTCAAGATACGGACCCGATTCAATACGAGATTTTTAATCGGATATATCGCATTGCCGACAACGATCCTGTCACCGGAATATTCCTGATTGGCGACCCGAAACAGGCCATTTACAGCTTCCGCAACGCCGATATTTTCACTTACTTGCAAGCGCGCGAAGCAACGGCGGGGCGGCACTATACGCTCGCCACGAATTTCCGTTCGTCGACGAACATGGTTGCGGCCATTAACGCCTTATTTGCTCGCAGTGAAGCGAATAATGAACGCGGCGCATTTTTGTACCCCGACATCCCGTTTCAGCCGGTAAACGCGCATGGCCAAAAGCGCGAGTTTCGTGGCTTAAACGGCGAGCGGGCACCAGCGTTGCAATGGCAAATTGGCTCTGAACCAGCAAAAACCAAAGGCGATTATCAGCGCCCTGCGGCGAATTATCACGCCAACCTAATTGCTCAGTTATTAAATAGCGATACTGCCGGCTTTTATGCCCAAGATGGTAGCCGTACAGCTGTGCAGCCCAGTGATATTGCCGTACTCGTTGGTAATGCGGTGGAGGCGCGGTTGATCCGACGAGAATTGTCGCAGCGCGGTATTCGCAGCGTTTATTTGTCGGAAAGTGACTCGGTGTATGCTCAAGCGGTGGCGAAAGACTTGCTGCTGGTGGTGCAAGCCTGCGCTCAACCTCGTGATCCACAGCGCGTGCGGGCAGCGATTGCCTGTCGTTTATTGCGCTTGCCACTTGCGGACTTGGTCTTGCTGCAAGATGACGAGCAGCGTTGGGAAGCCATGATTGACCGCTTCGACGGTTACCATCAGGTATGGGAGCAGCGCGGTGTTTTGGCCATGTTGCAGCGTATTTTGCATGACTTCGCTATTCCTAAGTATTTGCTGGCGAATCAACGTGAAGGTGAGCGGCAACTTGCCGATGTCTTGCACATTGCTGAGCTGTTGCAACAAGCGAGTACCGCCCTCGATGGCATGGCCAGTTTAGAAGATTATTTTGCCGAACAGGTGAATGAGTTCAGCTTTAGCGGTGGGTTTGGTGGTCGCGGTCGGCGGACCAATTCCGAGTCGTTGCAGCTGCGTTTGGAAAGCGATCAAGCGCTGGTGAAAGTGGTGACTTACCATAAATCGAAGGGGCTCCAGTATCCTCTCGTGTTTATGCCGTTCGCTGCCTACAGCAAAGCCGAGCAGCACCGAATTTACTACCCCGCTAGTTATCATGACGATCAACGTCAACGGCAAGTGGCGTGGGACAAGTCGAATCCTGACGCAGTGCAACGCATTAGCGATGAAATTCTCGCTGAAGACTTACGCAAAATGTATGTCGCGCTGACCCGTGCTGAGTTCGCGACCTTTGTCACCCTGCAAGCGGCCGGCGACCCGAATACCAGTCCCTTGTTCTATTTACTGTATGGCGACAAGCGCAAAGAAGCGGAGTACACGCACCTGTTTGAGGATGCTGAAACCGCGTGGCAACAACCACATACCGAGATTCAGTCGCTGCCCTATGAAATGCGGATTGACTACCAAGTGCCGGTATCATCACTACCCGAGCTCAAAGCAGCCCGGCTACCGGCCGATCATCGTCTCGAGCGTTGGTGGTTGGCCAGTTACAGTGCCCTGCAAGCGGGCGTGGAAATGCACGCACCGCAAACGCCACTGGAAATGAACGTGTTGGAAGAAGTGCAAACCGAGACGGCGGTGACCGACGACGATGCACTGGTCGCTGAGGCGCCGGTGCAGGAAACATACCCCGACCACATTCACCAGTTACCGAAAGGCGCTGGGCCGGGAACGTTTTTGCATAATATTCTTGAAGACGCAGCCGAGCTTGGCTTTGCCGAAGTAGCGAGCAACGCGGACGTTAGTACTGAGCTGCTCAACCGTCGTTGCCGCAGTGACTTTTGGCAGCCTTATCAGCCGCAATTACAAGCGTGGCTGGATGTCTATTTACAAACCGAGTTTCCACTCAGCGCGAACGGGTCGCGGGTGCGCCTTGCCGACTTAACCGTATACAAAGCCGAGCCTGAGTTTTGGTTCCCCGCCCATGGCGTTGACGTATTGAAGCTGGACCAGCTGGTCGCCAGCCAGATCCAACCACAGCATAGCCGACCGAAGCTGGAAAAGAACACCCTGAATGGCATGCTCAAGGGCTTTATTGACCTCGTGTTTGAGCACAACGGCAAGTATTACGTCGCCGATTACAAGTCGAATTGGCTGGGCGATGATGACAGCGCCTATCACTTTGCGGCCTTGCGCGACAAGATCCTCGCCAGTCGTTATGACATGCAGTACGTGATTTACACCTATGCCTTACACAAGCTGCTACAAGTGCGCTTGGGTGACCATTATCGCTATGAAGAGCATGTGGGCGGCGTGGTCTATTTGTTTTTACGTGGCCACCGTGCCGACAGTCGTGGGGCGTTTTATGACCAAGTGCCATATGGACTAATTGCCCAACTTGATGACCTATTTACCGGTAAACACGCGGCGAATAGCACTGCAGAAGGAGTTGCCCATGGATAGGCTTAAATTGTCACTCGCAGACGTCTTGACTGATTGGCAGGAACAAGGTTGGCTGCGGCCGCTGGATCGCAACTTGGCACTCTTATTGTTACGCCAAGGGGCAAGCGACGCTGAAGCTTTGCTTGCGGCGCTGGTGTCTCACCAAGTCGGGCGCGGTCACACCTGTTTGTCCCTTACCGCGTTAGCGGCAGATCCTGAGCGCACTCTGGATATCCCATCGGCCCAGTGGCAAGCAAGAAATGCTTATTTATTACATAACTCGGGACTAATCGATGACTTGTTAAAACCCACTGAGTTATTGAAATCCGTATTTGCCGTCACTGACTTACAAGCGCTTGCAGAACGGTGGTTGCAACAGGCCATGCAAGGCGATGTCTGTGCCTGGCAAGACGAGCAACAACAAACAGGTTTGCAGCCTTTGGTGTATCAGCAACATTCCCAACTATTGTTTTTGCGTCGCTATTGGGCGTATGAGCAGCGGATCAATCAGTGGCTTGGGCAGCGTATGCAAGCGCCGACTCAGAAAATTGACCCAGAGGTGATCGCACGAATCGTGCAACGACTGATTCCCGATGTGACTGAGCATCCGAGTTGGCAGCGCATTGCTTGTGCCAATGCTGCCAAGCAAAGTTTTAGTGTCATTACCGGCGGCCCGGGCACGGGCAAAACCTATACCGTGCTGCGCGTACTAGCGACCCTGTCGGAACTGCACCGTTTCCAATCACAGCAGCGGCAACTGCGGATTGCCCTAGCGGCACCAACCGGCAAAGCGGCGGCGCGCATGCAAGAGTCGATTAGCCAGTCGTTGCAGGAAAGTCAGGCGCCAGAATTTAGCGAGTTACAAACTATTTTGCCGAGCAAGGCATCGACCTTGCATCGGCTGTTGGGCTCGCAGCGTAACAGTCGCTATTTTCGTCATCACCGCGATTTCCCGTTGCCCTACGACGTGATTGTGGTTGATGAAGCGTCGATGATTGACACCGAGATGTTCGATGCGCTGCTCGACGCACTTGCGCCCAGCACTCGTTTAATTTTGCTCGGTGACAAAGACCAGTTAACCCCAGTGGAGGCCGGTTCCATTTTGGCTGCGTTGTGCCAAGGTGCTGAGCAGGGTGGTTACAGCGCCGACCATTGGCAATGGTTACAGGACGCTAGCGGTGAATCATTGCCGGCGGGCACACAATTCAATAACTCCCATGCCCGCCTTGATCATGTCGTCATGCTGCATAAATCAATGCGTTTTAGTGGCGCTATTGCAGACTTAGCCTTGGCGGTGAATGCCTGCGATGTTGATGGTGCAAATGCAGTACTTTCAGCGGCAACACAAGTTTCTGAACCAGACGCAGTTGTGCGAATTATCTCGTCCGAAAACGGATCCAAAGACAGGCAGGCCGATGCATGGTTAACGCCGCACCTCTTGCGTGGTTACGACGATTTTGTGCAAACCTGCGCTGAAACCACATCAACCGAAGAAGCCGACGCTTGGGCGTTGCGTGTGCTTTCTGCCTATGGCCAGTTTCAGTTTTTGACTGCATTACGTGCCGGACCTTATGGTCAAAAAGCCGTGAATACGGCCGTTGCTAAACATTTCGGCCAGACACCAGAACATTGGTACCACGGAAGACCTGTGATGGTGACGGCCAACGACTACAGCTTAAACCTCAACAATGGCGACATCGGTGTGGCTTTGCAGCATCCTGAAAGTGGTTTGTTGAAAGTTGTATTTCCGGGTAAAGAGCCGGGCACTGTGCGTTGGGTGCTGCCGAGTCGCTTGTCGCAAGTCGAAACTGTGTACGCCATGACGGTGCATAAATCCCAAGGCTCCGAGTTTGCCCATGCGGTCTTAGTTTTACCGGATCGCAGTGCACCAGTGCTCACCAAAGAACTGATTTACACCGGCATTACTCGAGCGAAACAGCGACTGACCCTCGTCCTTTCAAACGAGCGCGTCTGGAACCATGCCATCACCCAGCGCATTGAGCGGTTAGGCGGACTGTTTACGAATTAGCTAATTTGATGAGCTCGTTGTTGAGTAACTTGAATTGAATGGGATTGCCTAACAGCAATTCCATTTTTACTGCGCTTCGCTTGGCCCTTCAAGTCAGCCGCTAATGCAGCAACTTCCTGATGGGAGTGGATGGATCCGGGCGTTACCGTAACCACTCCGACACTGTAATCAAGTATCGGAAATCGCTGAAATCGACCATCACGAGCGCGGGCGATGATTCCACCATTCTCAAGGTGTTCAGGGCGGTAAAAGTCGTTGATTTCGCGAATAAAGAAAAGCTTGAGATGGTCGAGCGGTAAAACAGCTACATCTTCTTCGTTCGCTATCACAATAAAATCGTCACCACCGATATGTCCGACATAATGACTGGGTTTGCAAAATGTATTTTGTAACAAGCGCGAAAACCATTTGATAATCAAGTCGCCTTGGTGATACCCGTATACGTCATTGTACGGTTTGAAGTGATTCAAATCGAAGTACAGTACTTGGAACACCGAATTGTCTGCAAGCCGGCGGTCAATCTCTTTGCTCAACGGAACATTTCCCGGTAACAGAGTTAGCGGGTTAGCGTATCGAGCATTTTGAATACGTAGTTCGGTGATTCGGCGAAGAAGGCTTGGTACTGCGATGATACCCGCATAAATACCATTTTTATGAATCAATAACACTTGTTGATCGAGGGTGTCTTCATGATCAGTTAGCAAGGCACTTGCTTGTTCTATCGGCGCGTTAGCATCAATCACAAGAATATTGGTTTGCATGACAAGCTCTGCCGGCTTATTCGCGTATAGCGCATGCCCAAAATTACTCGACATTAATTCCATGAACTGGCCGCGTCGAATAATCCCTTTAATTTTCTTATTTGCAACAACAGGAATCGCAACTAAGCGCTTGTTTTGCTGGAAATAGTCGAAAACATCCGCAACTGGCCTGAGTGGGTGAACAATAGTCGTGTCTTCGATTAGAGAATGTAACGAGTCGTAGCGCTCAACTTGGTGGTCGTGGTGGAGTAAACTCTGCAATCGATCCTCTGCGAGTACTTCGGTGCTTGGGCGACCAATAAAGAATCCCTGCGCGGCAAAAATGCCAATTTTCTGCACCTGTCGAAGCTCTTCGATTTTCTCGATACCTTCGGCAATCACGGTCGCATGCATATTCTTGGCAAGCGTGACAATATGTTGAACAAACTCTCGTTTATATGGATTTAAATGAATGTCTTGTACGAAATACCGATCGATCTTTACGTACTCAGGTCTAATTTCCGCCCACAGCTTCAAGCTCGAGTGACCCGCACCAAGGTCATCTATCGCGAATTGAAGTCCGGCAATGCGTAGACGATGAACAACACTTTTTAATTTGTTCAATTGTGTTACTGCATGTTGTTCTGAAAGTTCAATGACAATTTGAGCCGTGGTCGTTCGTTGCAGCGCAAAAAGTTGCTCAGCAAAATCATGAGTGCAGAGAAGATTTGGATTCGTGTTGATAAAAAGCTGCCCATGGAATTGTTCTGGTTTGAACTGAGCTACAGCATTATGGGTGCAGTGCATTTCGAGCGAGTCGACCAAACCGTGCATTGCAGCTTCGTGAAATAACGCACTCGGCGTATGCAAAGCGCATCCCTCAGGGCCACGAACTAGGCTTTCATAGCCAATAATCGATGCTCTGTAGGTATCGACGATCGGCTGATAGACACTGATGAGTTCGTTGTTTTCGAGTAACTGAATCAGCAAAATACAAGGCCCAACGATGAGATTTGTGCGTATTCTCCTCGGTGATCGTGACAGTTTAATGACGCTAGACGCCAAATTGCAGAGTGGTTAGCGGGTCGAAAACTCTAAAATCAGGGATTCTTCGATTGCGATTGCCACCAGCCATACAGCGCGAGAAACGCATTGATTTGGTAGACCATGGTTTGAATCGCAAAAATCACGTTGTTATTGGCAAGATTTACCGCGAGCCAGACGAAGTTGACGACGATCCACAGCAGCCAGCTCATTGAATAGCGCAGAATCATGGTGGTTTGCGCCGTCACGCCGAGCACAAACGCTAACACGTTGATTTGATACCAAGAGATGTCGAGACTCAACAGTGACAACGCGGTATCGGTGTCGGCGCCAATGAAACTATATTGCTGCAGTTGTGCGTTTAGCCAAGGAAAAATAGTCAGTCCGATGGCAATAAACACCCCGGTAATCAGCCAAACCGACACACCCGCTTGGCGCGGTTGCATATCGCCATTGGCATCTTGGTTGTGACGCCAGTTAAACAGCGCGTAAAGGTGTGTTAAGAAATAAAACAGTGGCGCCAGCATCAGTCCAGTCGCACCACTGCGGCCTTGCACCATACTCTCACCTAAATTCGCCACCATGCCTAAGCCATTACCGGCGTTGTTTTTACGAAACGCAAGGGCGAGCACACAGACTAAGCCAATGATCGCAACCAGCAACATAATTAGGTCAAAGGTGCCGCGCTCGGTGCTCAACCAAAAGCCTGCACTCAGGGCAATCACACCGCAGCTAAACCAAATCACCGCCCATGGGCGTGCCCATTCATTGAGTAGTTTGTCGAGTAGCTGCATGTTCAGTCCTTTTCACCATGACGCACTCAGACGTCAATGCACACATACTTGAGTTCGGTATATTCATCCAGCCCTTGATGGCCACCTTCACGGCCCATACCAGACGCTTTGACGCCACCGAAGGGCGCGGTCGCATTGGAAATGAGGCCGGTATTCACGCCGATCATGCCCGCTTCAATGCCTTCAGCAACGCGGCGAATGCGCCCCGCGTCACGGGCATAAAAATAGGCAGCAAGCCCAAATTCAGTGTCATTGGCGTAGCGAAGTGCTTCGTTTTCGTCATCAAAGGGAATGAGTGGCACGACTGGGCCAAAGGTTTCTTCTTTGGTGCAGAGCATGTCGGGCGTGCCGTTGCTTAGAATAGTCGGTTGGAACCAAGTTCCTCCGAGCTCATGACGAACGCCGCCGAAAATCACTTCTGCACCGTGTTCCTTGGCGTCGGCAATATGCTTTTCAACCTTTTCTACGGCCTTCTCTGAAATCAGCGGACCGATGGTAACGCCGTCGTCAAAACCGTTACCGACTTTTAATTCTTGCACTTTGGCGACCAGCTTTTTGCTGAACGCCGCCGACACAGAACGCTGGACATAGACGCGATTTGCGCAGACACAGGTTTGCCCGGCGTTACGGAACTTGCTGTCCATGAGGCCTTGCACGGCCTTGTCGAGATCGGCATCGTCGAAGACTAAAAACGGCGCGTTGCCGCCCAACTCAAGCGAAATTCGTTTTAAAGTCGCGGCCGACGCTTCCATTAGTTTGGCACCCACAGCGGTGGAGCCGGTAAAGCTGATTTTGCGCACCAATTCACTGCCGGTAAAGACTTCGCCTATGGTTTTAGCCTCACCAGTGACCACGCTAAAAACGCCGTCCGGTACGCCGGCTTCTTTGGCGAGTGCGGTTAATGCCAATGCGGTTAAAGGCGTTTCCGACGCGGGTTTCACGACAATCGTGCAGCCCACCGCTAATGCGGGCGCAACCTTGCGGGTAATCATGGCGGCGGGGAAGTTCCATGGGGTAATAGCGGCGCAAACACCCACCGGCTCGCGGGTCACAATAATGCGTTGGCTCGCAGTTAAGCCGGGGATAGTCTCGCCGTAGCTGCGTCGTGCTTCCTCAGCAAACCACTCAATATAGCTGGCGGCGTAGGCAATTTCGCCTTTGGCTTCGGCAACTGGCTTACCTTGTTCAAGGGTCATCAGCTCACCTAAGGCTTGCTGATGTTCCATGACAAGTGCGTGCCAGCGCTTGAGAATTTGCGCGCGCTCGGCGGCGGTTTGATTGCGCCAATCAGGCAACGCTGTGGCAGCGGCCTGAATCGCTTGTTCAGTTTCGGTCGCGCCACAATCAGGAACGTGAGCAATGATTTCTTGTGTGGCTGGGTTGGTGACAGCAAGCGTTTTGCCGCTACTGGCGGATCGCCATTCGCCGTTAATCAAGCACTGTTCATAAATGAACTTGCGGACTTCAGGTCGAATGTTGGTCATGCTGTCACCTCGTTGCTAGTCTTTGGGTTTGTCTGCTTCTGGGGAAGGCTGCCCTGTCATACTTTCTAACACGCCATCGCGTTTAATTAAACCATGATGCAGTGCCGCACCCATGTGCACGAGCACCAGCAGAATTAAGCCCCATGCAATCAGTCCATGCATTTCACGCAGGAAACCATACAGCTCCATATTCACCGACGTGATATTCGGCAATGTGAACAAACCAAACACCGACACAGGACGGCCAGCAGCACTTTGCATCAAGTACCCAGATAAGGGCATGGCGAACATGGCAGCGTACAAAAAGAAATGCGACAGCTGAGCAATTCGCTGTTGCCAATGCGGCACAGAAGCTGGCAAATCTGGCTGTTGTTGGACAATGCGCAAGACCAAACGGATGACCGCGAGCACAAGTGCCAGCACGCCAAATGACTTGTGCAGTGATAACAAGGTCAAGTGCCAAGGCTCAAGGCTTTGAACCATTGCCAAACCGGCAAACAATAATGAAATCAGTAGCAGTGCCATGGCCCAGTGAATAATGCGAGCGGCAAGGCTGTAAGTGGTTACCGTAGTCATGGCGATTATTCCTTCTCTTGCTCGTTAGCGGACGGCTGGCTAGGCGCTTGCTGATAAAAATGCTCGCGGGCGCGACGGCGATATGACTCAGCGTACACTGACGAACGGGCGCTTAGAATTTCGTCTTGGGTCGGCGCCATACCGCGTGGTAGCACCAAAGGGTCGAAATTAATGCCGTTGCACAGTCCTTCTGACTGGTCGCTGGCGCTGTGAATGACAATTTGACCGGCAACGACTTGCTGTCGATCCGCTGGCCAGCGCACGGTTGGGTCATTTTCATTGTCTGCAGCGGTTGCGAGAGTGAAAACCAAGTCAAACACCACAGGGGCGTTTTCTAATCGCGCCATAAATTCGTTCTGTAAGGCATTGGCGTCGTCACGGTCACCCTCAAAACCACGACCGTGCGACTCGGCGTGTGGCACAGCCGCCCAACGTACAGCCTGGCGTCGACCGTCTTTGACTAAGTAAAACGCATTGATGCTGTTGTAGGTTTCTGTCGCGTAGCTTTCAGTGGCGGTGTAGGACGCTTGCCATTCCCGCGCCGCTTGGGTCTCTGGGTGCGCTTCTAAGAAAGCAGCAATGCGCTCCGGGTTTGGACGACCAGTTTCAGGGTCGGGACGGAAGGCATTCATTTGTGCATAGAAATCATGGGCGTTGCGCACGGGCATTACCGGTGGTGTGTTCATCGCGGTTTGCCAACGGACACTGGGCCTGTCACCAATACTCAAGGCTAAACTGCGTACCCCAGCCGCTAGGTCAGGTGCGGTCGGGTTACCGCCACCGACTGAAATACGACCCACGAACTGTGTGGACCCCGGCTGGAAAAGGGTTGCGCTAGAATAGGCGGTCAAGTCGCCATTGGCGACAAACTCACCGGCTAAACAAAAGCCCTTCGCGTGGGCGCGGCGAAAGCCGAGGTGTGGGTTGCCACCTTCTTGAAAATCAACAAATTGCTGAGCGGTGACACCGCGCTGACCGAAGCCATTGGCGATGCTGTAAAATAAAAGTGCGAGCCCGCCGACGGCCACGGCGATGACGCCGTAACGCAGTGCGAGCGAAGAAGATTACTGAGCCATGATCATTCCTGCCTTGGTGGTTAAAGGTTAACGCAAGCAATACAAGACTTTCGTTTGATTCGATCACTATAGGGCAGAATTGAGAAGTAACAAAGTGTTACAAAGAAATGTTGGTGAACGAGGTGACTTTAACTATGCTTAAACCTTGTTTACTCGTCGTATCGGCGCGGTTGCGACGCTTTATTCATCATTAAGCGGGAAATAATTATGCTGACCATGCTTCGCAAAACACTTTTCGGCTCGGCGATTCTAACCGCCTTGTTGGTCACTCCACTGCAGGCTCAAACCCTTGATGAGCTCTGTACGTCAGAACAGTGTCATGACCTTGTCAAAGGCTTTGAGCGTTACGCTCAGCACGGCAATACGCATTCGATGGTGTTTCTTGCGCTTGCCTATGCCAATGGCGAAGTGGTGGAACAGGACCAAGCGCGGACGAGGATGTGGATACGTGAGTCGGTGCGCCTACGCTCGCCGCTCGGTGCTTACGTAAAGGCTCAGTGGCGTCGCCAAGGTTTTATTTTTGAGCAAGACGAAGAGCGCGCTGAGTGGCTCATCGACCGCGCCATTGCCGGTGGATTCTCGGTGGCTATGTATGATCGCGCTGTGCGTTTGTTACGTGACCCGGAAGGCATGCAAAGCGGCGCTGATTTATTGGAAGAAGCGGCGGATTTAGGACTCCCTGATGCGCGTTACCTGCTCGCGCTATTACTTGAGAGTGGTGAAGTGTACGAACAAGATCTAGTGACTGCTGGGCTGCTTTACCGAGAGCTGGCGGTTGAAAATTTTCGTGATGCGCGTGAGCGGTTGGACGCTGTGATTGCGCAGGTCGAGCGTTCCTCAGCGGAAGATGTGCAGACAGTCGTCGCGCAACTTCGTGCTTATGATGATATGGAAGTGATTACCGTATACGGCCGCCATGGCAGCTTCGACGACCACCTCGCTTCTATTAACGCCAGCGTGCGTGAACGTTTTGCACAACGGCCAACCGGCACTAGATTGCGCCGCGCTCGACCATGCGAAGGCGAAGTCGGCTGCCGGGTGCTCTACAACCGCGAATGGGGTGACGTAGGCTTCACCACACTGGCTGGCGCTTTGGGAATGCCGAACGGGATGTAATTAGACGACTTTTATCTTGCTGCTGAAACGGCTCAATTGGAACTAATCAAGGATCAGCGAGCCGTTCGTGTAATCGAAGATGATCCGCATTTGATTAACCCCATCGATACTTACAGCTCTGGCAATGACTCCCATACCAGCGCGACCTTCACTGAAGAAAACGTCGGTCATAAACAGCTCGATATCTTCTCTGTCATGGTATTCCAACTTTGCAAAGCACACGCGGTTATTACAGGTGAAGTCATTTAAATAAACATCATTTTGAATCAGCTGCTTGGAATCGTTGAAGATATATTGGTATTGAGCTTCGATTTCGTAAGACTCGGAATTTCGGTCAATGGCGCGCGCATATTCAAATAGCCGATCAAAATCACGACTGGTCATGTAGGCCTCGGCAGTCGCACTGCTTAACCCTTGCGGTGGCGATAATTTTGCAAACTCAGCTTCTATGTGGTCATCGCTGGTTGCATAAACCTGACTTTCGACTGCCGAAGTGTCGTAGGCCGCAACCGACACGCTCTTTTCCGAAAATTCGCTGGCTGGGGCGTTCGTGCTTGCCGAATCGGCTTGTTGAAACTGGTCAGTTGCGGTTTCAGAGATGAGCTGCCCGCTGGCGCTCGATGATTGCTCTGATGTACTAATAGCAAAATAAATTAAACCTGCAGCAATCAGTATTCCGCCGATAATTAATAGTTTTTTGGTATTCATAATCGTCCTTAATCTTTATTAAAAGACTGCAGATTTAACAGTCGCTTCAATGCGCAAAAAACAAAATATCACGTTTCTTGGGCATAAAGGATTTTTTTAATCCCCTGAAGTCAAAGCCAAAGTTCGACTAGCTGCAATCAAGACATAATCTGATACAATACTGAACATCTTGGTATAGAAATTACGTATTGGTATTTTTAGGAGTGGTTATGGCTGTACTCTCTGTTTTGGATCTCGCGCCGATTACTGAAGGTAGTGACGCGGCTCAGTCGCTGCAACCCTCCGCGCCTTGCGCCGCACCTACAGTAGTGCTGATAATTTTGCTGATGACGTGCAAGAGCTGCTGATGTATCTCGATGCCCCAGCTCCGGGACAGCAGATTCAGGCGGTACCTGGGGCCGATTCAAAAGTGCCGGTTTGGCTCTTGGGTTCGAGTCTTTATGGCGCTCAACTTGCGGCAAAGCTAGGTTTACCCTATGCCTTTGCTTCGCATTTTGCTCCGGATTATCTGCACCCGGCATTGGCGGAGTATCGGCAGAATTTTAAGCCGTCTCAGTACCTCGACAAGCCCTATGCTATGGCAGCGATCAATGTCTTTGCAGCTGACGATGTGGCAGCAGCGAAGCGGTTGAAAAGCTCGATGCAGTTGCAGTTTATTGCGCTGCGACAAGGAAATCCGGGAAAATTACCGGCGCCAATCGATGCGATTGAAGAGCAGGTTGATGCAATAACGCTCGCTGGAGCGAATCATGCTTTGAAATACACGGCGACTGGAACGCCCGATCAAGTGCATGATTATATGCGCGATTTTGTCGCCGCCAGCGGTGTCGATGAACTGATGCTCACTTGTCATGCTTATGACCACGAAGCTCGTTTGCGCAGTTTCGAAATTGCCAAGGACTGTCAGTTCTAGATCCAAGCGTACATGGCCTGCGTAGTTCTAGGTTCTTGCCGCAACGAGGAAGAATTCATGTTGGATAAGTCAGAAAAGTCAGAGTTACAAAGCCAAGAGCTGCGCAAATTTGATGCGATGGCGAACGAGTGGTGGGACCCGGCTGGCAAGTTTAAGCATGTGCTTGCCTTCAATGCAGCGCGCTTGGCAGTGATTCGCGATCAGCTCGTGGCGCATTTTCAGCTTGATCCAGCGCGGGCGGAGCCTTTGCATGGGTTACGTATCTTGGATGTGGGTTGTGGTGGTGGCCTGCTCAGTGAGCCACTGGCGCAACTCGGTGCAAGCGTCACCGCGATTGATGGCAGTGCCGTGAGCATTGAGGTAGCCAAAGCTCATGCAAAGCAGTCCGGCGTGCGTATCGATTACCGCCATAACTTGGTTGAAGAGCTGTTAGCACAAGGCATGGAATCGTTTGATGTGGTACTCAACACCGAAGTCATTGAGCACGTGCAAGACCAACAAGGCCTGATTGATAGCTGTTGCCAGCTCTGCAACGACGACGGCTTGTTTATCATGGCTACCCTGAATCGCACATGGAAATCTTGGCTCTTCGGTATTGTCGGCGCTGAATACGTATTGCGTTTACTTCCACGCGGCACCCACGACTGGCGCTATTTCGTCAAACCTGACGAATTCGCCGCCATGCTCAAACCCAACGGCTTTCGAGCACTGCAACCTATTGGCCTTACCTTTAATCCTTTCACCAAACAATGGCGCACGTCGACGGATACGCAGGTGAATTACCTGCTAGCGGCGGTTAAATAACCTCGGGCTCTGCATCGGTTTGATAGAAATACACAGCGAGCGTTACGAATGCAATAACGATTAGCGCCAGTCCAAGGATTTCGATAAATAGAATTGCAGCGGTGCCAATGGTGATGCAGGCACCGGTTGCGCGCAGCCACGGAGAGAATTTCGACTTCCATAGGTAGATGCCAAGCAACAGTGCAAGTAGGCCGCTGAGAATCAGTGTGGTGAGCCAGATGATGTCGGCCAATAAACTATTATTGCTTAGAACAGCAATCACTCCGGCAAGGAAATGCGTGCTGTAGGCGCCAATGAGCAATAGCGCGAGCGCTTTGATGATTGGTGTATCGAGCTTGTTCTTTAAACTGCGGAGCAGGCCAACTAAAAGCAATGTTTGCAGCGCGAACAAACCGGCCGCAGTGGCAAACTGAGTGGTCGCGAGCGTGCGTCGTTCGTGCCATGCAAGGAACATTTCCGTTTGTCCGATAATCGTCACCCCCCAATACAGCCACAGCGCTGCACAGAGCATAGCAATAAAGACGAAAGTGAAACGCTGAAATTGTGTCATGCAAATTCCCTTGATGTTTTTAAACTAAGTCCACACCGTGGCGCGAGGACCAGCAATAAAATGCTAAATTGCCCAGTGCAATTGCGAATAAGATAACTGCGACAGGTAATAGCATGCCTAGGGTGACAAAGGGCGTCACTACACTCAGAATGAAGAACAGTCCGGTAAGCTTGAGCTGTTTGGCAATGTTGCGTTCGAGGAGTTGCAAGCTCAGACCAAACAGAACGATGAGTGCGAGAAGGAGAACCAAAAGGCCAAGCCAGAGGAAGCTAACGATGTGAAATGCGTCGAAGCTTGGTGGTGTTTCGCTGAACACTTCGACGGCACGCATAACGATGAAGAAAGCACTCGCAACGATGGAGGCGACCGCTAAAGCGTTTAACGCGAAGCGTGTGACTTTATGCTGTAGCTCCTGTTGGAAAAGTGTGCGGCAACTGACGAGCAGGCTAATCCAAAGTACTTGCAGTCCGATTGCTACAAAGTCTCCAATGCGCAGTATGTCAGTTGGCGGTGGAAATAACATACGCTCAAAGAACAGCCCAAACTCGAAATACCAGTAAATCGGTAGGCCTACGGCTAGGCTCAAGGCCAATAACGCGGTGGTTGTGTAATTCGATTTCATTTTAACATCCCTTTTTGGTATCTGGTTCATAGGCCAAGATGTCGCCCGGCTGGCAATTCAGCGCGGCGCAAATGGCTTCAAGTGTGCTGAAACGAATGGCTTTGACTTTACCCGTCTTCAGTAACGAGAGGTTGGTCATCGACACCCCCACCCGCTCGGACAGCTCAGTGAGCGACATCTTATTCTTCGCCAATTCGACGTCGAGATTAATGCGAATACTCACAACTAAACGACTTCGACTTCAACGTCGCCCCGATAAAAATGCAATGCCAATAGCAACATCAGCACTGGGAACAAGAAGATGTTGAGTACGCCAAGAATGACCGTGAATTGGAATACACAGGCCACGAGCAAGCCAACCGCAAATAGCTTCAAAACACTTGGAAGTTGGCTGAACCGAGTCAGGAGCATAATGGCAAAAATAAATGCTGTGGCTGCGTAAAGGAAAAGCATAATCATTGAATAGATGCCGGTTGCGAGTGCGATTTGCTCGGGGGCGGCGCTGAATAACCCAAGCGCGAAGCCGATGTCGATAAATACGGTGCTATGAAACAGGGCCACAAAAACCATCATCAGAATCAATAAAAACGATGGTGCGGCACTATCAAACTGGTGCTTAAACATGGAGAGCAAATAAGCGTAAACGGTGATTTCGAGCACACCGATAACAACAAACAGAATGTCAAAGACGTCGAGGGTTTGGAGATCATTCATAAAAATATCGGCCAGTGATTTGCCACTAAACCAGTCGAATGGCGACAGCCAGTAAATTGGGAATAAAATCGCCAGTAAAACCGCAGCAACCGCAGCCACTTTGTAAGATGAGGTGTTCATATAAGCTCCTTGATGAGCGCTGAAAACATGAACACATTAAGATCGAAATTAATGATTTGCAATAATTATTTTACGAATATCATAAAATAACTAGTTTAGCCTCACTTAAGACAAAACGGAAATCTCGATAAATCAGATGGTTACAATTACGGCTCGGAGCCCGAATCGAAATGCCTTCCGGCTCGGAGCCGAAAGGCATTTCCGCATGACTTTCAAGAACGGCCGAGATATCAGGCACCTACCGTTCCGGCTCGGAGCCGGAATTCATTTTCCAGCTGCGGTCCACAAATGGCAGCTGCCGCGTTTATTGAGGGCGGTGAAGGTCCAGCTGCGGTCGAGGAGGGTGGTGCCGGCGGCTCCGGCGCAGACGTGTAGCGGTAACAGATGTTCTTCGCGAGGGTGACAAAAGCGTGCGTGGGGCGCTTGTTCCCAAGAGATAAGTTGTTGGTTTCGTAAGGTTATATCTGGTTCAGAAAGAACCGACAATATCCAGTCTTCAAAGGCTTGGTTTTTGGTATTGTCCTCGGCGTTATCGGGGCCAAAGAAGGCTTGCATATTATGGAACGAGTAGCCAGAACCGATGATCAATACGTTTTCGTCCGCGAGACCTTGCAAGACTTCACCAATACGAACGTGTTCGGCGGCATTGAGACCTTTTTGCAGCGAAATTTGCAGGGTTGGAATGTCGGCCTCTGGATGCAACAGCAATCCTGGAATAAACACACCGTGATCCAGCCCGCGGCTGCTGTCGAGGTCGGCAGCAATGCCGGCTGCATTGAGTTGTTGTTTGAGCTTCTCGGCTAAATCGGGAGCGCCCGGCACTGGATATTCCAAAGCATAGGATTCCGGCGGGAAATTGTAGTAGTCGTAATACAGCGATGGCTTTTCCGCGCTGGTTATGGTCACCGGCGTGCGCTCCCAATGAGCGCTGATGTACACAATCGCGCTTGGCTTGGGAAAATGCTGAGACAAGTGGCCGCGAATGTCAGCAAATACGCGAATCATGTCGGTGTGACTCGGGTGGTTGAGCAGCGGCAGCGGTCCGCCGCCATGAGATACAAATAAAATGGGTTGCATGAGGAACCTCCACATCTTTAAGTGTACCTATTAGACGCTTTTGCCTCATGAAAATCATTCGTATAAATAGAATAAACCATGATAATTTATTTAATATATTCATACAAAATTCTTGACTATACTGAACGCGTTGTTTACTTACTAACCAATTTAACTATTTGAGGACAAAACAATGAGTTCATCAATCTTACAAACGGCATGGGTGAAGAAAATTTTAGCGACCGACAAAAGTTGGGGTTCGTTAGCACTACGAGTACCGATTGGAATTATCTTTACGGCCCACGGTGCGCAAAAACTATTTGGCTGGTTTGGCGGTCATGGTTTAGAAGGTACGGCTGGCTGGATGGAAAGTATTGGCCTTGCACCGGGTATGCTAATGGCGTTTCTCGCAGGTGCCGGTGAATTCTTCGGAGGCGTATTATTGATTCTTGGCCTGCTGACTCGCCCTGCGGCATTAGTTACAGCATTTACCATGCTTGTGGCGATATTTGCGGTGCATTTCGAGCATGGCTTGTTCCTCGCCAACAACGGCTACGAATTCGGTCTTGCGTTACTCGCAGCGAGCGTTGCTCTGTTCTTTTACGGCGGCGGCAAGTTCTCTGTCGACGGTGCTCTCACTAACAAGTAGCATTTATTGCAAATAACGGAGTTTTTTATGGCGCGTTCGACCATTAAACAATGGCAGATGTTTCAAGCGGTGGTCGAACATGGCGGCTTTAATCAAGCCGCCAGCCACACCAACAAAAGCGCCTCGAGCTTGCACCACGCTGTGCAAAAACTCGAGCAGCAGCTTGGTGTGACACTATTCACCACGCAAGGGCGGCGCATTACCCTAACGCCGGCTGGCGAGCAATTGCGCCGTCGCATCGACTACTTGCTGGCCGAAGTCGAACGTATGGAACAGGTCGCCAGTAATATGCAGCAAGGTGTTGAATCGCGGCTGCGGGTGGCGGTGGACGAAGCATTTCCCCGCGAACCGCTGTACCAAGCTTTAGCGAACGTAGCCGACGAGTATCCGCTTATTCGCTTTGAAATCTTAGAAACCATCCTGTCGGGCGCGGACGAGCTGCTTAATGAGGGCAAGGCAGACGTGTCCTTGTCGCCGTTTACTTTGTCGGAGAACCTCAGTGAGGATATTTGTGCGGTCGAGTTTATCGCTGTGGCCGGCGCGACACATCCGCTCACACAAATTGATCGCGCACTCAGGCTCGAAGATCTCAAAGCGTGTCGACAAATTGTCTTGCGTGACTCGGCGCAGAAAACCGTCAAAGATTATGGCTGGCTGGGCGCAGAACAGCGTTGGACCGTGAGCCATATGGCCACTTCGTTACAACTAATCCGGCGCGGGCTCGGTTATGCTTGGCTACCACGCCATACCGTTGAACAGCATTTAGCCGACGGCAGCTTGGTCGCCTTAAAGCTTGAACGCGGCGCGGTACGCACCACTAACTTCTATCTCAACTTCACCGACGCTGAGGCACTGGGCCCAGTGACCCGAACCTTTCTTGGCCATATTCGCTTTTTGACCCTTTAATCGCTGCGACAGCGTGTCACGTCTTGCGCTCGATCATGACCTTTCCGCTCCGATTCAGTTACACTGAGTTATTGCATGGGAATGACAAAGGAACTGGATCATGGTGAACACGCAGCAGTTTGACGTGCTGATTGTTGGCGGCGGTGGCGCTGGTTTGCGCGCTGCAATTGCCGCAGCAGAGACCGCCCAACAGGGCACCGTCGCTTTGCTTTCGAAGGTGTACCCGATGCGCTCGCATACCGTTGCGGCGGAAGGTGGCGCCGCGGCCGTGACGCGGGAAGATGACTCTCACGCCGCACACTTTGCCGATACCGTCGCCGGTGGTGACTGGCTAGCGGAGCAAAGTGTGGTCGACTACTTCGTCAAGCATGCCTACCAAGAGTTGGTGCAAATGGAACATTGGGGCTGCCCGTGGTCGCGTCAAGCCAATGGCGACGTGCAAGTCCGTCGTTTTGGCGGCATGAAAACCGAACGCACCTGGTTCGCCGCCGATAAAACCGGCTTCCACATGCTCCATACGCTGTTCCAAACCTCGCTCAAATACCCAAATATTCAGCGCTTTGATGAGTTTTTTGTGGTTGATCTCTTGGTCAGCGACGGCGTAGTCAACGGCGTTGTGGCAATCGAAATCAGCACCGGTGAGCTGCACTGTATTCATGCCAAAACCGTGATTATGGCGACAGGAGGTGCGGGTCGTGTGTTTCGCTTCAACACCAACGGTGGCATTGTCACCGGTGACGGTATGGCGATTGCCTATCGTCACGGTATCGCGCTGAGAGACATGGAGTTTGTTCAATACCACCCAACCGGACTGCCCGGCAGTGGTATTCTCATTACCGAAGCCAGTCGTGGCGAAGGCGGCGTTTTGGTAAACAAAGACGGTTATCGCTACCTGCAAGATTATGGCTTGGGGCCTGAGACGCCGCTTGGTCAACCGCAAAATAAATACATGGAGCTTGGCCCGCGCGACAAACTCTCGCAAGCCTTTTGGCATGAGCAGCAACAAGGTCGTACTGGCAGCTATAATGGCTTCGATGTAGTTTATTTAGATTTGCGCCACCTCGGTAAAGATTATCTCTACGAGCGGTTGCCATTTATTTGTGACCTAGCTAAGTCATACGTCAACATTGATCCTGTGACACAACTTATTCCTATTCGCCCAGCTGTGCATTACACCATGGGCGGTATCGAAACGGATGCGCAAACAGAAACCGCCATTCGCGGACTTTATGCGATTGGTGAGTGTGCGTCGGTGGGTCTGCATGGGGCAAATCGACTCGGTTCAAATTCGTTATCAGAACTGCTCGTTTTTGGTCGTTTGGCGGGTGAGCAAGCGATGCAACGCGCAACCGCTTCCGCCACGACGACCGACCACGCAGCCAGTGAGCAAACTCGCCAACACTGGCAGCAGAAACTTTCGGCATTAACTGCACACAAAGACATGCCAGTTACATGGGTTGAGTTGAAACGACAACTTGTGCAAACGATGGAAGAAGGCTGTGGGATCTATCGCACGGAGTCGGGTTTGCAAGCCAGCGTCGAGAAAATCCGGCAACTGCAGCAGCAATTTCAGCAGGTTCAAGTTGGCGATACCAGCAAGGCGTATAACACTGATCTCCTCCAGTGTCTCGAGCTTGAGTTTTGCTTGGATGTGGCCGAGGCGATCGCCCTTGCCGCACTGGAACGGCGGGAATCCCGCGGCGCGCATCAACGCCTTGATGAAAACATGACGACCCGCAATGACCAAGAATTTCTGCGTCACAGCCAAGTGTTTTTCCAGAATGGAAGTGATGCGAAGCTAGTATGGCAGGAGGTTGATACGAGTCTTTCTGCCCCCGGTGAACGGGCGTATGGTGCACAGGGTCAGCAAGGGGAGGCGCCCTAATATGCAAAGAGACATGCATAAAGACATTCACATTCAGCGCTATTTGCCGGAAGAAAACGCCGAGCCATTTTGGCAAACGTTTCAAGTTCCCTATGATGACACCACGTCGATTTTAGACGTGTTGAATTACATCAAGGAAGAACTCGATCCGACGCTGAGTTTTCGTTGGAGCTGCCGTATGGCCATTTGTGGTTCGTGTGGCTACATGGTTAATGGTATTCCTAAACTCGGCTGTAAAGATTTCGTGCGCAATTACCCGTCTGCGTTGCGCATTGGGCCGTTAGCGCACTTTACCGTCGAGCGCGATCTGATGGTGGCGATGGATGAGTTTCTCGACCACTTGGAAGCGGTCAAACCTTATTTGATCAACGAACCGCAAGACAAGCAAGCGCCACACCGGCAAACTCCGGCGCAGCTCGCGAAATATAAGCAGTTTTCTAACTGCATTAATTGTGGTCTGTGTTACGCCGCCTGCCCCCAGTTTGGCTTAAATCCGGAATTTGTTGGGCCCGGCGCAATCGCACTGGCCCACCGTTACAACCTCGATAGTCGTGACCAAGGTCAAGGGCAACGTATGCCTATACTCAACAGCCATGACGGCGTTTGGAGTTGCACCTTTGTCGGTTTTTGTTCGGATGTTTGTCCGAAAGGCGTCGACCCAGCCGCAGCGGTGAATCAAGGCAAAGTCGAGTCAGCGAAGAGCATGTTGATTCAGATGTTTCGGGGAGGAGCTTAAGTATGTCATATAAACCGACGTTATCAGGAAGCTGGTGGCTACAGCATCGATTTTTCCGCGCCTATATGCTGCGCGAAGCCACGGTGTTACCGCTGGTTTTCCTGATCTGCTCACTGCTTGCCGGCGTCTATAGCTTAGCCTCGCTGGAGCAGTTCAGCGCCTGGCAAGAATTTATGGCGAAGCCTTGGGTTATAGGCATTCACGCACTGGCTTTGCTAGCGAGTTTGTATCATGCATTGACCTTTTTTCAGCTCTTCCCGCGGGTCATGCCAATTCGTCTTGGTAATAAACAGGTGCCGGCGATTCTGATGGTCGCTGGCCAATGGGCAGGAACCGTCGCTGTAATGGTCATGTTCCTCTGGTTATTTGGAGGTGGGGCATGAGTCAGCGTTGGCGAGGATTGCATTTAGAACCTGTATGGTGGGGACTATTCAGTGCCGGCGGGGTCTGTTTTGCCGTATTTATTCCGGCGATTGCATTGGTGTTTGGTGTGCTTGCGCCGCTCGGTCTGATTGAAATCAATTACCTGCAGCTGCAGGCTTGGTATGCCAGTTGGTGGGGGTTAATCGCGACTGGTGTCATGATTTGTTTACCTGGGTTTCATGCGGCGCACCGGATCCGTCACGGTCTTCATGACTTAAAAGTCGGCGGTGGCTTCTGGTCGATCTTGATTTGTTATGGTTTAGCCGCGATAGTCAGTGTTTTCGCACTGTGGATTTGGTTTCAAGCATGAAGTTTCAATCTTTTTATCAACGCGCGGTTGAGCGCAAAGGCAGCGAAGCTGAGGTTTTAAAGCGATTGCCGCAGTTGGCAACGGCGACGGAATTACAGGCGCTCGGTGACGACCGTTACCTATCCGCCATGACTAAATGCGTGTTTCGTGCCGGTTTTGTCTGGCGCATTATTGAAAATAAATGGCCGGGTTTTGAAGAAGCTTTCAGCGGTTTTGTGCCTTTATATTGGCAACAAGTACCACCAGAACGGCTTGAAGCGCTTGGCAACGACGAGCGAATTGTCCGCAACATGCAGAAAATCATGACCGTGCCGCAGAATGCGTTCATGATCGTAGAAGCTGCGGAGACGCATGGCAGTTTTGGCAATTTCTTGGTCCAGTGGCCGGCAGATGACCAAGTCGGCTTGTTGCTTTGGCTGAAGAAAAACGGTGCACGGCTTGGCGGCGCGAGTGCTCAATATTTCTTACGTATGGTCGGTTGGGACGGTTTTATTCTCTCAACGGATGTGGTCACGGCACTGCAAAACCATCAACTCATTGACGCCGCACCGACCACGCAAAAAGGCCTCAAGCAAGTGCAGCAGGTGTTTAATCAATGGCACGCGGAAACAGGTTTGCCTTACGCCCACCTGTCGCGCATTTTGTCGTATACCTTGGATGCGCGCTGATTACCGCGCCAGAAAACTTGCGGTAATTGGCACGTAGAGCATCACGTTCAATGGGAAGGTGATGCCTAAGGCAGCCAGCATGGCTTTGCCGATATCTGCGTTGGGCATGGCGGCGCGAATCGCTGCTGGCGCGGCAATGTAGGAGGCGCTGGCGGTAAGTGCACCGAGCACCAGCACTGAGCCGGAAGGTAAGCCCAAATACCAACCCACCAATAAGCCAGGCCAGAAGAGAACTAGCGGCGTCACGGCTGCGAAAACGATCAAGCGCCATAGCTGCCACGGAATGGGACGACAAATTCGTGCGGTCGTTAAGCCCATCTCTAATAAGAACAGTGCGAGCAAAGCGGTAAAGCCATTCAGTACTAGCCCTTCAATCGACGCCAGACCCTCAGGACCATACAACCAACCAATTACGACACCGCCCATCAGCAGAATGACGCCGCGGCTGGTTAAAGCCTCGTGCCATATCGCCCCCATGCCTTTTGGTGCACTGGAGTCGCCCGAGCGCCAATGGTAGAACGCAAGCATCAGAATAATGGCGGGCAGCTCGAGAATGACGAGGTAGAGCGTTGTTTCTGGTGCCAATGGCAGCTGATAGCTTTCGGCCAACGCCCAAGCCACGGCAAATGTACCAGCACTGACCGAGCCATAATGGGCGGCGATACTAATGGCGTCGACGCGCGAGAGCTTCACTAAACGCCGCAGAAGCGGTAGCAAAACTGGCGGAATGAGGAAGCCCAAAGCCATGATCATTAATAAATGCGTGACGACGACGGAAGAGCCGTTACTGTGCAGTGCCAGACCGCCCTTTATACCGATGCTGAGCATCAGCAGAATGGTCAGGATATCGTAGACTTGGCCGGGTACTTTGAGGTCGGATTTAACTAGCCCAGCAATCAGGCCGAGCGCAAAAAAGGCGACAACGATATCTGGCACGGGCATCCCTCAACAATAAGTGTGGAGGCAAAAGTTTAACATTAATAAAATTACCCGCGCACCTGTTTTTGAGTCTGGGGTGCAGTGGTCACACCGCCGACCAGTCACGCTGAAGTACCACCTTTGCGCTTATGTTGAGCGATGACAAGTTGACGTGAATCAACACTTTTTGCTGAAAAACTGCGCACACTGCAGCGCAAAGAGGAGATTCTTATGTTACTGGTCGACGCGTTAATCAATGAATGTAAGCAGTTTGGAGTGAAAGAGTTTTTTGGTATTCCCGGTGACTTTGTTTTGCCACTGTTTCAGGCCTTGCAGCAGCGCAATGCTTTGCCGCTCTATTATTTAAGCCACGAGCCTTCAGCCGTGTTTGCTGCCGATGCGGCGGCGCGGATCAGTAACAACCCGAGTGTGGTGATTCTGACTTATGGTGCGGGTGCCCTCAACGCGGTCAACGCCGTGGCGCAAGCGTATGTGGAGCATGTGCCTTTGGTGGTGATTGGCGGGTTTCCGAGCAAACGAGAGATCGAGCGCGGCCTGGCTATTCATCATCAGGCGCGGACGATTGATTCCCAACGCGATGTGTTTCGTGAGGTCACCACACTGCAAGTGCGTTTAGATAATCCGAAAATTGCGGCTGAACAGTTGCGTTTGGCATTTCGCACTGCGAAAGAAAAAAGCCTACCGGTATTTATAGAAATCCCGCGTGATGCGACGAATTATGTCGTTCATGAAATGCCGCCATATCAGCCTCGAGCCGTGGAGCATGATGCGGTGGTTGCTGAAGCGGCGAAGCTTGTTCAGCGTCTGCGAGTGGCAAAGCTGTCTGTTATTTTGGCCGATGTCGATGTGCGCCGTTTTCATGCGGTGCAAGCACTGGAAGCCTTTGCAAACCAGTTCAATCTGCCGATTATGAATACCTTTATGGGGCGGGCGAGTATTGACCAAAACCATCCGTTTTACGCGGGGACGTTTCTCGATCGCACCGACACCGAAGCCGCGGAATTGATTCGAGCAGCTGATTTAGTGTTGCAAGTTGGGGTGATTAGAACCGACAGTAACTTTGCGGCGCATGCAGACTTATTTCCATGTGACAAAGTGGTGGAGTTGCAACATGGCGGGCCACAGATGCCGCTTGCGGCCGTGCTTACGGAATTGACGAAGCTGTTGGCAACCGAACTTCTCGAGCCCTATGAGAATCGGGTGTTGCAAGCTCAGCCTTCGATTGCATCGGATAGGGTAAGTAAGCAAACGCGGCTCACCGCCACGGCTGTGGTGCAAGAACTGGATCGGATATTAAGCGACGGGCAGCAACTAGTACCGTTTGTTTCCGACGTGGGTGATTGCTTGTTCGCGTCACTGCACGCCAAGCCGTCACTCCTGCTTGCGCCGGCATTTTATGCGTCCATGGGTTACGCGGTACCTGCGGCGATTGGTGTGCAGGCTTGTAGCGGTATGCGTCCGGTAGTTCTAGTGGGCGACGGCGCATTTCTGATGACCGGATTAGAACTGGGCCATTGTCGTCGTTATGGCTTTGCGCCCATCGTAGTGCTGTTCAATAACAAGCGCTGGGACATGATTAATGCCTTTGCGCCCGATTTGCAATGCACCGAGCTGAACGACTGGGACTACATCGGTCTTGCAAAGTCTATGGGCGGTGCTGCCTACCGCGTCGATGCACTGGACCGATTTGCTCCAGCGCTTGAACAAGCTTTGCAAGATGAAGCGAGATTTAGTTTGATCGAAGTAATGCTCGATGAACGTGGACGAACCGAACGGTTAAACAATTTTGCCCAAGGTTTTTTGCAAGCGGGATCGTCGTGTTAAATGACTGGTGTTTTTTAAGAATGGGTAGTAAAAATAATGTATTACCTACTTTTGGGTTGCCCTAAACATGCAGTTTCAATCTCTCGTCAGGCCGAACGTCGATCCAAAGCGTCACCAACGTACGCTGTTGCGTATTGTGTTGGTGGTGATGTTGGTCTTTTCGATCTTGATTGGCAGCCTGAATGTTTTTCTGTTTCAGGCCTATCAAGTGGCGACTTTTAATTTTATTAGTGCTGCTGCAAGTGTGATGATTTGGTTTTACTATCAGGCCACGCGTAACTTAAAGCTTGCTTCGTGGTTATTGACGTTCGCCGTGATTTTTAATTTAAGTGCGTTTATTGGTTCAGCAAAAGGGACCGCATATTCAATTATTTGGGTTACAGTCCTGCCCCCATTAGCGTTCTTTTTATTGGGACGCCGAGCCGGTTCTTGGGTCACCGGCATCGCATTTGTAGCAACCATCGTTTTTCTTGTGATTAATTTGCCTGACCTGCCCGTCCTGGCCTTTTCGACCGGAACCATACTCAATATCGCGGAAGTGCTGATTATTCTTTGGCTGATCTTTCGCTTTTATGAGGGCTCGCGGCAGTCTGCCTATCAAGAGTTAGAGCGGCTTTCGGTTGTTGATAAGCTGACCGGTTTATATAACCGTGCGAAGCTAGATGATTTGCTCGAAGCGAATATTCACTTAAGCTCGCGAACCTCATTACCCATGGTCGTGATGCTCTTGGACATTGATCACTTTAAGCGCGTGAATGACCAATATGGTCACGTTGAGGGTGATGCGGTTTTGCAGCAAGTCGCGGTGGCCTTGAGTCAGCGAGTTCGTTCGACAGACGTTCTTGGGCGCTGGGGCGGTGAAGAGTTTCTCCTTATTTGCCCAGCGACGAGTATATCGGAGGGGCTGCAGTTAGCCGAAATGTTAAGGCAAAACGTCTCAGACGATGTGAAACTGGTTACTGGGCCACTCACTGTCAGTATCGGCGTCACCGAAGTGCGTGGTCAAATACAGCCTAACGATGTGATTCGTCAGGCCGACGCTGCGCTGTATACTGCGAAAAATAGCGGCCGTGACCAGGTAATTCGCTTTTCCGAGGAATGACCGGTTACTTAATGCGCTTGTAAAATCCGATCAAGATGGTTGGCAAACCGTTGTCGGTCGGCTTGGTTCAGAGGCGGCGGTCCGCCGCTTTGAATGCCACTTGAACGCATGGTGTCCATAAAGTCACGGATATTGAGACGCTCACCGATATTTTCTTTGTTAAATAATTCACCGCGCGGGCTCAGTGCTTGTGCGCCTTTCTCGATAACTTCGGCAGCCAGTGGAATGTCACTGGTGATAACGAGGTCGTTGGCCTGTGCACGGCGAACAATTTCGTTATCGGCGACATCGAAGCCTGCACTGACTTGAATGCTGGTAATCAAACCACCAGGTGGCGTTTTAATGCGTTGGTTGGCGACCATGGTTAAGGGGATTTGTTTCCGCTGCGCAGCACGAAAGAGAATGTCGCGAATAACGACAGGGCATGCGTCGGCGTCAACCCAGATAGTTATTGTCATTTTGGCTGCTCGCGAAAGTAGATGGCTGGCGCCCAGAGATCATGGGCATTCTTCATCATCAGTTTGATCATGATGGGGATAATCTGCCCGAGGATTTCGGTCGCATTTTTTAATTGCTTGCGATTCAGGCTGCTGCCATAGGTCGCACCGCCATGAATTAGCTGATTGCGCAGCGTGTACATGCGATCAAGTAAAATACTCAGCGAGACGGCGATTTCCTGTTCAGCGAGCGCTTGATTTGCCCGATGCTTGGCCTTTTCGAACGGCTCTTTCCACGCGTCAGGATCGGTACGACCGTTGATTGAGTCCCAATAGGGTTGGAAGACGAACTCATTATTCATAAAGCTGCGAATGGCGGCTGGATAGTGCGTCCAAATTACATTATACAGTTCGCGATCTTGATCATAGGTTACTAAGCGATTGATAAACTGCTGAAACGTATCCCGAGCGCCGGAGCGTATCTCATTATCGTAGTCATTTGCATAGGCGGCATTGAAGGCAATCCAGAGGGCGATAAATTCACCGTCTAAATCTTTATTTTCACGTTCCTTCTCGGCTTTTTGTAGCCAGCTTAACGCACGATGCACGCGTAAATTAATACCTTGTGCCCAGTTGTCACGATAGCCCCGCTGATAGGCCTTTAACTGCTTAAAATTTTGCATGCTGCCCCCATGCCAAGTTGCTTTCCGACACTATAACAGAATTCCGGCTCGGAGCCGCAATTGCCATTCGGGCTCCGAGCCGGAAAGCTATGTTTATGATATTGATGGTTTTATTTTTGCGGTGGCATTTGTTTTTCGGCGGTGGTAGGTTTTGTCAGAAAAGGAGGATTTGTGCGCAAGATAATTTTGACAGCGTTGTCGTGTGCGGTATTGGCTGTCCTGTTGGGTTGGCTGGTGACCGCGCAAGCAAACGCCAGTTCGTCTAATGACAGCGCATCGCTGCTGATTGCTCTGGTTTCGATTCCATTATTGTTGGCTTCGGCGGTGTTTTCTGTTGGTGCAGCATGGGTTTTGCGCACAGCCGAGCGCCGCAGGGAACACAACATCGACTCGCTGGGGTGGTCGCTGGCTTTTTTGCTAAATGTGATTCTTGCTCTCAGCTACATCGCTGGGTTGCTGTATATTATTGCTCTGATTGTTCTCTAGCGTGCTGCCGCTGGTTTTCCAAACGAGCCAAATAGGACTCGATGTCACTGTAAGCGGAGCTCCAGAAGCGCAGTGGGCTGGCGAGGCTAGCGACCATATCGACATGACGAATCCGTGGATAGAACTGGGTTTCCACGGCAACACCGAGTTCCTGCAAGCGTTCGGCATAGCGCTCGCTGTGAGCGGGTTTTGCCACAGTGTCTGCTTGTCCGTGAAGCAGTAGGGTCGGTGGATGAGAAGCACTTGCAAGCTCGATTGGGTTTGCTTCGTCACCTTCAACACGGGTAAATTTCTCGCCCACGCGTTCATGCTCAAGCGGCAGGTCATAAGGGCCTGACAAGCCGATGAGAGCGATGATTTGTTCTTGTAGCTCACTCAGATACCGGCTATCCGTCGCTAACATCGCTGCGGTGTGTGCACCTGCCGAATGGCCTACTAAAATAAACTCAACGGCGCTGGTATGGCTCGCGGAAAAGGTCGTCATGGCGACAGCAACATCGTCAATAAAATCCGGGAATTCAACCTCAGGAAATACCCGGTAGTCAGGAATGATCGTTGTGTATCCAAGTCGTGAGAACGCTTGGCCAATGAATTCAAAGTCTTCTTTATTACCCTCTTCCCACGCGCCACCGTAAACAAATACAACCACAGCGCTATGTTGCTTATCCGTCGGATGGTAAATGTCGAAGCGCTGTCGTGGGTTTTCGCCATAAGCCACATCGCGCTCTAGTGTGTAGGTACCGCTGGGTGTCACGGCATTCAACACGCGAGTGGGCTGGCAGCCAGTCGTGACGAGGGCCGCTATAAGCAGCAAGGCAACCAAGTAATAATTCATAATGATCCGTTTTTTATTGACCGTCTTTAGATTACTCCGGTCACCGATAAATGGTTTATTTTGCTGATGAAAAGCGTATTTTGTCTGGAAAACGACGTTAACTCCACGTAGATTGAAGGCAGTGACTATTTTTCGTTCCTGTTTGGAGACTAGCATGAAAGCCCTGCGGATTCTTGCGACCTTGCTGGTGGTCGTTGCTTTATCCGGCTGTGTGATTCAATACAATTCAGGTCGTTATTACACGATCTCAACGATTGTTGGTGGCTCTGGAGAAATCACCCCACGTTCTGCAACCGTTGCTGAAGGCGAGCGCCTGACCATGACATTAAGGCCAAATTCAGGCTGGACGATCGGCAATATCAGTGGCTGCGATGGTCAGCTTGATCAATTGACTTATCGCACCGGGCGAATTCGAGCGGATTGCACCGTTCGCGTTGAGTTTGTCGAAATAGTCGGTGTTGAATACGAAGCACGCAGTTGGACGGAGTCAAATGGTCAGACGGTGACATGGATTCAGCCGGTTAGTCACTGACTTTCGACTTCACCTGAGGCCAAGGCTGCAGCCATGGCTGCTGTAGCCCGTCGATCGAACCCCAGTCATAATCGAAGAAGCCTTCGTCGGTTGCCGGTAGAGAGATAAAATTGAAGGACTCGTTTTGCCAATTAAAACGCAAGGCCATGGCGTGCAACATTAAGCGCGGCGCAGGGTCGCCACCGTAACGACGATCCCCTAAAATGGGAGCGCTCAAACTTTTTAAGGCAACGCGAAGTTGATGAGTTTTGCCTGAAAGAGGTCGTAGTAAAAAAACGCGAAAGCCCAGTCCGGTGCCATAGCTAAAAAACTGCGTGGTGGCAGGGTTGTTCATGGTTTTACACAACATCCAGCAACCATTGCGGCTTTTCGCCATGTCACCCTGAATGAGACCTTGCTTCTTTTTTGGCTTATTACCAGCGATGGCCAAGTAATACTTGTCAATCGCATGCGCCTCAAATAGCCGACCGAAATCGCTGGCGGCAGATTTATGCCGAGCAACGATTAACAGCCCACTAGTCTCTTTGTCGAGCCGATGTACCGGAAACAACGATTCGCTAGTTTGGCGTTCCAGCAAAACTATGATTCCCGCTACATCACCCTCCGAATGCATCCCCACCCCCGATGGCTTGTTGACCACATAGAAGTCTGGATGCTTATGCAGAATCTCAATCATATCAATTAGTTACTCTTCCGGCTCGGAGCCGTAATTACTCTTCCGGCTCGGAGCCGTAATTCACATTCCGGCTCGGAGCCGGAATGTATGCGACCGTTAATTTAGCGTACTAAGTGCCACTGGGTTTGGCGGCCGGCGAGGTAAATGACTCGCTCACCGTTGAAATAGGCGCTTTGTTCAAGTTTAACTTGCACGAACTGATCGTCCCACTCCGGTATCGCCTGCTTGATGTAACCTTCAATCGCGTAACCGGTGTTTGCATACAGCGGCCAGTCGCCTTGCACCGGAGTCGGCCCTTGATTGTCCCACATGCCAATGGTTGGTCCTGGCGCGTGGCCGAAGAATCCAAGAGGATGCGTATAGGTACTACTCAAAATGCCTTCGGCACGGGCTTTCTGTTGAGTTGCTGCAAGGATTTCATTGCCGGTGCGACCGGTCACGAACTCCCCCGTGAGAATATCTTGCCAGCGATTACCAGTGGCCAACGCTGACTTGAACGACGCTGGAATATCATCTTCATCAGCGTGCAGGACATAAGCCATTTCTTGGGTGTCGGTGCAGAGTTTGAAATAGCAAATACCAACGTCGGTATGCAGCACGTCACCGCGCTGAATTACACCGCTTTCACCGCAGAACGGTGTGCCTTCCTCACAGGTAATGCCCGGGCGTTGATAAGTCACATAGGGCATAAACCAAATCGGCAATTCCAGTTCGCTGAAACGCTCGCGAATGTACCAAGCGACGTCGTCTGTTGTGGTGACGCCCGGAGTAATCACCCGCGAACTGAAGGCTTCGCTAATCACTCCGCGGGCAATCCCGACAATATGAGGATAAACAGCGAGCTCCTGTTCGGTGCGCTGTTCAATCCAACGCACAACGAGATTTTCGGCTGAGACTAAACGGTTTTCGAACTCGCTGGGTAGGACTTCGAGCAGGCGCGCGTGCATCCCTTGAGTAAGTCCGTCAGCTACTGACCAGTCACGAGAGACATTAATGCCAATGCGCTGCGGGTTCTTCGCCACAATCAGCTCACCCAGTGCTTGCCACTGTTCGTCAAGACTGCCGCCTTGCCATGCGGAATCATACGGACCGCCGAGTGGGTAGGTATTGACGGTTTCGCGGGTGACCGAGCCGTCCGCTTGGCGATGAAACACCAGCATGGTGGTGCGGCGCGCTGCAAACGTTGGTTGTGGGACTAAAGTAAAGTACACGGGGTCTTCCGCTTTTTCGCGATTGATCACCAACCACATGTCGAGATCTTGTTCGGCCATTAGCGCGGGTAATAGGTTATCGAGGCGGTCGGTCAGCATGCGGTTTTCCGGCCCAATACGCTCGCGGTGCGGTACGATGGAGAAATCGGTAGCGTTTTCGATCACGCGGCCTTGGTCGAATTCTGTCGCCTGCACTGTCGCCTGCACAGTGGTGAGTGCCGGTAGTGCAAGCCCGGCCAATATTGCTAAAGTGAGTCGCTTCATAATTATTGTCGTGACGCCTACGCGCCCGTCCTTTGTTTTTGTCCGAATTAACGGATTTATCCTACCGCAATTCGGCGCGTAAGGGGAATGCATGATATTCTGCAGGCTTGGAAAGGGAGCAACGAGACCAACATGGCAATTTTAATTTCCCAGCGTGTGGAAATTCCGGAACAGGAAATTGAGTGGCAATTTATCCGCTCTAGCGGTGCTGGCGGCCAGAATGTGAATAAAGTCGCTACAGCAGCGCAGCTGATTTTTGATATTCAAGCGTCGTCTCTGCCTGATTTCTATAAAGAACGTTTGCTGAAACTCAGTGATCACCGCATTACGGCGAGCGGCAAGATTATTATTAAGTGCCAAGAAACACGCAGTCAGTTGCAAAATCGTGAGTTGGCGCTGGAGCAGTTTATTGCCTTGGTGCGAAGCGTCAATAAAGTCGTGAAAAAACGAATTGCGACGAAGCCCACCCGAGCAGCAAAAGAGCGACGTTTGCAGAGTAAAAAGCAACACAGCGCTAAGAAAGCGCTGCGTAAAAGTAAAGATTTTTAACCGGACTTGAATCAGTCCGCTGCGGTCGTGGCGTTCCAGTTCACCGCTTGCCAGCGATCTTCACGAAACACCAGTACACCAGTATTGAAGTGCCTTCCGATGACGTCACCGTCGGTATTCTTGCTTATCAGGGTGAAATTTATCACCACCGTCTCGCCATAGTTTTTCAGTTCAACGTCTTCGGCACTAAACCAAGTGGTCACCTCTGACTCTGCGATGGGCCTACTCCCTTGCATACCAGACATTAACTCGGCACGACCGAAACGTGTGCCTCGCGAACTGGTGTAGGTTAAATCGTCCGCCCAAAATGCACCATGAATTTCCGCATCGTTAATGGAAGCACCATACAAAAAATGGTCGACGGCGGCTTTTGCACCTGCTGTATCAGGTGCTTGAGCGGAGGCTGACATAGACATCGTGGCGAAGACGAAAAATAGTCCAATGGCCTTGTACATAGATTGATTCCTATCGATAAACGAGAAAGAACGATAATAGCCATGCCCGCGACGAATTTGCAATTTGTTGATACGCATCTGCATAACCAAGTTCTACCCTGAATGCTCGGTCGCTTGAGCTTGGGTTAACAACAATAGTTGCGCAGCCGCTCGAGCGTCATCGAGTGCGCGGTGGTGGTGGGTGAGCTGAATGTCGAAGGATTTGCATAACGCTCCGAGCGAGTATGAATCGCGGCCGGGAAAGTATTGCCGCATGCGCTGCACCGTACAGATTTTCGGTAAGCGAAACACCTCACCTAAGCGCTCATATTCGTTGCGGAAAAAGCTGTAATCAAAATTCACATTGTGCGCGACAAAAATTGCGTCGGCGAAAAAGCGCTGAAGCTCGTTGAGTACTTCATGAAACTTTGGCGCTGTTGCCACCATGTCGTTATTTATTCCCGTCAGCTCGGTGATAAATCGCGGGATATGTCGCTCTGGGTTAATCAGCGACTGCCATTCTTCAATAATTTGGCCATGGCAAACCTTCACTAAGCCGATTTCAATAATGCGATGATACCCCTGAGCGCCGCCGGTCGTTTCAACGTCAACGACTATATAGGGTTGCTCGGGGTCGACTTGCCATTGCACCGTTTGCACGACAACGTTGAAACCGGCTTGTTGTAAGCGGCGCATGCTCATTAGCTGATTCCGCCGAAAACTGTCCCCCGGCGCTTTAATTTCCTCAAAACGCAGCTGTCCATTGTCGATAACCAATAAATCCGGGAAACCATCATTGCGCTGCAAGTAATCTTGGCTCATTTCCATGAGAACCTGTGCAAGAGCTTGCACAGGCGTGTGTTGTAAGACGTGAGAATAAATCTCCAGCAAGGCACTGTGCCAACGAAAGACGCCATTGGCGGTACCATAAAACTGAGCGGCGATAGCCATTAAATGGCGCAACCACTTTCCCGGCGTATCCAATTCCGCCATTAGGGCGCGTATTTCACGTTCATTTTCACGCCAAAAACTTTGTTCGCGCAGCGCTAAGGGCAAGCGATCAAACTCATTACAAAAGCCATTCCCATCACGAAATAGCAGAGGCCAAAAGGTCATGCCAAACAACGCGCGCCACAGGCGATTTTCGGTTCGCCAGACGAGCGCTCCGCGGCGCTGATAGTGCAGTTGCATACCTTTTTCAACTTGGTCTTTGTGCGCCTCATCAAGAATTACCGGGGTATCACAGCTGCGGAGAATGTCGGTCAGAATACTTGTGCGTTTGTTCTCAAATTTTCGCTGCAGGAAATCTAAGGCAAAGTAAAGTAAGTGCTCACTCTCAGGGTTTTCAACTATTTCATTGAGCTTCTCTTCAACTATCGCGGTATCACCCGTTTGATAAAGTAAGCGCAAATACTTTTCGACAGCTCGTGGATCGGGCGATTGTTGGAGTAGCTGGAGGGCCAAATCGTCTTCTTTTTCGTTCAGTGCAAACTTACCGAGTTGGTAGAGTAAGGCACCGTACTCTTGTAACGCTATGTAGCCGGTCGGCCGTTGCAGGCGCAAACAATGGTCAGCAAACGCGAGTCGCTGCGTTGTGCTACTACTTTTAAACGCCGCCAGTTCGCTTGCCCAAAACCATGCGTCTTTGGCATCCGTCAATTGCTGGAAGCGAGCTTGCATATTCGACAAGTCATTCGACAGGTCATTCGACAAGTCATTCGACAAGTCATCGTTATTGCGATTCAGAAACGATTGGCGAGTGCCCATGACGCCTAAGTCCCGCATGGAAAACTGATTCAGCGTGCCGCGGACATGACCGAAATAGAGGTAACGAAAGTAGTGGAACGCCTCATGCTCGGCGACATAGAACCAGGACGTTAGACTCGGCATTGTTTGCCATGATTGCAGGTCAGCGGAATGACTCGTAAGGTCTGGAGACGGCTGTTGTCGTGAATCATTTGCCAACACGGGTAGAAACGCTTCCAGCCAAATCGCCTTGATGGCAGATTTATTTGGTTGCTGCGGCAGCTCTAGTTCGGCCGCAAGCTGCTGTAACTGAGGTTTAGTGAGTTGGTTTAAAAATAATTCTGCCAACGGCGTTTGCAAACTCGTTGGTTCTGGTCGTTGTAAAGCCTGTGCAGCAGGCAGTACAAAACCAACCTGCTCAAGCTCGAGCAATGCTGCGGGGACGTCGCTGATTTCTGAGTAATCAAGGGTATTCAACGCGACAAATGGCCATTTGCGGTTAAGCATACGTACCAACAAGCACAACCCGTCCTCGGACAGAGCGTGAATTTTCGTCACGATCGCGTTATCGTGCGGGTCGAGCAAGTGTGCACAAACCACTTCAACGTAACGAAGAAATTCGAGAAAATGGTCTCGATAATATTTTTCGGGCAGCGTCTTCATACAAAGCCAGTCGATTTCGAATATTTTATACTGTACTTTTATACAGTAATTGGCAATTATTTTTTAACGAAAATTGGCAGAAAATCGATCGATAGCCAAAGGAATTAAGCATGACAGAATTGAAAGCAGGGATTTATAGGCACTACAAAGGCAACGAATATCAAGTGATTGACACCGCGCGGCACTCAGAAACAGAAGAGTTATTGGTGGTGTACCGGCCTTTATATGGTGAACGGGCGCTTTGGGTGCGCCCGTTCGATATGTTTGTTGAGGAAGTCGATGTGAACGGCCAACTGCAGCCGCGCTTTAGTTTCCTGCGCGACTCGTGATGGTTTCCAAGCCGTGTGCATTTGGTCCTGTTTCGCTGCGCCACAGTTTGTAGGCAAAGTACAAGCCAAATGACGCTAATGCGGTGTAAAACCACATACTGGGTGCGTAGCCAGCAATATTTTCCGGCCCCGCACTATTGCGGTCATTGAGCACGCCGACGATAAAGGGTACCACTGCCCAACCGAGTTGTTGACACATTGTCATGAGCGCAAAGGCTGAACCTAATCGCCGGGCCTCGACGATATAAGCGACCGAAGGCCACATGACGGCAGGTATCAAGGAGAAGACCGCGCCGAGCATAAAAATCACCACGAACAAGGTGAGCGGTACCATGGCGCTGCCGATAAACGGGATGACCAGCGGCACGTCCGGGCCAGCCGGCAAGTAGGTCACCGCTAAAAATAGCGGCAACATGACCAGCGCACCGACGGCCATAAATAGCGAGCGCCGCCCCACACGGTCGACCCAAAAACCAAAAATTGGCGTGAGGATAATTGCTGCAACCGGTAAAAGGCTACTGAGCAAACCCGCTGCTTCACGCGTGATACCGTGCGCTTGCTGAAAGTAGTCAATCGCGAAGGTGCGGAATGGAAATACGACCGCATAAAACACCACACAAAGGGCAACGATATACCAATAGGATGCTGAAAATTTATAAAGTGATTTGAGTTCGATTTTTTCCGCAGCTTGGCTATTGCCAATCTGATAGCGACCTTCAGCACGCTTCTCCATCATCCAATAGAGCAAGGCTGCAGAAACGGAAATACCAGCCACCGCAGTCGCTAACCAGAGCGGATCTTGCCAGTTCATATAAAGCGGGCTTGCAAACGAAGTCGACCAATCCGCTGACGCAGAGCCAAGGCGTGAAATAGACAAGTTGATGCCAAAGGCGAAGCTTAACTCCTTACCTTTAAACCACTTAGCCAACACGGTTGTGGCCGCAACAATGAGCGGCTCGGCACCGATACCTAATAAAAAGCGTCCAGCAAAAATCACTTCGTAATGTGGTGTCGCCGCGGTCAGAAAAGCGGCGAAAAGGCAAATCAGCGCAAAAACCGTGATGGCCTTTTTGGTGCCAAAGCGGTCGATGATGTAACCGCCAATGAGCAGAACACAAAGTGCAGCGACGTTATAGGCGGCGGAAAGCAAGCCAATTTGTTGGTAGCTGAAGCCTAAGTCGGTGCGCATGAGGTCGATGACCGGCCACATCGAATCATAGACGTAATAGTTACCGAACATAGCGAGACTGACAAATAGCAAAACAGCCCAGCGGTAAAACGGAGTGGGTTCCGGCAGCGCCTGAAAATCATGAGGTTGCGACATGAGTTGACTCTTTCTTGTTATTGTTATTTCGCGCTGTGAACGACTGCGGTGCGTAGGGGCGATCATCCACGGCATCAGCAAAACATTATGCCCGACCGCGCAAAGAGATGGAATGTTAAATGACATTCCGGCTCCGAGCCGGAAAAGTAACCCCATAAATTTGTGACAGTTTTGTGAAAGCTTACGTTTGCGGTAAACTGTAAAGATTGAGCTTTGATGAGGTGTTGCGATGAAAAAGGTGGTTTGGTTAAGCGCGGTTCTCGCACTGTTAATGGGGTGTAGCGAGCGTCCTGAGCCGAGTGTGGTTCCAGAACCGTTCGAGCTGATTATCGCTCATATTAACGACACCCATTCCGCCTTTGATCCGGTGCCTGCAAGCTTTCGGGCTAACGAGCTGACGGTGTATAACGAGTTTGGCGGCCATCCCCGTTTACTTGAACAGGCGAACGCGTACCGTGTTCTTGCTGAAGAGCAGAATACCGCCATGTTGTTCCTCCATGGTGGCGATGCTTGGCAAGGCTCTGCGTATTTTCAAATTAACGAAGGGCGTATGAATGCAGATATTCTTAGCCGCATGAATATCGACGCGATGGCCCTCGGAAATCATGAATTTGACTTGACCAATGCGCATCTCAATGAATTTCTCACACGTATTAACTTCCCATTGCTTGCGGCCAATATAGACACCAGCCGTGACCCTGATTTAAAAGACCAAGGCAATCTTCGCGCCTACACGCTTTTTGCTTTTGATGGCTATCAAAAGCAGCGCTTTGATGATTTAACAGAGCTACAGAATCTCCCTGAACATTATCAAATTGTTGGCGTTTTTGGCCTCGCGCTGGACGATATGCCGAATATCTCTCCCCACGTCGGTGAAGTTGAGTTTTTCGATGTGGTGACGAGCGCACAAGCCATGGTCGATAAGTTTCATGCGCATGGTGTTTATAACATTGTGGCGGTGACACATTTAGGTCATTCGGTCGACGTGGCAGTTGCTCAGCAAGTCAACGGCATTGACGTCATTGTCGGCGGTCATTCGCATACGCTTCTCGGCGACTTTACCGATTTAGGCTTAGGGCACGCTGGTGACTATGCGCAATGGGTGCAAAATCCAAATGGTATCGATGCCACGTGTATAGTCCAAGCTGGCGAATATGCCCAGGCGATAGGGAAAGTACGGGTGCATTTTGCTAGCGACGGACGCTTGACCAATTGTGCAGGACGGAATGTTTTGCTCAGTAATGACGACTTTTTTCAAAGCTCAGCGCGCCATGCGGATTCGCGTATGACTCAGTTGCAAAGCCAACAGGTTCTCGACTTCATTCATCAGCATCCGGCCATTGATGTGACCGCGGAGCATGCGGATTTACGCGCTCACATTGATGCGGTGTATAAACCAGCTGTTGAACAGGCCTATGGTCAAGTGATTGGCATGCTCCCAGACACCCTCGTGCATGTGCGCCGCCCTGGTGACGGCGACAGCGATCACCATGGCTCGCAGGTTGCACCACTCATCGCTTTGGCCCAATTTGAGTGGGCCAATAGTGCGGCAGTGCAAGAAGTGACCGGTACTCACGTTGATTTTGCGTTGCTCGGCGCGGGCGGTATTCGACAAAACCTAGCGGAAGGTGAATTACGTGAGGGCGATGTTACGCTCGAGCTGTTACCTTTTTCTAATTTCTTATCGATTCTGCCGCTCACGGGTGCGGAAGTGAAAGCCCTTCTCGAAGAAGCGATTATTGCAACACTGCCCGCAGGTTCTCATGCGGGTAAATTCCCGTATGGCGGTAACTTGCGTTATGCCTTTGCGGAAACCGAGCGTCATCGCGATGGTCAGATTACGAAACTCGAGGTGAACCGGGGTACGTGGCTTGAGCCAGACTGGCAACCGCTAGATTTAGCTGCGCAGTATCAGGTGCTAATGAACAGTTATAGTGCCACGGGTAATGACGGCTGGACGACCGTGTTTCGTAGCCAACAAGAGCGCAGCGAACGTCTCGACCTTGCCTATACGGAGGGACAACTAACGGTTTATCCGGTTGCGCGCCTAAGTCAGCAAGATAACCGCCTTGTGGTTCATTATGCTGACGAGGAATTACAATGTGATCTCGCAACGGTACAATGCAACACGGACGCGCTTGCTGTGGTTGAATTTATTCGCGACACCTATATGCCCACTCGCGGCGCAATTCTCCCCATCCCTTATCCGGTAGTTACTTTAAAAAGATTGGAATAAATTGTAACGCCCGTCGTTTATTCTACATACGAGGACGATGACAAAAGGGTCAACAGGTGACAACGAACACGCATCCATACTTGCAGTGGTATAACGGCGGTCTCGCTTTAGCACGGAGCATTTTGCGCTGTAATCAGGCTGCTCAAGATGTACTGCAAACCGCGTTTACGAAAACCCTCACCGGCACCCGCTTACCTACGGATGAAGCCGCTCAACGGGTGTGGTTTTTTAAAGTTATTCGCAATGCGTGTATTGACAATTTGCGCTTTCAACAACGCTTTCAAGCGGAAGAAAGTACAGAACTCTTTGCCGCGACTACGGATGAAATAGACCCTATCGAGCAATCGGAACGACAACAGTGGGTACGTCAAGCGCTGATGCAATTGACCTCGGAGCAACGAGAAATCCTCGTTCTGCGTGACGTCAATGAGCTGAGCTACGCAGATATCGCCCAAGTTTTGCAGCTCAATAGTGGTACCGTCATGTCACGCTTACACCGCGCTCGATTAGCCATGCGCGAGCAGTTGTTAAGTCTCGACCGTCAGTCCTCATCAGTTAAACGTTAACGCGGAGGTTACTATGAATTCGAATCAATCCCCTTGCCTAGATGTACAGGAAAAACTGTCCGCATACCTTGATGATGAATTGACGCAACAAGAACAACAGCGTATTTATTTGCATCTACAAAATTGCCCAAGCTGTAAAGCATTAGCGGATGACCTCTTGCAAATGCGTGGTGATTTGAAGTCTGCGGTGTTGACCTCAGTCGATACTGAGCATTTACCGAAGGTTTTTGCTGATCGTTCAGCGCGACGACTCGCGTTTGTCGGTTGGGCTTTGGTGATTGCTGCGGTGCTACTACTGGGTGGTATTGTTAGCTGGCAATTTATCCGTGAAGTCTTTAGTGAGTCGGGGATCGGCCGCTGGCTCGGTATCGGCGTGATTGCATTTTACGGTGGTTTATTTCTGCTTTTCCTCAGTGTTTTACGCCAGCGATTAATTGCACGTAAAACCGATAAATATAAGAAGGTACAATTATGAAGCCCATGCCCGTTGTGACAACTGAAACGATTGCTGGTGAAGAAATTATCGCGAGTCTAGGACTGGTGCGCGGCAACACCATACGCGCCCGCCATTTGGGCCGAGATGTGTTGGCAGGTTTACGTAACCTTGTTGGTGGTGAGTTGCACGATTATACCAAGCTGATGGCCGAGTCACGCGAGCAGTCGATCGACCGCATGATTGATGAAGCACGTTCACTTGGTGCGGATGCGATTGTTGGGGTGCGTTTTTCGACATCCGTCGTCGCTCAAAGTGCTGCGGAAATTTTAGTATTTGGTACAGCAGTAAAACTTGCACCTAAGTAAACAAAGTGCGACAAATGGGTGTTGGTGAAAACACCTTATTTGAAGGACTTAGGTCATGTTGGAAAAAAATCGGATTGAAGTGAAGTGGGGCATCGTCTTCACTTTGGCGATGTTAGTGTGGATGTTGCTCGAGCGTTTCTCGGGGTTACACTCGACACACATCGCCTATCATCCACTACTTACGAACTTGTTTGCCATCGTTGCGATAGCGATTTATGTGTTTGCCTTGCGGGAAAAGCGCGAGCAGCATTTCGCTGGTAAAATGAATTGGACGCAAGGCTTTGTCACTGGGTTGTATTTAACCATGGTGATTGCGATTTTGAGCCCTTTCGCCCAGGTGTTGATTCATTTTGTCATCACGCCTGAATTCTTCACTAACGCGGCGACCCATGCCGTGGAAGCAGGTGCGATGAGTGTTGAAGAAGCAGTTGCTTATTTCAACTTCCGCTCGTATGTGGTGCAGGCTTTTATTGGTGCAATTCTACTCGGTATTGTCACCAGTGCGGTCGTGGCCACCTTTGTCCGCCGAGCATAACTAAAAAGGGCTCAACGATTCCTTGTTGAGCCTTTTTTCATTCAACTTTTCATCCAACATTAAAACGGCAACACCTCAAATGTAGCGGTATAGCTGCCAACGCGCTGTGTGGCTGGCGCTTTTGCGCGGTCATCACGATAGCTCGCATTTAGCCAGTAAAGCCCGGCCTGTGGCCAGGTGATAGTAAAATGGCCTTGATCGTCTGCTTCCAACTCAATTTCTTCCTGATTGTCGCGAAAGCGAGTGTGTGCGCGAATGATGACAATCTCGGCACCAACAGCGGGCTCACCGTCAATTAATAGCTGAAACTCAGCTAATTCACCGGCGAACAAATCATTTGGGTGAGTGATCGGTTGCAACTCTAACCCAACACCAGTCGGTGTAAGTGCTTGCATACTAGGTGCGCCAGCGGTGACGAAGGTTTCGATGCGCCGTGAAGACTCGCTAATGGTGAGCTCTTGAGCGTTCGCCGGAAGTGCCGCTTGGAGGCCTTCAGGTGTTGCGCGTTGCCCGCGAGGAGGATACATGCCACGTTGGCCGTCGGCATCGACCCAGCGTGCAGTGAGTGCATGTGTGGCAGTGAATATTTTATAGGTTCCAGCGTCGCTCAATTGCAAGTCCGCTTGACCGCGTAATTCACCTAAAGCATGGTTCTTCAGAGGGTAATCCGAGCCAGTCGGCCCGATGACCTGAAAATTCTCCGTGCTCATGGGCCGGTAGTCGAAGTGAAATATCTCGTTGGAAACCGCAGCGTCCAGCGTCACCCAACTATCCTCAGTCGCTAGCACAGTGCTCGATGGAACCAACCATGCGCGATGCGCCTCTGCGTTTGGAATCGTGGCAAGCAGTGCCAAAGGCAGTGCGGCAAACAGTAATTTTTTCATGTAGTCGCTCCTTAGTTTTGTATTGTGAGTTGGACCTTGCCCAGCTCGTGTTGACCTTGTTGGCTATAGGTGTTTGCGCTTAGCGGGAAGGTCACAGGGAAGCTCAGCATTTCACGGCCGCCGACTTCGCGAGCAGCTTCAACGTGAATGAAATATTGTCCCGGCGGCAACTGCGCAAAAGCAGTTCCATCGCCCGCTGTTTGCGTAAAAGAAACTTGATGCACACCAGGTGCACGAGTCGCACCGCTAACCCCATCAACTGGTAAGTTCAATGTGCGCCCTGAACGGCGCCACCATTGGCGTAAATCTTTCAACCAAGTTTCACCTTCTTGATTTGCCATCCCGATGTCATACCAAACATTGAGGTTCGCAACGGCTTGATGACGCTCATCGGCGAGCCAAATGGCAACATAAGGTCGATGATATTCGGCAACTGCAAGACGCGGTATTTCAATCGCAAAGGTCATCGTTGGTGTTGCCTGGGCGCTCGCGACAATGCTCAAGGTAGCGGTAATGGTCATTATCCAAGCTTTGAGTGGTTGCCTCAGCATGTGACTTCATTCCTCCATTATTTAAAGTTAATGAGAATTATTCTCAAAAAGCCTAGACAATATAAATGAGAATCAATATCATTTGCAACGAGTTTTTAAATTCACTTTGGGGAAAGAGAATGAAATCAGGTCACTTCACGCTTGTAGCAAGCGCGATTCTTAGCGTACTGAGCGCAAACGTTGCAGCGAATAACGAAACATTGGATACAGCGCCACAAAATCAGCAGTCAGAGCATGGTGCGGTCATGGAGCGGATTGTCGTTACGGCGAGCGGTTTTCAGCGGAATTTGGTCGATGCGCCGGCAAGCGTCACCATCGTCACCCGAGACGATCTGCAAAGTCGTCCGTATGCAGGTATAGCGGATGCACTGCGGGATATTGAGGGCATTGATGTTGGTTCTGGGCAGGATAAAAACGGTAATATTAGTATTACCATGCGTGGCTTGCCTGCTAACTATACGTTGATTCTCATCGACGGACGGCGTCAGAGTGATATTGGCGATATCGGACCTAATAATTTCGGCAATAGCCAGTTCATGTATATGCCGCCGCTTGAAGCGATAGAACGTATTGAAGTCGTGCGCGGTCCGATGTCGACCCTGTATGGAGCCGACGCCATTGGCGGTGTTATTAATATTATCACGCGCAGTAACCTCGATAGCTGGCACGGTAGCGTGACGCTTGGGGCGACACTGCAAGAGGATGGTCAATATGGAAACGATGATAAAACGGATCTTTACCTAACCGGGCCACTGACGGATAACCTCACCATCGCGCTCTACGGTTCGCTATTTACTCGGGGCACGACCGAACCTTCCTATCAAACTTCATTACCACTGCCGGACGGTACGCTTTGGGAGGATTCTGGCAGCTTCGGTGATCGTAAAATTGTCGCGGCAAAAAACTGGAATGGTGGTGCACGTCTGAACTGGCTAGTGAATGACGGGCATACCGTTGCGTTAGGTTATGACAGTGCTAAACAGCGTTATGATAATCGCCTAGGTCAAGTGGGTACGCTCGATCAACCGGAAAGTTTATGGCGGGCGAGTAACGGTCAAGTGCAGCCGCGAGTCGGTTATTCTGAGCATCAACGGGTTGAACGCGAACAGTGGGTATTATCGCATCGACTAGAGCTGGCGGCAGGTACATGGAGTTCCGATGTGACCCAAAGTCGTAGTGCAAATTTGGGTCGCTCATTGCCGCTGACTGTGAGCGAGCGGCAAGCGTTGCAGGCTATTTGGGACCGCGAAGTCGAGCACCAAAATAGTGTTCGGCCGACCCTAACTGAGGCGGTGAGAGAGGAACTCAGCGCGCAGTTTTTACCACGGCAGATGCGCGTGTTGGAGATTGACAACCTCATCATTGATACCCGCTTTGAGTCAATGATCGGTGATCACGCGTTTATTCTTGGTGGTCAATGGTTTGATGCAAAAATGGAAGACGGTGTGTTCGGTATGTATGGCGATGACTATGCGACGGGGACGACACAGAATCATCGTCAATGGGCCTTATTTGCTGAAGATAACTGGGATCTGACGCCGGAATTAATCTTAACCTACGGCGCGCGCTTCGACGACCATTCTGTCTTTGGTTCGCAGTGGAGTCCACGGGTCTACCTCAACTGGCGTGCGCAAAGTGACTGGACTTTTAAGGGTGGTGTCAGTACTGGCTACAAAGCCCCAGAGCCAAATCAACTGTTTGCCGGCATTGTTGGTTTCGGTGGCCAAGGTGTTACCCCGATGGTTGGTTCGCCGCATCTACAGCCGGAAACCAGCGTGAACTATGAAGTTGCCGCTTATTTCGATAATGGCGATAACCTGAGTGCCAATCTCACGTTGTTTATCAATGACTTCCGCGACAAGATAATTCGTCAAGACAACTTGCCGCATTGTGAGGTCGCCATTGGCAGTGAGCCGTGTGTGGATATTGGTGAAGGTTGGGCTGAGCTTGGTTTTCAGCGCTTCGCCCAGATGCAAAATGTCGATAAAGCAGAAACCCGAGGTGTGGAAATTGCCGCACGTTATCAATTGTTCGATTACTGGACGCTCAGTGGCAACTATACTTATACCGACAGTGAAGTGAAGAACGGGGTAGACCAAGGTTTACCGCTGGTTAATACACCTAAGCACATGGCCAATGGTCGGCTAAATTGGCAGGTCACATCAGCGTTAGATTTGGCACTTATCGCCGAAATCCGAGGTGAACGTTATCGTGGGGTGGCGAATGTCAGTGGCCCGACCGGACCCGAAACACAGAAGCTCTATTATAAGGCCTATGAGCTGATGCACTTGAGTGCAAGCTATAAAGTTAGTGAGCAACTGCGAATCAACGCACGGGTGAATAACTTACTGGATAAGGACTTGACCAGCCGCTCCTGTTACTTGGCGGAAAGCCAAACCGAATATGTGTGTTCACCCGATTACAATACCGCTGAGCGAGCCCGTAGTTTGTGGGTGTCAGTGAGTTATCAATTTTAATGTTTGTTAATGATTACGACTAAGGATAAATCCATGTTTAAAAAGCTAATGACCATCACGATTTTCAGTGCTTTATTTTCGACGGCAGTGTTTGCTGATCAAGAGCGTATCGACCATTACAAAGGTGAGCCGTCACCAACGCTTGAGTTGGCGATGAAGAATTTTGTTGAATACAACCAACGTTTACAGGCTGTTCTCGCTAAAGGCGAATTAACCGTTGAGGACATGGTGTTAATTCATGAGCTGACCTACACCTTAGAAAATGCTTTGGAGCGTATTCGTGAGGATCTGGAAGAATTAGCTGAAACCCTTGAAGAAGTGCATGTAGCTTCAGAAACGATGGACTATGACACGGCTAAAAAGGCGGGTGCGCTTTACTTAGAAACCGCCAAGATAATCACTTCCGGTCAATAAGCTACGGTGACTTACAGCACGGTAAAATTAAGGTAAGCGGCCTATGATTTTACTGTGCTTTCGTCGACAATAGCGCCTCAATCAGGCGAGGAGTGATAGCGATGAATAAATGTCTTGGCTTACCGATTCTGGCGTTTGCCGGTTTCAGTTTGATGGCGTGTTCAACCATGAACGACGAAGGTGGGGTTACAAATAGTGACCGCGCCGAGCGCTTCGCTGCGCCGGGTGATCAACAATTACGGGCCTCAGGGAATGAGCCTTTTTGGTCAATTCAGGTGTTTGCCGAGCAAATTCATTTTCACCGCATGGGTGAAGAAGCTGAAGTTTTTGCGCTGACATCGCAAACGCAGTCGTCGGAAACTAGCCGCTACCGATTTAGTAATAGCGCTTATGCAGGAACACTCGTGGTTCGTGAAGAAACATGTCATGACAGCATGACCGGCATGCCTTATCCATATACAGCAACGGTGCAAATTCCGGGCGAGACGCTGCAAGGCTGCGCAGGTGATCCCGGGCAATTACTTCAAGCTAACCCTTGGCAGTTTTATCAACTTGATACCCATGTGGTCGCTGATTTGGTGTTGGTCACCATGTACTTCGACGGCGAGCAAGTGAGCGGCAGCACCGGTTGTAATCGTTACTTTGGCGGTTACGAACTGACGGGTGAAAGCCTTGCATTCGGCGCTATGGGTACAACGAAAATGGCCTGTGATGGCCCGCGTAATGAGGCCGAACAGGCGTTTTTAGCTTTGATTAACGACGTACGTGGTTTCGATATTGACGCTGATGGTCATTTAATTTTGCATAGCTCGAATGGGCAAACGCTAAGAGCACAACCATACGCACCAGAAAAATAGTAAAAGGGCTCAATTTCAATTGAGCCCTTTTTTATAACTTTTCCGATTTAGGCAGAATGTAAGGCAATCTTCATCATATTAGTAAAGGCTTGCTCACGGTCATCAGCACTGGCGGCTTGATTGGTCACCAAGTGGTCGGAGACGGTTAAAATGCATGCGGCTCGTTTGCCAAGTACTTGAGCATTATGAAACAGCGCGAACGACTCCATTTCAACAGCGATGGTCGCTTGCTCACGAAAGAGACGTTCATGCGTGTCGACTTCGGCTCGGTAGAAAACGTCACTGGAGTGCACGGTGCCGACAGTTAGGGGAATATCGAGCTGCTTTGCCGCTTGCTTTAGTGCTTCATTCAAGCTTAAGCTCGGATGCGTGACTGGGCTGTCGTAACCATTTTGTGTTCGCGCATAACTGGACTCACTCCAAGCAGCTTCTGCCAACACGACGTCATAGAGTTTGAGGTCAGATGTATATGCACCACAAGACCCAACTCGAATAATGGTTTGCACCCCAAAATGGGTGAACAGCTCCCATGAATAAATGCCAATACTCGCCATGCCCATACCACTGCCCATGACTGACACCGGTTTGCCTTGATATGTGCCAGTATAAGCGAGCATGTTGCGAACATGGCTCACTTCGCGGACGTCTTCAAGAAAGTTTTCAGCAATAAACTTGGCCCGCAGGGGGTCTCCGGGCATTAAAACCGTTTCAGCAAAATCGCCGGGTTCGGCATGAATATGTGGTGTCATGGATCTGCTCTGGGTTATTCGTAAAGCACTGAGTATAACGAATTGGTCGCACAAGTGCCTTGATCTACGTCACTTTGCATACGAGCGGATTTCGCTTACTAGTAATTCCAAAGGTTTGAGATCTGCCGCAATTTTGAGCTGCTGTTGCGCATGTTCCAGCGCCACTAACGCGTTTTGAATGGCCGCATCGCGCAAGTCAGGCTGTGGGAATTGAGCCAAAGCTAGCAAAGCCTTCTGCAAGCGTAGTTGCACTTCCGCTAGTGCAGCGCCATCGCGAGCGATGGGCCGATATAAATCGGCCATAAGATCGCTAATGTGCAGTCGTTTGACGTAAAGCCGGGTACACTGACAGTCGTTAGTATCCGCTTCTTCTGTTGTCGCCCAAAGGCTGAGAATTCGGACGCCACGACCAATGATATCAATCGCCGTACCAGGATCATTGACTGCTGGAGATAATGCGCGTGATGCAATTTCTGCTAACACACATAAGCCAAATCTAGGGTCCTGCTCATAGCTACGCTCGTGGTCAATGGTAAAACAGGCCAATAATTTGCTGGTGTCCTCATCGCTTAACGCCGCAGAGTCACTATTTTCGAAAATAACCCAAACAATGGTCGTGTGTTCATGCACGAATGCACCGGGTATCGCTGGCAGGTACAGCTTTAGGGATAGCGATTCCGCAAGGTCTTGTAAGGCTGGTGAATCAATATGCTGAATGTAGCCGATTTCGCGACTGGTCAAGCCGATAGCGTTAGTAGGTGGCTCGTCAAAGCTGTCGATGCCGATTCCGCCCAAACAGGGTGTTTGCAAATAATGGCGCAGTGCTTGGCTGGCTTCTTGTTCAACGCGATTGGTAGTGGCACCTACCCGGCCCAGCAGTGATAAGTGCTCAATCCAGCGTAAAATTGTGATCACAATCAAAGCGATCACGACCAATGTGGCAACAAATAAAACAAACCGACCATTGTGACCATAACTGTCGGTTTGCACAGCGATAATGCCAACAAGACTAAAAAGAAACGAGCCAATAAAAGTCGCTAAAACGTTCTGTGTGGTGGTGTCTTGGCGAATCAGTTTGGTGGCGCGCGGAGTGACATTACTGGTGGCGGCGCTGTAAGCGGACACCATAACCGTCAACGAAAATGTGGTAACCGCCAGCATACTTGAGGCCAAAATATTGAGTATGTTATCGAGCGTATTCTGTTCGGCTTCAAACGGTAGCTCAAAGGGCAGTAGGCGGTCGGCCAACATTGCAGCGAAGACCACCACTATGGCTAGCAAGGCCATCAGTGTCGCTCGCAACCACAACGCGCGGGTTAGATGACCGAGAATCCATTGCCATTTTGAAAACATCCTGATTCCTTCAGTGACTGAAATAAGAATTTATGAACAGACTAAAACGCCATTACTCGGTTCATTGACGATACGTGGGCGCTTTAAAACGAGTTCGGCAGCTGGTTCTGGCCAACGTTCATGGAACGACATGCGGCCACGTATCGGACAGGTGCTGACGCGATAGGTTTGGCCATCGACACTTTTGATTTCGACATCAAATAGTACAGGTCGTGTCAGCGGGTTTCGTAAGGACATAAGCATGCCGTAATTTCCGCGGATTTGTGTGAAGTAAAACTCGAATGTGCGTTCGGGGTTGGTGCGCTCGGTGACATGACGCATGTGTTGCACTTGTTGAAATTCATCAAACTCAATTTCAACCAAAACGCGTTCACCGGGCAGAATTTTGATCTGGTTATCGTAGACGACTGGCCAATATTGATCGTAGTCCAAAGACACTTCACCCGCAGGTGTTGCCAAGAGTACTTGGGTTGATGCACGACAATTACGTTGCGTATCGCAGACTTCCTCAATGGTCGGCTCAGAACGCTCCTGAACATCAGTTTCGCTCGATACCTGTTCATTAGTCGTCGACATGCAGCCCGATAACAAAAGCAAAGCGAACGTGGTGCCCAGAAAATGCTTGGTTGGTACTTTCATTGATCATTCCATATTCGGTTATAGTTCACGCGCAAGCGCCGACTGACTTTGACTACGAATAAATTGTTTGAGTGTATCGGTCGCTGCAGGTAGGTTGTTGACAAAAGCACTCAACTCATTGACATTCATTGGTTTCGCCATGAGGAACCCTTGGACTTCATGGCAACCATGCTTAAGTAAAAACTTGAGCTGTTCGGTGTTTTCGACGCCCTCACCCACAACTTTTAAATCAAGTGAGTGTGCCATGGCGAGGATAGTTCTGACAATCGTACGATCATCATCATCATGCTCGATATCGCGAATGAAGGAACGGTCAATTTTAACTTCATGAATGGGCAAACGGCGAAGAATATTCAATGACGAATAGCCGGTTCCAAAATCGTCGATGGACAGATGAATCTTTGCTTGTCCCAGTTCTGTGAGCGCTTTCAAGGTTTCTTCAAAATTATTAATCACCGCGGTTTCGGTCAGTTCTAACTTCAGAAGTGACCAGTCGTTGAGGTGATTCAGACGTTGATAAAAGCGCTCTACCGAATTCGTTTCGGCAAAGTCGATGGCAGAAACATTGATGGATAGTTGTGGAATTTGCCCCCCTAAAAGACCGGACGCGGTAAGCTCAGTAATTGCGTGCTCAAATACGTAGTCCGTAATTCGGCTAATTAAACCTTGTTGTTCAGCAAGGGTAATAAATGTGTCCGGACGAATCGGACCCAAGTGGGGATGGTTCCAGCGCAATAATGCCTCAACCCCAGTTAATTGCATTGAGTGAGTGGCAAACATAGGTTGATAGGCAACAGTCAGCCCCTTGTTTTCAATCGCGTGACGGAGATCGGCGGTTAACTGCAAACGCGAGTGAATGCTTTCACCAAAGAAATGGTCATACAGTCGTAACTGCCCGAGGCCTAGGTTTTTTGCTTCCTCTTGGGCAAGGTTCGCGCAAGCAAGCAGATCTTTGAGGTTATCCGCGTCACTAGGGAACATCGCTAACCCGGCAGCTATTGTCAGCTCACTCTGGTAGCCGTCGACCTGCAGCTGCTTAAAGTCTTCTTGCAACTCGCGAATGAGTAATACGGCATTTTCGGTATTCTTTACATTAAGCAGCGCAACGGCAAATTCATCGGCACCGATACGAGCGATTAGATTCGGTTGTTCGGCAAAAAAGTCATGCAAAAGATTAGCAAAATCGGCAAGTAGTTGATCGCCGACAGCGTGGCTACAGACATGATTAATACGACGGAAGTCATCAATATTAAAGGTGATCAGAGCGACTTTTTGTTGGTTGTCACCGGCGAACGTCAGCTCACTTTCTAATTCACGCCGAAACATGTGTTGATTGAGAAGTTGGGTCAGGTCATCACGGGACGACAGCGTCCGTTCTTTCTTTAGACCATGATAGAGCAGAACGTACAAGAGCGCGGCAGTCATTACCACATAGGTCCAGCCTTTATAGGTTTGTAGCTGGGTGAGTGTTTGCACATCATCAACAATGGTTTCTAGGAATCGGTCGGAATAGAGAATCCAGACGACCCCAAAAACCAAGTAAATCATTGTTCGCCAAAATGCGCTATGCCGAGGAGACTGCAAGAGATTATCCTTTTTGATGGACGTTAAAGTAAAGATAGCAGCGGTTGCGCAGAAAGGAAATTATCTTGTGGGATTCCGGTGGCTATATTTTAGTGCGTAAGCTAGGTTAGAATATGCGCCCCAAAATGAGGTGAAAACATGTCTGACGTAGAATTATTTGTGCCTGGCCAAACTCCAGTGAAAGCATCCGGTGACCGAGTCGCTGCGGATGGTAAAGCGACCATTGGTTTTGTCAGCCTCGGCTGCCCCAAAAACCTCGTTGACTCTGAGCGAATTCTCACTCAGTTGCGGACCGAGGGTTATGACATTGTGCCGAACTACGACAATGCAGACATGGTGATCGTGAATACCTGCGGGTTTATTGATTCGGCGGTACAAGAATCGTTAGACGCTATTGGTGAAGCACTCAAAGAAAATGGTAAAGTTTTGGTCACCGGTTGTCTCGGTGCCCGTGATGATGAGATTCGCGAAGTCCACCCGAACGTGTTAGCAATAACCGGGCCGCATGCCTACGAAGAAGTCATGAGCCAAGTGCATGAACATCTTCCTAAGCCTGAATTCATTCCATTTGAGCAGCTGGTTCCAGAAACCGGGGTCAAACTCACGCCGAAGCACTTTGCTTATTTGAAGATTTCGGAAGGCTGTAACCACAGATGTACGTTTTGCATTATTCCGTCAATGCGCGGCGACTTAGTTAGTCGCCCCGTCGGCAATGTCTTGGATGAAGCAAAACGCTTGGCCAATGCTGGGGTGAAAGAGTTGCTGGTGATTTCTCAAGACACCAGCGCGTATGGCGTTGATGTCAAACACAAGCTCGGATTTTGGGATGGGCGTCCAGTAAAAACGCGGATGCTTGAGCTTTGTGAGGCGTTAGCTGATTTAGGTGTCTGGGTGCGGCTGCATTACGTTTATCCTTACCCGTCGGTGGATGATGTTATTCCATTGATGGCGAGCGGCAAGATTTTGCCTTACTTAGATATCCCGTTTCAGCATGCCAGCAAGCGAATTCTGAAATTGATGAAGCGGCCGGGGTCTTCTGACCGTGTGCTTGAACGGGTGAAAAAATGGCGTGAAATGTGTCCAGACTTAGTTATCCGCAGTACCTTCATTGTTGGTTTCCCGGGTGAAACGGAAGAAGACTTCGAAGAGCTGCTGGAGTTTTTGCGTGAAGCACAACTCGACCGTGTAGGTTGTTTTACCTATTCTCCGGTTGAAGGGGCGAAAGCCAACGAATTACCCGACCCTGTACCGGAAGAAATTAAGCAAGAGCGTTACGAGCGGTTTATGGCCGTTGCCCAAGAAATTAGTGCAGCAAAATTACAGGCGCGAGTGGGCCAAGAAATGCTCGTTCTGATTGACGAAGTAGGTCCTGACGGCGCTGTGGGGCGGAGCTATGCGGATGCGCCAGAAATTGATGGCGTCGTGTTCTTAACCGACGAAACGGATGTCAAACCAGGTGACAAAATCTGGGTTGAAATTATTCATACGGATGAATATGACTTGTGGGGTGTTCGCGTCGACGACGACCCAGACGCTTAAATGAAAAAATCCCGCTCGGTCTGACCCAGCGGGATTTTTTTAAAAGTGAAAACTTAAACCGATGCGGCCGCTACGGTCGTTTGCGTAGATGCCGATAGCTGTATAGATATCCAAGCGGCGCCAAGCGCGGTAGCGGGCCTCACCATGCCAACTCGTTGTACTCATGCCACCATTTTTCTGCCATTGAAAATAACTGGTGATATCCACGTTCGGCGTTAACATACCGCGCATTCCAAACTGGCTAATAAAACCGTGACGATTGAGGTTGTAGTCGTTGGTTTCAAATTCGACGCGCGTCGCTCCACCTAGCAAGAAGATGTCTGCTTGTGGGCTTGCTGCATAGCGAACGCCGCCCAAAAACGACTGTTGATAGCCATTATAGTCGCGATTTACGCCATTAATACGATTACTAATAGAACCGCCATTGGTCTCAATTCGAAACAGTCCATGTTCACGGACATTCGAACTTGCACGAATACCTAAAAAGTCGGCTTCGCGGTTATCGTGCCGATTAAACTCATGATGATAATAAAGATCGACGATACGCCAGTTCGGACCGGTGTCTGCGTCTTGGGCGACGACGGTCAGCGAAGCGGATGCCATGAGAAGGACTATAATGAGCCAGCTGCCGATTGTATTTCTGTTCAATGTCCGCACCTATGGATTGCTTGTTACCAAGTTGGTCTCTGGCGATTGTAGCAAATAATGGTGATCAGGTTGTATCAGTTTCGAACATGACTTCCCGGTTGCGGCCTGCTCGTTGCACAAAAAAGCCGGAGTAAAAACTCCGGCTATTCATAGAAAGGGCGAGTTACGCGCTCAGTGCTGAGATTTCTTGACTCGCCACTTCGATAGCTTGAGCCCGAGCTTCCGGGCTCAAGTTCACGCCTTCGGCGCGAATAATAGTGATGTCTTCAACGCCAATAAAGCCAAGAATGGTCTTTAAGTAGCTTTCCTGATATTCCATCGCTGCCGCTGCGCCTTCTGAATAAATACCGCCACGTGCAGAAGCAATATACACTTTTTTGCCTTTTACTAAGCCTTCTGGACCGTTCTCGGTGTAACGGAATGTCCGACCGGCTTGAGCAATGCGATCTAACCAAGCTTTCAACTGGCTTGGAATCGAAAAGTTATACATTGGCGCTCCGATGACCAAGACATCAGCAGCAAACAGTTCTTCGAGCAGTGTTTCAGTCAATGCGAGTTCGACTTGTTGCTTTTCAGTACGCTGTTCAGCTTCGGCACCACCAGCAAGCAAAATTTCTGCATCAAGGTGGCTAATTGGCGTGTTGATAAGATCACGGTCAATCACGGTTGCCGCTGGGTTTTCTTGTTGCAGGCGCGCAACAATTTTATCGCTTAGTTGACGGCTAACTGATTGGTCACCGAAGAGACCTGTTTGCAAATGTAGAATGTTCATACTTCACCTCGTTGGGGGGAATCGATTTAACAATTTTGACGATGGGGCGATTATAAAGTTGTTCCATTTAACTAACTAGATGGCTAATATGAAAACTGTCGTTCCATAAATGGAACAATGGCGAGGTCATCATGAAAGACATCACGAACTTAGCGCTGTTTGCTCACGTCATTGAAGCGGGCAGCTTCAGCGCGGCGGCACGGCAATTACAGATGCCTAAATCTACGTTAAGTCGGCGCATTTCAGATCTCGAAGAGGAGCTGGGTGTGCGGTTATTGAATCGGACGACTCGGAAATTATATCTGACCGATGTCGGGCGAGAGTTTCTCGTCCATTGTCAGACGGTTGTTGCTGCCGCAAACGCCGCTGAGCAGATTACCCAATTCGTCCAGGAGAAGCCTCGCGGTAAAGTGCGGATTAGCAGTCCATATCCAATTAGTCAGTCTTTGTTAGTCCAGATATTGCCCGCCTTTATGGAGCGCTATCCGGATGTCACGTTGGATTTAGTGATGACCAACAATCCAGTGAACTTGATTGAGCAGCAAGTGGATATTGCCTTACGAGTGCGTCCGGAAATAGAAGAATCATCACTGATTGCGCGCGAGCTGCTACCGTCCGCGAGTGCTCTGTATGCGAGTCCGGCTTTAATTGCTGAATATGGCACCCCGAAAGAGCCAACCGATTTGATGAATTGGCCAGCATTATCGATGCATTTTTCATCGGGCCGATATGCATGGCAATTTAGCGGGCCTGCGAACGAAGCGATTTCATTAAGTTTGCAGCCGCGACTGATTACCGACGACTTATGGATGCTGCGAGAAGCAGCTCGCCACGGTCAAGGCGTGGTTGCCTTGCCGACGTATCTTTGCCATGAATATCAAGCGCTGGGTTACTTGCAGCGCGTGCTGCCAGCGTGGAAGTTGCCGGTTGGAAAGCTGCACATGGTTTACCCTTATCGTCGAGGTTTGTTGCCAGCGGTGCGCGTGTTGATTGATTTTCTTGTGGCGGAAATGCCAAAAGCCGCTGGAATCGCAGGGATTGGACGTGAAAGCGATGGCTAGTAAAGAGCGACGAGCACTGTGGCTCGTCGCTGTGGTGGCTTACAAGTGTTTCAATACGTGCTCAGCGCTACTGACGTCAAATTGCTTTTCCGATTCGACGAACAAATTGGTCACCACACCGTCTTTGATGATCATTGCGAAACGTTGGCTGCGGATGCCGCCAAACGCGCCTGTGTCCATGCTCAGACCAAGCTGCTCAACCCAGACGCCATTACCGTCAGAGAGCATAGTGACTTTGCCTTCAGCACCTTGTTCTTTCGCCCATGACGCCATGACAAACGCGTCATTGACGGCTAGGCAATAAATGCCTTTGACGCCTTTCTCTGCAAACTTGTCAAAGTGTTCGATGTAGCCTGGCAAGTGCTGTTCTGAACAGGTTGGCGTGAATGCGCCTGGGACGGCAAAAAGTACGTAAGTACCTGATTTGAACGTTTCGGCAGGATTTAATTGATCCATGCCGATTTGACCTTTAGTCGTTAATACGCCTTCTGGAATCTGTTGTTGTTCAGTAATCATGTCAATCTCTCGCGGTTAAGTATGAAGTCGTCAAATAAGTATAGATAATTTCTATGGTTCTGCAGCGATTGCGCGTCGACGGATACACCTGTTGTGCTATTCCGGTTTAAATTGCCAGACTTTCTCTTCAAGAAGCTGACGATATGGAACTTCTCCAGGGTGATTCTCAAACCAACGTAAGAGGCTTTCAAGAAAACGCGGATCCCGCCGAATGGTATCGATATGCGCGTTAATCTGTTCGGTCACTTGCTGGCCCCATTCGTTGTTTGTGCAACCAATCGCTCCTAATACGTGTGTCCCTGCGGTTTCTTTGATTTCTAAAAAAACCAGCGACGTGTCACCTTGTTCGACATTGACCTGATGAAGGATCTGATAATCGATCGTGTAATCAATCCGATTCGCTTTAATCATAGCTAGAATCGCTAAGGTCGCATTTTCTCCGGTATGAATCAGCCGGTAACCACCAATCGACGATTGCGCGTCAATAATGTGCTGTAACGCAGGGTACTGTCGCCCGGCGGGAAAGCCAAAGCGCCATTCAGGATCTTGCATCAGAGCTGCCAACTCAATTGGGTGGCCATAGCGCTCGGTCATTCGTCGAGCATTTTCCGCCGAGGTTATAACACCGTGAGGAAAATAAAAGTGAGTCGGTAGAGTGAAAACCGCGGTATTTCGTTCAGGACGGTAGATCATGCAGGGGAAGCATTGATTCCTCTGCTCAAATTGTTGGGTAATTCGTGTTTGGGCGAATACTGACCGGGTTTTCTGCACAAACGGCAACTGTTCGTCGACCACGTCGATAAGCACGTCGCAAATACCTTGGCCTTGATATTCGCCAGAGACAAAATGAAATGGCGGTGCAGCGTTAATGACCCAAGGTAAAATATCACTGCGCTCGGTGTCAGAGGCACTGGCGAAAGGCGCGAAAAAAATCAACAGCATACCGAACAAGGCTACCAAGCCGAGCGTTGGAGAGCGAAAATTAATCACGTTCAACGTGTGTGCCATTGCTGCTCCTAGCAGTGAAGAAACCGCATTTAGAGTCGCAGTATAATTGAAAAGCCGACGTAACGGATTGAATTTTTTCGTTTTGAGCAATCTGAATTTCCGGTGCAGGCAGAATTCAGGCGTGAAACGTCTGTACAGAGGGAATAGTTCACGTATGATTTCGTTAGCAAATAACAATAAATAGATATAGGTGCTCCATGGAAGATTCGAATCGTTGGCAACAGGTCGCGAAAAATTATGTGTGGTATTTGCGTTTCGACAACACAGTTTTAATTGCGCTCCTGGCCATTTTCGTCGGCCTGTCTTGGTTTTGGGACCGTATTCCGCATTGGCTGACTTACTCAGCGGGCGGTGCACTGCTGACGATCTGGCTGATTCTAGTGCTGCTTTGGGCGCCACGTCGCTATCGAGTCACGCGTTATCGCTTAGACACCGATCGCGTGCATTTTCAACTGGGCGCTTGGTGGCGCAAAGAGATCTCGGTTACGCATAATCGCTTACAACACATCGAGATTCAGCAAGGACCGATTGAGCGCATACTGAAAATTTCACGTGTGATTCTCTATACCGCTGGCGGCACCGGTGCTGATCTCGTGATTCCAGGATTACCGCTGGCGACGAGTGAAGCAATTCGCAACGATCTCATGCAAGAAATCGCCGACGAGGTGGTTAGTGATGAGTCGATTACTAGCGCCGTGCGCGACAACGACGACACAGTATCGTCAGCTGATTTGCCGGAAGACCCTCAGGAGCGACCGCATGACCGCTAAAGACGCAGGTTGGAGTCGGTTGCCGCTAATTGCGTTGTTAGCATTTTTTATCAGTAGCATCCGTTTATTTATTCGTTTTCTCTATCAAGCGGTTCCCGCTTTTCTGGGCGTGTACATTGCGTTTCGTAATCAACTGCATTTGCTGCCTTATGTGATTACTGGCCTTGTCTTGCTCTTGTTGGTGGCCACCTTCCTGCGCTATCGCCGCTTCTTGTGGCAATTCGATGAGCAACGTATCCGGGTAAAGCAAGGCGTGTTTAAGGTCACCGAGTTAAATCTCGGCTATGAACGCATTCAGCAAGCCGATATCCGCAAACCCATTTGGCTGCGGCCGTTCAAGTTAACGGTTTTGGTTCTGCAAAGCGCTGGTAGTAAAGGGAAAGAAGTCGAGTTACCGGCCTTACAAGAAGAAACCGCTTTGTTGTTGCAGCAACGTGTTCTGGCTAAGAGTGAAGATGCAAGCAGTGCTGACGAAGTGTCGGGCGAGGTCAATCAAAACTCGGTGGCGAATTTTGAAATTCAGCTAGAAAATAGTGAGGTCTGGCGGATTGGCGTCATGCAGAACGTGCTGATTGTTGTCGGTGCGCTGCTCGCTTTTGTTTTCGCTAACCAAACGTTCTCTTCTTATGTCACCGAACAAGTCGAACTGTTTGTTGCTGGTTTCGACTCAACCTATGAAGCTGTGATCGTCATCGTCGCGATTATTCTCATGGTGTTGGCGTCTATTGTCGCCCTGGCAACGCTCTATTACTTTAACCTGTTTTATGGCTACCATCTGCAACGCCATGGTGAGCGAGTACATTATCGGGCGGGTTTACTCAGTTCTTTGTCGCGCAGTTTTCGCATGCCCAAATTACAACTGGTCGATATTCGCCAAGGCATGGTGGGTCGTTTGCTGAAGCGTTTCAGCATGCGCATTCTGCAAGCCGGTGCGATTAATGAGAAGGCGGAAGGGCGATTCACTGTGCCTATCCTCAATGCGCAGCGGTTTGCCGCTCTGACCAATGATTTAAGCTTTACCGCACCGACTTGGCAGCGCGTTCACATCGGCTTTATGTTTCGACTCTGGTTAATCGCTGGCGTTGTTGCGACGCTGGCCCTAGGTTGGATTGCCGGTGTGATTGCCGTGGTTGTGGTTTTGCTCTGGCGCTGGGTCTGGTGGCGACGCTTCGGTTGGCATGCCGACCAACACTGGGTCGCTGTTCGAACCGCATGGATTGGTCAACGACAGCGCTGGGTGCCGGCAGCGAAAATGCAGCGTGTCGCGATTAAACAAGCGCCTTGGCAGCGCTGGTTAGGATGCTGCAACTTACTGATTGATACAGCAGGTGGACGCTTGACCATTCCCTGGTTACGGCAAGCTCAAGCTGACCAGCTCAAGCAGCAATTATTGGACTTAACCGCAACCAATCAGCGGCGCTGGATGTAAATTCAGCGTCTTTACTTCCAGTACTGTTCAACTGTGACATTGCCGGGTTTGCGCCGCAGATTTTTGTCGAGACCTTTAGCGAGCAAGGCGGCTTTGGCATCGGTGATCATCTGCGGATTGCCGCAGAGCATGACTTGTGCGGCTTGATCGAGCGGTACACCGACTTGTTGTTCTAGTTCACCACTGGCAATTAACGCGGGAATTCTTGCTTGCAACACACCGAAATGCGCTTCGCGAGTGACCACCGGCTGATAAATAAGTTGTTCAGGGTGTTCATGTTGCCAGCGCTGAATGTGTTCTTGATAGCACAAATCATGAACGTGACGAACGCCGTGAACGAGGATGATCTTGCTAAAGCGTTGCCACGGCAATTCGGTTCCGAGCATGGACAAATACGGACCGATACCCGTCCCCGTGCTAATTAACCAAAGTGTTTCGCCGTCGGGGATTTCATTGAGGACAAAAAAGCCGGACGGAGGCTGACTTACTTCGACGGTGTCTCCCGGTTGGAGCAAGTCAAGGCGCGGTGAGAGTTCGCCTTCGGGCACAGCGGTGACGAGGAAATCAAGAATGGGGTCCTGCGGACTATTGACCAACGAGTAGGCGCGTTGAATACGTTTTTCTGCGCCAGGAAGGCCTAATCGGACAAATTGTCCGGCAATGAAGTCGAATGGCGGCGCTTCGACCCGGATGCTGAATAGCTGGTCATTCCAACGCTTATTTTCAATCACGGTGCCAGTTAACCATTGCGCCATTGCCGTCTCCTGTCATCACCTTTATATTACGATGTTGGATATAATGCGGTGTTTTCGATTTTTTTCAACCGATAGAGTGTAGGGGTATAGTGATGGAAGTAATCGGTGGGATCGAGTGGCTAGGTTGGCAGTATCGAACCCCAGAAGGTTTTCTGTTGAGAGGACTACGAACCCGACCGCGCGGTTTACCGTTGTTGCACTTTATTCATGGCAATAGCTATTCGGGACTGACCTATTTACCCTTATGGCAGCAACTCGCTGCGGATTACGATATTTTCTTGCATGACGCTCAAGGCCATGGTGATAGTGAGCATGGTGGACGTTTTGTCGGTTGGCAGCGCAGTTCAGAACTTGCAGAAGCTGTGTGGCAACAGTATCGCCCTGAGTATGAGTCAGTCGCAAAAATCGGCCTCGGACATAGTTTTGGTGGCATTCTCACCAGCTTGTACGGGGCGCGTGACGCACAGGCGTTCGACCGCTTATTGTTGCTTGACCCAATTGTGTTTCCTCGGCACCTCATGCGTTGGGCTTCGTCCTTGCGTTTGACCGGCCTTTATCGTTTTAACCCCTACGCACGCAAAGCACAGAAACGTCGTTCGGTGTGGGAAAACCCCAATGCGGCATTCGCGTCTTTGCATCAGCGCGGTATGTTTCGTGGCTGGACTGACGAAGCACTAAAAGCTTATGTAGAACATGCCATGGAAGCGTCGAGCGACGGTATGTGGCAATTAAAATGCGCGCCTGAGCGCGAAGCGGAGGTGTTCAGCAGTTATGCCACGAACCTGTGGCAACAACTGCCGAAACTGGATGTGCCGCTACAAATTCTGGTCGGCGACCAAACCTATCCATTTGTGCAGCAAGCACTCGAACAATGGCGGCAAGAGTCACCGGATTTGGCGGTAACAGAAACCACGGGCGGTCATTGCTTTATGCAGGAACGCCCGCAAGACATTGCTGAGCAAATTAGGCAGTTGTTACAGACGCCCGTGTGAGTCAAAAGCGCGAAGCGACATTCACTTCGCGCTTTTGCTCAGAACTCGAGATCAGGCAATGGCTCACCGATACAAGCGCAGAGCGTCAGTAATAACTTCTGCTCAACGACAGTAATCTCGCCATCATGGCGCACGCACATAATCCAAGCTTTAACGATGCGTTCTTTGTCGCCGACCGACCAAACGTTAATCCGATCAAGACAGTCCCCAAGTTCCGCAAAACTATACGGTTGCTGGCGGAATGGCTGTAGGCGTTTGCCATAAATCGCTGCTGCGGCTTGGAAAGCACTCAGTGCAGCGTCATCAGCGTCATGACCAAACCAAGCCAAAACAGATAGGGTGAATTCCGCATCACTTTGCCGGCGCACCTCAACTTTCTTCACTTTCCGGTTGGGTTCGAACTCAGCGCGGACATAACGTGTCACAATCTGAGCAAGGCACCATTCATATAACGAGGTTTGTTGGTCAGCGGCAATTACCTCGTTGAGCGAGTCAATGAGCGCATATGCCGCAGCCTTATCGAGCGTTTTCAAGGCTGGAATAGCCCGCTCTACAAGTGCCAAGCGAGACTCTAAGGATAACGACTCAAGTTTGCCATAATCCGCTATGGTTCGCGCCGCAAGACCTTCACCGTGTTGTTGCTTAATGTGCGCAAGTTGTTTGCTTTGAATCTCTGCCTCCACACTCAATGCCATGGCAAAAACAAGAGCTTCGGCACCAATTTGGTCACGCGCTTCGGCGATGAGATGCGCATCATCGGATGGGGTCGAGGCGTCTGTTTCGGTTATAGCTGGCGCTGCAACACGATCATTACTTTGCTCAGTTTCGCCCAATGCGGCCTCAATCGCTGCCGATGCCGCTAACACTTCGACCATCCCTGTCCCGTTGCGGCTTCCCGGAGTAAGTATCCCTCGACCGCTGCGAGCCAAAATAGCGGGGCCACGCTTTGCCTCTTCAGCAAGCTCTTGTTTTAACTGCTGCTGCGGATTGGCGCGAAATTGACCGTCCCAACTCGGGCGAATCCGTTTAATTCGTTTCGCTAGTGGCGGGTGTGTGGCAAATATCGACATGGCTTTACTAATGGCTTGGCCAAAGAACAAATGGGCTGCTTCGTCTGCATTTTTGTTTTCAACTTGGCTACCACTTTGCAGTGCGCCAATTTGCTCAAGTGCGCCGCCAATCCCGTTGGGATCGCGAGTGAACTGCACTGCTGATGCGTCCGCAAGGTACTCGCGTTGGCGACTGACCGCCGCTTTGATGATGTTGCCAAATAGCACACCGATTGAACCAATGATCAACAACCCAATACCTAGAATTGGTAATGGATTTTTATCGTTACGTCGGCTGTACATACCCGTACGCAACAACAAATAGCCGGCGTGAGAGATAAATAAAATACCGTTAAGAATGGCGATAATACGGATATTCAAACGCATATCGCCATTGAGAATATGCGCAATTTCATGCGCAACGACACCCTGCAATTGGCCACGGGTAAGATTCTCGACGCTTCCTCGTGTAATTCCGATAACCGCATCTTGCGGTGAATATCCTGCCGCAAAAGCGTTAATGCCAGATTCTTTATCGAGTAAATAAACTGGTGGTACCGGCATATTTGCTGCGATTGCCATTTCTTCAACGACATTCAACATTTTGCGTTCAAGTGGATCTTTGCTGTCGGGATTGAGACGACGGCCACCAAGGCTTTCAGCAATGACTTTACCTCCGCCTTTGAGCGAGACCCACTTGTACAGTACGGCTAGGCTAATTGCGGATAACGCCATTCCGGTTGCGGCGAGAATAATGTCCCAATGCCAAAGGAACTCGGTTTGACCTGTTGTGGTATCTGCACTGCTATCAAGCCCGCCGCTAAAAGCAGCGACGAGCAAACCGGTTAATGTTAATAGGCAAAGTACTGCAGCACCAAACAGGATGACCAGCAGCCGAGTATTACGTTTGGCGACTGCTTGGTGCTCAAAAAAATCCATAGCTGCCATGCAGCACCCCTTAGAACTTTACTTGTGGCGCTTGCTGAATCGCTTCGCGATCTTCAAACTCAAGCAATGATGCATCTTGGCTATGACCAAATAAGTTGGCAAAGAACACCGGTGGGAACGACTGACGGTACGTATTGTATTGCATCACCGAGTCATTAAACGCTTGCCGCGAAAAAGCGACTTTGTTTTCGGTGCTGGTCAATTCTTCCGACAGTTGAGCCATAGTCTGGTTTGCTTTCAAATCAGGATAAGCTTCCATGACCACGTTAAGACGGCCTAAGGCGCTGCCAAGTGCACCCTCAGCTCCGGCAAGCTGCCCCATTGCTTCGGCGCTACCCGGATTGGCTGAGGCACCTTTTAGCGCTGCCGCTGCTTGATTGCGTGCTTCAACGACAGCAGTTAGTGTTTCTCTCTCGTGTTTCAAATAGGCTTTTGCGGTTTCGACAAGGTTTGGAATTAAGTCGTAGCGGCGCTTCAATTGCACATCGATTTGCGCGAAGGCGTTTTGAAAGCGATTGCGTAGGGCAACGAGCTTGTTGTAAATACCAACAACGTAAAATACGACAAGGATTGCGACAATAATTAAAATCCAGAATGACATGCTCATAGTTGTATCCTCAAAAGATAACCTTGGTTCCATGTTATAGCACGGTTCTGCGTTACGCAGCAGAAACCCGGTAGGAAACTTCTTAAAAGTGGCGTTTTGGGCGACTTCAGTGTACTTTATATTGCACTTCTCATCAGCTAACAAAATTCTTTTATGTCGAATGTCAGCGGAAACCTGTTTGTTATAGCAGCTCCCAGTGGAGCTGGAAAGTCTAGTTTAATCAAAGCCTTGTTAGATCGACATCAAGACGGTTCGATGCAGGTTTCGGTGAGTACAACGACTCGAGCTCCGCGTCCGGGTGAAGTCGATGGTGTGCACTACCACTTCGTCTCGGAAGAGGAGTTTTTGCGCCAGGTCGACAACCACGAATTTTATGAATGGGCAAAAGTCTTTAGCCACTACTATGGAACCTCGCGGACGGTCATTGAAGACACGCTGGCAAGTGGAATTGACGTGTTTCTCGATATCGATTGGCAGGGAACGCGACAGGTGAAAGCGGCCTACCCGGGGGTTCACACCATTTTTATCCTGCCACCGTCCAACGAAGAACTTGAGCGCCGGTTGCGTACTCGCGGGCAAGACAGTGACGAAGTTATTGCTGGGCGAATGGCTAAAGCCCAAGCGGAAATGTCGCACTATGCCGAGTTTAGCTATCTGCTCGTCAACGAAGACTTTGACGAGTCAGTGGCCAATTTAGAGCACATCGTGATGTCCCAACGTTTGCGTCGCTCGAAGCAACAAATTCGCCACCGCGAAACCTTGCAGGCACTGCTCGATGAGCAATAGACGTCTAAAAATAACTAAAAAACCATACAAAACAAAGGCTCAGCGAATAAAACTTGGCTAAATCGGCTAGTTAAAGTACAATTTATGCCCTTTGAAAAACAGTCGTGTAAGAATTTAAGCGGAGTGACGAAATGGCACGGGTAACAGTTGAAGAAGCAGTAGATCGGATTGGTAATCGGTTCGACCTCGTACTAGTTGCAGCACGTCGTGCGCGTCAAATTGCGAACGGCAAAGAAGCCTTGGTGAATACCACCAACGAAAAGCCAACGGTTATTGCGTTGCGTGAAATTGAAGCAGGTCTGATTGACGCCAGCCGTCTTGATAAAGAAGATCAAGCAGCACAATATGCTCAAGATGAAGCAGAAGTTGCAGCAATGGCTGCACTGAAATCGAGCGAAATCGACGAGTAATCGCTTTCTTCGGCAGCAGCAATCGACTGCTGCCGGCATTTCTTCCGTTGGCAAAACGCAATTTTCCCCTTATTCTCTCTGTTAGAACTTATTTTTTATCTGGACGTATGCTCGTTGTGAGCAGAAATGCGCATCAAACCGAATGATGTTTGTCCACCAGCAGAAGTGAGAGTGCTGCCGTGTATCTATTTGAAGGATTGCGCACATTAACCGAACATTATTTGCCTGCCGAGCATGTCGACAAAATCGAGCAGGCTTTTCATGTTGCCTTCGACGCGCATAGCGAACAGAAACGGCAAAGCGGTGAACCCTACATAACCCATCCCGTCGCAGTGTCTTGCATGCTGGCGGAAATGCGCCTCGACCATGAAACTCTGATGGCGGCGCTGCTGCATGATGTCATTGAAGACACACCCGTTACCAAAGAAGATTTAGCCGAGCAATTTGGCCCGACCGTGGCCGAGCTGGTTGAGGGCGTATCGAAACTCGACAAGCTGCAGTTCGATAGTAAAGAAGAAGCGCAAATCGAGAACTATCGCAAAATGATTATGGCGATGGTGCAGGACATCCGTGTCATTCTTATTAAACTCGCTGACCGAACGCATAATATGCGCACGATTGGCTCGTTGCGTCCGGATAAGCGCCGCCGTATCGCTCGCGAAACCCTAGAAATTTATGCGCCTCTTGCTCATCGCCTCGGTATCCACAATATTAAAAACGAGCTTGAGACGCTTGGTTTTCATGCCCAATATCCGTGGCGAGCGAAGCTGTTAGAAAGCCAAGTTCGTAAAGCACGCGGCAATCGTAAGGCGCTCCTTGAACGTTCGCACAACGAAATTATTGCGCGCCTGCAAGAGCAGGGGATCAAAGCCCGGGTGTATGGCCGCGAAAAACACCTGTACAGCATTTACAAAAAGATGCTGCACAAGGAGTTAAAGTTTGATCAGGTCATGGATATCTACGCTTTCCGTGTTGTCGTGGATAGTGTCGACACCTGCTACCGCGTGCTGGGAGCAGTGCACAATCTGTATAAGCCGATCGAAACGCGTTTTAAAGATTATATTGCTATTCCGAAAAGTAACGGCTATCAGTCGTTGCATACCTCACTGAAAGGCCCGCATGGCGTTCCAGTCGAAATTCAAATTCGTACCGAAGAAATGGACTTAATGGCGGATCGCGGTGTCGCTGCACATTGGTTATATAAAGACATTGAGGACAATAACACCACGGCCCAAGTGCGGGCGCAGAAGTGGATGCAAAGTCTGATTGAGTTGCAGCAAAGTGCGGGAAACTCCTTTGAGTTCATTGAAAACGTTAAGTCCGATTTATTCCCAGACGAAATCTATGTCTTCACCCCGGACGGTCGCATTATTGAGTTGCCACAAGGCGCAACAGCGGTCGATTTTGCTTACGCGGTGCATACCGACATCGGTAATTCGTGCATTGGTGCTCGGGTGAATCACAAAGCTTATTCGCTGAGCAAGCCATTGGAAACCGGGCAGACCGTGGAAATTCGCACAGCGCCGGGTTCGCGTCCGAATATTGCGTGGCTAAATTTTGTCGTTACCGGTAAGGCACGCTTGAAGATTCGTCAGTACCTGAAAAATCAAGAGCACGACGAAGCGCTGCTCCTCGGTGAACGACTTTTGCGCGCGGCTTTAGGCTCGCTGAGTATGGATGATTTACCAGAGGAAGACTTCGCTAAGGTGGCGATTGAGCTGAAACGCGCCGATAAGCATGAACTCTTACGTGACATTGGTTTGGGTAACTTGATGGGCGTAGCGGTTGCAAGACGTCTGGTCGGCGACGAACAACGTCTAAAAGCAGCCAACGGTGATGACGAACGCGGCCGGAGTCTAGCGATCAAAGGTGCCGACGGACTGCTCTTGAGCTTTGCTAAGTGCTGTCGCCCGATTCCTGGTGACGACATTATTGCTCATGTGAGCCCAGGTAAGGGTCTGGTGATTCATCGCCGTGAATGTAAGAACGTGCGCGGTCACGAAGATGAACCTGGGCGTTATTTCCCGGTGCAGTGGGACAATAAACCAGACGCCCAATTCACTTCGGAAGTGCGGGTAGAAATCGTCAATCATCAAGGTGCATTAGCACGACTGACCTCGGCTATCGCCAAGACCGGCTGTAACATTCAAGGTCTGAAAACAGAGGAAATTGACACCACCATTTACTATATTGATGTTGTGTTAACGATTAATAACCGAAAACATCTGGCTGACGTGATGCGCCAGATTCGAAAAATGCCCCATGTTCAGCGGGTATCTCGTTTAAGGAAGTAATATGTCAAAAGTAATTATTGCAACTGACCAAGCGCCAGCTGCAATCGGAACCTATTCACAAGCGATTAAGATTGGCACCACTGTCTATTTGTCTGGACAAATCCCACTGGTGCCGAGCACCATGGAAATGGTCTCTGAAGATTTTCGCGCTCAAGCTGTGCAGGTTTTTGAAAACCTCAGCGCTGTATGTGAAGCAGCTGGTGGTGAACTGCAAAACATGGTCAAAGTGCAAATTTACCTGACTGACCTGAGTAACTTTGCCGTGGTCAATGAAGTAATGGCAGAGTACTTCCAAACACCTTACCCAGCGCGCGCCGCGATTGAAGTCAAAGGTCTGCCGAAAGGCTCGCAAATCGAAATTGATGGCGTGATGGAATTACCTTCTACGAATTAATGCTGTGAGTCAGCAGGATAAAGAAGGCCAGCGAGAAATCGCTGGCCTTTGTCGTTTTAAACTTGCGCTTCTTCCAACACTTCATCGCTGCGAATCGGGCCGAGTATGAAGATACTGGCGACTGCGACAATGGCGAGGATAAAGCAGTAGAAGGTATTCACGCTAACTGCGAGCGGTGAGATGCCGAAGCTCGCACCCATTAAGAGTGCTTGCGCACCGTAGGGCAGCACCCCTTGCACCACACAGGCAAAGATATCAAGGTAACTTGCACTTTGTTTGGGCGCGACGCCACCTTCTTTGGCTAAACGTTTACTGACTTCGCCTGAAAGCAAAATCGTCACCGTGTTATTGGCCACGGCTAGATTAGTTAAGGCCGTCAGGCCAGAAATTCCGAAGGCTGCAGAGCGCTCTTTGCGCTTACTCAATTTGGCAGCAGCACGCTCGACGCTATTGGATAAAAATGCCAAACCGCCCTGTTGTCGAATTAAGGCTGACAAACCACCAATCAGTAATGACAGCAAGAAAATTTCTTGCATGCTGGTAAAGCCTTCATAAATATCTTGGCTAAACGCGACCACAGCGTAGTCAACCGCAACAAAGCCGAATACTGCAGCAAGGATAATACCCAGGGTTAACACCACGAATACGTTGAGGCCACTAACGGCCAGCGCAATTATGAAGAAATACGGTAGAGCTAACCAATAGTTTGCTTCAGGTACGGCAATGGGTGCGCTACCCACGTCAATAAAGGCAAGGGCGATAACGGTCAGCACTGCGGCAGGCACAGCGATGCGTAAGTTGGCGCGAAATTTATCCTTCATGGCACAGCCTTGGGTTCGGGTTGCGGCAATTGTGGTGTCGGAAATGAACGATAAGTTGTCACCAAACATCGCGCCGCTGACCAGCACACCCGCCATCAGCGCCGGATTAATACCGGCGGCTTGGCTTAGACCCAGTGCAACCGGTGCCAGCGCCGCAAGGGTACCCATTGAGGTGCCCATGGCGGTCGAAACTACGGCAGCAATGAGAAAAATGCCGGGTAATAAAAACGCCGGTGGAATAATACTCAGACCCAAAGCCACCATGGCATCGACACCACCGGTAGCAGCAGCAACCGTTGAGAACGCGCCCGCCAGCAAGTAGATCAAACACATGGTAATGATGTTGTTATGGCCCACGCCAGCGACGAAGGTTTGAATGCGATCGTTAAGCGCCTCTTTACTGAGGATGACCGCGAGGATAATCGCTGGCAAGATCGCCACTGGGCTGGCGAGTTGATAAAAGGCCATTTCCACCCCGGAAAGGTGGAAGTAGATGCCCGTGCCAAGAAACAACGACAAGAAAAGCGCTAGTGGTAACAGTGCGACGGCACTCGCTTTCGGGGTATTCAATTCGTGAGACATAATCATTCCAAATTTACGTTTAGACGTCCAGAAGCATAAACATCTTCAATTGCGCTGACAAGGTTTTTTTCGCCAGCGTTCACCAAGCTTGTGGTTTCGGTGTACACTGCAATGAAGCAATGCATTGATGACGAAGAGGTATCCGGATGAGCCCAGAAGACTTACATTTGCAGTTACGTAATTTACGTGATGACGATTACCCGCAGTTAAAAGCTCTGATGGACCGGGTGTACAACGACATTGGCGGTGCTTGGGAAGAGCACACCATTTTGCGTTTGATCCGCGACTTTCCTGAGGGGCAGATTTGTCTGGAAGACAATGGGCAGATCGTTGGCGTCGCGTTAACGGTTCGCGTGGTCTATGACAAGTTTAGTAACCCGCACCAGTACGACGACTTGCTCGGCAAAAAAGACACGATTTTAAATGACGCGAATGGCGATGCTTTATATGGCCTTGATGTGCTTATTCATCCTGATTATCGCGGTTATCGTTTAGGTCGGCGCCTTTATGACGCGCGCAAAGAGTTATGTATTCAGAGCAACCTGAAAGCCATTCTAGCCGGCGGCCGCATTGTTAATTATCACAAATATGCCGACGACATTACCGCCAGCCAATACCTCGAGAAAGTGCGCCGACGGGAAGTATATGATCCGATTTTGAGTTTTCAGCTCGCCAACGATTTTGTCGTCAAGCGTTTATTGTACAAATACTTACCGGAAGATTTGCGATCGAAAGGCTATGCAACCCTCTTGGAGTGGAGCAACTTCCTCTACGAGCCGGCTGAAACTGTCATTAAGGCACGTTCGCGGAATGTCCGCGTCGGCGCAATTCAATGGCAGATGCGGGCAGTGGATTCCGTTGAGGAGCTGTTGCGTCAAGTCGAGTACTTTGTCGACGCGGTTTCCAGCTATAAGAGTGACTTCGCGCTATTTCCGGAGTTTTTCAATGCTCCGCTGATGGGACTCACCGACCAAACTCACCAGATGGAAGCGATTCGCTTTTTGGCCAGTTACACTGAACGTTTTCGCAAGGAAATGTCGCAAATGGCAGTAAGTTATAACGTCAACATTATTACTGGCTCGATGCCACTGTTAGAAGACGAATCGCTCTATAACGTGACCTATTTGTGTCGCCGTGATGGCTCGGTTGAAGAGCAGCGGAAGATCCATATTACGCCGCACGAAAAACGCGACTGGGTCATTGAAGGTGGTGACAAAGTACAAGTCTTTGAAACGGATGCAGGTCGCGTTGGTATATTGATTTGTTATGACGTTGAGTTTCCTGAGCTTGGTCGATTAATGGCGGAAGACGGCCTCGAAATTCTCTTTGTGCCGTTCTGGACGGACACGCGCAATGCATATTTGCGCGTACGTCATTGTGCGCAAGCGCGGGCGGTGGAAAACGAATGTTATGTGGTGATTTGTGGCAGTGTCGGTAACCTGCCAGAAGTTGAAAGTTTAGATGTGCAGTACGCGCAGTCGAGTGTGTTTTCGCCGTCTGACTTTGCTTTTCCGCATGATGCGGTGATGTCGGAAACGACGCCGAACACGGAAATGCTCATGTTTTCCGATCTGAACCTCGATGAGCTGCGTTACTTGCATAACGAAGGCTCGGTGACCAACCTTAAAGATCGGCGCACAGACTTATATGATGTCGTGCGCAAATGGAACGGATAATTAATACAGCATGGGACTTGCAGACACGGCGCTAACCATGTCTCAGTTAGCGCAAATTCCAGTCACTAACCTCAAAGGCGTCGGCCCGAAAATGGCCGAACGCCTTGAGCGTCTGGGTCTGCGTTCGGTCCAAGATGTTTTGCTGCATCTGCCGTCACGTTATCAAGATCGCACCAAAGTCACGCCCATTGCCGCTTTACGCATGCAAGAATATGCCACTGTGGTTGCTGACGTGGTCGATACTCGCGTGCATTTTGGCAAGCGTCGAGCCTTGTTAGTGCGTGTCAACGACCGTAGTGGCACTTTAACGGTGCGCTATTTTCGTTTTACGGCGGCGCAACAGCAGCAGTTAAGCCGCGGTGAGACGGTCTATTTGTATGGCGAAGTGCGACCGGGTCCGACGGGTCCAGAAATGGTCCACCCGGAATGGAAAGTGCTGCAAGACGGTGCATCGGCACCTATGGCCGAAACATTAACGCCGGTGTATCCGACCACGGACGGTGTGCATCAACTGACCTTGCGCCATTTGCTGGAAAAAGCGTTAACCTATTTGAACGCAAAAAGTCTACCAGAGCTCTTGCCAAAAGCGTTACGCAATGACTTACCTGAGCTCGCAAACTCAATTCGCATGTTGCATCAACCACCAACGGATGCGGATCAAACATTATTACTGGCTGGGTTACACCCGGCACAGCGACGCTTGGCGCTCGAGGAACTACTCGCCCACCAGCTCAGTATGTTGCAAGTTCGTCAGCAAGCCCAAGCGGTTAAAGCGGTTGCCATCGCACCGTCAACGCAACTAAAACCAGCGTTTTTAAAGCAATTGCCGTTTCATCCAACTGCCGCTCAACAGCGTGTTGTGGCCGAAGTGGAGGCTGACTTAAGGCAGCCTTATCCGATGTTACGGCTGGTGCAAGGTGATGTCGGTTCAGGCAAGACGCTCGTGGCTGCTTTGGTCGCCTTAGCGGCCATTGAAGCGGGTTACCAAGTTGCCTTGATGGCGCCGACTGAACTGTTGGCCGAACAACATGCTCAGAGCTTCGCCATGTGGTTTGAGCCGTTAGGTATCGCCGTCGGCTGGTTGGCGGGTAAGAGTAAGGGGAAAGCGCGCAACGCGACGCTTGAAGCACTTGCCACTGGTGAGTTACAACTGGTTGTTGGCACCCATGCACTTTTCCAAGAATCCGTTCAGTTTCATAACCTCGCGCTAGTCATTATCGATGAGCAACATCGCTTCGGTGTTCATCAACGCCTCGCACTGCGAGAAAAGGGTGAGCAACAAGGGCAACACCCGCATCAATTGGTGATGACCGCAACACCAATACCACGAACGTTAGCAATGACGGCGTATGCGGACTTAGCGACATCGATCATTGACGAATTACCACCAGGGCGCACACCAGTACAAACGGTTGCGATTCCGGACACGCGACGCGACCAAGTTATCGAGCGTTTACGTGCGTCAGTGCACGATGAGGGGCGACAAGTCTATTGGGTTTGTACGCTGATTGAAGAGTCTGAGTCACTGCAGTGTCAAGCCGCGGAAGACACTGCGAAGTATCTGCAGGAGACACTACCGTCAGTGCGCATTGGACTAGTCCATGGTCGCCTCAAAGGGGCCGAAAAAGAAGCGGTGATGCAGCAGTTTAAAGCCCATGAGCTTGATTTGTTGGTGGCCACAACCGTGATCGAAGTCGGGGTCGATGTACCGAATGCAAGTTTGATGATTATCGAAAACCCGGAACGACTGGGTTTGGCGCAATTGCATCAGCTAAGGGGTCGGGTTGGCCGAGGTTCAGTGGCGAGTCATTGTGTACTGTTGTATAAGTCGCCGTTGTCGAAACAAGCCGCAGAACGCCTCAGTGTGTTGCGCGACAGTAATGACGGTTTTGTAATCGCTGAGAAAGACTTGGAATTGCGCGGCCCGGGTGAATTGCTGGGCGCGCGGCAAACTGGTTTGGTGCAAATGAAAGTGGCAGATTTAACCCGTGATGGTGATTTACTCCCGCAGATTCGCCAGCTTGCCCAGCAGCTATTCCGTGACTACCCGCAGCAAAGCACGGCCTTGATGCAACGTTGGTTGCCCGAGCGTGAACGTTACGCCCAAGTCTAATTCCAGCAGATAAGCTTCAGATCAAGCATACCCCGGAAAAGTCGGGTATGATATTGGGCAATTCGCTCCCATCGTTTACACTAGACACGAATTTGACGTAGTAGGCATTTCCCATGGAAAAAGAGACAAATAAAGCGCACGACGACAGCACGCATTTCGGTTTTAAAACCGTAGCGAAAGACGAAAAAGCCAAGATGGTTGCTGGCGTGTTTCACTCGGTGGCGGGTAAGTACGATTTAATGAACGATGTGATGTCGTTTGGTATCCACCGTCTGTGGAAGCGCTACACCATCGATTGTAGTGGCGTGCGTCCGGGGCAAAAGGTTCTTGACCTAGCCGGTGGTACGGGCGACTTGGCGGCAAAATTTGCGCGCATTGTCGGCCCAACGGGGGAAGTTGTCCTCGCTGATATTAATGACTCGATGCTCCGCGTCGGTCGCGATAAATTACGTGACTTGGGGATCGTCAGTAATGTCAGTTATGTCCAAGCTGATGCTGAAAAATCACCCTTCGAAGACAACACCTTTGATCTCATTACCATCGCCTTTGGTTTACGCAACGTCACCGACAAAGATGCTGCGCTGCGCTCAATGTTACGGGTGCTGAAACCGGGTGGACGTTTGTTAGTGTTGGAGTTTTCTAAACCTGAAGTGGAAATGTTGTCGAAAGCGTATGACTTATATTCGTTTCATGTCATGCCGCGCATGGGTGAATTTATTGCCCGTGATAAGGACAGTTATCAGTATTTAGCTGAGTCGATTCGCATGCACCCAGATCAAGAAACATTGAAGGGCATGATGGAAGACGCCGGTTTTGAGAATGTCGAGTACCATAACTTGACCGGTGGCATCGTTGCATTGCACCGTGGATTTAAATTTTAATGACCATGATGCAGGTTCTCCGAGCCGGAGCGGAACGCAGTTTGAGCCTAGCTTTAGCGAATGATGCTGATGCGATTCAACGTTTGCGTCCGATTCAAGGGAAATGCTTTCGCTTAACAGCGAAGGGTCTGCCCGAGCCGGTGACGATTGTGTTTCTCGCGGATCGTGTGCAACTCATGGGACCTGCATACGAAGTCGTCGACTGTGCGGTGACTACCTCGTTGAGCGATTTGCCGACACTCAGTGACAGCAGTCAGGTCACTAAAATGTTGGCCAGTGGTCAAATCGAGATTGTTGGTGATCCGGTGTTGGCGCAACAAGCAGCGCAAGTATTTTTACAGCTCAATGTCGATTGGGAAGAGCTGTTTGCCCGCTATTTGGGCGATGTACCCGGTTACCTTGCGGGGCAAATGATTGGCAAGCTCAGCGCCTTGCGCCCGCAGCCTGAGGCAGTTAAAGCAAGACTGCAAGCCTTTTTAACGACAGAATATCGCGTGGCCGCTCATCCTCTTGAATTGACGAGCGTGGCCGATGAGTTGCGTCAACTTGAGCGTCAATTAAAACAATTAGAAACGCGCCTACAACAGCGCGAACAACAGGAGTAAGCAGCACGGTGCGCGGCTTTCGCTTTTACAAAATACTCAGCACATTGATGCGCTATGGCTTGGATGACATGATCCCGCGTCGGTGGTTGCCGTGGTATGTGCGTCTTGCGCGCCGATCGGCGTTCTGGTTGCGCAATCGCCACCGTGACAAGTCGCTAGGACAGCGCCTGCGCATGGCGCTTGAAGAACTCGGTCCGGTGTATGTCAAACTCGGACAAATGCTGTCGACGCGCCAAGACTTACTCGATCCGGAAATGATTCTTCAACTCGCGATGTTGCAGGATCGGGTGCCGCCGTTTCCCGGTGAACAAGCACAAGCATTGATTGAAGAAGCTCTCGAGCTCGACAGTATTGACGAGGTGTTTGCTGATTTCGCAATTCAACCGCTTGCGTCTGCATCGATAGCCCAAGTGCATACCGCGACATTGAAGCACCCAGAGCCGGTCGAAGTCGTGATCAAAGTACTGCGACCGGGTATCAATAAAACCATCGATGCCGATCTTGAATTGATGGAATCGGTTGCTCGACTCGCAGCACGCTATTTGCCCGATGGCCGGCGTTTGAAACCGGTGGAAGTCATTAAAGAGTACCGCAAAACGTTATATAACGAATTGAGCCTTGATCGCGAAGCAGCGAATGCAATCCAGCTGCGCCGCAATTTCACCGATTCTGAGCTGTTGTACATTCCGGAAGTATTCAGCACCTATACACGTGCGAATGTGATGGTGATGGAACGCATCTACGGCATTCCGGTGAATGATGTCGAGCGTCTCAAAGCACAGTCGATTGACTTAAAAGTCTTGGCGGAACGGGGTGTGGAAGTGTTCTTTACCCAAGTATTCCGTGACAGCTTCTTTCATGCGGACATGCATCCCGGCAATATTTTTGTCGATCCAGACTCCGGTGTGAGTCCCCGTTATTTCGCCGTTGACTTCGGCATTGTCGGCACCCTGAACCGCGAAGATAAACGTTATCTGGCCGCCAATTTCATCGCCTTTTTTAACCGCGATTACCGCAAAGTTGCAGAATTGCACATTGATTCCGGTTGGGTACCTGACCATGTCAATGTCGAAGAGTTTGAATCGGCTATCCGCACCGTCTGCGAACCTATTTTTGAGAAGCCACTGGCGGAAATTTCGTTTGCGCATGTGTTACTGAACTTATTTAATACAGCCCGTCGCTTTGAAATGGAAGTGCAGCCGCAGTTGGTGCTGTTGCAGAAGACGCTCCTGTATGTCGAGGGGTTAGGGCGACAGCTTTATCCGCAGCTGGATCTGTGGAAAACAGCGAAGCCTTTCCTCGAGCGTTGGATGCAAGAACAAATTGGCTGGCGCGCCTTATTGCGCAATGTCAAAGAGCAAGCGCCTTATTGGGCGGAAAAACTGCCGGAAATGCCGGGCTTGTTGTACGATACGTTACAGCAAATGCAAAAGGGTGGCCGCAAGCAACGCGAGTGGGCACAACAGTTTTTGCAGCACCAACGGAAGACGGCGGTAAGTCGTTGGTGGAGTCTACTGGCAGCAAGTTTATCGGTGTCGGCTGCCGCCTTTGTGGTTGCTGACGTTAATCCTTGGTTGACCATTCCGGTCGCCGCAGGGGCATTGTTAAGTTGGTTACAGGCGTGGTGGTCACGGCCGTAACCTATTGTATACATTGGTTAATGGTGGAGTAAAATTATGGGTGGCATCGGTGTTTGGCAAGTTCTTATTGTTCTTTTGATTATCGTCATTTTGTTTGGTGGCAAGCGTCTGCGCAGTCTGGGTTCAGACTTAGGCACTGCGATTAAGGGCTTTAAGAAAGAAATGAATGACGAAGACACTAAGAAAGAGGGTGACGTCATTGAACATAAGCGTGAAGACGCGGCCGCAAAAGACGCTGAAAAGCAGAAAGATAAGCAATAAGTTGATGATGCATGTTTGATATTGGCTTTTGGGAGCTGTTGGTTATCGCTGTGATTGGCTTGGTTGTCCTTGGACCTGAGCGGCTTCCCGGTGCCATTCGTTCCGTGCAACGCACTATGGCAAAAGTCCGCGCATTTGGGAGTAAGGTGGAAGCTGAACTGAACCATGAGTTGCGGGTGAAAGAGTTGCATGAACACTTGAAGCAAATCGAAGCCACGGACGATATCGAGAAACTGTCACCGGAGCTGAAACGCTCGCTGCAAGAACTTAAAGATGCGGCTGCTTCGGTGCAGCACCCGTATGCGAAGCCAGCAGCGGAGAAGACGTCGAGTGAGGCGGCGGCAGATGGCGATGCTGGCCTCGAGCAACAAAGCGCTGTCGAGTCGCCGAATGCCGCGACCCCATCTTCGCCATCTGCAGGAAAGTCTGAGGACCGGTCTTAATGCAAAGTGAAACAGGTTTACTCGACCATCTTGCTGAATTACGCAGTACGTTATTGCGCAGTGTCTCTGCGGTTTTACTCATATTCTTGAGTCTTATTTACTTCGCGCGTGATCTATATCGTTGGCTCGCTGACCCCTTGATGGCGCATTTGCCTGAAGGCACGAGCATGATTGCAACGGACGTGGGTGCGCCTTTTTTTGCCCCCTTTAAACTCACGCTCGTCGTTGCTGTACTGATCGCGATTCCGTTCTTGCTGCATCAAATATGGCGATTTATTGCGCCAGGGCTGTATCAGCATGAAAAGCGGTTGGTCGCACCGCTTCTGATTAGTAGTAGTTTATTGTTCTACGGCGGCATCGCTTTTGCTTATTATGTCGTATTACCGCTCGCGTTTGCCTTTTTCACCAGTATGGCGCCGGAAGGCATCACCATTGCCACGGATATATCGAGCTACTTAGATTTTGTTTTAAAGATATTTTTTGCTTTCGGCATCGCCTTTGAAATTCCTGTCGCAATTCTATTGCTGACGTGGAGTGGCGTAGTAACGGCTGATCAGTTACGCAAGAAGCGACCCTATATTATTGTCGCGGTGTTTATTGTGGGTATGTTATTGACCCCACCGGATGTTATTTCTCAGACCCTGCTTGCGATACCTATGTGGTTGCTGTATGAGTTAGGTATTGTGCTTTCGCGGTTCTACACGAAAAAACAACCTGAAGAGGATTCACAGGCATGAAAACAATCATAACAACAAGCCTTGCAACCATTCTTCTCATCGCTAGCACTGTAGCTTCAGCACAGAGTGATGACAAAGAACAGCAACTCGCAGCGCAGCTGCGCGCGTGTGCAACGATAAATAATGCGTTAGAGCGATTGGTCTGTTTCGACGAAGTGGTCGAAAACTTAGCGAACCGCACGCCGGCTGCCGCGGCGCAAGGCCAAGCACGTGCTGAGCAAGCGCGTCAGGCAGCTGCAGAGCGACGCGATCAGCCACGTATTACCGGTCAGGAGCGGGCCGAGCAAGCACGCCAGCAAGGTGGTGAAACTGAGTTGGCACGAGCAGAAGCACGGGCGGCTGAAGCGGAAGCGCGTGCGCGGGCAGCGGAAGCTCGCGAAGCAGAGCGAGAGGCCCGTCGGCGAGCAGAAGAAGAGCAACGTCAACGCCGTGAGCCACCGAGCAATAAAACCTATTATGAGGTGCTTGAAGTATGGCAAGGTCCAACCGGCTTGTTGCGTATGCGCTTAGATAACGACCAAGTGTGGGCACAAGTGAGTTCCGGTGACCGCATGCAAATTCGCGAAGGACAGCGTTACTTTATCGAGCCAGGCCGCATGGGTAATAGCTTTTTTATTGGCGCAGACAATAGTAACCGACGCATGCGAGTACAGCTACAGCGTTAATCATGATGCATTGGACTGATGTCGGCGTAAATTTAACTGCAACCTCAATGGCAGCAAAAGCCACTGAGGTTGTAGCTGATGCGCAAGCAGCCAGTGTGACACGACTGGTGTTGATTGGCACCTCCGTGACGGAAAGTGAAAGGGCAGCGGTGCTGGCACAACAATTCTCGGGTTGTATCAGCACAGCTGGTATTCACCCTCACGATGCGGCGCAAGTTGACGACAACTTCCAAAATCATCTCGTTCAATTATTTGCGCAAGAGCAAGTGCGGGCGGTGGGCGAATGCGGACTTGACTACAATCGCAATTATTCACCGCCAGGCGTTCAACGGAAGATCTTTGCCGCCCAGCTTGAACTGGCGGCTGAACTGCAACTCCCCGTCTATCTGCACGAACGCGAGGCGATTCGCGATCAACTCGACATTCTCGACCGCTACCTCGACAAAATCCCTGCAGCGGTCGCCCATTGCTTCACTGGCACGGCTTACGAATTGGCGGCGTATCAAGAACGTGGCTTGTATATCGGTGTCACCGGCTGGGTCTGTGACGAGCGCCGTGGCCAAGCGTTGCAAGAGGCGGTTCCGGGTATTGCTGCGGATCGTCTATTACTTGAAACCGATGCACCGTACCTGATGCCACGTAATATTCGGCCACGGCCAAAATCACGTAACAACAGCCCGGCGAATTTGCCTTGGGTTGCCGAACAAGTAGCGCAGTTGCGAGCATGCGATTTGGCTGAACTTGCTCAACAAACAAACGCGAATGCTGACCGGTTGTTTGGAGCCTGGGAGTCTGCAGATGCGTAAATTCTCGTTCCTTGTTATCTGTGCTGTCATGGCCTTATTTACGTTCTCCGTTAAGGCAGGAAACAGCTTGAACATGGAGTTGCAGCCGTTGACGCCGGAATCGTCCTATTTGATCGACGAGCCCGGGCTGTTAACCTTGGATGACGTCAAGCGGCTGCCGCAGGAGCGGTGGACGACGCTTGGAACAGAGCCGATTTCATTTGGTTATGACACCCGACCATATTGGTTTCGAATTGATATACCGGCTGCGGATTCCCGGCGTGTATTGCAGCTTGAATACCCATTATTAGACCAAGTCGATCTTTATTTCGTCGCCAACGATGGTCAAGTCATCCATTACCGCGTCGGTGATCAACAGCCATTTTACCAACGGCCGATGAGCGGTGACGGCTTTGCCGTGCCGATTCCGTCCATACACGAACAAACGCTCTGGATGCGTATCGAGACCAGTAGCTCCTTGCGCGTCCCCGTTCTGGTCTGGCAGTCGAGTCAGTTCTTTGAAGCGCAAATGCAGCGTTATGCGGCGATTGGCCTGTATTTCGGTGTGTTGTTGTGCATGATTGTCTATAACCTTTTCGGTTACGCAGTCACCCGCGAAGCAAGCTTTTTCTCCTACTCCATGTATGTTATCTCTACTGGATTGCTTATGGCTGCCCTGAGTGGCTTTGGTTTTCAGTTTATCTGGCCCGATTGGCTCTGGTTGCAGGAGCGAGCGATTGTTTTATTTGGTGCCTTAGCATTTGTTTTTGCCAGCTTCTTTATCACCCAATTGTTCCACCTGAATCGACACAGCCCAATGCTTTATCGCGGCTTGGTTATACTCGGTACGGTAGGCGGATTCATCGCTTTAGGCAGTACCTTACTACCCTACGCAACAACGATTCGCTGGTTGTTACCTTTTGCGGTTTTTGCCTGCGCTTATGTTATCGCAATTGGTCTTTTTATGTGGTGGCGCGGCGTTCAGCATGCGCAGATATTCACGCTGGCGTGGTTCTTGTTTATGTTGTCGGTGATGTTCAATTCGCTCGCATACTTGGGAATTTTGGACGGTCAGTTTATTCAACGCTATGCGATCATGATCGGTTCGGGCATCGAAGTGCTGCTACTGTCGTGGGTGGTGACGTTAATGTATTCGTCCGAGCGTTCGGAAAAGTTGAAACTCCAAGACGAGGCACTGAAAAATGCTTTGGCGGTGCAAGAAGCTCAGCGCGTATTAAACGAAGAACTTGAAGAGCGTGTGAAACAACGCACCATTGATTTGGAAAAAGCCACGTCATCGCTGCAAGTCGCCAATGCTGAGCTACAGCGCAAAAGTAATGAAGACGGGCTCACGAAGCTTTATAATCGTCGCTTCTTTGATCAGCGTTTTGCCGAAGAATTCGCGCGCTCGAAGCGGCAGAAAATACCCTTGTCATTGTTATTGATCGACATTGATAACTTTAAGCAGCTCAACGATAACTATGGTCATCAAGTCGGCGATGAAATTCTGATTCGACTGGCCGAGCGTTTGCAAAATGTCGCGGCACGCGTAACCGATATGGTCTGTCGTTATGGTGGCGAAGAGTTTGCAATTATTCTGCCGGACACCGATCATGAAGAGGCTTGCTTAGTTGCAGAGCGCTTCTGGCAGGCCGTCAGCAGCGAGGCATTTGTTACTGAAGCTGGGCTGCGACCGGTTACAGCAAGTTTTGGTATTGCTAGCCGTCGCCATGACATGGAAGCCGAGAGCGAACTGCTGTTTGCCGCTGACCAAGCTTTGTATCAAGCCAAACACAATGGTCGTAACCAGATCGTTATGGCCGCCAACTCATAGTGGAGTAACAACCATGTATCCTTATGGTGGATTTCCTTTTCGCCGCTTACGCCGTCTACGCCGTCACGATTTCAGTCGCCGACTGGTTGCTGAACATACCTTAACAGCGGCAGATTTAATCTATCCGATGTTTGTCTTGCCGGGCGAAGGTCAACGCGAAGCAGTACCGTCAATGCCCGGCGTTGAGCGGGTTTCTATCGATTTACTCGTAGAAGAAGCCAAGGAACTGCACGCTTTGGGCGTTCCCGTCATCGCCATATTCCCGGTCACGCCAGCTAGCGCTAAATCATTGATGGCGGAAGAAGCTTATAATCCCGACGGATTAGCCCAGCAAGCAGTGCGTGCGGTTAAAGCTGCCGTGCCGGAAATGGGTATTATGACCGATGTAGCGCTCGATCCGTTCACCAGCCATGGTCAAGACGGCATTCTGGATGACAGTGGCTATGTTTTGAATGACGTCACCACGGAAATCTTAAAGCTTCAAGCCTTGTCTCACGCGGAAGCAGGTGCTGACATTGTTGCACCGTCCGATATGATGGATGGTCGCATCGGTGCGATTCGAGAAGCATTAGAAACGGCCGACTATTCGAATGTACAAATTATGGCGTATTCAGCGAAATATGCGTCACATTATTACGGACCATTCCGCGATGCGGTCGGCTCTGCCGGTAATTTAAAAGGTGCGGATAAGAAAACCTATCAGATGGATCCAGCTAATAGTAACGAAGCGTTGCACGAAGTTGCTCTTGACCTCGAAGAGGGCGCTGACATGGTGATGGTCAAGCCGGGGATGCCGTATCTTGATGTGGTTCGCCAAGTGAAAGACACCTTTAAAGTGCCAACATTTGCATACCAAGTAAGTGGTGAATACGCCATGCATATGGCTGCCATTGAAAAAGGTTGGTTGGGCGAAGCGACGATTATGGAGTCGCTCCTCGCCTTTAAACGCGCCGGTGCTGACGGGATTCTCACGTATTTTGCCAAGCGCGTCGCAAAGCAACTCAAGGAAAATAGTTAAACGCCATTGTGGCTGCTAAGCTGCAGCCCACCAAACTCGCTTTGCCATTCGGCTTCACGATCGTACAAGCTCTTTAAGTAAGGGTTGGTCAGCATGAAGTCGGCGGCAAACGTCAGTTGAATGGCATCACCATCAATGGCTAGGTCAGCGTCAGCAATCATTTCATCGTTGCGGCGCTGGCAGGCCAATACCGCTAACCGCAGGAGTCGCCCTAGTCGAGCCAGAGGCAGGTAGTCAGGCAATGACTCGGGAAGTTCTTCATCGTCAATAATACCCGCCACACAACTGATTAAGGTGAGTAAGTATTCACGTTGCCGTTGGCTGAAACCGGGCAAGTTGCTGTGAGCGAGTAAGTAGTTGGCATGGCTGCTGGCGTGCTGATAGCTCAATGCCAAGCCAATTTCATGCAGGTAACTTGCAGCTCGCAACAGGGCGCCGACATCTTCACCGGAAATATCGCACCAATCGCTTGGCGTCATCGCGTAATAGGCCAGTGCGACCCGCTGTACCCGCTGCGCTTGAGCCTGGTCGAGATGATAGGACTGCATCAGGCTTTCGAGTGTGCGCAATTGCACGTCGGGATGCTGCAACTCTTCGAGCATGCTGTAAATCAGGCCTTCGCGCAGCGCACCCTCGGTCGCCTCAACCGTGGTTAACTTTAAACTGCGAAAGAGGCCAATCAAAACACACAGCCCGGAAATGAAGGTAATGCGTCGACTTTCCTTCAAACCATGAATGTTGAGCTGATCAATGTGACCGTGTTGGATGGCTTCCTGTAATAACTGCTCTAGCCAAGGCAGGGTGAAACGCTCTGGCAAGCGCCGCACGACAGCGATCTCTTGTAAAGCTTTAAAGGTACCTGAAGCGCCAAGAACAACGTCCCAACCATGCTCGGTATAGGGGCCGACGTGTTCTTTCACGGTATTCATCACGGCGTCAATTGCCTGTTGGCAATTTTCCTCGGTAATCCGCGCGTCAGGGAAAAAGCGTTGCAGCCAAGTCACACAACCAAAATCAAGGCTGCGTAAAATGGAGGCGGTAAAGCCATGGCCCAAGGCTAACTCGGTACTGGCACCACCGATATCGATGGCCAACATACGACCATGATGGGCGGTGGTGTGGGCAATACCTTGATAAATAGTTGCAGCTTCTTCTTCGCCGGAAATAATGCGTAAGGGATGCCCCAAGGTGTCGCGAACTTGGCGCAGAAAAGGGTCGTTCTCGTCGAGCTTGCGTAATGTAGCTGTGCCCACCGCGGTAATATTCTCGGGCGCAATGTCCCGCACCCGATCGGCAAAGATGGCAAGGCACTCGAGTGCACGCTGCCGCGCGTCTTCATCGAGTGAACCGTCTGCTTTGAGGCCGCTTGCGAGTCGAACTTTACGGCGGATTTTAGACACGACTTGAACGGAACCAGCGACCACACGCACAACTAGCATGTGGAAGCTGTTCGAGCCTAAGTCGATGGCTGCATAGTAGTCTTTAGAACGCATCGGTTAGGCTCCTTCCTTGAGGGGTATTAATGTTTACGCTGACGCGGTCCTGAGTGACGGCGATTATGCTCACGGCCACTTTGCAACCGGCGCTTTTGCGGTATATGTGGGCGAGTTAAATCGTTCAACAAGGCATCCGGGTTGTACTTCGTTACCGGAATTTCATGCTGGATGTATTTTTCGATTGCGGGCAAATTGTAGACATACTCTTCACAAGCAAAGCTAATGGCTTTACCAGAAGCACCCGCGCGACCGGTACGACCGATGCGATGGACATAGTCTTCACAGTCATCCGGCAAATCGAAATTGAACACGTGACTGACGGCTGGAATGTGTAAACCGCGGGCAGCAACGTCGGTAGCGACGAGAATGTCGATCTTACCTTGGGTGAAGTCTTCCAAAATGCGCAAACGCTTACGCTGTGGCACGTCACCAGTGAGCAAGCCGACACGATGTTTGTCCGCTAACAACCAATGATAAATGAGACTACAACCATGTTTGGTGTTGCTAAAAACAATGGCCTTGTCCGGCCAGTCTTCTTCCATCAACGTCAGCAATAACTTAATTTTGTCTTGCTTTGATGGGTAGAAAAGCTCTTCTTCGATGCGCGCACCCGTCATCTGCTCAGGCTCGATTTCGACACTGGCAGGGTCGTTCATTTGCTCATAAGCAAGCTCGCGAACGCGGAACGAAAGCGTGGCGGAGAAGAGTAAATTAAGACGTTCTTCTGCAGGTGGCATTTTCCGCAACATGTAACGGACGTCATCGATGAAGCCTAAATCGTACATGCGATCCGCTTCGTCGAGTACAACGACGTCAATATTATCGAGTTGATATGCACCTTGCTTGTAATAGTCGATTAAACGACCGCAGGTACCAATGAGGACGTCGACGCCTTCTTGTAGTTCGGCGCGCTGAGAATCATAGCCCTCACCACCGTAGACCACAGACATTTTCAGTCCGCAGCTCGCGGCAATGGCTTCCGCGTCATTGGCAATCTGCACGGCAAGCTCGCGGGTTGGCGCCATGACGAGCGCACGCGGTTGCGTTTCATCCGGCTTTCGCTTCGGATGTGTCATTAAATGGTTGAATAATGCGACGAGAAAAGCGATAGTTTTCCCGGTGCCGGTCTGTGCCTGACCAGCCACGTCTTTGCCCTGCAATGCAATCGGCAAGCTCATGGCTTGGATTGGTGTACAGTACTCGTAGCCGATTTGATTTAATGCATCCAGCACTTTAGGATGCAGACCCAACGCGGCAAATTGGGTTTCTGTTAGATGTTTTTTACTCATAGGTTGTGAGTTTAACAGTTTAGACTTGTAATAAAAAACAGAATATAATGAGCCGCGTTAAAAATATATAGAAACGCATGCAACCGATTGGAGATGCAACATGAGTGACAAGATTGTTCAGCTAAGCGACGATAGCTTTGAAGCGGACGTACTATCGGCTGACCAGCCTGTATTGGTTGACTTCTGGGCTGAGTGGTGTGGTCCGTGCAAGATGATCGCGCCCATCCTGGACGAAGTCGCAGAAGAATTTGCCGGCAAGTTGAAAATTGGCAAACTCAATGTCGACCATAACAACCAAACACCTCCGAAATACGGTATTCGCGGTATTCCTACGCTATTACTGTTCAAAAACGGTGAAGTGGTTGGCACCAAGGTAGGTGCATTATCAAAAACACAATTAGCCGAGTTCTTAAACGAACACGTCTAAGTTTGTGATTTGACCTAGGTAAGTGCTGCAAACTCAAACGGCCCTTACTCGTTCGAATTGTATGGGATGCCTCTGTGCTCGACTTGTGCGAGATAGCGTAAAAATGCGACACAGGGGCGTTTAAAAACTGGACGATTTTTATTTTTAGTGTTACTTTTAAATCCGCAGCACTTCTAACGCCTCTCTTGCAATCTTTTCGTGTTAAGTTTTAGTCAGCAGTTTTCTTGCAATGACAGGTGCAAAATCCCATGCGCTGCGATCAGCGAACCATTCTCTCGCTGAACTGAAATCCGAAATTTTACTTTCAACGTTTTCGTAGAGTGAATCTGAGGCCGAAACGACGAAGTCTGGATAAAGAATTAACTCAAATCATCTTTCAACACATGCGACGCTGGCTTTCAGCGATCGTGCAGGTAAAACCACAAAAAACCTACCCACTATGAATCTAACCGAACTAAAAAATAAACCCGTAAATGAATTAGTAAATTTGGCCGCTGAGATGGGCCTCGAGAACATGGCGCGTCTGCGTAAGCAAGACATTATCTTCGCAATTTTGAAGGCACATTCAAAAAGCGGTGAAGATATTTTTGGTGATGGCGCACTCGAGATTCTTCAAGATGGTTTTGGTTTTCTGCGTTCTGCAGATTCGTCTTACCTCGCTGGACCTGACGATATTTATGTCTCGCCAAGCCAAATCCGGCGCTTTAACCTGCGTACAGGTGATACGGTCGCTGGTAAAATTCGCCCGCCGAAAGATGGTGAGCGTTATTTCGCCCTGTTGAAAATTCGCGAAGTGAACTTCGACAAGCCAGAGAATTCGCGCAACAAGATTTTGTTTGAAAACTTAACGCCGCTGCATGCCAATGAACGTTTGCGTATGGAGCGTGGTAATGGTTCAACCGAAGACATCACAGCGCGTATCCTCGACTTGGCCTCACCAATTGGTAAAGGTCAGCGTGGTTTGATTGTTGCGCCACCGAAAGCCGGTAAAACCTTATTGTTACAGAACATCGCCCAGTCCATTGCCGCAAATCACCCAGAATGTGAGCTGATGGTACTTCTCATCGACGAGCGTCCAGAAGAAGTAACCGAAATGCATCGCTTGGTGAAAGGTGAAGTTGTAGCGTCTACGTTTGACGAGCCAGCAAGCCGTCACGTGCAAGTCGCTGAAATGGTTATTGAGAAAGCGAAACGTCTTGTTGAGCATAAAAAAGACGTGGTCATTTTACTCGACTCAATTACGCGTTTAGCACGCGCGTACAACACGGTCATTCCAAGCTCAGGTAAAGTGTTAACCGGTGGTGTTGACGCCAACGCCTTGCACAAACCGAAGCGCTTTTTCGGTGCAGCGCGCAATGTCGAAGAGGGTGGTTCATTGACCATCATCGCGACGGCGTTGATTGACACTGGGTCGAAAATGGATGAAGTCATTTACGAAGAGTTTAAGGGAACCGGTAACATGGAACTTCACTTAAACCGTAAAATCGCTGAAAAGCGCGTTTTCCCAGCAATCGATTACAACCGTTCAGGCACACGCCGTGAAGAGCTATTAACGACGCCAGACGAGCTGCAAAAGATGTGGATTCTGCGCAAAATTGTCCATCCAATGGGCGAAATCGAAGCGATGGAATTCATTATCGATAAATTGAGCATGACCAAAACCAACGACGAGTTCTTCGATTCGATGAAACGCTCGAAGTAAAACGTTCGCTGGCGTTGTGAATGTGAATTGTCAGATTAAAAAACTCCCAACTGTGAAGTAGGGAGTTTTTTTATGGGCGTTTATGTAATCATGCTCACGTACCGCTGGCGCGTTTGCTTTCAGCTGTGAGAGGGCTTAACTTCTTACGCATTCAAATGACTCGACATCGCTATTTGCTTGTTCGAGGAGATTAAATCGCACTCGACTTGGTCGCGCGGGGCCGTCCGACTCAAGTAGCTGAATCTGGAAAAACTGGTCGGTTGCGAGTGAGCTCAATGACGTACCGCAGTCAAACCTACCGAACAAGGCGGCTGCTTCATGAAATGCGATCTGTTGAAAGCCAGCCAGCGAAGCCAAGGTCTCATGAAAATCTCGCAGTGACTCACCACTTGCAGCTCGTGAACTAGCCTGATCGATTGCGGCATTAAAGCGTTGGCCAACAAGATTCACTGCCAGTACTAAGCGCGAGTTATCCGCTAAACCCAACTGAATGCGAAAGCTGCTGTAATCTGGTACTTGCGCACTCGTGTAATGGCGATGAAATGTGTCTTGCCATGCGTTTAGCTGTTGATAAAACGCTGTCAACAAGCCGACTCCTTGAGAGGCCTCGGTACTAAGCAAATCGACTTGACGCTGCAAAAATGATCGGCATGGAGCCGCAGTCTGATTTGGTCGATCATTGACCATCCAAGAGTATGCAGTTGGGCAATTACTCAGCACATTCAATTCTGCTGCATTTACTGCATCACCACCAAACCAAGCGTCATTGAGTGTCTGTCCGGCAGCGTTTAATAGCGGCGCATCATCCGTACTTTTGGTAAAGTGCAGGGCCGTACGCAGAGCCCGAATTTCTGTTTCTAACGCGAACGTTTGTTCAGCGAGCACTAAATCGCGCGGCACTGGTTCCACCGCCTCGATCTGGTAGCTGCGTTGGCTGCCACGCAAGACTTGGTCGACGCGAACACGACTCACACTGCCAGTGTCGCTATCGATGATCACGAAATACGCCGCTTGAGTTTGGACCGCATCGGCAAACTGATAGTGCGCGAGTTGTTCGAGATAATTCATGGTGACGTAGGAGCAGTCTAAAATGTTACGGGCACTGTTACAGATGACAACATGATCGTCGCCGTGGGCATCTACGTAATCAGTCGCTGGTAGTGTGGTAGTGGCTTGGGAAGTGAAACTTACACTGGTTAAAAAAGCAGCTAGAGCATAGCGTTTCTTCATCGGTTAATCCTTCCTAAATAGTTCGAGCTTGTCGAAATTCCACTTTATGTTTAATTTTTAATCATAATTCATGCCAGCTCTAAAGCCAATAACAAAACGATAACAATGGTTTAGGAATCCACATTGCAGTAGAGGATCAGCGGCTTAAAACTGATATACTGCACCCACTAACATTAATATGGCAGCCAGTATGAAATATCGTGATTTAAGAGATTTCATCGCTCAGCTTGAGGCACGCGGTGAGCTGAAACGTATTCAGCAAGAAATCGACCCTTATTTAGAGATGACCGAAATTGCTGACCGCACCTTGAAAGCGGGTGGGCCTGCACTTTTGTTTGAAAACCCAAAAGGTCACAACACTCCAGTACTCGCAAACCTGTTCGGCACGCCGGAACGGGTGGCTATGGGGATGGGGCAAACCGATGTTGCTGCCTTACGTGAAGTTGGTAAGTTACTGGCCTATTTGAAAGAGCCTGAGCCGCCGGCTGGTTTCAAAGACGCCATGAGCAAGTTACCGCTGTTGAAGAAAGTGCTGTCGATGGCACCAAAGGTCGTCAAAAAGGCCCCATGTCAAGAAGTCGTGCTGAGTGGCGATGAAGTCGACTTAACGCAAATTCCAATACAACATTGCTGGCCTGGCGATGTGGCACCACTCGTCACTTGGGGACTCACGGTCACTAAAGGACCATTGAAGAAACGCCAGAATCTCGGTATTTATCGCCAGCAGCTCATTGGTAAAAACAAATTGATTATGCGGTGGTTGAGTCACCGTGGTGGCGCACTCGATTTTCGCGAGTTCTGCCAGCAGAACCCGGGGCAACGTTTCCCGGTGGCGGTTGCCTTGGGCGCAGATCCAGCAACCATTTTAGGTGCGGTCACGCCGGTACCGGACACCCTATCTGAGTACGCATTTGCTGGTTTATTGCGGGATAGTAAAACCGAAGTGGTTCAATGCATCAGTAATGATCTGCAGGTGCCGGCGAGCGCTGAGTATGTCTTGGAAGGCTATATTGAGCCAGGTGAAATGGCCGCAGAAGGTCCGTATGGCGACCATACTGGCTATTACAATGAAGTGGACGAGTTCCCGGTGTTTACTGTAACGCATATCACCCATCGCCGTGACCCGATTTATCATAGCACCTACACCGGACGGCCGCCGGATGAGCCAGCGATTCTAGGTGTGGCGTTAAATGAAGTGTTTGTGCCGATTCTGCAAAAACAGTTTCCAGAAATTGTTGATTTTTACTTACCGCCCGAAGGCTGTTCGTATCGAATGGCGGTTGTGACCATGAAAAAGTCGTATCCGGGTCATGCCAAACGCGTCATGCTCGGCGTGTGGTCGTTTTTACGTCAGTTTATGTATACCAAGTTTGTGATTGTTTGTGACGACGATGTTAACGCCCGCGACTGGAAAGACGTGATTTGGGCGATTACGACGCGCATGGATCCAGCTCGGGATACGGTGATGATCGAAAATACACCAATTGACTACTTGGACTTTGCTTCGCCAGTGTCCGGTTTAGGTTCGAAAATGGGTTTAGATGCCACCAATAAATGGCCGGGCGAAACCGACCGGGAGTGGGGCACGCCGATTGTCATGGACGAGCAAGTGAAACAGCGTGTCGATGATTTGTGGGACGAACTTGGAATATTGGATTCTTAATACATGAAGCAATTAGTAACAAAAGTTAGGCATTGTGATGCGCTGAATGGGTTTGTCTATTTAGTTGAGTTGGAATTGCCGGAGCCAGTTGTTTTCGTCGCTGGGCAATATTTAATGGTGGTGATGGGTGAACGTGACGAGCGTCCGTTCTCAATAGCCTCAACACCAGCACAAACAACCCATGTGCAGCTTCATATCGGTGCCGCACCAGACAATCCGTATGCTTGGGAAGTCATCGAGAAAATTCGTCAAGATGGCGAATTGACGGTGAAAATTCCAGCTGGCGATGCAGGTTACACGGCAACCAGCGAGCGGCCTTTGTTGCTGGTCGCTGGCGGAACTGGCTTCTCCTATACGTGGTCAATTCTGCAGCAACATTTGTCCAGTTCGAGTGAACGAAGCATTGAGCTCTATTGGGGGGGGAAGCAACCCCAAGATCTCTATCTTCATGACCAACTTTGCGCTTTAGAGGCCAGCGACCAGCGTTTCAGCTATCGTCCGGTGGTTGAATCGTCGTCGCAGGATGGTTGGAACGGCTTTACTGGATTAGTGATCCCGACAGTACTTGCAGAAACTACTAATTTAGCTGATTATGATATTTACATTGCTGGGCGTTTCGAGATGGTGCGTGTCGCGCGCGATGCGTTCACCGCAGCCGGATTGCCCCGCGACCAATTATTTGGCGATGCGCTCGCATTTATTTGACGTCTACACCACAGTCGCGGCTGTTAAGGTAACCGATGGTCCAATCTTGGCAAAGAAGACTAGCACTCAAAACGTTATTCATTGCGTTAGCGATTATGCTAGTCACAGCCTGTGGTAACCGAGAGCGCGATCCGACCAATCTTGTTGGCAATTCTTGGTTAGGTTATCAGCCTTTCTATTTGCAACATCATTTGCACCGTGAACAACAACCGGCGGATGTCAGCGTAACCATGCTGATGTCCGACGTGAGTGTCATTCGTATGCTGACCAATGAAGCGGCCGGGGCGGCAATGCTTAGTCTCGATAACGCCATTGCTTTGCAAAGCCTGACCGCGCTTGATCTCTGTGTCGCCTTGGTGATGTCGCACTCAATTGGTGCCGACGCAATTTTGGTGCATCCGAACTTCCTAGACCGTCTCGACTCAACGGCGCAAATAAGAGTCGGGATGGAAGACAGTGCTCTTGCTCGCTATAAGCTCGCACGCTGGCTGGAGATTTCGGGAATTGACCCACGCCGGATAGAGCGTCGTATCGTCTTACCCAACACACATCTCGATGAGTTCGAAAGAGGGAATTTTGATGTCGTGGTGGCCTACGCACCGTTTGCCCAGCGCCTCGAGCAACTAGGTGCAACCGCTATTTTTACCAGCCTAGATATTCCCAATGAAATTGTCGATCTCGTCGTCGTTCGTCAACAGGTTTGGCAACGCGAACGCGATAAGTTACTGGCTCTGGTTACTCGTAGTTGGGATCAAGCTTTAGCGGCGCTGCAAGCGCAAGAGCCGCAGACCATGAAATATCTGGAAATTTTGACCGAACTTAATACTGAACAGTTACAAACTGTGATGGGTTTAGTACAGTTTTACAATTCCGATGAAAGTCGAGCAGCTTTAGTTTCAGACTATCCCCAATGGTTTGCCACCGTTGCGGCAAATCTAGTCAAAGCTGGGGTGCAACAAGAAACGCGTGACCTACCTGTCTGTGATGGAGTGTTATGAGAAAACTACCGCCATGGCAACGACTGAGTGTACAAATTACGCTTCCCATACTGCTTCTCATTACTCTCGCTTTTATGGGCATGGCGTACTTTTTGTCGCGCGATCAGCAAACCGATGCTTTCGCGCGTGCTGAGCTCGAGTTGCGCTCCATGTTAGTGGTAGCCCAAGGCTCACTAAATCGAATTATGTCGCTTGATCGCCCAGACTCGGTCGCGGAAATGCTCAGCGAGATGTATGTTCATCCGCGTATTCGCAACGCGGCAATTATCGACTCAGATTTTCAACTCATGCATTACTATGTGGTGAATCAAATACGCCCAGAGTTGCAAAAATTTGTTGATGAGCTATCCCAAGATGCATTAGCCCGAGCTTTTCAGTCGGGCATGACCATTATTGAGTATCACCCGGAACATAAACACTTTTTGGCACTGGTACCGATATTACCCGGTGCTGTTCTTGATGCGGGTCTTACCCGCAATGTTTTGGTGCTTGAGTATGCTTATGACCATGAGGCGATTGGCTTACATACGTTTGATGTTCGCGAAAACCTACTGATTTTTGCTCTCCTCGTCGGACTTGGTTTCTTGTTGTGGTTAGGTTTATATCTCGGTGTAAATCGACCAATTCGGGCCATGGTGCAAGCCTCCGATCAGCTCGCTCAGCGGCAACCCATAAGTAAAACATTAAGTAAGCGTTATTATAACGAATTAGGTGTATTGTCCCGAGCTTTAGAAAAGGCGGCGAAGGCGAGGGACCGCTATGAGCGCGATTTACAGCGACTTTCCAGTGCAGTAGAACAAAGCAGTGACAGTATATTAATTACCGACCTAGACGGCAAAATCGAGTATGTGAACCAAGCGTTTTTGCAAAGCACCGGATATTCACGGGTAGAACTTGTTGGTGAAAATCCGAACGTATTGGCGTCAGGACGCACGCCAGCGGCGACCTACGAGAGCTTATGGCGCACATTGCGAGCGGGGGAAACCTGGCGTGGGGAATTGTTTAATCAAACACGTGACGGCACTGAGCTGCGCGAATGGGTGACGATTTCTCCTCTGCGCGATGAGCACGGTGAAATTAATTACTATTTGGCGACCAAGCAGAATATTACTGAGAAACGCGCTTCGGAAGAACGGATACAATTTCTTGCCTATTTCGATCAGTTAACTGGGCTGGCGAATCGGGCATTAATCAAAGATTTGCTCGATCAGTTTATCGACGAAGGTTCGGAAAGCCAGCAGGGCGCAATTCTGTTGTTTGATTTAGATGGTATGCAACGTCTCAATGACGTCTGCGGTTTTGAGTTCGGTGATCAAGCCTTATTAACTGTAAGCGCGCGCCTTAAGCGCGGAATTGACGGTTTTCTGGGCGCGCAGCTGGGCAACCTTGGTGGTGATTTATTTGTCGTCATGCTGCCGCCAAAATTTCCTCGCCATGAGATAAATGCTGTCGCCGGCGATCTGGCTGAGCGCTTGCTGGCAAGTATTGCTGAGCCTATGTCAATTAATGACGAGCCAGTGGCGCTGACTGCCAGCGCCGGTTTGATGTATTACCCACATGCTCAAGCGAATGCTGAGGAACTGCTGCGGTACACTGAGACGGCGGTATTTAAATCGAAACAAGCCGGTGGTAATCGCTACACTGCCTACAGTGCTGATATCAGCGCGGAAATTGAAACTCATTTTAACATTGACCGCGATTTACGCGCTGCAATCGGTACTGAGCAACTGCAGCTTTACGTGCAGCCGAAACATTTAGTCACTGGTGAGATGGTTGGCGTCGAAGTTCTTTGTCGCTGGCAACATCCAGAGCGCGGCTTTATTCCGCCGGATGTTTTTATTGCGGTTGCAGAAAAATCGTCGTTAATCGTCAAGCTCGGTGATTGGATTCAAGCGGAGTCACTGCGACTTCTCGCGAGTTTACCGGCGCCTCTCAATTTAGCCTTGAATATTAGTCCACGTCAGTTTCGCCAAGAAGAATTTGCGACGCGGCTGCAACAGGATATTGAGTTGTCCGGCGCGGATCCGAAACGGTTAACCATTGAAGTCACTGAAAATCTGTTACTAGACGACGTGCATGCAGTCAGTGCGAAAATGCGCGAATTGAGTCGGTTCGGTATCGAATTCTCCATTGATGATTTTGGTACGGGTTACTCGTCACTGAGTTACTTAAGTGATTTGCCTCTGCAAGAGTTGAAAATTGATCGTCATTTTGTCATGGGCATTGGCGATCCGCGTCAAGAGAAAATTGTCGATATGGTTATTTCAATGAGCGAACACATGAACCTTCGCGTGGTCGCGGAAGGTGTCGAAAGCAAAGAGCAGGTTGACTATCTAATGGCCGAGTCACCGCAAATCATTTGCCAGGGCTATTATTTCTCCAAGCCGTTGCCGACCGGTGAGCTCGATGACTATCTAAAACACCAAGTTATCGTAAAGTGATAACTTGGTGGAACTTGCTTGGCGAACTTGCAAAGCAAGTGCAATTCGTTATACTGCGGCCGCTGCAGTGAAATACTGACGGCAAATTACCAAAGGGGTGCCTCGCTTCTGAATTACAGAAGTTATGGCTGAGATACTCGTGTGAACCCTTTGCACCTGATCCGGTTAATACTGGCGTAGGGATTGGTAATGAACATCTGTAATCGCGTTTCTTGATCGACTCTGATTACACACCCACCAATTTACGCAGAACCGGATCTCATTCTTTATTTTGTATGAGGAAGAAGAGATCCAGCATGAAATTAAATCCAATTACCATTGCTCTGTTGACCGCTATTGCTCTGCCCGTTATGGCAGAAGAAGCAAGCGAAACGTCAATTGAGCGCATTACAGTGCAAGGTGAATTCCGTAGCCGTGGCATTGAAGACGTGGCAGCGAGTGTTTCCGTGTTAAACGGCGATGATCTTCGCCAACGGCAAGCGGAACACCTTGAGGCGGCGTTGCTCATGGCCCCGAACGTGAACTTAGCATCGGGTGCTTCATGCGCGAGCTTTGTGCAAATTCGCGGCATCGGTGAGCGGAGTCAATTTGTCGACCCGATCAATCCGTCGGTGGGCCTCATGCTCGACGGTATTAACTACAGTGGCTTAGGCTCCGCCGGTATTCTTTTTGATATCGGTCAGGTTGAAGTTTTCCGTGGTCCGCAAAGCACGCGATTTGGTGCTGATGCTATGGCTGGCATGATTTACATGAGCAGTACAGCGCTGGATGCAGATCCGAACGGTGTCCTTGAAGCCATGTTAGCCAACTACAATAGCCGTAGCCTTGGTTTTGCCTACGGTAGTGCTGTGAATCAGGACTTGGTCTGGCGCGGTTCGTTATTTGGTTATCAAAGTGACGGCTTCATCGACAACATTCACTTAGGCCGCAAAGATACCCAAAACCAAGACGAAATCACGCTGCGCTTGAACGCACATTGGCAGCTAAGTGATCAATGGTCTGCAGACTTCACCTATCATCATTTTAATCTTGATAATGGTTATGATGCGTGGAGTCTCGACCGCAATCGGCAAACATTGTCAGATACACCGGGCAAAGACACCCTCGACAGTCATGCTGGCCGGATTGCCGTTCGTTATCTGAGTGAGCAGGGATACGAATTACAGCTCATGACCAGCTATTTAACGGCTGATTCAGAGTATAGCTTTGACGAAGACTGGGCATTCGAAGGTATTCGTCCGGGCTGGGAATACAATTCGTGGGACGCATACTATCGTGAGCGCGATCAAGTCGAACTCGAGGCTCGCTTACTCTCGGCACAGCCACTCATGGCTGGAAACGTAGCAACCGATTGGCTAGTGGGCATTTACCGCCAAGAGCGGACGCAAGATCTTGATCGCGATTACACCTATTTAAGTGCGCCGTTTAGCAGCCAGTATGACACGGAGCGCACGGCTGTGTACGGTGAATTGCAGCAACAGCTGAGCGAACGCCTACGCTTAACCTACGGCGTCCGTTGGGAACGCTACGACAATGACTATCGTGATAGTCGCGGTATTACTGCCACACCAACGGATGACGCTTGGGGCGGTCGGGTGAGCATTGAGTATCAATTAGCCTCGATGCAGACAGTCTACAGTTCTTTGACGCGAGGATTTAAGGGCGGCGGCGTTAACGGCGAAGCTTTAGGTCGGGTTGAAGATCGGAATCTTGAAGATCATCGAGAGTTTTTGCAGTCGCGAGCTACGTTCGACTCCGAGTACTTGACCAACCTTGAAGTCGGCTATAAAGCATTTTTGCCGGAGCAAAGCGTGTCGCTGCAGCTGAATGCTTTCTACAGCTGGCGCGATGATATGCAGGTTAATGCGTATGTGGAACGCAATGCGGTCTTCGTGACTTATATGGATAACGCCTCGGACGGTACTAATTACGGTATTGAAGCGCAACTCGACTGGGTGGCGAACGATGCCTTGCGCCTTTTCGTGAACCTCGGTTGGCTAGAAACCGAGTTCAACGACTTAGTTTTACGTGACGGCACCAACCTGCGTGGCCGCGCGCAAGCCCATGCACCTAATTGGCAAATTCACTTAGGTGGTGAGTACTCACTTCCGCAAAACTGGTTGCTGCGATTAGAGCTTGATGGGCGTGATAAGTTCTATTATTCAAACAGTCATGACCAACAGTCATCTTCCTACGGGCTTGTCCATGCGCGGTTAAGTAAAACGTACAATCAGTGGGAGTTCAGTCTGTGGGCGCGGAATTTGTTGGATAAAGACTACACGACCCGCGGTTTCTATTTCGGTAATGATCCGCGCAAAGATTATGTCTCCGAAAATTACATTCAATTCGGTGAACCACGTCGCTTCGGCGTAACCGCGCGTTATCGTTTCTAATTAAGCAGTAGGGGCAGGGTGCGAGAGTGAGAGCTTGCACTCTGCCCTCTTTCAAGAGGACAGTATGATGCAATTATCCGCAGAAATTAGCTTGTATCCTTTAGCCGCCGAATACCGAGAAATTATTGGTGAATTTGTTGAGCGTTTGGCTCAATACGACGAGCTGACCGTCAATACCAATACCATGAGCACACAAATTTTTGGCGACTATCGTACATTGATGGCGATTTTGACCGATGAACTCGAGCGTGTTTATCAACAGGTGCCATCGCAAGTGTTAGTGTGTAAGTTTATTAATCGTGACTTAAATCCGAATGGATAAATTACTCAGTCTATTGGCGCTGTCGTCGACGGCGGAGCTTATTGCGGTCGCCATGGCCGTTGCCTATGTTATTTTGGCTATTCGCCAAAGCCTGTGGTGTTGGCCGGCGGCGGTGATCAGTGCGAGTATTTACACCGTGCTATTTTTTCAAGGCCGGCTGTATATGGAGACCTTGCTGCAGGTTTTTTATGTCGTGATGGCGGTCTACGGCTATTGGTCTTGGCGCTTTAGTCGTGCCGCTAAACATGCGCAAACTAACCAGTTGCCAATTAGCAGTAAACCGTGGCAATGGCACTTGCAATGGGGGCTGGCTCTTCTTCCTTTAAGTTTAGCGATTGCGTGGCTATTGCAGCGCTATACCAACGCTGATTTTGCCTACTTAGACTCGATTACGACGGTGTTTAGTTTCTTCGCAACATTTCTGGTGGCGAGAAAACTCCTTGAAAACTGGCTTTATTGGATAGTAATTGATTTACTATACGTAGGCTTGTTTTGGTTCAAAGGCTTTCATGCGACCTCGATCTTATTTGCGGTATATACCGTGATGGCGACCGTGGGTTATTTTAAATGGCGCCAAGCACTGAAAAACGAGCACGAAAACAAAACCGACTTGCGCATGGAAACGGTTGCAGAATAGGGAGATTATCCTCAGACTATAACGCTACTTCGTAGCAAATGATGGGATCTCAAGACTATGGCATTTCCAACCAGTTGTTTAGCCCACCTTCCGGTGCATGGTGTTTGGAAAACCCACTCCATTGGCCATGATCTCGCCAACTCGACATGGCGGATTGAAAATGGCGAACATCAGTATATTGTCAAACAATACACCCATGATATCGAGTTTGGCCGGCAAACAGGTGAGGCCATGCAGCTCGATCAGTTGCTGGCCGAGCAAGGATTGGCTCCCCAAGTTATTTATGCCGACCCAGACAGTGGCGCAGTGGTGCAAGAGTTTCTTAACGGTGATCCCGTCGCTAACATTTTCGACCCGATTCAACGCGCCGAACAACTAGCTGAAGCGCAACTGCATGTCCATCAATTACAGGTCAATGTGCGACCTTGGTCGCTCAGTGACCGGGTGCAGGCCTATTGTAATGCGCTGGAAGACTTGCAACCAGGCCGTGGTCGTGACGCTCGCAGTGACTGCGAAAGTTACGCGGACATGTTTGCCGCTTGGGAGCATGGTCCGAAAGTTTTTTGTCACCACGACCTCAACGCTGAACATGTCTTTTTTCGCCCAGAATTAAAGATCATCGACTGGGAATACGCAGGTTATGGCCACCCGGCATTTGATGTGGCGTCAACGATCGTCATCAACGATCTCTATGATGATGAAATCGACGCTTTTTTAGAGGTTTACAACCAAACAGCAGCGCATATGCTCGATCGTGAAGAACTTCGTGACTGGGTCCGCTTAGTGGCGCTGATTAATCGTATCTGGTTTCAACTGCAGGAAGCTCTTACGGCAACTGAATCGCAGTGAAAGGAGAGGGTATGGCGAGCAATAAGGACGAACAGAATCCGATTACCGAACGTGTTTATGGCTATTTAGCTGAAGATGAAGACGCACGTGTGTGTAAGGATATTCCTGATGAAGCCTGCAGTGAACAGCCGACCGCTTTTATGCTGCATCTGTGGAGCCTCACTCTGACGAAACTTGGTGACTCCTTAGTCAGCGCCCGCCTTGTATTGCCATGGATGTTGTCGGTTGCCGGAGCGCCAGCATTTTTTATCAGCATGTTGGTGCCCTTGCGTGAGTCTCTCTCTCTGCTACCGCAGTTATTCGTCGCTCAACGCATGCGCGAAAAGCCGGTGCGGAAATGGTTTTGGGTTGTTGGTAGTGTCGGTCAGGCACTGGCGCTTCTACTGATTGTGGCCGGATTAGTGCTGCTCAGCAGGGAGTCCTTGTCGTCACTTGCTTTCGGCTGGTGGACGATTGGTTGGTTGGTAGTTTTCAGTATTTCCCGCGGCATTTGCTCGGTAGCGAGCAAAGATGTTTTGGGTAAAACCATTTCCAAAACTCGGCGCGGCCGCTTGACCGGTTTAGCGGCCACGACGGCTGGCTTTATGACCCTTGCCACGGCCGCTTTGATTATGTTTGCGCCGGAGGTTGACGGTAGCCTTAACCTCTTTATCGCTTTATTTACCGGTGCCGCATTTTTATGGTTATTTGCTGCATTGAGCTATGCCCGTATTCCGGAAACTCCGGGCGCGACCAGTGGCGGCGGCAATGCCATCACAGAAGCAATAAAGTCGTTACGCATCCTCTGGCAGGATAAGAATTTCGGCCAGTTCGTTTTAACTCGTGCTTTGCTAGTCTCCTCAGCTTTTTCTATTCCTTATATTGTGGTCTTGATTCAACGCCAAACCGAAGGCGCATTGACCGGCCTCGGCGGTTTGCTCTTGGCGAGTGGCTTGGCTGGAATGCTGGCGGGAAGGTTCTGGGGGAAATGGTCGGACAGCGCCAGTCATCATGTCATGGCCGCGGCAGCCTTTATGGCGTCTGCGGTAATGGCATTAACCTTGGCGGTGAACTGGACTTATGCAGAGTGGCTTGGGTTAAGCCTAGTTGGTGGCGGTTTAATTTTCCTTGCTGCGGTCGCTCATCATGGCGCACGAGTCGGTCGTAAAACTTATCTGGTCGATATGGCCACGCAAGAAAATCGCGCACAGTACACTGCGGTGAGTAATACCGTGATTGGTGCCTTATTGCTGCTGGGGATGTTGCTGGGGATCTTGGATGAGCTGTTTGGCACCGCGATGGTGCTGCTGCTACTCATCGCGGTGGGTATCATTGCCGGCGTCCGTGCCTTAACGTTGCCGAATGTAACGGCGGATTAACCTTCGAGTCGACCGTCGCGAATGTGTTTTTCGCCACGTTGCTTCGCCAACTGAATTTGTTTCTCACGCTCAGCAAACCGCTCTTTTTGGTCTGGCGTGGTTTTGTCATAGCAATGCGGGCAACTCACGCCTTTTTGATACAGCTCAGAGGCCATTTCTTCGGCGGTAATCGGCATCCGACATGCGTAGCACTGGTCATAAGTACCTTGTTCGAGACCATGTTTGACCGTCACACGTTGGTCGAAGACAAAGCATTCGCCGTCCCATAAACTTTCTTCTGCAGGGACTTCTTCAAGATATTTTAAAATACCGCCTTGTAGGTGATAAACCTCGTCGAAACCGAGCTCTTTCAAGTACGCAGTCGACTTTTCACAACGAATCCCACCGGTACAGAACATGGCGACTTTCTTATGCTTGCCTTTGTCTAAATGCTGCTGCACGTATTCAGGAAATTCTCGGAAGGTTTCCGTTTTCGGGTTGACCGCGCCTTTAAATGTGCCAACCGCATACTCGTAGTCGTTACGGGTGTCGATAAGCAAGACGTCTGGATCAGCGATTAGTTGATTCCACTCGCTCGGCCGTACATAGGTGCCGACCACATTTTTGGGATCGATCCAATCAATGCCCATGGTCACAATTTCTTTCTTCAATTTGACCTTAGTGCGGTAGAAGGCTTGCGTTTCACTAAGTGACTCTTTGTGCTCAAGGTCGACAAGGCGCGGGTCGCTGCGCAGCCATGTTAGAGTTGCGTCGATACCTTCACGGGTACCACAAATGGTGCCGTTAATGCCTTCGCGAGCCAGTAGCAGGGTGCCTTTGACTTGGTGTTTGGCCATCACGTCAAATAAAGGCTGGCGTATTGCCTCATAATCATTGAGCTCGACAAATTTGTAGAGCGCAGCACAGATAAATTGCATGGGGTATAAACCTTTTGTTAGCTGGCTGAATCGTAAATTCAGGGCCAGGTGTTTACCAATTGGTGTTTTGCGGGCGCGGATTATACAAAAAAACGGCAACCGTTGCGAATGTTGCCGTTTTTATAATCTGAAGTGAAAGCGATTAACCGAGGTAGGCGGTTAACATCCAAGCCGTTTTCTCTTGCTGGCTGATATAGTCAGCCATGAGTGAATTGGTGCCTTCATCGCCCGCATCTCCAGCAAGTTCAAGAATTTCCCGCTGTAAAGCGATGACGATTTTGTAGCTACCTAAAATACTGGTGACGCATTCACGACCATCGTGCAAGTCTTTCTCTTCCTTGATTGAGCTTTGCTCTAAATACGCAGAGTAGGCATGACGCGGCCGCTGGCCAAGGGTTAAAATCCGCTCAGCAATCTCGTCGACTTTGAGCAACAAGTCATTGTAGGTTTCTTCAAATTTCGCATGCAGTTCAAAGAAGTTTTCGCCGCGCACGTTCCAGTGAAAACCACGAACATTCATGTAGAAAATTTGGTAGTTCGCTAATAACTCATTGAGTTTGTCAGCAAGCCTCTTTGCACTTTCCTGTTCTAGGCCGATAACATTCAATTGTTTCATCGCGTGGCTCCTTTTAATCGGATGAGTGTTTAACTCGTAGTAATTAGTTTAACAAGTTACGGCTCAATCTCGAGCGCTATCTTTCGATTGTACCATTCGCTTTTTTAATTGAGTTGCGTTGAATCAATAACTGTCAAAATGGGGTCATGATCCGACGAACGATAGGGCGTCGGAGCATACCAATGCTCCTGTTGCCATGGCGTCTTGCTTTCCAGCGGGTACTCAAACGCAACAGGTTCGTCGGCATTAATATACCAGTGCGCCATACCGATGACGGCAGAAAGCATGCTTTCATGCACAAGCACATGATCTAAACTGCCTTTTTCGCCCCGAAAGACATACGAATAACCGTCCGGGTCAAAGTCGTGGGCAAGGTTTCGATAGCCGACACCGGCCAATGCAGTGAGCGGATCTTCCTGTTTATAGGCATTGAAATCGCCGAGCAGCACAAAATTGTCGTGGTTAATGTCGCCCGGGTTAGTGTCGAGCCATTCTGCTAATTCGAGTGCGGTTTCAACACGGAGTGCGTTCCAACACGCTTGGCCATCACCTTGGTTGGCATTCACGTCGTCGCGCTCACGCGGGCAACCACCCTTTGATTTAAAGTGATTGGCAACAACCGCGAGCTGCTTACCTGTGGTGTTGACCTGAAAGTTTTGTAGCAGCGGCGGTCGACTGCCCCAACCAAAGGCACCGTCGGTTGTCCAAAGTAAATCGCTGACAGGCGTAACCCGCGCCGGTTTATAAATAATGGCTTGGGTGATTGCGTCTGAGCCAACACGGTCAGTGTCCGCGCTAGCGTAGGCGAACACATCAGCACCAGCCGCTTCGTTCAGTCCACGAGTTAAATCGGCGAGCGCGCTATGCTGATCAAAGCCGTCATTCTCCATTTCCATTAGGGCATAGATATCTGCATCCAGTGCGATCATGGTGGCAATGGTACGCGCTCGTTGGCGTTCGAATTCAGCCTCGTTCGCTGCCCCTCGTGGGGTTGGAAAGCCAGCACCTTGGCCGTCGCCATTGAAGTAGTTTAAGACGTTAAATGCGACCAAACGAACGTCGCCACCTTCAATTTTCGGTATTGCAGGACGTGGATTCGTGGCGATAAATTCAGGTTCAGTGACCGGGTGCAAGTGGTAATTCTGGCCCACGCGCACTAAGACGCCTTCGAGTTGCCGGACAGTATCACCACTGCGTACTGGGTTATCGATATGCAAGCCCCCCGTTGGATAAGGGATTTGCTCCGGGTATTCGGTGTATGAACCGTCGTCTAAAACGAGACGTTTCGCTTGATTATTAGCACTATAAGCAGCAGCTTCGGCGCCAGGAGCAACGACTTGGGTGGCGGTCCACAATCGTTCACTTGCGAGATCTAAAGTGCCAAAGCGCGCGAGTTGATAGTGACCGATAACAATCAAGTCTTGGTCAATGCGGACGCGCTGGAATATATGGTCGCTCAATGATTCGTCACTTGTTAGTGGGAGCGTCAATGTCTGTGTTATGACCTCCGCTTGCCCACAATGGATAACATCGCTGACTTGATGTAGCTCCCAATGACCTTGGCCGGATTGCACGGTGGCAGTGAGGTTGAGTTGATCGCCAACAGCGACCGTGCCAATCATGTCACTATCGTGCACGAACACCGCACCAGCAGCGTCGGCTGCTTGCATGAAGAAGCCGCCAAGTTGCGACTCACCGTGAAAGACGCCATGGACAATACCGGTCAGGTTGATGGTTTGACCATCGGCATCAGCGAGGCCTTGATAAGTACTTACTGATGTCTCGCATTTGGGATCGACAGCCACCTGTGTTGGCGCGTGTGGAGTGCACGCAGTCACGCCGAGCGCAAGACTGATACTGGCGAATAGGAGCGGAAACTTTGCGATCTTCATTGGCTTTGTCCTTGGTCAGTTGGCTCGGGAATATTGACGTGTGTAGGCTTTACCCGTTCGTCAGCATAGCAGCCAAGTACTTTAATAAATCGGGTCATCGCTTTCAGTTCTTTAGCTGCTTGCTGCCATTGTGGATTTTGTTCGTGAACCGCAAGGTCAACATAGAACAACTCTTCCCATGGGTTACCTGGCATCGGACGCGATTCAAGTTTAATTAAATTTAACTGATGCTCGCGCAACACGATGAGCGCATCAGCGAGCGCACCGGGTTGGTTATGGGTTGCCATGATCAGGCTGGTGCGAGCAGGCAGTTGTTGTGGTAGATGGACCGGATGACGTTGAACTAAAATAAAACGCGTCTGGTTTTCCGGCTGATCGGCAAGATTGCCGGCGGTTGCAATCAAGTTAAATAACGCACCGCCATTTTGCGAACCTAAAGCCGCGAACCCCGGTTCGGTTTGGGCGGCTACATACTCCATGGCATGGGCCGAAGACGGGTAAGCGAGAACTTGGACACCGTCAAGTTGGCTTAGATATCTTGAACATTGCGCAATTGCTTGCGGATGGCCATAAATGGTGTGAATCTTTTCCTGCTCATGTTCCGGCCGCACTAAAATCTGATGTTCAACGGAAAGGTATGTTTCAGCGACAATATGTAGGTGCGTGTGGCGTAATAGGTCATAGACCTCGTTAATGGAGCCTGAAGTTGAGTTTTCAATCGGTAAAATACCAAGCGGAGCGCGACCTTCTTCGACCGCTGTCAAAATTTCTTGGAAACTATCGCAAGAGATGCCATGAAAACTGCATTGCCGCCGTGTTGCGTAACCAAGTGCCGCCTGATGCGAGTAACTTCCTGCTGTGCCTAAGTGAGCAATCGTCATGGCACCGGGATGTTCGCTTTGTTGCATCCACGCTTGCTGGGTGAGCACCGAGTCTTCGATAATGACTTGATAAAGACGCGCTAGATAACTGGGGTCGAGGCCAAGTTTTCGTCCTTGCTCCATAATGGTTAGGAGTAATGAGGCTTCGCGCTCGGTATCACGGACCGACCCTTCCTTTTCCGCTTTATATTTTGCGACGGCGAGAGCGATATCGCGTCGCTCTGCGAGGGCTCGAATGATGCGCTGATCAATTGATTCAATCCTGTCACGCAGGTCTTTTAGTTCCATTCTCACGTCCAATCATTAATGAAAAAACACCACGGGTACAAAATAGCATGAAAACAACTGAAATTTCCCTGCTGTTTTTGCTTTTACAGTGGTTCCTCAACGAAAGCTAAGTCATCGACTAGAGTGTGGTATAACTAACAAGCCAAGCAGCGACAAGAGGCTCAACGTCGCAGCAAATTGAAATCAATTAAAAGGACGAAAGCATGATCATTGCAATGTTAATGATGATGGCAGTCAATGCAGACACGCAGACTGAAACGCAAACGGTACATGAGAGTCCTCATGTCGCCTTTTTTGATAGCTTACAGACGCTTTGCGGTCAGGCATTTTCCGGTCAAAGAATTGTTGAGCGCCCGGGGCGAGATCTACTCGCTGGCGATGAAGCCTTGGTGGTGCACTTTCGAAAATGTTCAGAGACTCAGGTCTACGCTCCATTTCATATTGAACGGCCAGTACAAGGCGATTGGGATCGTTTGCGAACGTGGATTTATACACTACATGATGATCACCTAACGCTCAGCCATGACCATCGGGAACCTGATGGCTCAGACTCTGAAGAAACGGGCTATGGTGGGTTCACAACGTCTCCGGGCACTGCGCAGCAACAAATGTTTATCTTTACCGAGCGCACCGGCGAACAAGGTGAGATTCTTGGTTGGCGAATTGAATTAGTTCCGGGCGAACGCTACAGCTATGGCACGATGGCTGATGGTGAATGGACTTGGCGGGTGGATTTCGACTTAACGACGAACATTCCAACGCCACCAGCACCTTGGGGTTATGAAGGGCGGGAATAGTGACGGTTCGGTCGGGGAGAATGCGGTAAATCGACGACCCTGTGTCGAAATCGCGAATTTCATGTTTATAAATGCGGCGAAATTCGGGATAATGCCGGAGATTTAACAGCGACGCTGTCTCTTTACTGCTGCTACTCATAGGGTCTCTCGTGGGAAAAACAACCATTATTGCTATTGCCGGTCCGTCGGCGTCCGGAAAAAGCCTTTTTGCCTCAACTGTTTATCAAGAACTTGTGGCGGAGCTTGGCGGTGAGCGTATCTCGGTGTTGTCAGAAGACGCCTATTATCGCGATCAAAGTCACTTGCAATTAGAGCAGCGAGTTTTGACTAACTATGACCACCCGAGTGCCTTCGAGCATGAATTACTTGCTGCGCATTTGCGCCAGTTACGTGCAGGTCAGTCGGTGGAAATGCCGCAGTATAGTTATAAAGAGCATACGCGCTTGCAGAATACCATCACGGTGACGCCGGCGCGGGTGATTTTGGTTGAAGGTATCTTGCTGTTGTGTGACCCACAGTTACGTGAGCAATTTGATATTTCCGTGTTTATGGACACCCCTCTCGACATTTGCCTCTTACGTCGTATTAATCGAGACATCGAAAAACGTGGTCGTTCACTTAGTTCGATTACCGAACAGTATGAACAATATGTGCGGCCCGCTTTTTTTGATTTTATCTTCCCTTCCAAGCAATTTGCCGATTTAGTCGTCACGCGCGGTGGACAAAATGAAATCGCTATCGACATTATTAAAACAAAAATTAGACAGTTGCTTGCTGAGTAATGCTAAGCTCAGCGATTAGGAATCAGAATAAGTTCGACCGAAAGGATAAGAAAGCATGATTAGCCTCATTGGTATGGCCGTGTTGTTGCTCGTGGCCTTTGCGTTTTCAACCGCAAGAAAAAATATTCGCTGGCGCACGGTTGTTCTCGCTTTTGCACTACAAGCGGGTTTAGGTGCATTTGTTCTTTACGTGCCTGTCGGCCAGGATATCCTTGGCAACATTGCCTTTGGTGTGGCAGCGGTCATTGACTTTGCCGGCGCCGGTATCGCCTTTTTGTTCGGCGATCTGGGTAACTATTCGCAAGGCTTTATTTTTGCCATCCATGTCCTTTCCGTGATTATTTTCTTCTCATCGTTAATCTCAGTTTTGTATCACATTGGCCTGATGACCAAGGTGATCAATTTAATTGGTGGGGCGTTACAGAAATTACTCGGCACCAGTCGTCCGGAATCAATGTCAGCGGCGGCGAACATTTTTGTTGGTCAGACCGAAGCACCATTGGTGGTGCGACCGTTTATTCCGAATATGACGCGTTCTGAGTTATTTGCCGTGATGGTCGGTGGTTTAGCATCGATTGCTGGCTCGGTTCTTGCCGGCTACGCAGGCCTCGGCATTGAGCTGAAATACCTGATTGCCGCCTGTTTTATGGCTGCGCCGGGCGCATTGTTAATGGCGAAAATTATTGTTCCTGAAACTGAAGAACCGAACAATGAACTGTCACATATTCCTACCGAAGAACGTCGAGCGAACGTGATTGATGCGGCGGCCTCGGGTGCCTCCAGTGGTATGCAGTTGGCGTTAAACGTGGGTGCAATGTTGCTTGCGTTCGTGGCGTTAATTGCCATGGTGAATGGCATCTTGGGCTGGCTAGGTGGCTTTGTCGGCAATGAAGACCTGACCATGCAGATGATTTTTGGTTACATCTTCCAGCCATTAGCTTTCATCATGGGCATTCCATGGGAAGAGGCACAGGTTGCAGGTAGCTTTATCGGCCAGAAGCTCGTCATTAACGAATTCGTTGCTTACCTTGATTTTGCCAACTACAAAGACGAAATGAGCATGCAAAGCCAGGTCATTATTACCTTCATGCTGTGCGGTTTTGCTAATTTCTCGTCGATAGCAATTTTGCTCGGTGGTCTTGGTGGTATGGCGCCTTCGCGTCGCAAGGACATCGCGACCATGGGTATGCGGGCGTTGTTAGCGGCAACATTGGCGAACCTGATGAGCGCTTGTATTGCTGGTTTCTTCTTTGCTTTGGCGTTGTAACGACGCCATTTTCAAAAACTGACAAATCTATACAATTAGTCTAGTGAATGGCCTTTCTGTATTTGCGATAATAGTCACCAAAATTTGAACTTGTTCAGGATGTACTGCGTAAGCAGTGCATTCGCAAGTTAAAGGAGTGATCAAATGAATTTTGTACGCCAAGTATTGCAACGCCGAACGCGCAGTTTTTGCCTTGCGCTTGCCGCGGTCATGGCTTTGGGAATGTCCATTCAAACCGCTCAGGCGGATGACATTGACACCACGAATCCTTATAAACTGCTTGAGCAAGTTGCAAACCGTATGACCGATCGCATTTCTGCGGAACGGGCAACAATCGAAGCGAATCCAAGTTATCTGCGTGACATCATGCAGCAAGAATTATTACCGCACTCCGATTATCAATTTGCCGCACGGGCGGTAATGGCTCGGAACTGGGGCCGTTTAAACGAACAACAGCAACAAGCTTTTGTTGAAGCATTTCGTGACTATTTGGTGACGACCTATGCGCGCGTGTTTACCCAGTACGATGAAAACAGACACCGTATCGTCTTTGCGCCAGCTGGTAATTTTGAAAATGAGCGGCGAGTTACCGTTCGTGCACAGTTAGTCGAAGAAGGTGGACGCCCACCGATTCGGATTGAGTTCCAAATGCAGCGGCGTAATCCGCAAGCACCTTGGATGGCTTTTGATTTGGTCGCCGAGGGTGTCAGTATGCTCAATGCTCAGCGTTCAGAAATGGAAGCGTCACTGCGCCAGAATGGTATCGACGGCACAATTCAATTGTTGCGTGATCGCGCCGCGGTTGAAATCAACCTCGATGAAGAGCTAGACGTGTCCGACTTTACCAACTAATTGCCATACCACATTTCAAATTCCAGACCGATATGCCATGCGCCACGTCGACGCTCAGTGAGCTCACGACGTGGCCAATGCATTCCACTCCAAATTTCGAAGTAGAGCCAGTCACGTTTAAAACGGCTGCGATGAATTAAGCGAAAGCCATAATCGTTAACGGGTACTTCCGCTTTTGTTTCACCGCGATAGAAGAGCTCAGTGGCAATTGCGCGCTCTTCAGCGTAGACGTGGTAGATCGCCGTACTTGCGCCCCAACGATAGCCATCAACGCGTTCCGCTCTCGTCACATCAACGGCCCAACGAGCGAGCCATGAGGGATCAGGACTGAATTCCCAATCAAGGCCTTGATAAACACCGAAACCGTCACTGTCGCGCCAAAAAAGACTCGTGCGCGAGCGCAACTGTTGGCTGTCGGTTAGTCGTTGTTGGTAGATATAGCGACCTTGGGTATAGAGATCACCCTGTAACCCGCGCCGAATACCTGCACTAAAACGCAGTCGACTGGTTTCGCCTTGACTTGGGTTGAAGCCTAAACCAAGAATCCACTCGCGGTCATCCTGAGCGGAACTGAAAATTGAAGCACGGCGATAATTGTCGTCGCCAAAATTGAAATCATCGACGCTGGTGCGGCCAATTATTGCCGAAAAACGATTCTCTGTATTGGGAAGAGGGACTTCTACACGGAAACTAGAGTCGAGACGAAAGCCATTGTATTCGCTCCACTGCGGCTCAATTGAGAGACGACCTTGGGCGCGTCCGGTGTCTTCAAAGCTACGGTTATCACCGAAAAAATTGTCAAACCAGCGTGCTGTGCCATCAACCGAATATTCCACGCCCGTTTTTAATGAGTCAAGCCAACCAAGTTCAAGTTCTTTATCTTTGTCTTCTTTTTCCTGCTGTTGTTTAGATTCTTTCGACTCTTCGCTATCCGTTGGCATAGCCATACCGCTTGCTGGGCTTGCAGCAATAAGTAAAAGCAAGAGTAACCAAGGGTAGTTCATGTTTTTAGTCCATTAAAAAATATGTTCACCTCTTCAGCTTGCCCGATTCCTAACCGAAGGTCTAGATAAGGGTCATTGAAAATTCTGTAAAGTTTTTGCAGACCAGCCTGTGCTATAATCCGGCACAATTTTTGTCGTGTTTTAGCTAGAAAATCGTGTACATAGTGCAAGCTAAAGCCACTTCAGTAGTCACGTAGTAAGGATGATGAAATGACCAAACATTACGATTATTTGAGTATCGGCGCCGGGAGCGGCGGTATTGCTTCAGCCAATCGAGCAGCCATTCGCGGTGCAAAAGCCGCTGTCATCGAGGCCAAAGCGGTCGGTGGAACTTGTGTGAATGTCGGCTGTGTACCGAAAAAAGTAATGTGGTACGGTGCCCATGTTGCCGAAGCGATTAAATATAGCTCAGCCTATGGCTTTCAACTCGAACAAAAAGGTTTTGACTGGGGTACTTTAGTGAAGAACCGTGAAGCCTACATTGAGCGCATTCACGGTGCTTACCATCGTGGTTTTGAAGGCAACAAGGTTGATTATATTGAAGGCTTTGCCAAGTTTGTTGGCCCAAATACAGTTGAAGTAAACGGTGAGCAAATTACGGCCGATTATATCACGATCGCCGTCGGCGGCCGCCCGACCATTCCCGCAGTACCGGGTGCCGAATTCGGTATCGACTCTGATGGTTTCTTTGCATTGACTGAACAACCGAGAAAGGCGGTTGTGGTCGGTGCCGGCTATATCGCCGTCGAAATCGCTGGCGTTCTGCATGCACTGGGCACAGAAACACATCTTTTGGTCCGCCAAGATCGGCCTTTACGTTATTTCGACCGCGACATTATTGATACACTGACAGGCTTGATGGAACGTCACGGTCCGACATTACATACTTTTGCTGAAGTGAAAGACGTGAGCAAGGACGAGAATGGCTTGTTGACCATTACCACACTCAATGATGAGCAAATTACGGATGTGGATTGCTTGGTATGGGCAATCGGCCGCGAACCAGCAACCGACAAAATCGGCTTAGATGCTGCGGGCGTCGAGACCGACGAACACGGTTTTATCCGCACCGATAAGTACCAAAACACCAACGTATCGGGTGTGTATGCAGTTGGTGATATTACTGGCGAGGCGCAGCTCACGCCGGTCGCAATCAAAGCGGGCCGCTTACTGGCGGAGCGTTTATTTAACTCGGCAATGCCAGACGCGCATATGGATTACAGTTTGATTCCGACCATTGTCTTCAGTCACCCACCGATTGGAACGGTCGGTTTAAGTGAACTTGAAGCAGTGGAACAGTACGGTGAAGACGCAGTGAAAGTGTATAAGTCCGGCTTCGCGGCGATGTACAACGCGATAACCCCTTATCGCGAACTGAGTCACTTCAAACTTGTTTGTGTTGGTGACGACGAGAAAGTTGTCGGCTTGCACGGCATTGGTGAAGGTATGGACGAGATTCTTCAAGGTTTCGCCGTGGCGATAAAAATGGGCGCGACGAAAGCTGATTTTGATGCCACGGTCGCGTTACATCCGACCAGCGCTGAAGAGTTCGTTACCATGCGCTAAAACTCCACGTTATAGTTATTTATTGAAGCCGCAACGTCAAGTTTGCGGCTTTTTTGTCGTGCGCCGGGCACGGTGCGTAGCGCCTTGACGGGCGCTGTTCCTGTACAGGTGGTGCTGGCAGGATGACTTGGAGGTGGAAGTCCTCTGTGAGCCTGGTAAGGGGAATCACTAGCTGAACTGCAAGGGTGTTCACTGTGAGGTGAAATCTGAAGGAAGCGGAAAGCAAATCACTGACCTGACGAACAGAAATCGCATACGAGGCGGTCATAGTGGGTAAGGTAGCGGTTACTGCCAAAGCCCAATACTTACACGGGAACTATGGACGTAGATGCGGCAGGTATAAGTGGGAAGGTCACGCGCATTACCCCGGGAGGTCTGTTGCTCTGCCTTAGGCTACTGATACTGTGAGGTGTCAGGGATGGAGCAACAGAAGTCAGCCGAGGCCGTAGTAGGTTGGTCACCGCTAACTGAAGGGCTGAACATAGGTTATGAATCGGAGCCTGATGATTCGATGATGCTACATACCACAGCAAGAGCGACATGCTCACCCGACCCAAAACGCGAGGCCAGAAGTCTGCGCGGGACGGTTAGGTTGTGCAGAGCGTCACGGCATCAACAAGAGCAACTCCGAGCGGGGCTGATATGGACTTAATATCAGCGATAACTGAACGGTCAAATATGCTGCAAGCCTACCAACGGGTGTGCCGAAACAAAGGTGCTCCGGGGATAGACGGTGTGACAACAGACGAGCTGAAAGGCTATCTGCAAAACCACTGGCAGCCTATCAAACAACAACTGTTGGATGGTAGCTATCAACCGCAACCGGTGCGCAAGGTAGAGATACCGAAACCCGGTGGCGNCACGAGGATGCTGGGCATTCCGTGTGTGGTAGACCGCCTTATCCANCAGGCCATGCATCAGGTATTGAGCGAACAGTTTGAGCCGATGTTCNCACCGCATAGTTACGGCTTTAGGCCGGGCAAGAGCGCCGCGCAAGCGGTGCATCAAGCTCGGGATTACATAGAGTCGGGTAAACGCTGGGTGGTCGATATTGATATGGCGAAGTTCTTTGACCGAGTGAATCACGATATCCTCATGTCGCGTATCGCTCGGGTAATCAAGGACAAAGCCGTACTCAAACTGATACG